>Ga0134128_10000224_pt1 | contig 80799 bp, 84 predicted proteins | sample KB31754_FD_96462 | JGI IMG/M metagenome (GOLD analysis project Ga0134128, IMG submission 96462) | Terrestrial soil microbial communities with excess Nitrogen fertilizer from Kellogg Biological Station, Michigan, USA - KB3-175-4 | ecosystem: Environmental > Terrestrial > Soil > Unclassified ... | reverse complement strand
ATAAAAAACACGCTTTTTGTTCAGCTATTATTTCATGCTTTCCTTTAACTGGTGATAATTAATTTGATTAAAAATATCGATCGTCTTTTTTTGAAGATAATTAAAAGATGCGTTTTCAATCGCAATTGCGTTTGGAAGATCATAATAAACAAAAATTAATTGGGCTGCGGAAGCTGAGGCAGAATGATCATAGTAGTTTGGATTGATTTTATACAACCCGACGCCTTCCATTCTTCCGATGGGCACTAATTCGTTCAACCTTTCAAAGCCCAACGTTTTTTTGCCTTCATCTAAACGGGCCGGAGATGCTGCCTCCTCCGCTTTCATCAAATCGATCATACTTTGATATTCTTTAATTTTTTCCTGTTCATTTATTATTGTCAGTTTCGTATCACCAATTGCTTTTTGAATTTTTGAGACAGATTCCGCAAGTGCTTTTTTAAATTCTCCGGTCATATAAGAAGGCGGATTTTTCAGTGTTTCCTGCGTTTCGCGGATATTCTTTTGTAAATTGGGAATACTCTTTTCATCTTCCCTGACCTGGTATTTTTTCTCTGCGATCAAAAACTGCAAAAATTCTTTGCGCGTTAACGGAACAAAAAGCGGCTTGTCATTTCTCCTGATGATCCTGAAAGGCTTTGTCGGGGCGATTGCAGCATAACCATAATTCTTAAAGTTGAGTTCAATGTAATCAGCGGTGGAATCTGAGACGGGAGGCTGTTCAAAAAAAAGTGGAAATTTTGCCCTGGAACAATCTTCCCAGAAATTGCCTATCTGACGAAAGAAATGATCTTCCGCATTCGTTTCTATCCCCATTAACGTTCCATCCATGGAGACCTTCGTTGCGCCGGTTTTATCGTCTTTAGTAAGATAATAAAAATTAAAAGTATAACTGCATGAAGGAAACAAAATGGTTTTTGCAAAAGGATCTTTTGAAATTCCAAAGCTGATTCTTGTATTAAAACCTTTTGGCGGATTGAACAGCGGATCTGATAAAAATATTTTTAACTGGGAAGCAAGACAGTTTTTTAATGAAGACGCTTTTGCTTTGTCAATGTTTTGAACGGCATCAATTCTTTTAAAAATACCTGCTGTTTCATTACCGGTTATTTTTCCAACAGCATCTTCCGCATACACAATTTTTGTTTGAGCACCTGCCGCAATTGCTGCTGTAATAAAGATGGTAATGATGATGATTTCTTTAAAATAAAATTTCATGAAAGACTATTCTTTGGATTCTCTTTTGCTAACCGTATGAACTGTTGGAGGTATTATATTTTTATAAATTCCACTCTTCTGTTGTTCGCTTTCCCTTCAGCAGAATCATTTTTATCAATGGGTTTTGTTGCTCCAAAACCTTTGGTAGTAAGCCTTGATTCTGAAATTCCCATCTCAACTAATTTCGCTTTTACTGCATCTGCTCTTTGTTGCGACAATTTCATATTAGCATCTGTATTTCCATCACTGTCGGTATGTCCGTCAATTTCAAATTTCAAATCAGAATGTTCTTTCATCAATTTTACAATTTCATTCAAAGCGCCCATTGACTCGGGTTTAATAGAAGATTGGTTTACATCAAATAAAATTCCATGGCTGATAAATTTTCCATCAGTGACGATCTTATTGTATTTGTCGTCGCCCCCTTCAGCAATACGAAAATTTTTAATTTTGATCCCATAACGGCCTGCTCTGATGTTAACTTTTGTAGCTCCGGAAGGCAAGGCGTTGGTGGCAAAAACACGATATTGATCTATGTAAGCTTTTCCAATACTTTTACGGATATAAATTGCAATGTGATGCCATGAATTGCCTGCCCCCAGTGCATCTGACACTTCTTTTGAAAAGTTTTGACGGCTTGTATTGTTGCCTCCAAATATGCTTGCTGAATTCCCAAAGATGACAAATTGATAAAGAGGATAGCTTCTGTAATTTTGATCTTCGGGCTTGCGGAACTCTACCGCAAAATCACTTACATATTGAAAATAGCTGGCTTCATTTTCCCACATCATATCAAACTCAATCGTGTATTGATCCGGAAGATATTTATCAGAATTCATCAAAGGTGCAACCGTTGCATTGCCATCTTTCTGAAGATGTAAAATCTTTTCGCCATTAAAACTCTGAATTTCTGCATTGCCGGATTTTACAATAAAACGTGCCGGTAATTCTGCGTCTGCTTCATCACTTAAATCAGGTTCAAAAATAATTTTGTCTCCTGCAACAAAATCATAGTTTTTATAACTTTTCATGCTCACCGGTGTTGCTTTTACTGTTCCTTCGGTTGAAGAATTATCACCAGATGCGCTGCTCACATTTACGTCACTTTTTTTTACGGTTGCCGCATCCACTGTCTTGTCAATCGCTTTGTCGGTAGCATTTCCCGCCTTATTAATTATTTTATTTTCAGTTCTGTTCTTTACCTCGTCTTTTAATCTTTTGAGAAGTTGCGATTGAGAATTTTGAAAGCAAAACACAAAAAAGATGGTAGCAATAAATGAGAAAAATCCTGAAGATGTTTTCATAAAAAAGTATTTAAATAATGATAAAAGATTCTTTTAAAAACCCTCTGCAAAAGTCCGTGAGAACTGTGTTTCAGACAATCCCGGTAAAACGGGTTTTTTATTTCTCCCCGAAAAAGGGGATTTATTGCAAATGGTTGGAGAGATGATTTTTTTTAGAGAAATTCGTTTCGTGCAGTAACATAAACTGCTTTCATTTATGCACAAATATTTGGCAGTATCACTCTTTTTTTTTCTTATTCATTTTGAACTTCGAAGCCAGTCAATTAAGTCCGGAGATGATACAACTGTCATCAACCTGGAAATAAAAAAAGCATTGCTCTTTGCACAAAGCCCTGCCACAACTGATTCTGCACATTTTTACCTCAACAAATTTTATACGTCTTCGAAAAATAAAAATTATTCAAAAGGTATTGTTGAATATTTCAGGATAAAAGCACTTTCTTATTTTATTCAGCAAAAAGATGATTCTACTGAAGTTGCCTTGCAGAAAGCATTTGATGAAGCAAGGCGATTTAAGAACGAAAAAGAATCAGGACTTGTTTTGGATTTGAAAGGTTGGATTTTTCAAAATAAGGAGGAATATGATTCTGCTACATATTATTTTATTGATGCTTTAAGAATTGCTGATTCAATTAATGATAATAAATTTTCTGCCGAAATTGCCAATAATCTTTCCATTCTTTTTTGGTCGATCGGTGATTTTAAAAAAGCTGCTAAATATGCATCCACCGCTTATTTTAACGGTGTAAAATTGCGCGACACGATGCTGATGAGCAACGGCCTTTTTAATTTAGGAAACGCAAAAGGGCAATTAAAACAATATGACACCGCGCGAATTCTATACAGCAAAGTGAAAGTATTAAGTAATGATCCGGCAAAATATAATTACGTTTTATTTCGTGCGATGGGTAATGATGCAGCAATGCTTTTGGAAGAAAATAAAACAGATGAAAGCATCAAAAAGTATGAAGAGATTTTAGAGCTTTCCGATCATATTGATCCTTCTTTGATGTCATATATTTATAGTGGTCTTGGTGCGGCACAATTGAAAAAAAATGATCTTGCCAACGCAGAATTAAATCTTTCGAAAGCCACAGGCATTGCAGAAAAGTTAGATCAGAAGTACGCGCTTCGCGATGATTATTTGCTGATGTCAAAACTAAAAAAAGCACAATCACATTTTCAACCTGCTTTGTTTTTTCGCGAAAAATATGATTCACTGAATGACACGATCATGAGTGAAACAACAAATAAGAATATGCACACTTTGGAAAAGAAATACAACAGTGCAAAAAAAGACAACCAGATTGCAAAACAACAATTGTCCATTATTGAAAATAAAAACATCATTCAAAAGAAAAATACACTGAATTCCATTTTGATGGCGGGAATCATTTTGTTATTATTTGTTGCTTTATTGATTTATAGAAATTTTCTGAGCCGCCATAAGATCCTTAAACAAAGTGAAGAATTGAAAAAGCAAAAGATTATTGAACTTGAAAAAGAAAAACAATTGGTAGCCGCTCAATCGCTGCTGAAAGGGCAGGAAGAAGAAAGAACGCGTTTGGCTCGTGATCTTCATGATGGAGTAGGAGGTTTGTTATCCGGAGTCAAATTATCTATGTCAAATATGAAAGGAAACGTTTTTTTATCAGAAGAAAATGCCCGCTCAATGAATAATGTCATTATGCAACTGGATCAGTCAATTGCAGAACTGCGGCGTGTTTCACATAATATGATGCCTGAGTCTTTAATTAAATATGGTTTGAAAGAAGCGCTTGAAAATTATTGTGAGACGTTAAATATTTCAGGAAAAATTAAAGTGCAATTGCAAACATATGGCATGGAAGAAAGAATGGAACAAAGCAATGAAATTGTAGTATATAGAATGGTTCAGGAATTGCTGAACAACGTGATCAAACATGCTGATGCAAAAAATGTTTTAATACAACTTGTTCGCAAACAAGATCGATTTACATTAACTGTTGAAGATGACGGAAAAGGTTTTGACCCGGAAGAAACCAGGAGCGGAGCGGGATTACAAAACATAAAAGCACGTACTGAATATTTGAATGGAACGGTAGATATTATTTCTTTAAATGGCGAAGGAACTTCTGTTACCATTGAAGGAAATTGCTGATAATTTTTTCTTTTGAATTTTCTTTTTATTTTTAGAAATGTCTGTACGCATTTTTATTATTGATGATCATCCCATGGTTGTTGCCGGATTGCGTTCTTTACTTGGTGGTTTAAAAAACATTGAAGTGACGGGTGCTGTTTCCAATGCTTTTGAAGCAATTCCTTTTCTGAAAAAAAATAAAACAGATATTGTTTTGCTCGACATCAACCTTCCCGACATCAGCGGAATTGATCTTTGCAAAAAGATCTGCAAAGAATTTCCGCAGATAAAAATTATCGGGATGAGCACATTCAGTGAACGAAGTTATATTTCAAGAATGATTGCAAACGGAGCAGCCGGATATTTGATTAAAAGTGCTTCTGCTGAAGAAATTGGGGCTGCAGTTAATACCGTTTTACAGGATAAAATGTATATCAGCGTTTCATTGGAACATGTTGTGAAACCCTTATCTATACTACCTGCTGACAGTTTGCCCAAACTAACGAAAAGGGAAAAGGAAATTTTACAGCTGATTTCAGAAGGACTCACCAACCACCAGATTGCCGAAAAATTATTTATCAGTCCACTCACTGTTGATTCACACAGAAAAAATTTATTGACCAAGCTGAACGCGAATAATACAGCATCCTTAATAAAAATTGCTGTTCAGAATGGATTGGTGTGAGGAAAAATATATTTGCTATTTCATAAAGGACTAGTAATTGCTGTTTTTTTGTTCATCTAGGATTTAATCTTTTAGTAATGATTCTGATGATTGATTTTTTTAATCACCAATAGTCAGTATTCCCGCTTTAATTTTCTTTGATTATTTTTTTTACAAAACAAAAAAAGCGAAACCTTTTACAATTTCGCTTCTTTACTTTTATAGGAGAATTTTTAATTCTTATTTTTCTCAAATTCTCTCCTGATAATATTCAATGCGCCTCCCGCTTTGTACCATTCTATCTGTTGCTCGTTATAAGTGTGGTTTACTAAAAAAGAGTCGGTAGTGCCATCTTTATGATGTAGCACAACTTTCAATGGTTTTCCTACTGAAAATTCAGTTAAACCAATAATATCGATTTCATCATCTTCAAGAATTTTGTCGTAATCTTCTTTATTCGCAAAAGTAACACCGAGCAAACCTTGCTTTTTTAAATTGGTTTCGTGGATGCGGGCAAACGATTTTACAATTACAGCTTTTACTCCAAGGTACCTTGGTTCCATTGCTGCATGTTCACGTGAAGAACCTTCACCATAATTTTCATCAGCAACGATCACGGATCCGATTCGTTCAGCCTTATATTCTCTTTGTGTTTGGGGCAATGGTCCATAAGCACCTGTTATTTGATTTTTAACAAGGTTGGTTTGTTCATTAAAAAAGTTAACTGCTCCGATCAATAAATTATTGCTGATATTGTCTAAATGCCCCCGATATTTTAGCCAGGGGCCAGCCATAGAAATATGATCAGTAGTGCATTTTCCTTTGGCCTTGATCAACAATTTCATTCCCAAAAGATCGGCTCCGTTCCATGGCTCAAAAGGTTTCAAAAGCTGAAGACGATCAGAAGTGGGGGAAACGATCACCTGGATATTGCTTCCATCTGCTGCAGGCTCCTGGAATCCTGCATCTTCCACTGCAAAACCCCTGACCGGCATTTCAATACCCTGAGGTTCTTTCAGTTTTACTTTTTCGCCTTTATCATTGATCAAATAATCTGTCAAAGGGTTGAAGGTTAGGGTTCCTGCAATTGCCAAAGCGGTGGTTATTTCCGGAGAGGCAACAAATGCATGTGTATTTGGATTACCATCATTTCTTTTTGCAAAGTTCCTGTTGTAGGAAGTTACAATAGAATTTTTCTTATCAGGATCGTTGGTATGTCTTGCCCATTGACCAATGCAGGGGCCACATGCATTTGCCAAAACCACGCCGCCCATTTCTTCAAAAATTTTCAAATAACCATCTCTTTCTACAGTATATCTTACCTGCTCGGAACCGGGAGTAATGGTAAATTCTGATGTAGCGCTCAAGCAATTTTCTGTGGCCTGTTGGGCAACGGAAGCGGCACGGGTAATATCCTCATAAGACGAATTGGTACATGAACCAATCAATCCTACTTCCAGTTTTTCAGGCCAATTATTTTTTCGCACCGCATTGGCGAACTCAGAAATTGGCCATGCAAGATCAGGTGTGAAAGGCCCGTTGATATGAGGTTCTAATTCTGATAAATTAATTTCTATTACCTGGTCAAAATATTTTTCCGGACTTTCATAAACTTCGGTATCGCCTGTTAATTGTTCTGAAAGTTTATCGGCTTCGTCTGCTACTTCTGCCCTGCCGGTTCCCCGTAAATATTCTGACATTTTTTGGTCGTATCCAAAAATAGAAGTGGTAGCACCAATCTCTGCACCCATGTTACAAATGGTAGCTTTTCCTGTGCAGGACAATGACCTGGCGCCTTCACCAAAATATTCCAGAATAGCGCCGGTTCCACCTTTTACGGTCAGTATACCGGATACTTTTAAAATAATATCTTTTGCTGCTGTCCAGCCATTTAGTTTCCCGGTTAATTTAACTCCAATCAATTTTGGAAATTTTAATTCCCATGGCAAACCTGCCATTACATCGCAAGCGTCTGCGCCTCCGACTCCAATCGCGATCGTTCCTAAACCTCCGGCATTTACGGTATGCGAATCAGTTCCTATCATCATTCCGCCTGGAAAAGCATAATTTTCCAGAACCACCTGGTGAATAATTCCTGCACCCGGTTTCCAGAAACCGATTCCATATTTATTAGAAACCGAAGCCAGAAAATCATACACTTCTTTATTCTGCGATTTTGCCCTTGTAAGATCAGGAACGGCACCAATCTGCGCCTGTATCAGGTGATCGCAATGGACAGTTGACGGAACCGAAACTTTCGTTCTTCCGGATTGCATAAATTGCAACAAAGCCATTTGGGCAGTAGCATCCTGCATGGCTACCCTGTCTGGTGCAAAGTCTACATAATCTTTTCCTCTTTCAAAAGCCATATCAGGATTTCCGCGCCAGAGGTGAGCATATAAAATTTTTTCTGTCAGAGTAAGAGGATGATTAACCACTTTACGCGTAGCATCTATTTTTGCAGAATACCCGGCATAAACTTTTTTAATCATGTCAAGATCAAAAACCATATTTTTTCTTTTATTGAATGTGATAAAAAATCTTTGATTTGTAAAAACCGCCGCAAAATTACTTAAAGTACAGTTGCCGTTTGGATAAAAACTGCAATTATTTTTTTTGAAAAGTTTTTTTTCTATAAATTGTAGCCTCATTGGCTTTGTATGAAAAGTTTTGTTTTGATACTGATTGCAACGATTGCTATTATGGGGTTTAAGAACTTAGTTTGCAACAGGTGAAGCTCTTGAAAAAATTGAAGATTGAAATCATAATAATCCTTTACTTTCTTTTTGAAAAATGTATAAAATAAAACACTTTATTGAATGGCAGGTTTTTGGAGTATGCACTGCCATTGGTGAAAGGATGGGAATTGCTACTTCAGCCATCCGACGTTATTTCATTTATCTTTCGTTCCTCACTTTTGGTTCACCCATTATTTTCTATCTTATCATTGCTTTTTGGATGAACGTAAAAAATTACATTAAAAATTCCAGGCGAAATCCGTTAAGGTATTTGTAAACAAGGGAGCTTTCTTATAAATGAAAAATTAAGATCAAATCCTGGTTTATATTTCAGCAGAAGAAGCAGTAAAAGTTATAAATCGGATGATAAAATATTTGTTCATGGAGGTGCAGCCACTCCACATCGAAGGGAGAGTCAAAGATTATTCCTTTTCTTAAGCCCGGCGCCGGTGTTGTCACCACAAAAGCACATGCGCATTACGTGGTTACGGAGTATTGAACCGCTTTTTTGGTTTGGAAAAAACATGCAGCAAAGAGCAAGTGCATTAAAGAGCAAGTGCATTAATTGATATTGCTCAGCCTGATCACAGAGAAATGCTGGAGAAGGCTGCTTTTGAAAGATTCAGGCATTGGTAAAAGTAATTTCAGATTTCATTTTAGGTATGAAGAAATATATGAACATCTATATTTTGCTGATAAAAAGTAAAGTAAATTTTTTTGTAAAACAGGCACAAAAAAGCCGTCTCAATTTTTTTTGAGACGGCTCTTTTGCATTGAAATATCGATTATTAGCCGATTAATTTCACATTAACGGCATTCATGCCTTTTTTGCCATTTTGCAAGTCGAATTCCACTTTGTCGTTTTCTTTGATCTCATCAATTAATCCGCTTGCATGCACGAAAGTTTCTTTAGAAGAATCATCGTGTTTGATAAAACCGAATCCTTTTTCAGAATTGAAAAATTTTACGGTTCCTGTGTTTTTGTTGTCCATTGTATTGTTGTTTATAAAAAAATTAGCAGCGAAGATAGGTTTTAAAAATTGAAAAAGTGCTTCTGTTTGCCGATTTTAAATTATTTAACTTTTGGTGTGTTCAAACCTGTGTTTTTACAAATGATCAAAAAAAAGAGTGATTACTACCTATCAAATTACTTAATTGCCTAACTATTTGGTTGCCTTCTCGGTGCCTCCGATTTTATCCCAAAAAGTAAAATATAAACCATAATTATATTTGAAGAATTTGTGGTGATGAGAGTGATGCGAGGCCCCAATAATCCATTTTGTCAAAAAGTTGTCTGGATTGTTTGGATAAATTTCAATATCGAGGTGATTGATCACACTGCTAAAAGTCATGATGGACAGAACAACGATAATTACCATATAATGCATTGGCAAAATCAACAGCATTACCGGTAAAAAAATTGCCTGGAAAATTCCTTCGATCGGATGAAAAGAAAAGGCGGTAAAAGGCGAAGCAATATTACTGTCGTGATGTACTTTATGAACAATTTTAAAAACCGCCGGCTTATGCATCCAGCGGTGAAGCCAGTAATAATAGGTTTCATGAAGCAACATAAAAATGATTAAGCTTAAAGGCAGGTACCACCAGCCATGATCGCTGATATTTGTATAAACTTTTGTATACCCTTTTTGCCAAAGAACAACCGTGAACGTTCCGGCAAGTGAAAAAAGAAAAGAGGTGATAAGGCTCCATTTTATCTCATTTCTGAACTGCTCTTTTTTATATTTTTTTTGATTGATCTTTCTTTCTTTAAATTTTACAGAAAACCATTTATAGAAAATCAGATAAAATAATCCTGCTACCAAAAAGTATCTTCCACTTATAATAATAAAGAAAATCAGCGTGAGTAAAAAAAGCCAATAAGCTGATGTAAAGTCAGGAAGATCCATGATGTAAAATAAAATTGAATTATTGAATTTTTAGATTATTTGTGAAGATTTTAAAATGCGAGAGAAACATTTGTGAGCAATACAACAAAAAATGTTCTGCCTGTTTTAAAAATTGCTGATACAACCATTGGTAACGGACAGCAGAGAAATTACGAAAGAAATTTATAGTAAAAAATTATCCAAGAAATTTATAGTAAAATTTATATTCTGAAAGAACAAAAATGTTTCTCCAACATGGAAAATAATCCACAAAAGCCTGCAAATCTTTAGAAATCATCTTCAGGAATAATATCATTATCTGCGCCCAGACCATGGCCTGCGCCCAGACTATAATCATTATTTTCTTCATCTTCTTCACCAATTTCTTCATTGGCATCATCTAATTCAGCGCCCGGAATATCAAGGTCGGAAGCTGTAGTATTATATTTAAAGCTTTCTTCATTCAGCGGAGTTCCATCGTTGTCGGTATTATCAAGAGCTGCATTGCGGAGGTTTTCATCATCATCCCCGGGCATATCGTTTGCAGTTCTCATCAGGTCATACTTTTCCTGCTCAGTAACATTGGAATCTTCACCTTCCTTAATTTCTTTATCAATATCCTCATTAAAAATATCATCGCCTTCTTCATCTGCTGAAGAAATGGTTGTATCCGCTAATTCACCAAGTGGTGCAGGGTCAAAATTTTCCTGGCCGGGAATCTCATGAACATCCGGGATTTCTACTTCCACTGCCGGTTTCTCCAGTTCTTCCCGATCATGTGGAGAATCAATTTGATCAGAAAGCTGATCTTTTTTTGGGTTGATGGGATTTTGTGGCATAAGATCTTTTTATTTTTAGCGTGAAAATATAATGCCAGTAATCTTAAAAAACTTCAATATCAATTAAAAAAGGGTAATTTAATCGAAGACAGGGATTCAAATTTAAACTTATATGTATAATTGAAAACGCTTCGAACGCGCTAATTGAAGATATACTACCCGTAATATTAATCATTATTTCTTTGTTATCCATTTGTATAAGCTTCGGTGAAAAGATCGAAGATGTATCGAAAAGGTATCGAAGGGGTATCGAAGGAATTCAGGAAGAAACAATTGTTTTTCCCATGTGGTCTTATACTGAAAAGGCATTGCCGGTATGGATCGGGAATTTATCCCTCTCTTGTTCATGTAGGCGTATCTCTTCTTGTCATTGAAAAGTATTATGAATATGTAAAAGAGAAAATTAAAATGGTTATGAAGTTCGCGGAAGGTCGGCACGCATTAAAGCTAAATGTTCTATATGGTTGATCCACTTCAAATTATTTTATAAATCTTCACATATTTTTTTTGTTATTCAAAGCAATCAACCTACTTTTGCACTCCCAAAATAAAACGGGAATTAAAAAAGTTCTTTAACATGTCTCAGAGAATCAGGATAAAACTTCAATCTTACGATCACAATCTGGTAGATAAATCTGCAGAAAAGATCGTAAAGACAGTACGCAGTACCGGTGCAGTAGTAACAGGACCTATTCCGTTACCAACTCATAAAAAAATATTTACCGTTTTGCGTTCTCCACACGTTAACAAAAAAGCGCGTGAGCAGTTTCAGTTGTGTACTCACAAACGTTTGCTGGATATTTATACCAGCAGTTCAAGAACCGTTGATGCACTTTCAAAATTGGACTTGCCATCAGGTGTTGACGTTGAGATTAAAGCGTAAGGATTTCCGAAAGGAGAGGACCTTATAAGTTCTTATAAAAAATTGTAACACTCAAGTACCGGAATTCCAGTACCGCTGAGTATAATAAAAAAGAAATGAAAAGTATTATTGGAAAAAAGGTTGGCATGACCAGCATTTTCGATAGTAATGGCAGGCAGACAGCCGTGACCATTATTGAAGCGGGTCCATGTGTTGTAACCCAGAAAAAGACCATAGAAACTGATGGCTATAATGCTGTTCAGATTGCTTTTGGAGATAAAAAAGAAAAGCATACCCTTCTCTCAGAAAAAAATCACTTTGCCAAAGCAAACACCCCGGCAAAAAAATTCGTAAAAGAAATCCGCGATAGCGAAACAGATAAAAATGTTGGCGACACCATCGGAGTCGACATCTTTGCCGAAGGCGACAAAATATCTGTTGTTGGCACCACTAAAGGAAAAGGTTTCCAGGGTGTTGTGAAGCGTCATGGCTTTCATGGCGTTGGTGAACAATCGCACGGACAGCATGATAGATCACGTGCTCCAGGATCTGTTGGTGGTTCCTCTTATCCGTCAAGGGTATTCAAAGGAATGCGCATGGCAGGACGTATGGGAAATGATAAAGTGCAGATGAAAGGTTTGAAAATCGTAAAGATCTTCCCCGAAAAAAATTATTTATTAATCAGCGGTTCGGTTCCCGGCCATAACGGTTCAATCGTTTTAATCCAGAAATAATATGCAAGTAGATATAATAAATATAGAAGGACAAAAAACTGGCAGAACTATTGACCTGCCGGAAGAAATTTTTGGCGCAGAGCCGAACAGTCACGTGATCTGGCTTGCAGTAAAACAATATTTAGCTGCACAGCACCAGGGAACCCACAAGGTTAAAACCAGGTCTGAAGTTCACGGCTCATCTAAAAAGCTTCATAAACAAAAAGGAACAGGCGGAGCCCGTAAAGGAAATCTTCGTAACCCTTTATACAAAGGTGGTGGTACTGTTTTTGGCCCTAAGCCTCATGGATATGATATTAAACTGAACCGTAAAGTGAAAGATCTTGCCAAGATCGGTGCGTTAAGTGCAAAAGCAAAAGAAAATAAGATTGTCATTGTTGAAGATGTTGAAGGAAGCTTTGAAAAACCGAGCAGCAAACAATTTAACCAGATCTTTTTGAGCATCAATCCGGAAAGCAGGAAATCATTGTTTGTAATGCCTGAATACAACGAAAATGTTTATAAGAGTTTTCGTAACGTGTCAACAGTTTGTGGCACATTATTAAGCGATATCAACGCTTACGACATTATCAACGCAGATTCTGTTGTATTCACAGAAAGCGCGGCAAAAATATTTGTAGAAGAAATCGCTGAAGAAGCAGAAGCATAAATAAAAATACGGTTATAACCGGAAAAAAATAAGATCATGAAATCGTCAGAAGTTTTAATAAAACCTGTTTTATCAGAGAAAGTAAACCGTCTTTCTGAAAAGCACAACCGGTACACTTTCATCGTAAACAGGAAAGCAAACAAACTGGAAATAAAAAAAGCGGTTGAAGAGTTTTATGGCATCACTGTAGAAAATGTAAATACTTTGACAATGCCATCAAAAGTGAAACAGCGTAATACAAAGGCAGGACTTCTTACCGGAAGAAAACCGGCAAAGAAAAAAGCAATAGTGACTGTTGCAGAAGGCGATACTATTGATTTGTACGGAAATGTGTGAGTTGTGAGATCGGGTAGAACAATGAATTTAGAATTATTAATTATAAAAAGATTGAGGTTTTAGAACTGAAAATCGAAAATTAAAAATCATGGCTTTAAGAAAATACAAACCGACTACCGCAGGAACCCGCTGGAGAATTGGTAATGCCTATGCGGAAGTAACTACCAATGTTCCTGAAAAAAGCCTGGTAGAAAAAGTACATCATACTGCCGGACGCAACAGGCAGGGACGCAGAAGTATGCGTTACCTTGGTGGCGGCCACAAAAAAATGTATCGTGTAGTTGATTTTAAAAGAAATAAAAAAGAAATTGCTGCTACTGTAAAAAGCATTGAATACGATCCAAACCGCAGTGCTTTTATTGCTTTGACCGTATTTGCTGACGGAGAAAAAAGATACATAATTGCTCCACAGGGTTTGCAGGTAGGCGCTACTATTATCAGTGGTGATGCTGTTGCTCCTGAACTTGGAAATGCTTTGCAGTTAAAAAATATCCCATTAGGTACTGTAGTTCACAACATTGAAATGCAACCAGGACAAGGTGGCAAATTGGCAAGAAGCGCAGGTTCTTCTGCACAGCTGGCTAATAAGGAAGATAAATATGCGGTATTAAAAATGCCAAGCGGAGAATTAAGAAAAGTATTAATCAACTGCTATGCTACCGTAGGTGTGGTTTCCAACAGTGATCATAGTTTGGAAAGCAAAGGTAAGGCCGGGAGAAACAGGTGGAAAGGTATCAGACCAAGAACCCGTGGTGTTGCGATGAATCCTGTTGATCACCCGATGGGAGGAGGAGAAGGAAAAGCATCCGGAGGACATCCACGCAGCAGAACAAGGAAATATGCCAAAGGTGAAATTACCCGTACACGTGGAAAAGGATCTGATAAGCTGATCATTCAAAGAAGAAACGGAAAGAAATTACCGAATAAATAGAAAGTAGTAAGACGAAAGTCATAAGTAGCAAGAAGAAGAAAGGAATTAAATTATAAATAAAGTTTTTACATCGTACATCTAAAATAGTACATAAAAAATGGCTCGTTCAATTAAAAAAGGTCCTTACGTAGAAGCAAAACTTGAAGACAAAGTTTTAAAGATCAATGAGGGAACCGCTAAAAAAGGAGTGATTAAAACATGGTCGCGCAGATCAACCATTACACCGGATTTTGTGGGACATACATTCGCCGTTCATAATGGGAATAAATTTATCCCGGTTTATGTAACAGAATTTATGGTAGGTCATAAATTAGGTGAATTTGCACCAACAAGAAATTTTAAAGGACACTCAAGTAAAAAGATTGCTTAATACAAGTAGTAAGAAACAAGTAGAAAGTATCAAGAAATTAAATAAATATGGAAGCAGTAGCAAAACTTAATAATTATCCGACATCGCCACGTAAAATGCGTTTGCTGGCTGATTTAATTCGCGGAATGGAAGTAGAAAAAGCTTTGGGTATTTTACAATTTAATCCGAAGCATCCTGCAGTGCCGATGTATAAATTATTAAAAAGCGCCATCAACAACTGGGAACAAAAAAATGCTGATGAAAAAGTAGAAGATGCAGGCCTTGTAGTTAAAACTATCATGGTGGATTGTGGAAGAGTGATCAAAAGAATGCGTCCTGCTCCTCAAGGTCGTGGATACCGTGTTCGCAAACGTAGTAATCACGTTACTATTGTTGTAGATAGTATTCATAGCAATGAGCCCAAACTTTCAAAGAAAAAAGCAGAAAAGGTAGGAGCGGCACCGGTTGCAGAACCTGTAGTAGCAGAAAAAACAAAGAAAGCAGCACCGAAAAAAGCAGCTCCAAAGGCTGAAACAAAGGCAAAAGCAAAACCTGCAACAGAGAAAGCAGAAAAGAAAAAAACAGAAAAAAACTCAACAAAATAAAAACCGAATAATGGGTCAAAAAACAAATCCGATTGGGGCCAGGTTAGGAATTATCCGTGGATGGGACAGTAACTGGTTTGCAAATCCAAAAGATTATGGTAAGAAATTGATTGAAGATGACAGGATCAGAACGTATCTGAATGCCCGTATCAATAAAGGTGGAATAGCAAAGATTGTTATCGAACGTACACTAAACAAACTTATTGTAACTATTCATACCTCCAAACCTGGGATCATTATTGGAAAAGGTGGTGGAGAAGTTGATCGTATCAAAGAAGAATTAAAGAAACTGACCGGTAAAGAAGACGTACAGATCAATATTCTTGAAATTCGCCGTCCGGAATTGGATGCTGCAATCGTAGCAGATACTATTGCAAAGCAAATTGAAAACCGTATCAATTATAAAAGAGCGATCAAAATGTCTATTGCTTCCGCTCTCAGAATGGGTGCTGAAGGAATTAAAGTAAGAGTAGGAGGTCGTTTGGGTGGTGCGGAAATTGCGCGTAGTGAAGAAATCAAACAAGGACGTACTCCATTACACACTTTGCGTATGGATATTGATTATGCCAGCATTTTTGCTCAGACGGTTTATGGAAAGATTGGTATCAAAGTTTGGATTTGTAAAGGTGAGGTTTTGGCAAAAAGAGATTTGAATCCGAACATTATTGCCGGCGGCGGAAAGAGCGATCATGAAGCTCATGGTGAAAGAAGAGGTGGCGGATTTGGTGATAGAAGAGGCGGTGGAGATCGCGGAGATAGAAGAGGCGGTGGCGGCGAAAGAAGAGGTGGAGGGAGAAGGTAAGACAGAGGTAGGACGATCAATAACAAGAATCAGAAAATAGAGATTTAAAAATATTTATAAAAGTTTATTGAGCTGCAATAAACAAACAAATAACGACAAATTATGTTACAGCCAAAAAGATCAAAGCACAGAAAGATGCAGAAAGGCCGTATGAAAGGCGATACTAAGCGTGGAGATACCATTTCATTTGGAACCTTTGGTTTAAAAGCGCTTGATTCAGTGTGGTTAACAAACAGGCAAATTGAATCTGCAAGGCAGGCATTAACCCGTCACATGAAACGTGAAGGAAATGTATGGATCAGAATTTTCCCTGATAAGCCAATTACTAAAAAACCTGCGGAAGTGAGGATGGGTAAAGGTAAAGGTAACCCTGAATACTGGGCAGCTGTAGTTCAACCAGGAAGAATTTTATTTGAAGCCGACGGAGTTCCGCTTCAGGTAGCGAAAGAAGCGTTCGAACTGGCAGCACAAAAGCTTCCAATTCAGACCAAATTTGTTGTGAGAAGGGATTATGAAGCTTAATTAACCAATAAGCTAATGTGCTGATTAGCTGATGTGCTAATGAAAAGCATGGGATTTAATTTGCAATTGCAAATAACGATAAAATTAAAAAAATGTCAAACAGAAACGATTTCGTAAACAGTCTGAAAAGCATGAGTGAGCAGGACCTGAAGGCAAGAATTCAGGAAGATGAATTACGGATAAAGAAATTAAAATTTGCTCATGCAGTTTCTCCGTTGGAAAATCCAATGAGCATCCGTGAAGTAAGAAAAGATCTTGCACGCACTAAAACCGAATTAAGAAAAAAACAATTAATGAGCTAATGTGCTGATTAGCCAATATGCTAATGCGAAGCACGATGGAGTCCCATTAGCAGATTAGCACATTATCAAATTATAAAATTAAAAAGATGTCCGAAAGAAATTTAAGAAAAGTAAGGGTTGGTGTTGTTTCCAGTAATAAAATGGATAAAACGATCACAGTAAAAGTAGAAAGGAAAGTAAAACATCCTCTTTATGGAAAATTTGTGAAAAAAACAACCGGTTTTCATGCTCATGATGAAAAGAATGAATGCAACATCGGCGATGTGGTAAAAATAATGGAAACCAAGCCATTAAGCAAAACCAAACGCTGGAGACTTGTAGAGGTAATGGAAAAAGTTAAATAAAAATTTAAATAATTGTTTTAAACGCCAAAGGCTTAATGCTAAAGGCTCAAAGGTAAAAAAATGATACAGCAAGAAAGCAGGCTAAATGTAGCAGATAATAGTGGTGCAAAGGAAGTATTGTGCATCAGGGTACTGGGAAATTCAGGCCAGGATTACGCTCATGTTGGCGATAAAATAGTAGTAACCGTAAAAGATGCTATTCCTGCCGGCGGAATAAAAAAAGGAACTGTAAGTAAAGCCGTTATTGTTCGTACAAAGAACAAACTTCGCCGCAAAGACGGTTCTTACATTCGTTTTGATGATAATGCTGTGGTGCTTTTAAATGCAGCTGATGAACCAAGAGGAACCAGGATTTTCGGGCCCGTTGCCCGTGAATTGCGCGACAAGGGATATATGAAAATCATTTCTCTTGCTCCGGAAGTATTGTAATATAAATTGTATCTTTGCACCCCTTTAAAAAAAGGGTATTTAATAAGTAATAAACCAGACAAAATATTTGTCAAAAATGAAGACAAGATTTAAACCAAAGTTCAACATAAAAAAAGGCGATTCGGTAGTAGTCATTACCGGTGAAGATAAAGATCTGAAGAAGCCGCGTAAAGTGTTGGAAGTAATAACAGAAAAAAACCGTGTGTTGGTAGAAGGTGTTAATATCGTAACCAAACACACTAAACCTTCTGCTCAGAACACTAAAGGCGGGATCATGAAAGTAGAAGCTCCTATCGCTATTTCCAATGTAATGCTTTGGGATGCTAAATCACATTCGGGTTCTAAAATCAGCAGAACCAGGGAAGGTGGAAAATTAATAAGAACAGCAAAAAAATCAGGGGAGGTAATTAAATAATGGCTAGCGAAAAATATACTCCAAGACTGGAAGAAAAATACAAGAAAGAGGTGATACCTGCTTTAATGAAAAAGTTTAGTTACAAAACTATTATGCAGGCACCTAAACTTACAAAAGTTTGTATCAACCGTGGCGTAAACGGAGCAGTTGCGGATAAAAAATTAATTGATATTGCTATTGATGAACTGAGCACAATTACCGGTCAGAAAGCGGTAGCAACCATGTCTAAAAAAGATATCTCCAACTTTAAGCTGCGTAAAAATATGCCTATTGGTGCAAAAGTTACTTTGCGTGGAGAAAATATGTATGAATTTTTGGATCGTCTGGTTTCAGTTTCTCTGCCTCGTGTTCGCGATTTTAAAGGCATTAATGATAAATCTTTCGACGGACGTGGTAATTATACTTTAGGTGTTACAGAACAGATCATTTTTCCTGAAATTGATATTGATAAAGTAAATAAAATTACCGGGCTTGATATCACTTTTGTAACAACAGCAAACACCAACGAAGAAGCATATGAATTGCTTAAAGAATTGGGAATGCCTTTTAAAAATATTAAAAAATAACTCAATTAGCTAATTAGCTAATTATAAAAATAAAACAATGGCTAAAGAGTCAATAAAAGCAAGGCAAAGGAAACGCGTAAAAATGGTGGAGAAATTTGCCGAAAAAAGAAAAGCATTGAAAGAAGCCGGAGATTACAAGGCATTGGATCTGCTTCCTAAAAATGCTTCCCCGGTTAGATTAAAAAACCGTTGCCAGCTTACCGGCCGTCCAAGAGGATATATGCGTCATTTTGGACTCTCCAGGAATATGTTTCGTGACATGGCCTTGGAAGGGAAAATTCCGGGCGTAAAAAAAGCAAGCTGGTAGTCACGCTGAAGGCTGAAAGCAAAAAGCTGAAGGCAGAAAGCTGGATATCGCATTGTAATTAAACAAAAAATTAAAAGACAAAATAAACAATGGTTACTGATCCTATTGCAGATTATTTAACAAGAGTCCGCAACGCACAAATGGCCAGCCACAGAATAGTGGAAATTCCGGCAAGTAATTTAAAAAAGCGTATTACTGAAATTTTATACAACCAGGGATATATCTTGAAATACAAATTTGAAGATGATTCCAAACAAGGTGTTATTAAAATTGCACTTAAATACGATCCTCAAACTAAAGTTCCCGCAATTGAAAGTCTTGAAAGAGTGAGCCGCCCGGGATTACGTACTTATTCCAGGCCTCAGAATTTTAAAAGAGTGCATAATGGATTGGGAATTTCAATTATTTCAACTTCTCTTGGTGTCATGACTGATAAAGAAGCGAAAGCTAAAAACGTTGGCGGAGAAGTATTGTGTAACGTATATTAATTGAAAATGAATTCAATTGTTGGAGTAATTATTACTTTTTTAGTATTATTCTTTGCAATACGATTCATTTTGAGAAGTTCGAATAAAAATAATTAAAAGTGGTAAGATAATTAAGCCTTAGTCGTGGCTGAACACTACCAGATTAAAAAATAAAAATAAAACCGGCTATGTCAAGAATTGGAAGAAATCCTGTAACAATTACCAAAGGTGTAAATGTTAGTGTAGGTACAGATAATGTGATTACTGTAAAAGGACCAAAGGGAGAATAAAAACAAGCAATTAATCCTGATATAAAAGTAGTAGTAAACGGCGATAAAATTGAATTTAACCGTCCTACAGATCAGATCAGGCACAGAGCAATGCATGGTTTATACCGTGCTTTGGTTCAGAATATGGTTACCGGTGTTACAGAAGGTTATACCAAAACCCTCGAATTAGTCGGTGTTGGTTTTAAAGCTTCAAACCAGGGAAATCTGCTGGATCTTTCTTTGGGTTATTCTCACAACATTATTGTTGAAATTCCAAAAGAACTTTCTGTATCGACCGCTCAGGAGAAAGGAAAAAATCCAAAAGTGATTTTGTCAAGCGTTGACAAACAATTGCTGGGACAGGTGGCCGCCAAAATTCGCAGCTTGCGTAAACCTGAACCATACAAAGGAAAGGGTGTGAAGTTTGAAGGTGAAGTTTTACGTAGAAAAGCAGGTAAATCAGCAGGTAAATAATTGAAGGCTGAAAGAATAATAAAATAAAAAATTTCCGGCAGTATCGGAAAATAAAAATAGAATAAAATGAACTCAAAAGTAAGTGCACGTCAAAAGATAAGATACCGAATCCGCAAAAAAATCAGTGGAAGCGCTACCAAGCCAAGACTGAGCGTTTTCAGAAGCAATAAAGATATTTATGTTCAATTGATTGATGATGCAAACGGAACCACCATTGCTTCAGCTTCTTCACGCCAGAAAGATCTAGCTTCTCAAAAAACAACAAAAGTTGAGGCGAGCAAAAAAGTAGGTGAAGCGATTGCAAAAAAATCACAGGAACTGGGTATTAAAAATGTGGTTTTTGACCGTAGCGGTTATTTATATCATGGCCGTATTAAAGCAGTTGCAGAGGGCGCAAGAGAAGGTGGTTTAGAATTTTAATTTATATCCAAAAGAAGTTCAAAAAAGTAAAAAAAACTATAAACAGTTATAATGTTGAAATCAAATACACAAAGAATAAAAGGCGCTGATCTTGAATTAAAAGAGAAAGTGGTGTCTATCAACCGTGTTGTAAAAACTACCAAAGGCGGAAGGGCATTTAGTTTTTCTGCAATTGTAGTAGTAGGTAATGAAAATGGCGTAGTGGGACATGGTTTGGGAAAAGCCAAAGAAGTGCAGGAAGCTATTTTAAAAGGAATTGATGATGCTAAAAAGAATTTAATTAAGGTCCCTCTTTCTCATGGAACAATTCCCCACGAACAATGGTGCAAAGATGGTGCAGCGAAAGTGCTTATTAAACCAGCAGCTGCCGGTACGGGTGTTATCGCAGGAGGAAGCATGAGGGCGGTTTTGGAAAGCGCAGGAATTACTGATGTTTTGGCAAAATCTCTTGGTTCTGCTAATCCGCATAATGTGGTAAAAGCAACTGTAAAGGCATTGTCACTTTTGAGAGAACCTGCAGTCGTTGCAAAAACACGTAATATTTCTTTGAAGAAAGTTTTTAACGGATAAAAAGAAGTAAGTAGAAAGTATTAGTAGCAGGAAGATATTCACCTCGAAATCTGATACCTAAAAATAACAAAATGAAAAAGATTAAAATTACACAGGTTAAAAGTGGTATTGACCGTTCAGAGCGGCAGAAACTCACTTTAAAGGCTTTGGGCCTCAATAAATTAAATGCTTCAAAAGAAGTGGAAGCAACACCACAGATTTTGGGTATGGTAAAAAAAGTGGATCATTTGGTAAAGGTTGAAGAACTGGCTTAACCGGTTTTTCTTTTTTATATTATTATTAAAAGCGAGCTCCGTACAGGGGCGATAAGTTCAAAAAAAGTACAATGCAATTACAAACATTAAGGCCTGCAAAAGGTGCTACACACAAGGAAAAAAGATTAGGTAGAGGAGAAGCTTCAGGAAAAGGTGGTACTTCCACAAAAGGAAACAAAGGAGGACAAAGCCGTGCGGGTTATAAAATTAAAATGGCCCATGAAGGCGGTCAGATGCCTATTCAAAGAAGGTTACCAAAACGCGGTTTTAAAAATAACAACCGTATAGAATATAAAGTATTTAACCTAGGACAAATTGACCAGTTGATAGAGAAACATGAGTTGAAAGAATTTAATCCTGAAACTCTTTATATCAACAATCTCATCAGCCAGAATGATAAGGTAAAAATTTTGGGAAACGGTGTTTTGAAAGCAAACATTGCTTTTAAAGTAAATGCTGTTAGCCAAAAAGCCAAAGGCGCTATCGAGGCCGCCGGAGGTTCTTTAGAAATAATAAAATAAATTACGTGATATTTGCACTCCATTTATTGATTGCAAATATTTAAATCTTGATAACTCTGTGAAGAAATTCATCACAACATTAAAAAACATCTGGTCGATAGAAGAATTAAGAAGTAAAATTCTTGTGACTTTAGCGCTCATTTTTGTTTACAGGGTAGGCTCCTTTATTGTTCTTCCCGGAATAGATCCCAATAAACTTTCCAGTCTGCAGCATAGTGCGCAAGGCGGTATGCTCGGACTTCTGGATGCATTTGTCGGCGGTGCTTTTGCCAAAGCATCCATTTTTGCATTAGGAATCATGCCATACATTTCTGCATCTATTTTTATGCAGCTGGTAACTGTACTGGTTCCTCAAATCTCAAAAATTCAGAAAGAAGGTGAAACTGGCCAGAAAAAAATTAATCAATGGACACGTTACCTTACTGTGATTGTTACTGCTTTCCAGGCAGCGGCATATATTGGCTTTCTTGAATCTTCCAACCAGGGCGCTTTATTGGAAGCCTTCAAACCTTATTTTTGGGTTTCTACGGTTTTCTTACTTACAGCAGGAACTATGTTTGTAATGTGGCTTGGAGAAAAGATTACTGACAAAGGATTAGGTAACGGAACTTCCTTAATTATCATGATCGGAATTCTTGCCCGTCTTCCTCAATCTTTTATGCAGGAGTTTTCAGCAAAACAAACTCATGGAGGTGGCGGATTGTTAATATTCTTAATTGAAATCGCTGCATTTATTGCTGTTATTTTAGGTTTGATCGTGCTTGTTCAGGGTGTAAGAAAAGTGCCGGTAAATTATGCAAAACAAATTGTAGGAAACAGGCAGTTTGGCGGAGCAAGGCAGTTTCTCCCTCTTAAAGTAAATGCTGCGGGTGTAATGCCTATCATCTTTGCTCAGGCGATCATGTTTCTTCCGACAATTTTTGCAGGGTTTCAAACCAGCGGAAAAAACTGGGCTACTTATTTTACTGATCCAACGAATGGAGTTTATATGATTGTTTATGGATTAATGACGATAGGATTTACTTTCGTTTATACCTCTCTTATCTTTAATCCAAAGCAAATGTCTGACGACCTGAAACGCAGTAATGGATTTATTCCGGGCGTAAAACCAGGGCAGCCGACAACTGATTATATTGGAACGATAATGGATAGAATCACTTTACCAGGTTCTGTATTACTGGCGATAGTAGGTATCCTTCCAGGTATCATGCAGTTGTTTGGCGTTACACAGGCTTTTGCAACATTCTACGGAGGAACTTCTTTATTGATCATGGTGGCTGTTGTTTTGGATACTTTGCAACAAATAGAAACTCAGTTGCTGATGCGCCAATACGATGGTCTGATGAGTGGTGGCCGCATCCAGGGAAGAACAGCGGCTCCAGGTGTTACAGGAGGAATTTAAGAAACTTTATTTAAAATAATTTTGAAGCCCTGGCCCTTTTATGCCGGGGTTTTTTAAAATACAAAAAATGATTCATTATAAATCAAATGCGGAAGTTGAGTTGATAAGGGAAAGTTGTAAGCTTGTAAATGACAGTATTGCTTATGTGGCTGCATTAATCAAACCAGGCATGACAACAATGAAGCTAAATGATCTTGCAGATGAATATATTCATGATCATGGCGGTATTCCCAATTTTAAAAATTATCATGGATTTCCTTATGCATGTTGCATTTCGGTGAATGATGCGGTAGTACATGGTTTTCCTACCAATGATGAATTGAAAGAGGGTGATATAATTTCTATTGATTGCGGAGCAGTAAAAAAAGGATACCATGGCGATAGCGCTTATACATTTGCATTAGGACAAATTCCTGATGAAGTAAAGCAACTGTTGCGGGTTACAAAAGATTCTCTCTACCTGGGCATTGAAAAAGCGGTGGTAGGAAATCGTATTGGTGATATATCTTTTGCTATTCAGGATTATACCGAGAGAAAATTTGGTTATGGTGTTGTTCGCGAATTGGTAGGTCATGGCCTCGGAAAGGAATTACATGAAGATCCGCAAGTGCCCAATTATGGCAAAAGAGGAAAAGGAAATAAATTAAAAGATGGACTTGTTATCGCCATTGAACCAATGATCAACCTGGGGGGAAAGGAAGTTTATAATGATAAAGACGGCTGGACAGTTCGAACAGCGGATGGAAAACCTGCCGCCCATTATGAACATACCGTTTGTGTAAGAAAAAACAAAGCAGATATTCTTTCTACCTTCTCTGCGATTGAAGCTGCTGAAAAGACTAACCCTAATCTTTGCTCGGATTATTAATCTGAAATTTTTTTACTGCAAAAATAAAGATGGTATTATTCTTTATTTACTGTTTTGAAGGGCAGATTTTTTTCAAATAAATCTTTTCCAAAAAGATCATATCCATTACCTTTATTTTAATCTAAAAATACTGCTATGAGACTATTGCTTTTTACCATTCTCTTTTTTTCATTCTTTAGAGCTTCCTCTCAAAACATAGAAACAAGTTTATCCGAATTTGCAAAAGATTATGGAGAGGCAAAAATATATCTTCATTATGATAAAAGTTCTTATGCTGCCGGGGAAACTGTCTGGTTTAAAGCCTATCTGATGAAAGGAATGGTTCCGGATAATGAAAGTAAAACTTTGTATGTTGATTGGATAAATGATCAAGGTAAATTGATATTACACACTGTTTCTGCTATTGAAAATGCTTCTTCGTATGGGCAATTTGAAATTCCTGCAAATTATGAGGGACAATATATCCATGTAAAAGCATACACGAAATGGATGCTTAATTTTGATTCTTCATTTCTGTATGATAAAAATCTAAAAATACTTTCTGATAAAAAAAATCAGGTAGCTACAAAAGAAATTCTTCATCCTGAAATTACTTTTTTTCCCGAAGGAGGTGATGCAGTGGCTGGCGTTTTAAATAAAGTTGTTTTCAAGGTGAATGACCAGTTTGGAAGGCCAATTGATATAAAAGGAATTATAAAAAGCAGTAAGGGCTCCGTAATCGACAGTCTCAATATTATTCATGATGGGATGGGATTTTTTTTCATAAGGCCTCAGCAGGATGAAACATTTTCCGCATACTGGGAAGATGCCAATGGAGAAAATCATACAACGGCTTTGCCTGCAATAAAAAATTTGGGAGTTGCATTGCATGTTACCATTTCAGGAACCAGAAGAAATTTTTCAGTAACTGCTTCTCCTTTATCAGTAAGCTCTTTAAAAAAAATACATGTCCTCGGGACGATGTATCAGCAAAAGATTTTTGATCTTGATGAAGAATTAAATGATGGAACTGTTGAAGGAACAATTCCGACAGAATCGTTGCCGAGTGGTATTTTAACCATCACAGTTTTTGATGAAAATTATAAACCTCTTGCAGAAAGAATCACTTACGTTAACAATGAAGAATATCTTTCCAAACCAGAAATTTTAATAGAGAAAAAAGGTTTGGATAAGAGAGAGAAGAATGAAATTTCCATTTCTCTTCCCAATGATATTGCCTCTGATTTTTCTGTTTCTGTTGTAGATTCTAAACTGGATTTCGATAACAACGATAATATCATATCGCATCTCTTACTTAGCGGAGAATTAAAGGGAAAAGTTTATAACGCGGCCCATTATTTTATCAATAATAGTGATTCAATTACACACCAGCTGGATCTTGTAATGCTTACGCATGGATGGCGAAGGTTCAATTGGGAAAAATTAATCAATGGACATTTTCCTGAAATTAAATATCCCAAAGACACTTCTTATCTTTCTTTATCAGGAATTGTTTCCGGTGCTACTTCTAATGAATTGAAAAAGGCAGAGGATATTATTTTGATGCTTACAGAAAAAAACTCCGGGACACAAACTTTCACTATTCCAATACAGTCGAATGGATATTTTAATGATCCTTCATTAATTCTTTTTGATACTGCACATGTATTTTATTCACTTTCCAATTCAAAAAATCTGAAAAATATTTCTGTGCGATTCATGCCTGATATTCAACCTCCGTTTTCAAATTATTTTAATACTAATGATTTTTATCGCGGAACTTTTGATACTTCTTATCATTATCATATTCAGCTGAATGATGCTGCAAAGCAAGAATTGGAATTTTTTAAAGGGAAAGTTTTAGCAACTGTAAATATTAAAACAAGGATCAAATCAAAGAAAGAATTGTTGAATGAAAAATATACAACAGGAGTTTTCCAAAATCAAAATGCAACAGAATTGGATTTGATCAATGATCCTCTGTCAACATCTTATACAGATCTTATCAGTTATATTGAAGGAAAAGTTCCAGGTCTTACTTATGATCATGTTGCTTCAAAATTTTTGTGGATGCGTAATCGCGCCGGGGAAAACGGACCGACATTGTATTTAAATGAAATGCCAACCACTTACGATATGCTTTCGAGTATTGCTGTCGCCAATGTTGCTTTTATAAAAGTTTTTCGTCCAGGATTTGTAGGAGGAGCCGGAAGCGGAACAGGTGGCGCAATTGTTATTTACGCCCGGCAGGGAGCAGATGGTGAACCATTAAGTAGCTCAAAAGGACTTGATAATAACGTCGTTACAGGTTACTCCGCAATTCGTGAATTTTATTCTCCTGATTATGATAGTACAGATGAAGCAGACAATAAAAAAGATTTTAGAACTACTTTATATTGGAATCCTTCTTTAGTTACAATTCCCGGACAAGATAAGATCACGTTTTCTTTTTTTAATAATGATATTAGTCAATCATTCAGACTGATTATTGAGGGCATGAATAAAGAAGGTCAATTAACACATGTTGAAAAAGAAATAAAGTAGTTTTATTCTTTCACTTATTAATTTCATGCAACAAAAGAAACTTATTGTAATCGGAGGTGGAGCTGCAGGTTTTTTTTGCGCAGTAAATGTTGCTACGCAAAATCCTTCCATAAAAGTTTATGTGGTTGAAAAATCGAATAAATTATTAAGTAAAGTGAAAGTGAGTGGTGGTGGCCGTTGTAATGTTACTCACGCTTGTTGTAGCATTGCTGAAATGATTAAAAAATATCCGCGCGGAGAAAAATTTTTAAAACACGCTTTTCATCATTTTTTTACAACAGACACAATAGATTGGTTCGAAAAGAAAAAAGTAAAATTAAAAACCGAACCAGACGGAAGGATGTTCCCAATTACTAATTCTTCTGAAACGATCGTTAATTGTTTATTGCATGAGGCGAATCAAAACCAGGTAGAAATTTTAATGAATCGGGAGATCATAAAAATGGAAAAACCTTCAGAGGAAAATAAGAATTTATTTCAATTATTTTCAAAAGATGGTACTGTAATGGAAGCTGATTTTGTTTGTATTGCCAGCGGTGGTTTTCATAAACCCCAACAATATGAATGGCTTACAAAATCTGGCCATAGCTTTGAAACGCCCGTCCCATCGCTATTTACATTCAATGTTCCTAATAATTCTATTTCAGAATTGATGGGAATATCTGTTGGAAATGTTCAGGTAAAAATTAACGGAACTAAATTTTCTCAGACAGGTCCAATCCTGATTACTCATTGGGGATTTAGCGGGCCTGCAGTTTTGAAATTATCTGCGTTTGCTGCAAGAGAACTTTCAACAATGGATTATGTTTTTTCAATCTCTGTCAATTGGCTTGCTGATTATCATGAAAATTCAGTTTTAGAAAAATTAAAATTGATAAGACAAGAAATGGCATCTACAAAAATCGTCAATAAAAATCCTTTTACTCTGCCACAAAGATTATGGGAATATCATTTGCAACAATCAGGAATTAACCGGGAAATAAAATGGGCAGATCTTCCTGCTAAACAACAAAATATTTTAGCGAAACAATTGTGTGCACAACAGTTTGATGTAAAAGGAAAAACAACTTTTAAAGAAGAGTTTGTAACAGCTGGAGGAATAAGATTAAATGAAGTAGATGCGAACACTATGCAAAGTAAAATTGTTCCTAATCTTTTTTTTGCCGGAGAAATTTTAGATGTCGATGGAATCACCGGTGGTTTTAATTTTCAACATGCATGGACGAGCGGCTGGATCGCGGCAAGAGAGATCAGTAATTTATCTCAAAAAGATTGAAAGCCCAATTTTCATTGAGCTTTCAAATAGTTTATTTCACAAATTCAAATTATAAAGGCCTTACCCAAATATTTCTAAAACTAATTGGCTTGCTTTTATCGCCGTGAGCTTGCAATTTTATAGGAGAAGGGCCATGAGCTTTGTAAGAAGGATTTCCAATATACAAAGTCTGACCTTTTAATATCGCATCGTTTTGAATTAAAACACCATTGAAAAATGCAGTAACTTTTGCCGGAGATTTTAAACTTCCATCTTCATTAAAGCGAGGCGCAGTCCATATTACGTCATAAGATTGCCAAACACCGGGAGGAAAATTAGCATTCACCAGAGGCGGATATTGTTTGTAAATTGCTCCTGCCTGTCCGTTTACATAAGTGGAATTATTATAAGAATCTAAAATTTGCAATTCGTATCCATCATCACCTTTTCCGGTTGATGCAAGAAACAATCCGCTGTTACCACGCGCCTGTCCTGAACCTTCAATATCTTTTGGTTCTCTCCATTCCAAATGCAACTGATAGTCCATAAAAGATTGTTTGGTTTGAATGTTTCCGGATTGTTTATTTACCGTGATGATCCCATCTTTTACAAACCAGTCCGCCTGTTTTGTTGTATCATTTGTCAAAACCCATTTGCTGAGATCTTTTCCTCCAAATAAAATAATTGCGTCAGAAGGCGCATCACCACAGGTTTTACCCGGAGTAACTACGGGCGGCACCGGTGAATAAAATTCAGTGTCTTCAGGTTTCATAGTTTGTTGTTGTGCATTAGCGGATAACATTCCGGTTGCCATAAAAGCGAAACAAATAAAGATTTTTTTTTTCATTGTTTTATTTTTTTTATTTAAAATCTTGCCAGCAGCTTAAAGTTAAGCAGTCTCGGTGTCAACCGGTTTGGAATGCTGAAAATATTGTTATTAAAGTCTTTTATTAGTTGATAAGAAATAATATTTGCCCGGTCAATCAAGTTGAAAACTTCCAGGCTGGCCCAAATGTTTTCAAAACTTCGAAATGGAGAATGGCTACGCCTTAAAGATTTTTCTGAAAGTAATAAAGCGCTGAAACCTATATCTACTCTGATATACGGCTCGATAATGAGTGCGTTGCGATATTTTACACTGTTCGGAATATTATAACTCATGTTGCTTCCATAAATCATATTTAAATGTACTTTAAAATTTTTATTAGTACTTAAATAATCCTGTAAAAATAATCCCATCGTAATTAACCGGTCGCTCGGCCTCCTGATCCATCCTACGTTTGTACGAACACTATCCGCCACAACCTGGTCAACTGTATTTGCAGAGATTACTTTGCCCTCAGCATTTTTATAAGTATAATAAAAATCGTTGTCAATATTTTCTTTGGTTTGGCCAATACCAATGCTGAACCAGCTTTCAGCATCTTTTACCAACTCAGTAAAGATTCTTGTTTCAATTCCTGTTGCATATGCACGTGCATCATTTTCGCCAAAATAACTGATGCGAACATTATCAATGTCGTAAGGATCAACATCCCACATTGATTTATAATAAGCTTCAGTTGTAATCCGAAGAGGCCTTTTTGAATTTGATAAATTATAATCAAAACCTGCAACGTACTGAACACTTTTTTGACTTTTTAAAGCAGTATTGATCGTTCCATCAGGCCTTCTCATTTCCCTGTAGAAAGGAGGCTGATCGTATATTCCTGCCGAGGCTTTAAAAATAATATCGCGGTCCCAATCCGGCTTGTAACTTATTTGGGCGCGTGGACTTATCAGGAATTCTTTGTTTAATGAATTGTAATTAAATCTTACACCTCCCTGGAATGTTACATTAGTTGCAGTCTTTGACAAGCGAATATTATCCTGAACATAGCCACTGTACTTATCAATTAGAAGGTTTGCGTTTGATTTTAAAACACTGCTAAGATTTATTTGATCGGGATTGAAGGGCAAGGAATAACCTGCACTATCCTGGTACTCCCATTCATTTAAATGATCATTGATTATAGTATGGTCAATTCCTGCGCCCCATTGCAGAAAATGTTTTCCCAACTCAATGGTTCCTTTATGACTAACATTATAAACCTGTATCTGCAATGCATTTCGAGCGTAATTTTGAAATATGCCAGCACCAAGCGGATTAGTTATTTTTCCATAATCAGGTTGTGTTTTATCAAAACTTCTTTCACCAAAAAGATAAGCTCCCGTGATATCAAAATTCTCATTTTCATTATCGCCATAGCGGCTAAACATCCATTTTAATTTTACTTTCTGGTTCACCTTTTCTACAAGAGTTACTCCAATTACGTTGCTGTTATAATTGTCTTTTTCCTGGCCGTCAAAAAATATGTCAAGGCCAATATTTGCAGTAAATAAAGGAGAAAAAACCGCGGTTGATTTTTGTGCTGATTCCGGTATCAATGTAAATTTAGAAGAAGAAATAATTCCTAAAACTTCAACCTCCAGTTTTTTTGAAATCGTATAAGTAAGATAAGTTTGAAGATCAGACGCAGACGGAATATAATTGCCTTTTGTTTCCTGGCTGCTCAATAAATTCCTGTTTGTTTTACTTCTCACGCCCATTAAGAATGTAAGTTTTTTATTTTTAGAAGTTCCTTCCAGATGCAGCCCCTGCTCTAAAAGACTTACGTAGACAGAGCCTCCAAAAGAAACCGGTTTTTTATATTGTATATCGAGAACGCTGCTCATCTTATCACCATATTTTGCCTGGAAACCTCCTGTATAAAAGTCGATATTTTTTACAAGTTCGGGATTGATAAAACTTAACCCTTCCTGCTGCCCGTTGCGAACAAGATAAGGCCTGTAAATTTCAAAGTCATTAATGTAAATCAGATTCTCATCATAATTTCCTCCCCGAACAGAATATTGTGAAGTCAATTCATTATTGCTTCCTACTAAAGTTTTTATAAGACCTTCCACACCGCTTGTTGCTCCCGGAAGTGTTATGGCGCTTTTAGGATTTATTTTTATCAGCCCGGTTTCTTTTCTTTCCTGTTCGTTTTTTATGACTACCGTTTGCAATGTTTTACTATTACGTGTAAGCATGACCGTTATTTTCTCTTCTTCTCCTTCATGCAGAAAGAAATTCTTTTGTTGATCGTGAAAACCTGAATGAGAAAAAACTAAAGCAAAGGCTTTTCCGGAGGGAGCTTTGATACGAAAATAGCCGGAATCAGAAGTGATAATTCCATTTTCTTTTCCAAGAATCGTAATGGTAACGGCACTTAGCGGATCTTCATTTTCACCAATTACTTTTCCGGAAACATAAGCAGATTTCTTTTGAGCTGAAGAGGAGAGGGTTGCAAAAAGAAGAAAAATAAAAACCGTTAATCTCATAAAGTGAAGATAATATTTTATGAAATTACATTTATTATTTGCTTCCGTTTAATTTTATATTTTTGAAAAATGCGAAAACTTTCATTACTAATTTTTTTTTCTTCTATCATTTTTGCCAACTGTGTAATGCCTTCTGAGAAGAGGAATGAGAAAATAATTGATTCAACGTCGCTTCAGCAAAATGATACATTCCATCTTTTGTGTCAATACTGGAAATTAACCGACGCAGATCATCCAACTGAAAAAGATATTTCTTTTACAAATGATAATGGGGTTCTTGAATGTGGAATAGTTTTTATAACTGATTCAACAGTTCTTGAAAATCCAACAGGAGAAATGAGTTATGGAAAATTTACTCTTACAGGAAATGTAATTCATGTAAATTTTGATGACGGAAGGAAAGCAATCTATACTATTCAACGTTTGCGTAAAGATGAACTTTTATTAAAGAGAACCGGGAATAAACACACTTCAGAATTGACATATGAAGGCACCAAAACTTCCTGGCCTGATGCCAGGAAAAGTCCTTTTTCAAAGGAAAATTATAAATGGATAGTAAAGCCAAGAAAACCGGAAACAGATGCAGAAATAAAAGAACGGGTAAAAGAAAGTGTACAATTTTATGCATATTATTTTGATGGCTTTGTAAATGGTAATGCTGATAAAATTATTTTTTCAGGATTGCCTTGTTGTCTTAACTGGTACCAGGGAGGCATTACCATTCAGAATGAAGAAAATCTGAATAAAAAATGGATCAGTTGTTTTTATTCCAAAGACCAGGCTTATGAAGGAAGGCAGATTTTGCAGGATGCGATCACTAAAAAATATAATTGGGATCAGAAAGAACCCAATTGGTTAAAGCAAACTGCATCTGTATTGCAGCAGATTCATGATCAGATGTGACGTTGAGATCGGAAATATAAATTGTAAAATATTCTTTACTTGAAAAAGGTTTTAAAAAAATTGTTTTATTGTTGTAACTATATAATGTTGCATGTCGCGCATAGAAATAAACATCGATGCTATCTGATACGATAGTATAAAAAATAATACATAGAATAAACCCGGATAGTTTGTAGAAAAGTTTAAAATCTTTTGATTGATTTTGTTATTGATTTTAAGATGCGAATAAATTAATGTGATTAAGACGCCTACAATTCCTCCAACAAAAATATCCATTGGATAATGCAATCCTAAATAAACCCTTGGGAAAAGCCCAACAGCGAAAATGTAAATGAGTGAAAGTAATCCTGCTTTTTTTGAAATTAAATAAATCCCCATGACTAAAGCCAAATAGAGAACTGCATGGTCACTTGGCATGGAGCTATTTGAGTTTAAATTATCAGCAACTGCATGAAAAGGATATAGATCTGTTAGATCAGGATTCAAAACGGGCCTGATGGTAAAAGGAAGAACTCTTGTAAGCAACCGTCCGACAGCAATGGCAATCAAACATGAAATTAATGCATTGATGATCTTTTTCCTTTTTTCGATGATGTCCTTGTCTTGCTGAAACCAATAAAACCAAAAAACAGAGACTACAATTCCGCTAGCCAAAAAATCATCATTTGAAAGAAAGAACATGAAGCCGTTAAGTGATGGGCAATTGGCAGAGATTTGGTGCAACACATTAATAATAAAGTGGTCAGAGTAAGTCATAGTTTTGCTTTACCAGTTTAAAAAAGGGGAGGGACAGATTGCTACCTTACTGGTTTAGGAAGGATAAAGAATAAAACAGTTATCTATATCGAAAATAAGAAACATATCTTTAACAACAAAGAGTTTTTTATAGCTGTTCAGGTACTTTCAAAAATAATTTTTTGAAGAAGGTTTATTGAAAATTAAATTTTGTAATCAATAATTTCCGAAAAGATCAACTTATATTCTTCAATTTTTCAATCATTTCTTTTGGGTTCTCAGAACCAAAGATCGCGTTTCCGGCAACTAAAATATCGGCCCCTGCATTAATAATTTCAGAAGCATTTTTCAAAGAGACTCCACCATCTACTTCAATTTTTGCAGAAGAATTGGTCTGATTGATCAGTGTTTTTAATTCTTTAATTTTTTCTATTGAATGTGGAATAAATGATTGTCCTCCAAAGCCGGGATTAACGCTCATTATAAGAACGAGGTCCAGATCAGAAATGATATCCCGCAAGAGACAGACAGGAGTAGAAGGGTTAATAGCCACGCCAGCATTCATTCTAAGAGATTTTATCTGTTGAATGTTTCTGTGCAGATGCGGACAAACTTCTAAGTGAACAGTCAAACCACCAGCGCCTGCATCTTTAAATTCTTCAACATATTTTTCAGGTTCAACGATCATCAAATGAACATCAAAAAATTTGGAAGTAGTCTTTCTTATTTGTTTGATGATCGACATTCCAAAGCTAATATTTGGAACAAACCTGCCATCCATTACATCCAAATGAAACCAATCGGCTTTGCTTTCATTCAAAATGTTGCATTCTGATTCAAGATGTAAAAAATCTGCATTTAAAAGTGATGGAGCAATGAGCGGCATATATTATTTGTTTTTTATTTCTCTTTCTCAAGCGAACCAAGGGCTGCGCGTGCCTCTGAGTAATTTTTATCATACAGCAATGCATTCTGGTAACTTTGTATCGCTTCATTTTTTTGATCCAGTTTTTCATAACACCGACCCATCCAATAATATCCTTCATCAAAATTATTCTGAATCGTAACAGCCCGTTTCAATACTTTAATTGCTTCCTCGTATTTTTTTTCATTATATAATGCAATTCCTTTTTCACGATATGCATACATGTAAGTAAAATCAAGATTCAGACAACTGTCAAGGTATTTAATTGCTTTTTCCGGATCATTTATATAATTATAGTAAAGCCCTTTGATAAAATAAGCGTCTTTACCATATTTGCTTTTATTTGAACCTAAGAGTTCATTGGCGATTGACAAAGAATTCTTATTTTTTATTTCTGCATAAACGGTTCCAAGTGCCACAAGATAATCAGGAAGCGGATAAATATCTATTGCATGTTGAAGTGAGTTGATAGCATTTGCAGTATCATTGTTTTCAAAATATAAAGATGCTTTAATATTCCATAAATACGCGCTGCCATTATCTTTCATGATTTCCTGGTTGGCAATTAAAATGGCAGAATCGTAATAACCTGCATTTCTGTAAGCTTCAATTAAATCTTCTTTCAGCATCAATGAATCAGGATGCTCTTTAATCGATTTTTTAATTGCTTGTATTGAATTGGGATCCTCGTGGAAGCGTTTGATCTTTTTATCAGACGAATTGCACGCACAAATAAACAACATCAAAAATATAGGTACAAACAAAAATGTTGATCGAATCATTTTGCAAATTTAATAAGCGATATTTTAATTTGAATATTAGTTTAACGCGAACCTAGTTCTATGATTTCACAATCCCGGATATTTTTTCCATCAATTACAAACCGCATTAAAGTTCTCATTTTGTGCCATCCATGTTTTCCTGCAGCACCCGGATTCATATGAAGACAATTTAATTTTTCATCGTACATAACTTTGAGAATATGAGAATGCCCACTAATAAAGAGTTGTGGCTGATGAATCAAAATTTCTTTTTTTGTTTCAGCATTATATTTTGACGGATATCCTCCTATGTGACGCATCATTACTTTTACATCTTCACACATAAAAATAGTTTGTTCAGGATACACACTTTTTATGTCAAAACCATCAATATTTCCATAAACCCCGCGAAGCGGTTTAAATGAATTTAATTCTTCTGCAATTGTTGCGGTGCCAAAATCTCCGGCATGCCAGATTTCATCACAATTTTTAAAATGTTCAAAAACTGCCGGATCAAGATAATTATGAGTGTCAGAAATAAGGCCAATGCGTTTCAAGATTTTTATTTTTTGACAAAGTAAAATGATTTTTATTTTCCATTTTATGGAGAAACAGTTCAAATACAAATTCTCATTATTTCTTAATTTAATGTAGATGGCTACTGATATAAGAAATGCTTCGGTTTCTTTCGTAATTTTATTTCTTTAAAATTCTTGTATTATGCCTCATTATTATAAACTCGGTTCCATTCCACATAAACGCCATACACAATTTCGAAAACCTGATGGAAGTTTATATTCTGAGCAATTATTTTCTACAGAAGGTTTTTCGTCCGATTCATCTTTGCTTTATCATTCTCATCCACCCACTCAAATCATCAAAACGGATAAACCATTTAGTGTCATTCCCGAAGTAGCTGAAGAAAAAATGCTAAAACATCGAAGCTTTCAGGGATTTGATATTAACCCAGAAAAAGATTATCTGAAAAGTCGCAAACCTCTGTTGGTAAACAATGATGTCCAGATTTCTCTTGCCTCGCCGAAGGAAAGTATGCATGATTACTTTTATAAAAATGCGGATGCTGATGAAATCATTTTCATACATGAAGGAAGTGGAAAATTAAAAACTCAATACGGAGAAATTCCTTTTTCTTATGGAGATTATTTAGTGATTCCGCGTGGCACTATTTATCAGATCGGGTTTGAAAAAGAAGACAACAGATTGCTCATTATTGATTCATTCAGCCCGGTTCGTTATCCAAAAAAATATTTGAGTAATTACGGGCAACTTTTAGAAAATTCTCCTTATTGCGAAAGAGACATTCGCACTCCTGAAAATTTGCAGACAATTGATAAAGAAGGAGATTTCTTATTAATGGTAAAAAAGAAAGGTATAATGTACGGTATTCACTATTTACATCATCCGTTTGACGTGATTGGCTGGGATGGGTGTTGTTATCCGTTTGCATTTTCTATTCATGATTTTGAACCGATAACAGGACGTGTTCACCAACCACCACCGGTTCACCTTACTTTTGAAGGACATAATTTTGTTGTTTGTTCTTTTGTTCCAAGAATGTTTGACTATCATCCTCTTTCTATTCCTGCTCCTTATAATCACAGCAATATCGACAGTGATGAAATGCTTTATTACGTTGATGGAGATTTTATGAGCCGCAAGCATGTTACACGCGGAATGATCACTTTACATCCTGGCGGGATTCCTCATGGGCCGCATCCCGGCGCTGTCGAAAAAAGTATTGGAATGAAGGAAACAAAGGAATTAGCAGTAATGGTGGATACATTTCATCCGTTGCAGCTTACTAAGCAAGCGCTTGAGATTGAAGATGAAAATTATGTGATGAGCTGGGCCGAGTAACTTTTTAGCTAAATCATTCTGCTATGAAGATTAAATTCATTGGTAAATCGACACTTATCCTTTATTCTCTGTTAATTTTTTTAGAACCGGCATTAATTTTTTTAAATTTAAACTGTCTTTATTGCAATAAATTGTTTGATTCAATTTAAATCCTAAGGCTCAGCAAAAAAAGTAAATTGGAATGCTGGATTTACAAAAATTAAACGTCTAAAGTAAATCTTTGAGGAGCACCGCTATTAATTAATAAAAGAAAATAAGATTGAAAAAGGGATTAAGATTTATTGGATTGCCTCTATTGATTATCATTTTTAATCTCTTTTTTTGTTGCAACTCTTTTTCACAACAGTTAGACAAAACAGGAAATTTATCAATAAACCTTACAACAGATTCTTCAGTAAACAAGAAAAAGGAAATAAAACAAGTTGATTTTCCGGAAGTAGTAAAAAAAGTATTCAGAAGCAAAAAGAATACACGTGACTCGTCTGGTAATCATTTTTCATTATTACCTGCGGCCGGCTATTCGCTTCAAACAGGATTTGCCCTTCTTTTTTCAATTAGCGGCACTTTTTACGCTTTCAAAAATCCGGCAACTGACAGCCATATTTCCACACTTGTCTCAAGTCTTACCTATTCTCAGTATAATCAGATTATTTTTCCAATGCAAACTGATTTGTGGAGTAAAAGCGGTCTTTATAATTATATTGTGGACTGGAGATTTATGGAATATCCATCTACTACTTTTGGCCTTGGTGGTAAAACTACTTTAAATGACGGCTATACTATCAACTTTAATTACCTCAAATTGCATCAATCTATAATGCGAAGAATTTCAAAGAACTTATTTGGAGGAATGGGATTCTACTATGACGCCCTTTGGAACGTAAAAGAAATAGGCGTAGATTCATCAGTAAAAACGAGTTTTGATCGGTATGGATTTCAAAAAAAGATACATGCTGCCGGAGTTGCAATAAGGCTACAATATGATTCAAGGGATAACCCGGTAAACCCGTTAAAAGGCACTTTTCTCAATATTGTTTACAGGCCAAACAGGATTTGGATGGGAAGTTCGAATAATTGGAATTCGTTTCTGGACGAATATCGGGGATATTTTCATCTTACTTCTAGGAGCAAAAATGTTTTGGCAATATGGAGTTACAACTGGCTTACAGTTGGAAAAGGAAAACCACCTTATCTTCTCCTGCCGAGCACTGGCTGGGATGATTTTTTTAATACAGGAAGAGGCTATGTACAGGGAAGATATAGAGGCAAAGACATGATCTATGGAGAATCCGAATACCGGTTTGGAATAAGCAAAAATGGACTTTTAGGTGGAGTTGTCTTCGCCAACACACAATCTTTTTCTTCAAGATTAAACAGGCAATTGCGTTTATTCTCACCTGGTTTCGGTGCTGGTGCGAGAATAAAATTCAACAAGTTTACAAACACAAATCTATGTATAGATTATGGTATGGGTATAGATGGGTCTAAAGGCTTTGCGGTAAACCTGGGTGAAGTTTTTTAATTGTCCGTACTTTTATAAAGAGCGGTCGGGACTTTATAAAATTTTTTTGCCTTCTCTTTTTTTTCTCTTAGTTTTATTTCTCCTAATATTTTTATCTTCAAAAAAATCAGTATGATAAAATTCAGCGAATTAAAGCAAGGAGATTATATACTTGCAGAAAGCGATGGCCAGGCATGGCGCGGAGAAGTAACTCAATTTAATAATGATGAAAAGGAAATTTGTGTAAACAATGGTGTTCAGGAGATGTATTTTAAACCGGAAGACCTTTATCCCTTGCCGGTAGATGAAGAACAGTTATTTAAATTAAAATTTACAAAACATGTCAATGAAGATGGTTCTATAAAGTACATGAAAGGCGCTTTCAGAATTCAAATTCCTGAGCAGGATAATTTTTCTCATTATGAAATCTGGTATCGTAATGAAAAAAGAATTATTACTCATCCGATTCCTGTTCATGTACTTCAAAACCATTATGCAGCAATGACAAAAGTTCATCTTACAGATGAAGTCATTTAAATCATTTTAAGCTAGACCCGGTTAATTTTGTACTGATATTTACATTTTCAGTTAGCCCTAAATAATTGAGCTGAATCACTGTGCTGCTTTCGATCATTCCGTAATTGGGTGCGTAATAACCATTAATACTGGAAGAGAATGATGACGAAGGAATTAATGATGATGAAATGCTGGAAGAAACATGAGTTACATTGGAATAAGAGGTTCCGTTCACAATTCTGGAGATTCCTTTTTCAACAACTTTATTAGTTAAAGTGATAGGAACCGGAATTGGAGCATTAGGAATGGATAAAGTAAAGCTCTGGCTCCATGTTGTTCCTACAGAAGCATTATCTTTTAAATAAAGTCTGTCAATATTTACACCTCCACTTACCGGAATAGAATCATATTGATAATAATCAGATCCGGTATGACTAAGGTATTCATTTCCACCGTTGGAATAATTATACACATGATATTTTTTTCCGTTAATAGTTGAATCTTGTGACGTTGACGTTACTGTATAATCTGAATTGGAAGGAGTAGCTGCTGATGAATCAGTTTCGTGATAAGTCCAGCTACTTCCTGCATTGGTATTAATATAAGCATTTGAAGTAGTATTCGGATTGGAATCATTTTTGTTGCACGCTGTAAAAAATAAAATTGCGGCTAAAAGTAGGAACAGGTTTGTTTTCATAATTGTCTTTTTTAAGGGTCAGATACAAATATAGAAAAATCCTTAATAGCAGAAGAAGAGAAGATCGCATAAATAATATTTTTTTTTGGAGTGAATACAATTAAATATTTCTTTTGCAACTATTTGACATAAAAAGAAGGCATATTTTTTTAAAAATTAAAATATTAAACCTATCTTTGCGCCTCCAAAAATTATATGGCCAAACAAGCACTCATTAAACAAGACGGTACAATCCTGGAAGCCTTATCCAATGCGATGTTCAGGGTTAAGCTTGAAAACGGACATGAAATTTTGGCGACAATTTCCGGTAAAATGAGAATGCATTATATCAGAATTTTGCCGGGAGACAAAGTAGGAGTAGAGATGAGCCCTTATGATTTATCAAGGGGAAGAATCATTTTCAGATATAGATAACAAACTTTTCACAGTTTAAAACAAAAGCGCATCATGAAAGTAAGGGCTGCAATAAAAAAAAGAAGTGTTGATTGCAAGATCGTTAGAAGAAAAGGGACTCTTTATGTGATCAATAAAAAAAATCCCCGCTTCAAGCAGAGACAGGGATAATAGAAATTAAAATTTAAAATTTAAAAATAAAAAATTCTTATGGCGCGTATTGCCGGTATAGATTTACCTAAAAACAAAAGAGGCGAAGTTGGACTTACCTATATATATGGTATTGGCAGATCTACTGCCCGTTATATTTTAGATAAGGCAAATGTGGATCATGATAAAAAAGTGAACCAATGGAATGATGAAGAGCAAACTGCTATTAGAAATATCATTAGTAATGAATTTAAAACAGAAGGTGCACTACGTAGTGAGGTTCAGACTAATATTAAACGTTTGCTTGATATCGCCTGTTACCGTGGATTAAGACATCGTAAAGGTTTGCCATTACGTGGTCAGCGCACGAGAACGAACAGTCGTACCCGTAAAGGAAAACGTAAAACCGTTGCCGGTAAGAAAAAGGCACCCAAGAAATAAATAATCTGCTTTGAGCTGTCATTTTTAACTGGCAGCTCAAAGTATTTTTATAAGGCTTGTTTTTTGAATCAATGCCAGATCTCTTAAGCCGGAAGTAGGATTGATTCAACCGATAAACATCGGATTTTAAAGAAAATATTTTAAAGATTACCTATCAGAATTTATTATGGCAAAAGCAACAAATGCAAAAGCGTCTTCAAAGAAAAGAGTTGTAAAAGTAGACTCTTACGGAGAAGCGCACATCGTAGCAAGTTTCAACAACATCATTATCAGTTTAACGAACAAGCAGGGCCAGGTTATTTCATGGTCTTCTGCCGGTAAAATGGGCTTCAGAGGTTCTAAGAAAAACACTCCTTATGCTGCCCAAATGGCGGCGGCGGATGCAGCGAAAGTAGCATCTGATGCAGGGTTAAAACGCGTAGATGTTTTTGTAAAAGGACCAGGTTCTGGCCGCGAAGGCGCTATCAGGTCTTTATCTCAATCAGGAATTGAAGTAGTAATGATCAAAGACATTACTCCTTTGCCTCACAATGGTTGCAGACCTCCAAAAAAGAGAAGAGTTTAAAAATGTATGATGTGAAATGTTTGATGTATCATGTTACATCAAACATTTCAACATCGTACTTCGCATATTCATTAATAACGGGTGCACCATTAATTTTCGATTTTTACTGATGATGCACCGACACTAAAAAATCAATAATCAATTATGGCACGGTACACAGGACCAAAAACCAAAATCTCGCGCATATTCGGAGAGCCTATCACAGGCAATGGAAAATGGTTAACAAAAAACAGCAACCCTCCGGGGATGCATGGAGCAGCACGCAAGCGCAAAAGTCTTGGTGAATATGCTCTTCAGCTTCGCGAAAAACAAAAAGCGAAATACACTTATGGTTTACTGGAAAAACAATTCCGGAATACATTTAATGAAGCAGCCCGTCGTAAAGGTGTTACTGGTGAGCAATTAATCAAATTGCTGGAAGCACGTTTGGATAATACTGTTTTTCGTATGGGAATTGCTCCAAGCCGCCAGGCAGCACGTCAGCTTGTTTCTCACAAACACATTACAGTAAACGGAGAAATAACTAATATTCCTTCTTTTTCTTTAAAACCTGGTGATGTAGTTGGGCTTAAAGACAAAGCAGCTCATAATACCTCTATCACTTCTAACCTTCGTCCAAAAAATCCAAAATTTAACTGGATCGAATTTAACGAAACTGAAATGAAAGGTACTTTCATCGCTTATCCTGAAAGAGAAAGCGTCCCTGAAAATATTAAGGAATCACTTATTGTCGAGTTGTATAGTAAGTAAGATGAATGATGCCTTAGAAGCTTAGGATAGGGATAGTGAAGAGAGAATAAATAAAAACAATAAAATTTTTAAATCAAATCAAAACAAAATAAAAAATGGCCATTTTAAATTTTGTAAAACCAGACAAAATTGTTCTTCAAAAAAGTACAGATTTCGAAGCGCAATTCGAATTCCGCCCGTTAGAGCCGGGATATGGTGTTACCATTGGTAATGCACTTCGCCGCGTATTGCTTAATTCTTTGGAAGGATATGCAATTGTTGGTGTAAGCATCGCTGGTGCTGACCATGAATTCGCAACAATCAAAGGTATTACAGAAGACGTAACTGAAATTATTCTTAACCTTAAACAAGTTCGGTTTAAAAGAAAAACTGAGCAGGATAATGGTACAGAAAAAATCAGTTTATCGTTAAAAAATAAAACAGAGTTTACTGCAGGAATGATTGGAGAAGCTTCTCCGTATTTTGAAGTAATGAATCCTGATTTGCTTATTTGCACAATGGACACTTCAGCAAAATTAGATATTGAAATTACTGTAGCAAAAGGACGTGGATATGTTCCTGCTGAAGAAAGCAAAGAAAGAAGTTCTCATTTTGGATATATTCCAATTGATGCTATTTACACTCCAATCAAGAATGTAAAATACAGTATTGAAAATACCAGGGTGGAACAAAGGACTGACTTTGAAAAACTAGTGATGGAAGTGGTAACTGATGGAACAATTCATCCGGAAGAAGCTGTTAAACAGGCTTCAAGGATTTTGATTCAGCACCTCATGATCATCACTGATGAAAATATCACTTTCGATAATAAGGAAGAAAAGAAAGAAGATTTGGTTGATGAACAAACTTTACAACTTCGCAAAGTATTGAAAACTCCGCTGGAAGATCTTGATCTTTCTGTAAGAGCCTTCAACTGTTTGAAAGCAGCTAAAATCAATTCATTGAGCGAACTGGTTCAGTACGAGCAGGAAGACCTGATGAAATTCAGAAACTTCGGCCAGAAATCGTTAAGTGAAATTGAACAGGTTTTAAACGAAAGAGGCCTTGGATTTGGATTAGACCTTAGTAAAATCAAATTAGACGAAGAATAATTAGCTAATATGCTAATGTGCTAATGTGCTAATTTGAAAGCATTAGCCCATTAGCCCATTAGCTAATCAGCACATCAGCACATTAATTAATTAACCCTGTAATTCCTGACACGGTACAGGGTTTTAAAAACAAAAAGTCATGCGTCACGGAGACAAAATCAACAATTTAGGCAGAACGGCAAGTCATAGAAATGCTTTGCTCATCAATCTTTCCTGCCAGTTATTTCAGTATAAAAAGATTGTAACAACATTAGCCAAAGCCAAAGCTTTGCGTCCTTTTGTAGAACCTTTAATCACTAAGGCAAAAGAAAATACCACACATCAACGTCGTTTGGTTTTTAGTCGTCTCCAGGATAAGGTGGCTGTAAAAGAATTATTTGATGTAATCAGTCCAAAAGTAGCGGCACGTCCGGGTGGATATACAAGAGTGATCAAGCTTGGAAAGAGAGTAGGAGACAATTCTGAAATGGCATTAATCGAACTGGTAGATTACAATGAAATTTACGGTAAAGGCATTGGTGAAAAAGAAACAACAGCAGCGAAGAAAACCCGTAGAGCAGGAAGAAGCAAAAAAGCTGCAGAAGCTAAACCTGCTGCAGAAGCAAAACTTCCTGAAGTAAGGCCGGAACAACTTCCAGTTCCTGAAAGCCAGATTGAGGAAGCTAAAAATGAAATAGCGCCTGAAGAAAAACCGGAACAACCGGATTCTGACAAGAATGCATAATATTTTAGATAAGCCTGCTTAATTGCAGGCTTTTTTTTGTCATATAATAGCTGAGGGTTCGAATTTATCTTAACGAGTACTTTTTATAAATAAAAAATTAGGATTATTATTTGCTTTCATTTTCTTTTCTTTGCAAAACTTTTTACATGCCTGATACACAATCTCCCAACAAAGCAATTTTAATTTTAGAAGATGGAACCATTTTCGAGGGGAAATCTTTTGGAAAAATAGGAACCACAACCGGCGAAATCTGTTTTAATACAGGAATGACCGGCTACCAGGAAGTTTTTACAGATCCAAGTTATTATGGACAAATTGTTATCATGAACAATGTTCATATTGGCAATTACGGAATCAATAACAACGAAGTTGAAAGTGATTCTATAAAAGTTAAAGGAATTATCGGAAGAAATCTTGAGGAGCAATATTCACGTTTTGCAGCTGATAATTCTCTCGAGGATTATTTTGAAAAGCAAAATATTGTTGCCATTGCTGGAATTGATACACGTGCTTTGGTGATACATATCCGCCAGGCGGGAGCAATGAATTGTATCATTTCTTCTGACAATGACAATATTGATGAATTAAAAAAAATACTTTCTTCTGTTCCTTCTATGGACGGCCTGGAGCTGGCTTCAGTAGTTTCCACAAAAGAGAATTATACGCTTGGTGATGAAAACAGTGATGTAAGAATTGCTGTGCTTGATTTTGGAATTAAAAAGAATATTCTGAATTGCTTTTTAGAAAGAGGGGCTTTTGTAAAAGTATTTAATGCAAAAACCAGTTTTGATGAAATACAGGAATTTAAGCCAGACGGTTATTTCATCAGCAATGGGCCCGGTGACCCAGAACCAATGGGCTATGCTATTAAAACAGTAAAAGAAATTCTTAAAGCAAAACAACCTTTTTTTGGAATTTGTCTTGGCCAGCAATTGTTAGCGCTTGCTAATGATATTCCTACTTTTAAAATGCATCATGGGCATCGTGGATTAAACCATCCTGTAAAAAATATCATTAGTGGTAAGTGTGAGATCACTACGCAAAATCATGGCTTTGGCGTTAATCCTGATGCAGTCAGAAATAATCCGAATATTGAAGTCACTCATGTCAATCTGAATGATAATTCTGTAGAAGGAATTCGCTTAAAAGATCGCCCGGCTTTTTCAGTTCAATATCATCCTGAATCCACTCCTGGTCCACATGACAGCCGATATCTGTTTGATGAATTTTTTGAAATGATTCAGAGTAAATAAGGTTTTATTTTCTTTTAATTTTCGAAAAATCACTTATCCTTATTGTTTACCAACATCCATTTTGCAGTTTCATAAATAGCTGAAGTGAGTTGCGAAAGATGATTAGCAATTGAATCCTCCTGGTGATTATTAATAGAAGACGTGTTTGAATTCATCGGAAACAAAGTTTTCTTGCTGATTCTAAGATTTTTTACAAAATAATAATCATTTGTTACAAGGCCGATATTTCCTTCATCATGATGAATAATAAAAGCGGCATCCATTTTATTTTTTGAATTCAAAAGATCCCTGCCTAAAGTTGTATTAACATAAGGTTGATGAAGCATTCCTGCAATTGTTGGAAGTATATCGATTTGAGAAACAACTTCATTTCTTGTTTGTGGAGATAAAAGCTGAGGAGCATAAAACAAAAGTGGAACATGTTCATCGCTCAGACTTCCCTTTTCCCACACATCCGGGTACATTAGTGAAGTTTCGCCTTCAACCCCATGATCACCAACGAATGCAAAGATGGTGTTATTGAACCAGCTTTGTTTTTTAGCACTTTCAATTAATGTTTTAAAACAATAATCTGTGTAGCAAAAAGATTGAAATTCCTGCAGTGATTCAAAACCATATTTATGTAACGTGTCTTCATCTACCATACGTCTTACAAAATCAGAATCTTCAGGTGGAATGCTGTATGGACGATGATTATCCGCTGTTTGAACGATTGCAAAAAAAGGTTTTTTTTGTTGAGAAAAAACACCTTCCGCTTCCAGGAAAAGGTTTTTATCACTGATCCCCCAAACATTTAATGGCTTTGATTTAAAAGAGCCTTCCTGGTAAATATTTACCCCGTTTATATTTTTTATCAAACCTTCAAAATTATTAAAGTCACTATTGCCCCCGAGAAAATAAAACTTGTTATAATCTTCAAATGAATTAATAATGGTATGTTGATGAATGGCTTCCGGATTTCTCGTGGAAAATTTGGAAAGCTGCACATCAGGAATCCCTGTAACAATTGCAAAAACGCCACGTGCTGTTCCAAATGTTGGCGTGAAACAACGGTTAAAAAAAATCCCGCTATCGCACAATTGTTTAAAATACGGAGTAGTGTTTAAAGGATTTCCGCTCATACTACTTTTGTACATGCTAAAGCTTTCGCAGATCACCAGAACTATATTCGGCCTGCTTTCCAGCGATTTACTATTTGGCATTACAGTTCTTGAATAATCTCCTTCAGCAATATCTTTTGATCCAAGTTGTAAAAAATCAGCGATCAGAGGATAATAAAGCTTTGCTTTTTCATCGTTAAAAGAAGGCTTTCTGAATTGCAATGTTGTAAAAAAATTCTGCAAAGGATTTAAAGCAACATACGATTTGAAATTATCATTCAATTCAAAAGCATCTTTCCATTTAATAGGATGAATAGAAAAAATACCATACAAACTCCAGAGTAAAAAAAGAATAGCGCCGAAATGCCAGCGCTTTTTATAGATCATATTTTCCTGCAGATTTCTTTTTGTCGTAAGAACATGAGTATGTTTGAAAACTTTTGACAGCAATATAACCGCAACTACCAAAGCCGTGAGCAGCCAAACCATCGGATAGCTTTGCCAAAGCATTTTAAAAGAGATCACGGGATCTTCTGCAAAGTTTAAAGCACTTGCATTGATACGGGTATGATTGTAACTAAAATTTCCAAAATCTGCTCCAAAGAAAAATAAAACAAACATCGTGGCCGCAGCAAGATAATAAGACCAGAATTTTTTATTTTTTTGTGAATAAAATGGAGAGAGCTTCGGATAAACAGACAGTATCGCTATTGGTAATAAAATAATCGAAATCCATTTTGAATCGTATCTGAAACCAAGCCAGAAGGAAGGTAAAAGTGAGCTTACATCAGTGTTTGAAGGGATAAATAAGACAACAGTCGCAACTCTCAGCAGTGAAAAAATGATCAGGTAAATAAACCAAAGCATCAAAAGCCATTGGATCGTTAATGGAATCGTTTTTGGAATTTTTGCTTTGAAGATCATGATTATTTCTCCGGCGTTTCAGTAATTTTTTTATTGTTCGAAAGCATATATTTTGCTGTCTGGTAATAAGCGTCTGAAAGTATTTGTAAAGTTTTCTTATCTGCTAATATTTCTGAGGTTTGCGGAAGCGGTAAATTATTTTTTGCAGAACGAAAATCTTCTTTACCACTTAAAAGATTATGTACATAAACATATTCATCTGTAACCATTCCAATTTGTTTTACCATCGGATCAAATAAAAAAGCGGTATTTTTAAAACGTACGTTATTTTGAATTGTATCAAATAAATTTTTTCCTAAAGTAGTATTGGTAAAAGAGATTTTTGCAAGTGAAGATACGGAAGGTAAAAGATCAAGTTGCGAGCAGGTTTTGTTAATTCTTTGTGGTGATAATAACGAAGGAGAATAAAAAAGCAACGGCACGTGTTGCGTTGTTAATCCGTCAGCCTCCCACGCTTTTGGAAACATATTTCCGGCATCACCACGAATTCCATGATCACCAACAAAAACAAAAATGGTATTCTTAAAATAAGATTCTTTTTTTGCTGTTTCAATAAATTTTTCAAAACTAAAATCGGTATACCTGAATGCATTTAGTTCATCATTACTTTCAAATCCGTATTTTTTTAAACTGTCAACAGGATAATTTTTTAAAGAAAAATCTTTTTTATCTTCATCTGGGATTGTATAAGGACGATGATTATCTGCTGTTTGGATTACTGCAAAAAATGGATGTGTTTGTTGTTTCAAAACGTTATTTGCTTCGAGAAATAAGTTTTTATCGCTGATGCCCCAAACATCGATAGGCTTTGATTTATAATCCTGTTGTTCATAAAGATGCAAACCATCAATATTGTTGGTAAGAAGTCCCCTGATGTTGGCCCAGCTTGAACTTCCGCCAATGAAATAATATTTTCCGTAACCTTTATAATCATTCATGATCGAATGTTCATTAACATATGCCGGATTGCGACTGGAAGTATTGGGATATTCAACATCAGGAATTCCGGTAACTACTGCCCACACCCCCCGCGCCGTTCCGTAAGCCGGAGTAAAGCAACGATCAAAGAAAATCCCATCCTTGCATATCTGATCAAAATATGGAGTTGTGTTCAGAGGATTTCCCCACATACTACTTTTATATGCAGAAAAACTTTCACAAATAACTACTACTACATTTGGCGGATTTGCGACTGCAACATTTTGAATAATTCTTTTATAATTTAAATGAACACTGTCCGGATTTTGAATGTTAAGATACTGAACCATCAAAGGATAATATTCTTTTACCTTTTTTAAATCGTAAGTTGAATTTTTAAACTTCAACGTACTCAAAAAACTTTGTGCAGGATTTAAAGAAAGATTGGCTTTAAAATTATCATCAAATGAAAACGCATCGCTCCACCGCAAAGGATATTGATTTAATCTGCCAAAAACTCCCAATCCTAATAATAAAGTAAAAACAAAACCGATGATAAATCTTGCAACCGGTGTTCCTTCATAAACTGATTGAGATATTTTTTTATACCACCTGTTGATTAACCAAAATATTACTGCTGTGGCAATGATGATCAGGATAAGTAAAGTAAAAACAGGGTAGGTTTCCCAAACCATATTCATCGAGATTTTTGCATCTGATAAATAATTTAAAACACCTGCGTTTAGTCTTTCATGCAGGTAATCGAAGTTTTCAAAGTCAACAGCATAAAGGAATACAAGCGAAAGGGTAATAATAAAAAAATAGATCTTGAAAATATTTTTAGAAATGCGGTTTTCAAATGGATTGCAATTTCCTGTGATAAATAGCCATACAAGAATTAGCAAAAATAAGATGCCTGTTCCGATTAAGGTTGCTACAGAGGCATGTCCTTTCTTCATGAAGAAGATCAGCAATGCCATGATCACAACAGTTAGTATGATTTCTATAATGCTTCCAATAGAAAGCCGTTTTTTTTCATTGTATCTTAAATGAAGATTTCCAATTACAAATGGGAAAATTATAAATCCACAAACGATCCTTGCATCAAAATTTAATCCTAAAAAAAATGCACGAAGGCAATTTGAAAAACTATAATTCAATGGAGCAAAATGATAAAAAAACACAAACCGCATGATCGTCATAAAAATTAAAAAAGCACCTGCGGTTAAAAACATCCATTTTACCAATCGGGGAAAACTCGATTTTTTTTTCATTCTGAGAATTTGCGGGTATTAAAAATAATGATTGGTATTTGTGTCTTGGCAAATGTAAATATTTAACCACTGTTTTTAATCAATGGTTATTTTTGCGGTAATGATTTTTATGGAAATACAAAATGCATCTTTTCTGCCGGATGTAATTAAACAAATGGATTATAATCTGTTTGCAAAAATGAATGGTCAGTGGCACAATTCATTTTTCGATGTTTTTTTCCCTTTTATACGTGAGCCAACGGTTTGGGTTCCTTTATATTTTTTCCTGGTTGTATTTGTGACACTCAATTTTAAAGTTAAAGGATGGGTATGGGTGTTGTTTTTTTTACTAAATGTTATGCTTAGTGATTTTGTAAGCAGCACACTTATCAAAGAAAGCTTTGCCCGCCTGCGCCCATGTCATGATCCGTTTCTTGCAGGCAATATTCGCTTTTTGGTCGCTTATTGTCCTGAAAGTTCCAGTTTTACATCTTCTCATGCTGTGAATCATTTTGCCGCAGCAATGTTTATATTTACAACGTTCAGAAGATCACTAAGTTCGAAATGGGCGTTGCTTTTTATATGGGCATTTGCTATTTCTTACGCGCAGGTATATGTAGGAGTTCATTTTCCTTTTGATGTATTTTGCGGTACTATTGTCGGTGTAATTCTTGGATATATTCCGGCAAAGATCTTCAACACTAAGGTTGGGTTGGAGATGCCAAAATGAAAAATTAATATATGGTTGAACTGATTATTTTATTTTTCTTAATTCTTCTAAACGCCTTCATTGTGATGTGCGAAATGGCACTGGTCTCGGCAAAGAAAAGCCGGCTGGAAACCACAGCCATTAAGGGTGACAAAAAATCGCAGACTGCACTCGACCTTAAAGAAAATCCGGAAATATTTTTATCAACTACTCAAATTTATATAACGCTTATTGCAATTTTGACGGGCGTTTATTCCGGCGAAAGATTCAGCATTTATTTGCAACCATATCTTGAAAAAATACATTTTGTCCAACCTTATGCCGGAACAATTGCAACAGTAATAGTTGTAATTATTGTTACTTTTTTATCAATTCTTTTTGGTGAACTGGTCCCGAAAAGAATTGCTTTAATGAATCCGGAGAAAATCGCAAAAGGAGTTGCGAAGCTGATCAAAACATTAAGCAGCATTTCTTATCCGCTTGTTTGGCTTTTGAGTAAAATGAGTTCGGGTTTTTTTAGGCTGTTTAATATCAAAGAAAGTACAGACACGCAGGTAACGGAAGAAGAAATAAAAGCAATGATCAATGAAGGCAGCGAACTTGGTGCAATTGAAGAAGAAGAAAAAGATATTATCGAAAGAGTGTTTCATTTGGGCGATAGAAATATTACTTCATTAATGACACATCGGACGGATATTATATGGTTTGATCTAAACGAAGAACGATCGTCGGTGAAACAAAAAATTAAAGAGTTTCAACATTCGGTTTACCCGGTTTGTAAAGAAACGATTGATGATATCGAAGGCATTGTTTATGTAAAAGATATGTACCTGATGCCTGATGCACCTTTGGAACAAATTATCCGAAAAGCCTTGTTTATTCCTGAAAATAATTCTGCTTACCAGGTTCTTGAAAAAATAAAAATTACCAAAATTCCTTACGCTTTTATTGTTGATGAATATGGAAGTGTACTGGGAATGATTACCGTGAAAGATATTCTTAAAGCCATAGTAGGAGAGATGCCTGAAGAAGAAGATGATGAATATGTTATTACTGAAAGAAAAGACGGAAGCTATTTAATTGACGGACAAATTCAGTTCTACGATTTCCTGACAAAATTCAATAAAACCATTTGGATCAATGAAGGTGAAAATGAATTTGATACATTGGCCGGATTTATTCTTCACGAATTAAAACGCATTCCTGTAACCGGCGACAAGTTTGAATGGCGGGGATTTAATTTTGAAATCGTTGATATGGACGGACAAAGGATTGATAAAGTTCTGGTGAATATTTCTGATGAGATCAGGAAGGAAATGGAAGAGTAAGCTAATCAATAATCCCTATTTTTTAGGATTGATAAGCAAAAATTTTAACTGCAAATCTTCTCTAAATCAATTTCTTTATCTTTATTTTTTAATATTGATTTTATGAATGAAAGATCATTGCGCGCCACGGTGGTAATTTTTATTTCCGTTTTCTGTTTTTCATGCAGTCAAAAACTTACACCTATTGCGAATATTGGTGCTCCAGCCACTTCATTTTCGCCTCCTTCCTGGACAGAACAAAGTAATATTTATGAAGTCAATGTAAGGCAATATTCTGCTGAAGGAACTTTTAAAGCATTTGAAAAAAGCCTTCCGCGTTTGCAACAAATGGGCGTAAAAATTTTATGGTTCATGCCAATCAATCCAATTGGAATTGAAGGAAGAAAAATGACTTCGTCTGATCTTGGAAGTTATTATGCGGTGATGAATTATAAGGAAGTAAATCCTGAATTCGGAACAATGGAAGATTGGAAAGAATTAGTGAAAGATGCTCACAGTAAGGGCTTCAAAGTAATTATCGATTGGGTTCCCAACCATACTTCTCCTGATAATCCATGGATAACAGAGCATCCTGCTTTTTATAAAAGGGATGCAAATGGAAACACAGTTTATGATAATGATTATACCGACACACGCAATTTGAATTATGAGAATAAGGAATTGCAGGACAGTATGATCAGTGCGATGAAGTTCTGGATCAATGAGACTGATATTGATGGATTCAGATGTGATCATGTAGATCCGATGCCTGTTGAATTCTGGCAAAAATGTATAACAGAACTACGAAAAGTGAAAAATGTTTTTATGCTTGCTGAAAGTGAAAAACCGCAGTTCCATTATGCCGGTTTTGATGCTACATATGCATGGAACATTATGTGGACAACAGTTGCAGTGGCCCAGGGAAAACAAACATTGATGGGGCTTGATTCTGTGGTCAATCAAAATTTTACTACGTTTCCAAAAAATGCAGAACGAATGTATTTCACCACCAATCATGATGAAAATAGCTGGAACGGAACTGAGTTTGAAAAATATGGTGATGCTTACAAAGCGTTTGCTGTCTTCACCCAGACGATGTATGAAAGTGTTCCGTTAATTTATAGCGGCCAGGAAGTGCCCAATAAAAAACGATTGAAATTTTTTGTAAGAGATCCTATAGTTTGGGATAAATATGAAATGGCTCCTTTCTACAGCAAACTCCTTCATCTTCGCGAAAGCAATGAAGCGCTTGCGGCTGACGCTGCATATAAAAAAGTAGTTTCCTGTAATGACGTTGCCATTTTTTCTTACATCAGGCAAAAAGGAACTCACAAAATACTGGTTGTACTAAATCTTTCCCCGGAGCCACAATGCTTTACCATCAAAGAAGCTGATGTTTATGGAAAACCTACGAATGTATTTACCGGTCAGAAAGAAAAGTTATTTAAAAATCATGTTTACAGCATGAAGCCTTGGGAATACCTGGTGTATGAATATTAATGGTTGCAGTAAATGAAGAAATAATTATTATTTTATTTCTGAAAAAAATGATGGAATTATTTTTAGAAAAGGTCAGATATTTTTTACAAAAGATTCTACCGCAAGAAGGTAGCTTTTCAATCCAAAGCCTGAAATAGTACCGGCACATTTTGCAGAGATATGTGAAAATTTTCTGAATTCTTCCCGTGCTTCCACGTTTGAAATGTGCACTTCAACTACAGGAATTTTTATGGCTGCAATTGCATCACCAATGGCAATAGATGTATGCGTATAAGCTCCCGCGTTCAGAATAATCCCATCCATTGTTTCTGCTGCATGTTGTATTTCATTGATCAGTTCTCCCTCCACATTGCTTTGAAAATAATCAAAGTCAACTCTTTCATATTCCTTACGAAGTTTTTGAAAAAAATGCTCAAAACTTTCTGCGCCATAGATGGCTGTTTCTCTTGTGCCGATCAGGTTTAAATTTGGCCCGTTGATAATTGATAATTTCATAATTACAAATTTATAAAATACAAGTTAGAAATAATGAAACTTGCAATGAACCAGGAAATAATTTCAATTGCTATTTTCTTTTTCCTGGAATAAGATCAATCGTCCAACAATTTTGCCAAAAACAGGAGGTCATTTTTTTTGTAAAGATTGTGAGCATCAGTAAAACATTTACTGAATTCTTCCAGCAGATGCTGAATGATCCTTTTTTCGTCGAGGGGCTTGTAATAAGAAGGAACCGGAGGAACAGAAATTCTTTTAAAATAACTTTCTACATCTTTATGAGAATAGACCTGTCCGTTTAGCGGGTCGATAAAAAAATTGATTTTTTCGCTTTGTTGTTTTGATGGATTTGGAAACTGGTAATCAATATCAAAATATGCGAGAATGAATTGTTTGGGAATGTTGATCGCTTTTGCCGGAATATCCAGCAGCGCTGAAAGAATCAGGTAAAGAACGCCATTCGTTATTGAATTTCCTCTTTTATTTTCAATCAGCTTTGTGAGCAGAAAATCATCAGGGACATCATATGTCACTTCGTTACCTTTTAATTTATAATAGCTGTATAAAATTCCGGAGATCACATTTACCTGCTCCAGAGGAGTAAGATAGCTATTCAACTCCAGCCATATATTTCTCCTGATTTTTTCTATTTCCTGAAGCGTTGATGTAGCGATCATTTCGGGGTAACAATATTTGGAAACCAGTAAAGCGCCGTGCAATAATTCACAGGTTCCGTTTTTCCAATCATTGAATTCTTCGACCAGATCCCTGAAATGTAATTTGTGAATGATCAGTTCGATACGGCTCTGAACATTCTCGTCCGGACTATTTTCCCAAAGGTTTTCAAGGTTAGGAATGATTGCACGCCCATGAGAAATAATTCGCTCAGTTACTGAACTGAAAACCTCGTCATCAGGATCATCAATCAGATGAAAGAGAGCGGATATTTCTTTATTTTCGAGCATACAAAATTTTCTAAAATCGCTTTAATGCTGTAAAGATAAAAGTTTAAAAATCCTACACAAGTTTAAAGCCAGACTTTTTTTATCCAAATATTTCTTCCGCTTTTAATACGCTTTCAGATTTTCCAACATCAATAAATTTTGAATGGCTATGATCAAAGCTTTCAATCGAATATTCTTTAGCTAATTCAAGATAAACATCTACCATCGAAAATTTTCCTTTCATTGTAATCAAAGGAAAGATTTTTGGAGAAATAATATGAATGCCACTGAAGGCTTTTTGAACATATTTTTCTGATTTCCTGCTGATTTTTTGCTCTCCTGTTTTTTCGTTTTTCCAGCCGCATAAATGATTGAATTCATCAAATAAGAAATACCGTGAAGTAGTTCTTGATGTTACTGCAAGCGTTGCAAGCGGTTCATTTTGCTGATGCTGAAAAATCATTTCCTTCAAATTCATATCAGTTAAAATATCAACATTGATAGCAATAAAAGGTTCCGGATCATTTTCGAAAAACCATGCAGCTTTTTTTAGCCCACCTCCGGTTTCAAGTACTTCATCCGTTTCGTCAGAAACAAAAATATTGCTTCCAAATCCGTTGGTTTCTTTTATCAGACCAATGATCTGATCAGCAAAATGATGCACATTTACGATGATGTCTTTTATTTGAAAAGAAGCGAGGTATTCAATATTTCTTTGCAGAATTGTTTTACCATTTACCTTCGCCAGTGCCTTAGGATGATTATCAGTAAAAGGTTTCAGTCGTGTACCTAACCCGGCAGCAAGTATCATTGCTTTCATGTAAAGAAAATTTAATTTTCCTGTTCGTGTAATTCGTGCTAATAGTTCGTGTTCTCTAACTTTCTTAATTCGTGTTCTCTAAAATCCTTTCCTTTCAAAAATATTTTGCTCCAGATGATTCAATTCAATTTTTACTTTAAATTTATTCCGAAGATAAAAGGCAAGAGAATCAGCTGCATAAACACTTCGATGTTGTCCGCCTGTGCAGCCAAAACTGATGGTTAGCGAGTCAAAATTTCTTTTGATATAATCTTCGACAGAAATATCAACGATATTGTAAACGTCATTTAGAAACTGTGGCATCGGAGTTCTTTGTTCCAGAAAATCAATGACAGGTTTGTCTCTTCCGGTCAGCATTTTATATTCTTCAAATCTTCCAGGATTCAACATTCCCCTGCAATCAAAAACAAAGCCGCCACCATTTTTAGTTTTGTCCTCAGGGTATCCTCTTTTTAAATAAGAAAAACTATTGATCGTAACAATCAAAGGAGTAGAATCGTTTGCCTGCAGTGGTTTGAAGAGGTTTACGATTTCCGGCTGAACGATCATTTCGATAATTTTTTCATATTCAGGAAGCGAAATCCCCATTTTTTTATTTTCAGAAAACCATTTCAAATTGGAAAGCGCCAAAGGAATACTTGTGAGAAACTGCGCCTTTCTTTCGAACAACCCGCGAAATCCATAAGCACCCAAAACCTGCATCATTCTTATTAAAACATAACCATTGTACTGGCTTATAAAACGAATTCTGTCGATAGGCTTTTGCAAAATGTCACTTACGCAATCCACATAATATTCAAGCAGGGAATTTTTCCATTCGTCAGATAGGTTCGCTCTTGCCTGCCATAGCAGAGAAGCCACATCATATTGCAAAGCGCCTTTCATGCCACCCTGGTAGTCAATAAAATGAACTTCGCTGTTCTGAACATAAATGTTGCGGCTTTGAAAATCGCGAAACATAAAATATTTGTGTTCCACGCGCTCCAGGTAATTGCTCAGTGCTTCAAAATCATCAATCAGTTTCTCTTTATCGTAAGGAACTTTCAGTGTATCTAAAAAATAATATTTGAAATATAAAAGATCACTCATGATTGCCTGTTTGCCAAATTCTGTTGAAGTCAGGCAAAATGAATCATCCAGGTCTCTAATTCCGTTTATCTGAAGTTCTGCAAGCGCTTTTAAACTTTTTTTAAACAGATCATACACATAATCATTTTCGCCAAATTTTTCCAGTTCATTCAGAAGGGAAGTAGGTCCAAAGTCTTGTACAGCATACATTGTAGCATCGTCTGAAATAAAATAAATTTCAGGAACCGGCGCGTTGATCTTTGAAAAATGATCGGTAAAATATAAAAATGTATTGCTCTCTCTTATGTTCTCGTTATAAGCCACTATGTAGGATTTTGCTTCTGTCAGAATTCGAAAATAGATTCTGTCTCCACCCGATTTTGGCAGCTTTTCAACACTGATAATTTTTTCAGCATTAAATCTTTCAAAAAACGATTTTATATTTTCCGCTACTATACCCATACAAAGTGATTAGCGGTAAAAATAATGGTTTTTGAAAATCAATTCAAGAGGAAACTATTCTTCAAAAACATTTACAGGAAATTATAAACTTTATTTACATTTGAAAATGATTAATTAAAACTAAATTCTAAACTGCTTTGTTTTTTGTTTTATTTTAAAAAATCATTTCGTTCCCTCAGCCGGCTTTCTTTTAAAGATTCATTTAAAAACTAAATCAAATTTTACGGTGAATACCAATTCTAATTTCAAACACAAGTTTAAAAAAATCTTCTTTTTTATTCTTTTGCTCCCTTTATTTTTCTCATGTGAAAATCATCGCTTCGACAGTGATAAACGACAAATCATGGCGAAAGACCTGATCATGGATCAGCTTCACAAAGCCAGGTCTTTTGATGTGACAGGATTTAAAGAAGACACAGTGCAAACGCCGGATGATTCCAATTTTAAAAGAGAGATACGCTACTCTTTGGATATTGAATACCTCGATTCCAATAAAGTTTTTCAAAAGAAAAAAGCAATTGTAATGTTTACTCCGGATGGAAACTCTATCATCAATTCAAAAATAACTGACCGTTAATTTTATTCCTAAAAAATAATTTTTTTCAATTATGAGTTCATTAAAAGAACGCTTTTTAGCACTGGATGTTTTCAGGGGAATGACCATTTGTTTTATGATCATCGTAAACACTCCCGGAAGCGGGGCAATTCCTTATCCACCGCTCGAACATGCGACCTGGCATGGTTTTACACCGACTGATCTTGTGTTTCCTTCTTTCTTATTTGCGGTTGGGAACGCAATGAGCTTTTCTTTAAAAAAATATGAACTCATTAGTAATGCGGCCTTTCTTACAAAAATTATTAAGAGAACAATCCTTATTTTTTTAATAGGATATTTAATGTACTGGTTTCCATTTTTCAGATTGAATGCTGCGGGAGAAATTGTCGGAGCGCCAATTGCAAACACCAGGATTATGGGAGTTCTTCAGCGCATTGCACTTTGTTATTTTTTCGGCTCACTGATGGTTCATTATTTATCTTCAAAAAAAGTCATCATCGTAAGTGTGATTTTATTAATCGGGTATTGGCTGTTGCTGCTTGTGTTTGGAAATCCGTCACAACCTTTGAGCATGTCGGGAAATGCAGGGCTTTACCTCGATAAATTTTTAATGGGAAATAATCATCTTTATCACGGCGAAGGAATTCCTTTCGACCCGGAAGGATGGCTGGGAACTTTGCCTGCAATTGTAAATGTGATCATCGGTTTTTTTGCAGGAAAATTCATACAGGAAAAAGGGAAAACTTTTGAATGTTTGTCTAAGTTAATGCTGGTGGGGGCCTTGTTTATTTTTATTGCATTGTGCTGGAATATTGTTTTCCCGATCAATAAAAAACTTTGGAGCAGTTCATTTGTTTTGGTGACCTGCGGCATTGATCTGATCCTCATTTCAGGCCTGATTTATATTTTGGAAATGAAAAACTGGAATGCATTCCGCTGGTCTGATTTCTTTCAGATCTTTGGAAGAAACCCGTTGTTCATCTATATTCTTTCAGAGCTTCTGGTGGTAATACTTTTTATGGTTCATATAAGTCCAAAGGAAAGTTTATTTAACTGGCTTAACAGAGTTATTTTTCAAACAGCAGCTCCGGGTCCGTTTGGCTCATTTTTGTTTGCAATATTTTATATGCTTATCTGCTGGAGCATCGGCTGGTGGCTAAACAAGAGAAGAATTTATGTAAAAGTTTAGTTGATAGTTGATAGGTCGTAGTTACTAACTCAATAACTACGACCTACGCTATTAAATAGTTAAATTCTTGTACTCTTCAATACTTTTGGAATCTTCACATCAAAACTCATTTCCTTTTTATCGCGCGTTGCTTTGATCTTAAAATCATTCTTATTTTCTGATTGATTGATCTTTGAAGTGATATCATTCACACCAGTTACTTTTTCTCCATTGAATTGAGTGATCACATCGCCTTTTTTCAATCCTGCCGTTTCTGCCGCAGAACCTTGTTGTACTTCCGTTACTTTGACTCCGTTGCCGTCTTCTGTATCTTCAATTTGCAAACCGAGCTTAGGGCGGTTGTTATTAAAATGAAAATCAAAATTCTGCCGGGGCATTCTAAAATCAAAATTATTTCCCGGATTAAAACCATTCATCATGTCTCTCAAACTGTCCATGTTGTAATTCATTGAAAAGCCAGGGGCTTTACCTAATTCTACTGTTACAGATTTATTCTTTCCATCTCTTAAATAATTTACTGTTACTTTATCGCCGGGTTTATATTCGCTAACCGCGTTTCTTAAATCATCGGGAGAAGTAATTTCTTTATCCCCAAATTTGGTAATGATGTCCTCATTTTCCAAACCCGCTTTTTTAGCCGCACTTTCGTCTATTACGTTTTTAACGGCTGCACCTTTATCGCTTTTTGCAGTCAAAACTCCTAAAAAGGCCTTGTTGGAGGAACTGAAAACACTCATGTTACCGGGTGTCATTCTGAAGAGATTATTTCCATTGCCACCCATAAAATTCCTTTTCAGGACGGTCACATCTCCATTGTAATCGGCAAGCGGCTTTCCATTAACCGTTATTTTATTGCTGTCAATTTCGATAATCATTTTTTGTGGACTCTGATCATTTTTACGAATAATGATCTCTTCATTCTTACCATTGGATGGTTGCTGATCCTGTGCAAAACCATTGTTGCTTAACAATTCGCAGCAAACTATAAACATTGCTGATAAAAAAAATGTTTTCATTTTACTATGATTTTGAAATAAAAAAAATTGATTTCCCCAAAGTAAAAAGCTGTTCGTAAAAAACAAATTTTTAAAGTAATAAATAGTTTAATGTTAACATAAAAAGACCGATGACTGACGACCGGTGAGAATATTCAACTGTGAATTACTTCGTCTATCCGTTGCTGGTGGCCGGTACTCAACCTTCAGCTAAAAAATATATCTTACTGTAGCAATAATTTCCCGGGGCGCGATTGGATTAATGCTATAATTTTCATGAACATAAAAGTTATAGGTGTTTGTCACATTGCTCAATTTTGCCAATAAAGAAAACCTTTTAAAAGTATAACCTGCTGAAATATCAAGCGTAGTAAAGCCATCTACGGGAATCAATCTTGAATAATTCTGTGCCTGTCCTTTTGTATTGTTCCAGCCTCCAAATCTTTGTCCGGTAAAAAAGACAGAAGCGCCAATTTTAAAACCTTTTAGCTTATGATCAAAAGAATAAAATAAACTTCCGTTGGCAGTGCTCGCAGGCGTTCCTACCAATCTTTCTCCTTCTACATAACTTCCTTCGGCACCAGGTGTTTTTGTATAGCGCATATTGTTGTAACTGTAACCTGCAATCACATCCAGCCCCTTTGCAGGACGGCCTGAAATATCAAGTTCTATTCCGTCACTGGTAGTTTGACCGGTAAGTTCCTGCAAGGAAGTATTGCTGTTGGGAGTAACACCATCAGCAGCAAAAGGAGCAGTTTGGGCAAGGTTATTATTAATGATCCTGTAAGCAGTGATATTGACAGAAAGTGCTCCGTTGATAAAATCATTTTTTACCCCAAGTTCATACTGGTCAATGATAGAAGGAGCAAGTGCATTTCCGAACACATCGGTTCCTTTATTAACAGAAAACGAATTGGAATAACTTGCAAACAGAGCGGTATTCGGGAAAATTTTATAAACAATTCCGAAGCGTGGTGAAAATGCTTTATCTGTTTTTGGCGTACCTTTTACAGTAGTATCCTTTTTTAAATCGGTCGTTTGCACTGCTTCCGCTTTTTGGATTGACCATCTGACACCCGCCAGCAATTTTATTTTGTTGGAAATGCTGATTAAATCCTGTACATAAGTACCGGCACGGTTAACAGGGGTTTGCGTTTCTGAAATTTTTGAAGCAACGGGTACATCAGGTCGTGCAATGAATTTAGAATGATCCAGAATATTAATGGTGTCATAGATTTTAGGATTGTCAAAGGCGAAATTGGCAGTCACATCACGATCAGCGTCTATGCCTCCTAAAAATGTATGTCCGAAGACTCCGGTTTTAAATTTCCCGGTTATATTCATTTGTCCTGAAAGGTATTCATCCTTTGATTCTATTCTATTTAAAGGCCTTGCCCAATCTCCGTTTGCGGCTGCCTGTATCTTTTCTGTTGAATAATAATCCCTTTTGTAAACGTCATAAGATGCAGTTGCATTCAGCGACCATGAATCATTTATTTTGTGTTTCAGTTCAGCAGTAGCATTGGTTTCATTGATTTTATTATACTGCCAGCTTACTCCCTGGAAAGTATTTCGTGGCAATCGGGCAATGATCGTATTGTCAAGGGAACCGGTTCCAAAATCAGGAGTAAAATTGCTGTTTAAATAATCCGCACGAATCAGAAAGCTTGTTTTTTCATTCATCTTATAAAGCAATGACGGGTTGAAGTAATATCTTTTGGAATGAACGTTATCCCTGAAACTGTTGCCGCCTTCATAAGTGCAATTGACACGGTAGGCGATTTTTCCAGATAACGGACCGTATATATCGAATGCTGGTTTTATTAACCCATAACTTCCTGCCCGCAATGAAACATCTCCACCAAAATCAAACTTTGGTTTTTTGGTTACCATGTTAATAATACCCCCTGGCGCTACGCTTCCATATAAAATAGCGGCGCTTCCTTTCAAAATTTCTACACGTTCCAACGAACTCATTTCAGGCATTACTGAAGCGCTTACCCTGGCACCATCTTTATACATATTATCGTTTGACATCCTGTAGCCACGCGCTGAAAAAGTTTCCTGTACGCCGCCCCTTGTAGAAGAAAGGTAAAGGCCATTTATATTTTTAATAACATCGCTCATGCGTTGCGATTGCTGGTTTCTGATCATATTCTCGTTAATAACAGCAATGCTTTGTGGAAGATCCATTGCCGGAACAGGAAGTTTGCCAATGGTTACAGGCTGAAGATTTTGACTTCTTCTTCCGTCAACAATTACTTCATTTAATTGTTTGGCAGTAGTTTTAATCGCAAATATAATTTCAGCAGTTTGATCGTCTGAAACGGTTATTGTTTTTTCGATCGCCTGAAATCCGGTGCAGGAAGCCATCAAAGAATAAGTGCCGGGTTTAATATTTTTCAAAACAAAATTTCCGGCTTCATCTGAGATGGCAGAAAGTGAAGTGTTTTTAACAACGATGCTCGCCCATGCTACCGGCTGCCCGTCGGAAGTCATGACTTTTCCTGATATTTTTCCATTGTATTCGTCACCGGCAAAGCAAACTGAAAAAGGAAATGAAAGGATGATTATCAATAAAGTTGTTGAGAAGTTTTTAAAGAAAGATATCATTTTTATTTTTTTCACTGTTTTAAAATAGCAACATCCGCAGATGTTTTTTTACCGGCAGCGAAACTATTTTTAATTGTAAAAAGTACTTTACGAAATGAGGAACTGAGTTTACGGAATCGGGAAATGGTTTAGTTTGCAGTTCTTTTAAGTGAAATGCAATACAATTGCTAATAAGATTATATTCATAAATCGGATTTGAGAAGTTAAATCTTCCTTTTATCCATTTATGAAGAATTTACCGAAAGATGCTTAAACCAATTTTGTGATCTCTATAAAGGGTATTACAGGCAAAAGGCCAAAGCGCAGGGAAGCTGCTACACACTGATTAGGAAACAAAATCAAAACAAGCTTTTGTAAGATTTCCTTTACAATCTTTTAACGACAATCTTTTCTGCAAAAGACAATCTCCGAGCTAACTTTTCGTTTTTAAGATCCTACAATGAAATACCATTTACAACCTATGAAAAATAAATTATTTATTGTGAGCATTGCTATGATCCTGCTTATGGCATGCAGCAAAAAAACTGAACAGACTGAAAGTAAAATTTCCAACTCTCGCGCTGATTCTGAAAGTGTTTCCAACAATTTTACCAAATATATCATACGGCAGGGACAGCAATATTGCGATAAAAGCATCTTCGTTCCCGTACATCTTTCATCTCTTTCTTTTAAGGTAAAATTTGATAGCTCAGCCATCTATAAAACCGCAAATGCAACAAACCAGGATGACATTAATAAACTTTTTGGCTTCAGCGACGATAATGCGGATCATCACCAGTACAGCGCACGTTTTGGCTGGCGCTGGAGCGATAACAGTCTTCATCTTTTCGCTTACGTTTACAACAACGGGCTCATGAGTTTTAAAGACATCGGACAAGTAGAAATAGGAGTGGAAAATTCATGTTCCATCAAGGTCTCAGGCAATCAATACACCTTTACTCTGAATAAAACAGAATTAAAAATGCCACGCGAAAGCACTACCGCATTAGCAGAAGGATACAAACTTTGGCCTTACTTTGGAGGCAATGAAACAGCGCCTCATACGATTTCTATCTGGATTGAAGAACTGTAAAAAGTTTTAGGAAAATTACAAAAGCAGAAAGATGAGGTTTGGCGGATGATTCATTGGAAAAACAGCTGGAATTAAAACCTTATATTCACGTCATAAAACTGTTTATTATGAAGGTGAATGCTTTTAAGACTTTCAATCTTTTCCTGGCATTTTTACTTGAAACGGTACTCTTCATTTCAGTAGGAAACTTAGGATTTAATTTATCGGAAAACATTGTCATCAGCATCTTCTTATGTGTGATATTACCAATGATTGCTATCTACTGTTGGGGTACGTACCAGTCCTCTAAATCGCCGAGGAGATTGGAGCAACCGCATAGATTTATCGTTGCAATTTTAGGTTTTAGTGCCGGAGCTACCGCATTTAATGTTACCGGAAAACCTATATTAGCATTGACATTTATTATCCTTGCTTTTATTAACCAGTTAATCCTTTTTTATATGGAGAAAAGGGATCGTAAAGGTGATAATCAGGACAATGAAGATGATGAAGATGATAATTAGGTTTTGTAGTAGGTATTAGCGAAAAAGCATAAACTTCCTGCTGAACCACTAACCGGTTTCCTGTGCCTTTTCAGAAACTTTTTATGTAACCTTCACGCAGCATTCCGACATGCTCCTGGTTGGTTTCTTAGTGTTCAGGCCCCTGAAGCGCCCTAACCGGGGAAATGAGCAAAATAATAAAGGGTTTCATTGCTGAAACCCTTTATTATTTGTGGGAGCACACGGGCTCGAACCGCGGACCCTCTGCTTGTAAGGCAGATGCTCTGAACCAACTGAGCTATGCTCCCGAAGAAGTTGTTTAATTTTTGGAGTGCAAATATAGGAGAGTAAGATTATCCAAAAAAATTTAATTGAAAAAAAATTGTGATGACAATTTTAAACTTCATCCTTCCGTTATTCATCTGATAAAACAAAATACTTTTAACGATATATTTTTTTTCAAGAATTTAAAAAGGCGCGAAACTTGTAGATTTAATTTAAAATGATACTTTTGTAATATTGAAAAGACTTATTTACATACTTATATTTATTAGTGGTTTTCAGTTTAGCGGTTTTTCGCAGAGCCGATCTGTTCCTCTAGCTTTAACAACAGATGTTGTGAAAACGGTTAAATTTTACCCCAATCCTGCCGTTAGTTTCATCAATTTTGAATTTTCAAAAAACTATGATAACTCCTATAGCCTTCTGATTTTTAATTTTATCGGCAAAAAAATAGAAGACCTCCAGGTTACCGGCCAAAAAATGTCTGTTTCACTTACCGACTTTTATCGCGGTGTTTATATTTTTCAGCTTCGTGATAAACAAGGAACCATCGTAGAATCCGGAAAATTCCAGGTAGTTAAATAGTAACAGATTTTCCCTTTTCATCCACGCTTCTGTGTCATTTTGTCTAATATTTAAGATTGGCAAAAAGTTTGACTGTACTACCTTTGCAGTCAATTTTAGTAACGGAAAAAACAGAAAGAAATGCAAGAGAATAACCCTAAAAATACGACCGAAGAAGAAGAATTGCCAATGGAGATACAGGATGAGAATGTACCTGAAAAAGAAGAGAATGAGGAAACGCCTGAAGAAACCCCTGATGAATCAGGGAAATTAAAAGATGAGTTAGCAGAACAAAAAGAAAAATACATTCGTCTTTTCGCAGAATTTGATAATTATAAAAGACGAACTGCAAAAGAAGCTATCGAAATAAGGCAAACTGCCGGAAAAGAAGTAATAGTATCAATGCTTGATGTTTTAGACGATATGGATCGTGCTGAACAGCAGCTAAAAGAAAGCGATGCTGATAAATCTTTAAAAGAAGGGATCTTGCTGGTGTTTGACAAATTCAGAAAAAATCTTCAATCTAAGGGATTGAAAGCGCTCAATACCATGCATACTGAATTTGATGTCGAAAAAGACGAAGCTGTTTCTGAAATTGAAGTAGATGATAAGAAACTAAAAGGGAAAGTGGTAGCTGAAATTCAAAAAGGATATTACCTGAACGATAAACTGATCCGTTTTGCCAAAGTGGTTGTCGGCAAATGATCTTTCCTGATATTCAAAAATTTAAAATAACCGTAACTGTCAAAAGTTCAGAATGGCAGGCTACATAAAAATACTATGGCAAATACCATGTCTTCAAAAAGAGATTATTATGAAATTTTGGGCGTTAGTAAAAATTCTTCCGCTGATGAAATAAAAAAAGCTTACCGAAAAGTAGCGATGCAATTTCATCCGGACAGAAACCCGGGAGATCATACGGCAGAAGATAAATTTAAAGAAGCAGCAGAAGCATACGAAGTTTTAAGTGATTCAGACAAACGGGCTCAATATGACCGCTTTGGACACAGTGCTTTTGGTCAGGGAAGAGGCGGTGGCGGATTCTCAGGCCACGGTATGAATATGGACGATATTTTCAGCCAGTTTGGAGATATTTTCGGGGATGACATGTTTGGAAGTTTCTTTAGCGGCAGCAGGGGCGGAGGGGCCAGGAGAAGCAGGGGCACAAGAGGTTCTAACCTGAGGGTGAAGATAAAAGTGAACTATGAAGAGATTGCAAAAGGAACGACTAAAACCATCAAGGTAAAAAAATATGTTTCGTGCCAAAATTGTGGCGGGTCCGGAGCAAAAGATAAAAACAGTTCTCAAACCTGCAGAACCTGCGGCGGAAACGGCCAGGTAAGACGAGTTCAAAATACTTTTCTTGGACAAATGCAAACGGTAACTACCTGCCCCGATTGTAACGGGGAGGGAACTGTGATCACTAATAAATGTACGGTTTGTAAAGGCGAAGGAAGAGTTTATGGCGAAGAAATGGTAACATTGGAAATTCCGGCAGGTGTACAGGAAGGAATGCAATTGAGCATGGCAGGAAAAGGGAATATGGGCGAACGTGGCGGCGGTCCCGGCGATCTTGTTATTTTAATTGAAGAAGAAGCTCATCCATATTTACACCGGGAAGGTTTGAATGTAGCCTTTGACCTCTATATTTCATTTCCTGATGCAGTATTTGGAACCCAGACTGAGGTGCCAACTATCGATGGCCGCGCTAAAATTAAAATTCCTCCGGGAACACAAAGTGGAAAGATTTTTAGACTAAAAGGAAAAGGATTTCCTTCGATCAACGGCGGTTATCAGAAAGGAGACCAGTTGATCCAGGTGAATGTGTGGACTCCACAAAATGTTTCCGAAACTGAAAAGGCATCTCTGGAAAGTTTGCAGGAAAGTGAAAATTTTAAACCCAAGCCTGATAAAAACGATAAAACCTTCTGGGAAAAAATAAGAGAAACTTTTAGCTGATTTTTAAAGTAAACAAAGAAAACCATTTTATTTTTTCAGATTCACTTCTACAGTGCCTCCATTTCCATCAGAAGTTAATTGCAATGTAAAGAAATGCTTTTGCGGATCAGCTGATAATTTTCCTTTATCTGCAGAAACAGTATTTTCATAATAGCCACATAAAGTAATTTCTTTTTCGCCTTTGGCAAACAGAATTTTAACTTTCAGATTATTTGCAGAACTGTTCAGTTCTGCGATTCTCTTTTTACCTGTTGCTGCGATTTTATTTTCATCCCCTAAAAATGCAATCCCAAAATTGACGGGGGCAATGATGTAATATCCATATTTTTCCAGGAGAGTTCCTGAGAATGTTTCTTTTGAATTCATCACTTTTAATTCATGGTTCATCGGATCATAAACCACTATTTTTCCTGACATCCCTAAAGCAGAAGGCCGAAAATCAAAATGATTGTCTGTTGTTTTTTGATCAGAAAATGCAAACAAATAATGCGTAGTTACATTGGAATGTTTTGTAAAAGTTGAAGCAAGTAAGGGTTTATTTTCCTGGTTGGCAATTTGCAAATAATCTTCATCCAGCGGAAGCAAAGGCACATCCGGTTTTACTAAAACGCCATCATTTCTGCAAGCAAGCATAATATTTTTTTTGTCTTCTTTTCCAATCGCATCGCCGGTTCCAACAGCTCCGGCAGATAAAACAGAAACAATCATATTTCCTGTTTCACTGCTTTTGAAAACATCACACCATGGCCATATTCCCATTTCATATGCAAATTGTGAAGTGAAGATAAAAGGCATCCATTTGCGTGGTTCAAAGCGATCGTCGCTTGTGCGGATCGTTGTCAGATTATTATATTTTAGTCCCTGCAAAAAAAATCTCGGCATCGCCATGCAATATTGAAGATGCAGACCATTTGCTTTGGCAGCATTGGCCATCCCGTCTGTAAATTGATTACCAATCTCAATATTCGCAAGCATTTCAGGACTCTTGTTATAAATATAATTCAGCCAGTCCTGCTCATAGCAAACCACTCCGGAAGTTTTCAGATAATGCATAATGTCATTCCAGAAATGAGGATCAATGGCAGCATAACCAGATATCTTATATTTTTTATGATAAGGACTTTGCGGATCGATCCAGCGGTTATGAGTGACCAAAGGCAAAGCGATCTTTTCATGAAAGGAAGCAAGTCCGTCAGGAAATAAAAAAGGGTCAGCTATATATTCAAGTAAGCCACCATAGCGGTTCCATTCTCCTTTTGGTAAGGCTTTATTTTTATGATCCGCGTCTGGTTTTCCATCAGGATCGTAAATGGATTTTTCATACCACCAGCTATCAAGCTGCATATAACCGAGCGGAATATTTTCTTTTTTATACACTTTTCTCAAATCCAGCAAAGTCGTTTCATATCCTTTGGCAGTATCATAATTATAATAATAATCTGCGCCGTTATCTGTCCAATAGCCGAAAGATTTTAATACAACATCTGCATCATTTTCAGGCCGTGTGCGATTATATAATTTTCTCATTGCGTCTCCCCATGTGTTCCAGGTAGTCTCAATTCCTTTATTAAAAACTATGATAGTTGAATGAGTAAAGCTTTTCGGTAGTTTTTTTATTTCCTCATTTAAACCGCTGCTGATGCGGGTTTTGCCATCTCCTGTTAATTTGGAAACAATAAAATCAGAAGCCGGAGAAATCACACACGCGTTTTTATTTTTATCAAAAAATAGCCATGGAGTGGATGTTTCTGTTAATGAAAATTCTGGTGCAGAAAAAACATCATTTCGATAACTGAAATGAAAGAGAGATGCAGGAATGGCATTGAACTCAGGAAAAGAAACGATCGGATTTTCTGCGCCATCCGGAAGCGATAATGAAAAAATGATCACCGGTTTTTGGTCATACCAGCGAATGGTAGCGGCGTATTGGTCTTTATTTTTCCATGTAAAATAAATGGACTGAAAATCTCCGATAGCATCATGTCCTTTGGAGGATTTGATGGAAGAAAGCTTTTGTCCGATCGTTCCTGAGAACTGCCAGTGGAGCACGTTTGAAGAGATAGAATAATTTCCGGTTTGCTGCGAAACATTTACAGTGACAGGACTTTGAGCTGAAGAAAATTCCGGAAAAGAGAAGAGGAATAATGCTAGAAATAAATGGGCAAAAAATCTAGCCTTTCGACGCTGAGGAACAGACATAAAAGAAGTTTTTTCTGATGAACAAAGAAATTCTTTTTCAAATTTAATTGTTCACTTTCAGATTGCTCAAAATTTAAATGCACTTTTTGCTTAGTAGCGGGAAAAACAGTAAATAAATTATTTGATTTCGAGAGAAAGGACTTGTTCTTTTTCAAAATAGCATTCCAGCAAATCTCCGACGAGGCATTCGCCGACGCCTGGAGGTGTGCCTGTGTAGATCAGATCACCGATGTTGATTGAAAAATAATTAGAGATGTTGGAAACAATTTTGTCAATCGAAAAGATCATGGAGCCTGAATTTCCTTTCTGAACAACTTCTTTATTTTTCAGTAATGAAAAATTAATATTCTTTTTATCAATTGCAGGTGTGAAATCAATAAACTTTCCGACCGCCGCTGAGTTATCAAACGCTTTCGCCTTTTCCCACGGAAGTCCTTTTTCTTTTAATTGCTGTTGAATATCACGGGCGGTAAAATCAATTCCAACAGAAATAGCATTATAATAATTGGAAGCGTGTTTTTCCTGGATGTATTTTCCATTTTTACTGATCCTGACTACCAGCTCGGCTTCATAATGAAGGTCATTGGTAAATTCAGGATAATAAAACGGCGTATGTCCCTGAATGAGGGCGCTCTTTGGTTTCATAAAGATAATGGGTTCGTCCGGAATGGCACTTCCCATTTCTTTGGCATGTTCGGCATAATTACGCCCTATACAAAATATTTTCATTTCAATCAGGTTTAGTCAAGGGCTTTCCAAAGGTTGTGCGAAAATATAAAAAACAAATCTAAAAAAGAATTTATCTAATAATAAAAAAAGATTTAGAAATTTAAATTATTTACATCATTCATTGTTCGCTCTATTCCAATTGTAGCAAATTCTTCAATGATCTGAACACTTTTTTCAATCTTTGCTTTTACCACCGGCATTTCTTCAGGAAACCATCGGCTTAAAACAAACTCTACCTGCATTCCTTTTGGAAACTGATTTCCAATTCCAAAACGTAATTTCGGATATTCATCTGTTCCTAAAATTTGCTGAATATCCTTCAAACCATTGTGTCCCGCATCGCTGCCACGCTTTCTCAATCTGATTTTGCTTAAAGGCAGAGCAAGGTCGTCCACGATCGTCAAAGAATTTTCTATTGGTATCTTTTCCTTATCCAACCAATATTTTACCGCTCTTCCGCTCAGGTTCATAAATGTCGTCGGTTTTATACAAACGAATATTTTGCCTTTAAATTTTATTTCAGCTACATCAGCCAATCGCGATGATTGAAAAAAAGCATTATGTTTTAAAGCAAAGGCATTTAAAACATCAAAACCAATGTTGTGCCTTGTATGGGCGTATTCATTCCCGGGATTTCCCAAACCAATGATTAAAAACTTCGACATAAAAACGAAGATAATTTGATTCGGTTACTCTGAGAAGCCGGATTTTTAAAATGAACAGTAAAAGTTTTAATTACTATTTCTATTTTGACTTAAATGACTTTCCAGCAGCCTTAGTATTGGATTGTAAAAGAAAAAGTTCTTTTCAACAAGATTTTATCAATCACAGTTTTCTATCCACAGATATTTGTTTTCATTTAAATCAATTGATACTAATTTCCCCAGCAAAGGGAAATGAGAATAAACGCAACCTCCGTCGATATTGATACAATTGCCCTTTTGGTTTAGAATGGATTTCAGAGCTTTTGGTGTGTGACCGTGGATCAATAATTTATCTTTCAATGCCGGTTGTTGTTCTGAAAAATCTCTTTCCCAAAGCATTGCTTCTTTATCTTCAAAAATATTTTCGCGTTTGAAATTCAAACCAGCATGAACAAAGATATATTTTCCGGTATCAAAATAAAGTTGTGTTTCCCTGAAGAAGGAAGCATATTTTTTAGGAAGATCTTTCAGCGAACCGATGCCAAAGCTTTTGATCGTTTCTGCGCCTCCGTTTTTAATCCAAAGATCCAAAGCTTCTTCTTCAAACATTGCATCCAGCAGCATTTGCTCGTGATTTCCTCTCAATGTAAAAATATTATATTGATCTTCCCGAAGCTTTAAAATCAGGTCTATTACGGCTTTGCTGTTTTTGCCGCGATCGATATAATCACCGATGCAATAGATCTGATCCGTCTTTTGAATATTGATCTTTTCAAAAATCATTTTTTCAAAAGTCTTACTACAACCATGAATATCGCCGATCGCAAAAATTCTTGCCATTACACAAACTTGAAATTTTTTCTGAATGAACAACCGAAGTTACAATTTCTATTTCCGGATTTTAAGCTCAGTAAAGAAAGAAATAATTTGATTTTATTTTTTTTCAAAAAGATCAAATTATTTCAGAAGGCAATAAAAATCTCATTACTTTTGCCCTCCTGATCTAAATCCACACTCACCTTACACCTCTTTTTCCACTTCGAATATTTGGAATTAGTAATTCCCCAAAATCTTCTGTAATATCAGAACTTACTGTTCATTCTTTTTATCTGTGGTTGAAAAAAATATGGACATGAAAGCTTTTTTTCATTTTGTAGAAATGGCTGTTATTTATTTCGGCATCCCACATTGCCGGAATGATCCTGACAGGGATTTTAACTAACTTCTGAAGATGTGATATTGGCGGTGTTTGAACAGGAAAAATTCATCTGATTTTTTAAAAATTAAAAATGGAAGAAAATGGAAACAAAAACTATATCTAAATTATGTGGAATTATCCTCATCTCATTCTTTTTCACTTCGTGTAAAAAAAATGGCGTTCATTTTTGTAATGGCAGTGATCAAATTAATGTAACAACAAAAGTGTTTGCAACAGGATTAAACAATCCAAGGGGGTTGAAATTTGGACCAAACAATCAACTGTATGTAGCTGAAGGCGGTATAGGCGGAACAAATAGTACTTCCTGCACCCAGGTCGTTCCGCCCGTTGGTCCTTATACCGGAAGCGACAGCGGCAGCCGTATTTCAAGAATCAATCCGGCAGGAATTCGTGAAACCTACATTGATAATTTACCTTCCAGCCAAACAAGCCCGGCGCAGGGTAGTTTAATCAGTGGGGTGGCTGATGTGGCATTTGTAGGACAAACTTTGTATGCCTTATTAGGAGGGGCAGGTTGTTCTCATGGAGTTGCTGATATTCCCAATGCAATTATTCGGGCTAATTCAAACAAATCATGGTCAATGGTTGCTAATCTCAGCAATTATTTAATGAATAATCCTGTAGCCAATCCTGAAGAGGATGATTTTGAACCCGACGGAACATGGTATAGCATGATTAACGTCAATGGTGATCTTTACGCAGTTGAACCGAATCATGGCGAACTCGATCGGATAACTTCTGCCGGGAATATTAGTCGGGTAATTGATATTTCTGCAAAAGAGGGACATATTGTTCCTACTGCGGTTGCATTTAATAATGGTTATTTCTATATCGGAAATCTCTCGACATTTCCTGCCATGACAAACTCAAAAGTGTATAAGATCAGTATGAACGGACAAATAGTGGACAGCGTTGGTGGCTTTAACGCGATTCTTGGAGTTGCCTTTGATGAAATGGGAGGAATGTATGTTTTGGAGAATTTTACGAATAATCCTTTTCCAACTCCGGGTACAGGAGATATCGTAAGAGTTGATCCATCAGGATCGCGGCAAATAATTACATCAGGACTTAATTTGCCAACAGCAATGACATTCGGACCTGATGGGAAATTATATGTTTCGAATTGGGGATTCGGACAACCTCCGGGAGGAGGCGAAATTTTGCAACTGAGTTTATCGTGCGACCAGGTTCATGGAAAGATGCAAAAATAGTTTGATACAAATGGATTTTATTTTTTTGTAAAAAGGTTATCAGAAAAGGTAACCTTTTTCTCCATTTAAAGATTGGATAAAGGGAAGATAAATTCTGATGTAAATCTCCTGGCAAATTGATCCCGAAAAATTAAAAAGCCCCTTAAACAAAATGTTTCGTCTCCACAATTTATAGTGTTGCAGATACAATTGGCTTTGTCGTTTGCACATTGAAGCTGCAACAGCAGTGAATGCTAACTTCGCAGTAATGACATTAAAGCTAAATTCGAAATATACTTCGGTTCTGTTGCATGTGATCATATGGAGCACACTGTTTGTATTGCCGCATCTTTTTATTGATACACGGAATATAAAACCCGGATTTTTTCCTGGTACGTTTTTTATCATTACCAATCTTTATCACATTGGCTTGTTTTATCTTACCGCATTTGTACTATACCCATTGTTCTTTAATAAAAGAAGATGGTGGCTTTTTATTATAATGATTGCTGCCGTGATGATAGCTTCTTACTATTTGAAATTTCTGATGGTAAAGCAATGGTACCCGGAAGTTGTGTTGGATACCTGGGCGCGCAGGATTCTTTTTTTTCCACCGCTTCCGTTTTTGATTGCTGCTATTGTTTATAGATCGATCGTTGATAAAGTTGCACGTGATAAAAGACAAAAAGAAATAGTTGAGGAACAGTTATCCGTCAAATTGAAATTTTTGAGATCACAGATAAGTCCGCATTTTATTTTCAATGTACTGACCAATCTTGTTTCGCTTGCCAGAAAAAGATCTGAAAAACTGGAACCGGCATTGATCATGCTTTCTGATCTGATGCGCTACATGTTGTATGAATCTGATGAGAAGAAAGTTCCCTTATCGAAAGAGGTAGAATACTTAAAAAGTTATATTGAATTGCAGAAGCTGAGATTTGGGCATGATGTTTCGATAGAAACAGGCATCAATCTTTCTGAAAGCGATGAGCAACAAAGCATTGAGCCAATGTTGCTGATACCGTTTGTTGAAAATGCTTTCAAACACGGTATGGGAGTTGATGAGCCTTTAATACAAATTCATCTTATTGTGGATAAAAATCAACTTGAATTTGATGTGAAGAATAAGTTTAATGATGACCAGGATGAAAGTAAAGATGCAAATTCCGGAATTGGTTTAGAGAATGTACGGTCAAGATTAATGTTATTATACCCAAAAGAACATAAGCTTGAGGTAAAAAAAGAGAATTATTTATTTCATATTCATTTAACGCTTCAATTAAAATGATGCAATGTATTGCTGTTGACGATGAAAAGCTCGTGCTCGACCTTTTGATTGATAATATCAGGCAGGTGCCATACCTGCAACTGGTAAAGGCTTGCAGAAATGCAATGGAAGCAATAGAAGTGCTGCAGAAAGAAAAAGTTGATCTCATTTTTCTTGATATTCAAATGCCAAGACTGAGTGGCTTGCAACTGATACAAACCTTGCAGCAACCACCAATGGTAATACTTGTCACAGCTTATGAACAATATGCATTGGAAGGATACAATTTGAACGTTGTCGATTATTTATTGAAGCCTGTTTCATTTGAAAGATTTTTAAAAGCATGCAATAAGGCAAAAGAATTATTTGATCTCAAAAAGGATAAAAGCGTTACCCCAAAGGAAGAGTTACCGGATCATATTTTTGTGAATGTTGAATATACACTTGTAAAAATTTTATTCTCAGATATCCTTTTTATTGAGGGATTGAAAGATTACATCAAGATACATCTTGCATCTGCAAACAAACCGGTGCTCACGAAGATGAGTCTGAAAGCCATGGAAGAAAAGCTTCCTGCGGATAAATTCATTCGCATTCATAAATCTTACATTGTTGCAGCGGATAAGATCAGGGTAATCAAAAGAGACCTTATCAATATCGGCAATCATGAAATCCCTGTAAGCGATTTTTACAAAGAAAACCTGGTGCGAATAACCAACAAGTAAAAATCAAACTTTCATTTTCTGCTCTCTCGTCGAAACAATTGCCCTTTTTATCTACTCTTAAAATTTTCAGCAATAATGCGGTCGAGCTTTGTGTTGCAAAACAAAAGTTATGACAGGAACATTTAAAACACCTGAAAAAGAATTATACCGGAGAGCCATTTGCTCAATAAAGAACCGACCATATAAGGCTGCGACGGCTGTGAATAAGATAGCAGCAGGTATTAGCCGCGCTGCCATACAACTCCGGCTATACCTGTGTTGCAGAAGCCTGGCTCAAAATAAATTTCTTAAACATCTGAAATATTATGCCGTTATTTTTTGTGCCCTTATTACAACCAGTTGCGGGGCACAATCAACAATTGAAGGTGTGGTAACCGATACTCGCAAACATCCGGTCAGTGATGCAACTATATATATTAAAGGAACGATGAACGCAACAACAACAGATTCCTCAGGACATTTTTTATTTACAGTTAATGCAAAAGGTGAGCAAACAATTGTTGCATCTTTTGTTGGATTCAAAGATGTTGAAAAAAAAATTCAGACCAGTGATACGGTTATCGAAATAAATTTTATGCTGCAAACGGAAGATAAAGCCCTGGAGCCGGTTGTTGTTTCTGCAGGAAGTTTTGAAGCAAGCGACAAAGCAAAAGGCGCTTCACTCGCACCAATGGATGCAATGACAGTTGCAGGCAATGGCGGCGATATTGCCAACTCGCTGCGGTCATTACCGGGAGCCCAGCAGATAGGTGAGAAAGAAGGTTTGTTTGTGCGCGGTGGAACAAGCGAAGAAGCAAAACAATTTGTAGATGGCACATGGATGAAGAGCCCGAATTATGCAACTGTGCCCGGCATTTTACAGCCCGCAAGAGTGAACCCGTTTTTGTTCAAAGGGATTTTATTTAACACGGGCGGTTATTCTGCTTTGTATGGTGAAGCTCTGAGCAGTGCCCTGATTCTTGAGAGCATTGATCTGCCTGATAAATCTTCTGCAAGCCTTCACATTTTTCCGATGTCTGCCGGAGCAGGTTTTCAAAATCTTGCTGTAAACAAAAAAAGCAGCTATGGCATCAATGTAAACTATGGCAGCTATGCATTGTATAACAGGATAGTGAAACAAAAACCTGATTTTTTTCATGCGCCTGAATACCTGGAAACAGATGCCAATTTTCGCATCAGGACAAGCAAAACAGGGATGCTGAAATTTTATACGAATTATGGCTACGATCACACAGGCATGCGCAATCCAGATATTGACAGCAGTGATCTGTTATCATCGTTTGAAACAAAAGGCCCGAATCTTTACGCGAATCTTTCTTATCGCGAATCATTGGGAAATAAATGGAAGATCGATGCGGCGCTTGCATACAATTACAACAGGCAAAACATAATAACCAAATTAGAAGATAGTGATTACAAGCAGTTATTTATTCAATGGCTTCCTTACTACGAAAAGAATAACACGATAAACACAAAGTCCAATTTTGCACAGGCAAGAGTGGTATTTACAAAATTGTTCAATCGTAACCAGGCATTGCGTTTTGGAGCCGAGCATTTTTACGATGATGAAGATTATAATTCGAATGACACATCAGCAACATTAAAAGATAATCTTACTGCAGCCTTTGCCGAAGGAGATGTGTATATCGCAAAAAATGTTGCTGCAAAGATTGGCGTACGCGCAGAAAATTCTGCATTGCTTAACAAGCTAAATATTGCACCCCGGATTAGTTTTGCTTACAGGTTGAATAATGGTGGACAGTTCAACATTGGTTACGGAATTTTTTATCAAAAGCCGGAAATAATTTACCTGGTTGAAAATAAAGATCTCACCTATCTGCAGGCGACGCACTACATCATCAATTACCAGAAAAAAGAAAACAATCGTCTCTTAAGGATTGAAGCTTATTACAAAAAGTATAAGGGACTTATTACTACGGAACCCACTGTAGCAAATGATGGCAGCGGATACGCAAAAGGAGTGGAATTGTTTTTTCGTGATAAGAAAACATTTAAAAATTTTGATTACTGGATAACATACACTTATCTTGACACAAAGAGAAAGTTTGAAAATTATCCTTATGAGTTGCAGCCCGATTTTGCAACACCACACACCGCATCAATCGCAATAAAAAGATTTTTCCAGGACATCAATTTCAATGCGAATCTGTCATACACGCTTGCAACAGGTCGTCCTTATTACAACATACAAAACGATGTTGCAGGGAAGCCTGTTGTGCTTGATCATGGAACTACGAACATGTATAATCAAATGAATTTAAGTTTCGCGTACCTGTTCAGCATGTTCAGGAAAAAGGATTTTTCGGGAATTGGTTTCGGCATCAACAACGTGTTTGGTACAAAGCAGATCTTCGGATACAATTATAGTTATAACGGTCTTTTCAAAACGCCCATCACACAACCCGCAGCCCGCAGTTATTACATCGGTTTGTTCATGACGTTTGGTATTGACCGGCGGGATGATTTTATCAATGACAAATTGTAATGAGATGAAAGTGGGTAGTGAATGGTTAGTTTATTGAGTCACTCACTTTAATGTTCTGAACAGTGTTCAACAAAAAATTTTATAAACATAAAAAAATCAGGAAATGAAAAAAGTATTTTTTTTAATCGCAGTAATATCAATCACCTGTGCAACTGCATATGCGCAGGAAGCATATACACAACAAATGAAGGCGACAGTAACAAGGCTTGACAATGCAAATGCAGTAAAAGATTATGAGCAATTGGCGAATGACTTCTTACGTATTGCCACTGTGCAAAAAACACAATGGCTTCCTTACTACTACGCAGCCTTTTGCAATGCAAAAGTTGGCTGGCTGAAGCAAACAGATGATCCGGATAATATAGAATCATTTGCCGACAAAGCAGCGCAAGAGATAAACAAAGCGCAATCACTGATCGACACGACGAAACAGAGAAAGGAACTATCAGAAATCTATTGTGTGCAAATGATGCTGAACCAGGCAAGGGTATTTATGAATCCGCAAACATACGGACCCAGGTTTGGACGCACGGCATTTAACTATCTGGAGCTTGCAAAGCAAGCCAATCCTGATAACCCAAGAATGCTTTACCTGTTGGGCTGGCAAAAATTAACTACACCAAAAATGTGGGGTGGTGATAAAGTGCTGGCAAAACAACTATTAACAGAGGCAAAACAAAAACTAGAAACACAACCATCGCCTGGCATCGGACCACATTGGGGAAAGAACGAAGCAGATGGTTTATTAAAACAACTCAAATAAATTTTCTAACAATTAAAAATTTAAAACTATGCCTTTCGGAATGATCATTTTAATAAGAGTATTATTTGTAGCCTGTATGGTATTCATTATCGGATACGTGTTTGGCAATTTTTCAAGAAATACAGCACTTACAACTATCACAAAAGTTGCCTGCATACTTGCCATAGTATTATTCATTTCAGCCAATATTTTCTTTTTCCGCTTTAGCAGCCGGCACGGGAATTTCAACGGGAAAAATAATTGCGGCTGGTATCACCGGGATACAACTATTATAAAATAGAAATCCATCTTACGGCACACCGCATCTGAACATGCAAAGCAGGAAGCAGTTTTGTTAGCGGTGTAACGCAAGAAAACGAAAAAGCCCGAAAACATATTGTTTTCCGGCTTTTCGTTAGATTAGTTTCTCGAACCTGCGGACCGGACGGGACTCGAACCCGCGACCTCCGCCGTGACAGGGCGGCATTCTAACCAACTGAACTACCGATCCTTTCAATTGGAGCGCGAAGATAATAAAATTTGAACTTTGCCAAACATCTTCTTCATATTTTTTTCTCTGCTATACCCTGCAAATCCGTGAGAAGTTAACTGAGAAAAAGAAAAAGACTATAGGCAACGTCAAAGGGTGAGATTTTGCCGGGAAAAAGGCAGATTTACAATGCAATTCAGAAACGCCGATGGGATATACTGCTTATACACTGCTGGTACTGTATCTATACTTTAGATATGTCTTTTCTATGACTTAAGAGCGAAGGATGAATGCCTTAGGAGCGAAGGATGAATACACCCTGTTTAGTCGTGAATAGCTATACTGGTTCATTTTTTATTCTTTAAAAGCCAGCAGGGATATATTCTTTAAAAATAGAGATATTTTTTTGTTTTTACTAATGGTTTAATAACAATTTTAAATTTTATAAACTGGCAACTTCATCAAACATAGCCGATTCAATCATTCACACTGGTTATCCAAAAACTTCAAGGTTGCCTTACCGAAATCACTGTAAATATGATGATCCGCAACTGATATATTAATTTGCTCCAACACAAATACTTGTTGTGGAATGGTTAGGCTGCTGATGACAGGAAACGCGGAAGGGTTACTTGTAAAAGCATTCATAAATGCATCAGAATAACCAATGTAAAAGTTCTTGTTATCAATATAACCTTTTGATTTCAATTCGTTGTAAACTGCAATTGATTGTGTAATAGAAATGGCGCCACTTCTGGCAAATCTTTCAGGATAAACCGGGCTTCTTTCATTGATAAAATATTTGCTGCAAATACCTCTTTGTTTTAATGAATTAAAATCAGATAAAGCTTCTGCATTTCCGGTTGCTCCGACTGAAGGATTGTTGTCATTGGCCATCATACAAAATTGAGTAGGTATTGAAGTAATCTGCATCAGGTTCGGACTTCCCTGCGAACAATATTGCACTCCTGCTTTAAAATGATATAGGTAGGAAAGAGAGGCGGAAAAGAATCCGCCATCGCTCATCCCGACAGAATATTGTGGTTCGGAACGATCTGTTACCCCTCTGTTATAAAACGTGTCCGTGATGATCCTGATGTTGGCATAATCGACGTTGGCAACCGTATCCAATGGCAAAAGATACCATCTTAATTTTCCATCACCGTTGGCATCGATTCCGGTCGTGGCTTCCTCCGCTTCTGTAACGATCACAGCAAAATTATCGTTCACCAGTTCTTTAATTAATTGCTGCCATTCATAGTCGCCCGCTATGTTTGCAGCAGTTCCATTGGTTCCATGAAGTAAATAAATAATTCCTTTGTGTCCCGCAGGAAAATAGGAATAGACAGGTTTTAGCCGGTCCCTTCCCATTATTTGTTCATATTGTAAAGTGAATGGCGTAATGTTTTTTACACTTCCGGTTATATTTACATTTTTTTCAGGCATAATAAACCATGTATGCCATTCTTCCGGGGCATTTAAAATTGAAACATCTCCACTCCATTTATCAAAAAGCTGATTAGTGGAATAATGACTGGTGAAAATATGAACTGTATCGCCCCTTTTATATGTTCCGCTTCCATAGCCATTTGTTACAACAACTTTAAAGCTGTCTGTTGCCGGAGCCGGCGTATTTGAGTCTGTAGATTTTTTGCAGGAAAGAAAAGAAAAAACGAGAATAAAAGAAAAGCAGTTTGTTAATAAATGATTCATATTTTGATTTTAGGAAAGACTTTATTTTTTGAAAATAGTTTAAATATGAGAAGAAAGAAACGGAGAATTTCAACTAGCTGGTTTTAAAATTATTTACTTCTGCAACTTTTAAAAGATGATAATCTGCTTAATCTGAACATGAATAAAGAAGTAAATTTGAGCGTTTTGAAAATTGAAAAGAACAAAAATTTGATTTGCTTATTAATCATATTGAATGAAAGCCGCATCAATAAATGAAATAAAAAAAGACCTGGAGAACCGGGATATTGAAGAGGTAATTGCCTGTTGTCTTCATCTGGCAAGATTTAAAAAAGAAAATAAAGAGCTGCTTTCTTTCCTGCTTTTTGATGCGAATGATATTTCCGGATACATTGAAAATATTAAGCAGGAAACGGATCTGCAATTCCGGGAAATTAATAAAAGCAACATTTATTTCATTAAAAAAAGTGTGCGGAAAATATTGCGCAGCCTTAATAAATACATTCGTTTTTCTTTATCAAAACAAATGGAGGCAGAGTTGTTAATTCATTTTTGTAATTGCATTATTTCTCATGCTGTTCCTATAAAAAAAAGCCAGCAATTGATGAATTTATATCAAACACAACTTAAAAAGATTGACCAGGCTTTGTCCTCTCTTCATCCTGATCTGCAATATGATTTGCGAAGATTACTTTTAAAATGATCATTTATTTGCTTTTTTTTTCACTTTTTATTCTACCTTTATTCCTCATCAAAAAAAAGGAGGTATTCATGCAATCTACAGATAGATCATGGATGCCTGTTCTAAATTTCTAATTAGAAAAGGCTCCATTAAAATAATCTGGACGCGGAAGCGTCAATGACCATTGGTTTCGACCATTGGTTTTTTATATCATAAAAGAAACATTTCATAAAAGATGTTTAAGAATAGGAATGATTATTGTAAAGCTAATAAATTGATAAACAAAAAATTATAAACTTTTAAAACATTTATTATGAGCACAAAAAAAATTGTTCCGCTATTATTGATGGCAATGTGTCTATCTCTTGTGACACCTATTGTTGCTGCAAAGGTAACTCCTGTAAAAACCGAAGTGCCAAAAGAAGTTCGTGCACAACAAATCGAAGCACGCCTCATCGAAATCCGCGACATGGATAAAACGAATTTATCTAACGTTGAAAAAAAGGAATTAAGAAAAGAAGTGAAGAGTTTAAAAAAAGAGGCACGCAGCCGCGGCATTTATTTGTCAGTCGGCGCTGTTATTATTATTATTTTATTGCTGATACTTTTATTATAACAGAATATATGATTAACAAAAAATGCCCGCTTATTCAACGGGCATTTTTTGTTTTATTATTTAAAATCTAACTGTTCTTTCTTGAACTTGCCACCATCACAACTCCGATAATCGCGAGAACACCACCAGCATAAGTTGGCCAGCCATACCAATGATTTTCAGTTTTATTTACCTCTATCGGCCCTGCATCAATAATCGTTTTCTTTTCAGGAATAGAAACCCCTTTTATAATAATCATAATAATTCCAAGAGCAATTAAAATCCATCCAACCGTTTTCATAAATTTGATTTTT
>Ga0134128_10000223_pt1 | contig 80814 bp, 55 predicted proteins | sample KB31754_FD_96462 | JGI IMG/M metagenome (GOLD analysis project Ga0134128, IMG submission 96462) | Terrestrial soil microbial communities with excess Nitrogen fertilizer from Kellogg Biological Station, Michigan, USA - KB3-175-4 | ecosystem: Environmental > Terrestrial > Soil > Unclassified ... | reverse complement strand
TCCTGATACACGTCGGAAATCGCCCGCGTGTAAATATCAAAACCCGTCTGCCCGGAATAGATGGCAGCCAGTCGCGAGCGCGCGACAGAATGAACCGTGATGCCTATGCGCGGCTGCAGAATTCCGTATCCTTCGGTAACAATCCGCCGGCGCGGGTCGAGTATGGCTCGGTTTAGCGGATGTGCAATCGCGCCCACCATGCGGCGCACCGAATCGCGCGGCAGCTTTGTATCGGAATCCACCGTCAGCACGTAGCGCGTTTCACTCAACACCGACGTGTTGCCCGCCTTATACGGAAAACAATCCAGGCCGCCCATAATCAGGCGATTCAAGTCGAGCAGTTTGCCGCGTTTGCGCTCCCATCCCATCCACACGCCCTGCCGCGGGTTGAACACACGGTGCCGATGCAGCATCAAAAAACTTCCGCCCGCGGAGCCGGCATAGCGCTGGTTCAGATCGTCGATCAACTGTCCGGCCAGCAATACCAGCGGATGGGTGTCGCGGTTCTGTGGCTTCTCTACGGAATCCGGAAGATCGGTCAACAGCGCGTAGTGGATATTCGCATCCTGGTTTGCCAGGCAGCGTACTTCCAGCTCATCGATCAGGTTGTGCACTTGGCGCTCGTTCAGCAGCAGCGTCGGAACCACCACCAGCGTTTTGCACTCCCACGGAATGCCCTTCGAAAAGTCCAGCTTGGGCAATGCCTGCGGCTTTAGGAGTGCGGCAATGGTGTGGTTCATCAACTCCACCGCGCCCTGTGAAACCGGCAGCAGCAGGAACAGGAACGCAACGGCGAGGCTGCCCAGCGGGTTGTACAACGGAACCAGGGGCAGAATGATGGCTGCCATCGCCAGCAGCGCGATGGTCTGGATGCCGCCGATATAAAAATCGTCAGGATAGCTCCGCAGCAGCGAGCGAACGCTGTCGAGAACGCCGGGATGAAATCCGCTCCGTATCTGCAGCTCCTCCTGTCCTGCATCGACCAGGTAGTAGCCGACGTGGGAGCGCCGCGCCGTGATCCGCGGATTCACATTCGGCTGTTCGGATGCGTCCTGCGCCATCTCGAGCGCCGTCTGCGCTACCTCGGTCTCGCTCATCGGCGCGCGCGCGGCAATCTTTGCAACCGCCAACCGATACATCTCTCGGCTATCGAAATCCATATCGCCGTAGGTTCCGGCGGGGTCGTCGCGCAGAATTCGCTCGAACGGTACCAGCGGCTCCAGGATGTTCGACCACAGCGGCAGGCTGATTTCGTGAAGGGACCGAAGCGAGGCGTCAAGAGCCGCGTCGCTTGTAGTCAGTCCACCGAAGGCCCCGGAAGCCTGGGCAAGAATCTCTTCCAGCAGCGCCAGCTTTAGCGCGATAGGAAGATTCCACAACTCGCGCAGGTTGAGCGGCTCCGCCGCCTGATATCCCTCCAGAAACGAAGAAAATCCGGAGAGCGTCCAGCGAAATTGCGCCGCGTTCAACAGCGCATGGGCCACTCCGGCGATGCGGGGCATTTCGCGCCCAGTCACGCTGCGGGCAAACGGCAGCTTGCGCAGGATTCGCAGCGCATTTTGTACCTCCATTGCGGAGGCGCGCAGCAACCGCGTATTTTCTTCCAGTCGCAGAACACCCGGCAGGGAGGGCGACTGCACTTGCGGCTGCCTCCGTTTGGTGCGCAATTGTTCGTCCGCGTAATTGGCCAGCGCAAAGGCCGATCCGGCGGTTAATAGAACATGTTGCTCGAACTGTTTCAGGTCCGACGCGCCGGCCAGTAAAACCTGGCGGCCCGCGAACGCGCGTCCTTCCGCGGTAAGGTCCTGCGCCGGCATTGCGTCGATTGGGTTCATCGGTAACTTGCCGCCTGCATCTCGAACATCTCCGCATACAGGCCGCCCTGTCGGATCAGTTCGTCATGGGAGCCCTCTTCCGTCAACACTCCGTGCGACAGCACAACAATGCGGTCCGTCATTTTCACCGTTGAAAAGCGGTGCGAAATCAACAGCGACATCTTCCCTCGCGTCAACTCCGCGAATCGTTGGAAGACTTCCTGCTCACTGCGCGCGTCCAGCGCCGAAGTCGGTTCGTCCAGGATCAGCAACTGTGCGTCCCGCAGATACGCGCGCGCCAGCGCCATGCGTTGCCATTCTCCACCGGATAGATCGACGCCGCCCTCAAAGCGACGGCCCAGCTGCTGTTCCATCCCCAGCGGCAGTCGCGCAATCACCTCGTCGGCAAGGCTCATTCGGGCAGACTCCGCAATGTGCTCCAGACGTTCCCGCTCCTCGATCCGTCCCACTGCGATGTTGTCTCTCGCCGTCATTTCATACCGCATAAAATCCTGGAAAATGACGCCGATCTCATGGCACAGGTCTTCCATGTCGTACTCGCGCAGGTCGATTCCATCGATCAGGATCTGGCCCTCGGTCGGGTCGTACAATCGGGTGATCAGTTTCACGATGGTCGTTTTGCCCTGCCCGTTTTCTCCAATCAAAGCCACCCGCTCGCCGGGGTGCAGATGAAAGTTGAAGTCCTTCAGCACCAGCCGCGTCGTCCCCGGATACGCAAACGCCACATTGCGAAATTCGATTCCCTCCCGGATCGGGCGAGGGATCTTCAGCGCATTTGGCTTCGAGCGCACTGTCGGCTGCATCTCGAAGAAAGCCAGCAGGTCGGTCAGGAACAGCGCCTGGTCGGCTACGCCCGAGGCATTCACAAAGATCTGCTGCAGGTTCGCGCTTACCTGCAGAATCGCGGGAATCAGTACTGCAGTCAGGTCTGCGATGCTGAACCTGCCGGCAATCGTATCCCACAACGCCAGCGCATACGCGCCGTAATATCCAGCCGCCGCCAAAATGGAAAGCAACACTCCCGCGATCAATCGGCGCTTTGACAGATCGATATTCTGCGCGAAAATCGTATCCGCCATTCCCCGAAAGCTCCCCACCAGAAAATCGCGCAGGCCAAACAGCTTCAGTTCTTTCGCGGCCTCTTTGCTGCCGCCTACGTCGCGCAGGTAATCCATCTTGCGCCGCAGCGGCGTCTGCATAAAATTCTTGGCGTAGCCGAGGAACGCGAAGTGGCTTTCTCCCAACAATGCCGGAATCGTTCCGGCAATTAACAGCAGCAGCAACCATGGCGAATAGAGCGCGATATACACCGCCAGAACCGCGGTTGTCAGCACTTGCTGCGTCAGCGTGCCCATCATCTGGATCATGGCGATGCGGTCGGTCGCCTGCGCCTTGGCGCGCTCCAGCCGATCGTAGTAGTCGGGGTTCTCAAACGCGGTAATGTCGAGCTTCGAAGCATGCTCAATCACCCGCACGCTGATGTGTTGCATGTACTGGTCGCCCAGCAGGCTGTCGCAGAAACCGATGGCGCGGCTCAGCAGCGCGGCGATGCACGCCAGCGCAAACTCCAGGCCGACTACCCACCAGAAATTGCCTGGCAACGGAGACGCCGGATGATGACGCAGGCTGACCACTACCGCGTTGATGATGTAGTTGGAAACCCGCAGAATCGCCGCTGGCATCAGCGCCAGCAGAATGCGAAGCACCCCGGACCAGACCATCGTCTTCGGCCCGCATTCCCACACCATCTTCATCACAGGGGGAATGTTGCGCAACGCATTCAAGCGCGAGCGCCACGTGTCCCCATACGATTTTTGGACGGATGATTCTGTCACTCGACGCCGATGCTGCATCTAATGTGGGTTGGAAGCAATTGCCAATCAATTCGCAGCTTTGCCAGCCGAGCAAATTCAACCGCGCTCGCGTCTGGATTTCTGCTGATCAAATACTAGTATGGTAGATGAAAGCTATACGCATTAGTTTGCTTCACTTGGGTAAAGTTCTGTACTTGCTCCTTTACCGGCGACACCTCATTCATGATGAAACAGCGACCCATTGAATCCTGCGGCGTAATCGGCGATCTGCACAGCGTCGCCCTGGTGGCGATGGATGGAACCATCGACTGGTGCTGCCTCCCCCGGTTCGATTCGCCCAGCGTCTTTGCCGCCCTGCTGGACCCCGAAAAAGGCGGCTACTTCAAGTTGGCGCCCGAGGAGCATGGAACCAATCGCCAGATGTACATGCCCGAAACCAATGTTCTTCTCACTCGCTTTCTTCGCGACCAGGGCGTGGGCGAAGTATTGGACTTTATGCCGGTCCAGAATGACCGCAGTCTCGGCAGCGAATCGGTAATGCATGAAATCATCCGCATCGCCCGTGCGGTGCGCGGCGCCGTGCGCTTCCGGCTGGAGTGTTGCCCGGCCTTCGACTACGCCCGCGCTCCCCACCGTGCGGAACGTTTCGATGGCGGAGTTATATTCGAGGCCGAAAAATGTCGGGTGCTGCTGCTCGGCCCCGGTGACTGGCAGATCGAAAACGGAAAAGCGATTTTACAATTTACGTTGCAGCCCGGAGCAACGGCGGAATTCGCTCTGCGATACGCAACGAAGAAAGACGATCCCGGTCTTCAGGCTCCGGTCGAAGGCAATCGTCTGTTGAACGAAACTCTTGCCTTCTGGCGCTCCTGGCTCTCGCAACTAAAGTACGAAGGTCGCTGGAGAGAGAGCGTAACCCGCTCCGCGCTCACCCTCAAACTGCTTACGCATCATCCCACCGGCGCCATCGTAGCCGCGCCCACATGCAGCCTGCCGGAGGAAATCGGCGGCGTGCGCAACTGGGATTATCGGTACACCTGGGTGCGCGACGGTGCGTTTACGGTATTTGCCCTGATCCGTCTTGGCTTTAAGGACGAAGCGACCGCCTTCATTGAATGGCTCTCGCAGCGCATCCGCGAGGAGGCCGGTTCCCAAGGTCCGTTGAACACCATGTACAGCATCTACGGCGAAAGCAATTTGCCGGAGCAGACCCTGGACTATCTTTCCGGCTACTGCAACTCGCGTCCCGTGCGCATCGGCAACGCTGCATCGAAGCAGCTGCAACTCGACATCTACGGCGAGATGATGGATTCCATCTATCTCTATGACAAGCACGTCTCCCCCATCTCCTACGATCTCTGGAAGCGCATTCACGGCGTATTGATCTGGGTCGTGGATAACTGGACCCAACCCGACGACGGCCTCTGGGAAGTCCGCAGCGAACGGCAGCATTTCGTCTACTCCCGCGTGCAATGCTGGGTAGCGCTCGATCGTGGTCTGCGCCTCGCCACCGCCCGCAGCCTGCCACTCGATCGCGTTCGGCTGGAGACGGAGCGCGACCGCATCTTCGCCTCCATCATGCAGGACGGATGGGACCCCAAGCAGCAGAGCTTCATCCAGTCCTACGAGTCGAAGGCCATGGACGCCAGCAATCTGATGTTACCGATCGTCATGTTCATTGCGCCGAAAGATCCCCGCATGTTGAGCACGCTCGACCGCATCATTCAGACCCTGGTTACCGACAGCTTGGTTCATCGCTATTCGCTGGAAGGCGAGCTGGCGGCGAAAGATGGACTCACCGGACACGAAGGCACCTTCAGCATGTGTACGTTCTGGCTGGTCGATGCGCTGGCCCGTGCTGAGCGCGTCGATGACGCGCGTTTTATCTTTGAAAAGATGCTCACCTACGGCAATCATCTCGGCCTGTATTCAGAAGAGATCGGTTCCACCGGAAACGCGCTCGGCAACTTCCCGCAGGCATTCACGCATCTTGGGCTCATAAGCGCAGCCTTGCATCTGGATGAGAAACTTAGGAGGTGAAGATGATCTCCTCTTCCACTCAATCTCCAAATGTGCCGACCTTCGCAGGAATATGGGGACCTGTGTTGGACGAAAACGGTTGTCGCTTTCGTCTTTGGGCCCGCCCCGACGCTCGGATTGAATTGGTCCTGGAGGACGCGCAACAGCAAAACCAGCCGCGCGTCATCGACATGTCCCGCCAGCCGAACGGTATGCACGAGACATATGTAGAAGGCATCCGCGCGGGGGCACGCTACTGGTTCAGGATCGACGGAGCCGGACCATTTCCCGATCCTGCATCGCGATATCAGCCGCAAGGCGTGCATCAGCCGTCGCAGGTTGTCGGTACCATCTCATCCTCTTGGGATACCAATAGTTTTCGCCTCCCGTCTCTGCGCCAGCTTGTCGTTTATGAGCTTCACGTCGGGGCCTTCACTCCGGCCGGAACATTTCTTTCAGCCGTCGATAAACTCGGCAACCTCCAGCAGCTCGGCGTTACCGCGGTCGAACTAATGCCGATTGCCGAATTTCCCGGCACGCGCAACTGGGGCTACGACGGCGTTTCCATTTTTGCCCCGTCCCACAACTACGGAACGCCGGACGACCTGCGCCAGTTTGTGCGGGAGGCGCATCGTCACGGCATCGCCGTTTTCCTCGATGTCATCTACAACCATCTGGGCCCCGACGGCGCATACCATTCCACATTCGCCCCGCGTTTCTATTCCGGCAAGCACAAAACGCCTTGGGGCGACGGCTTGAATTTCGATGGTGAGGGCCGGGAGAAAGTTCGCGCGTATTTTATTGAAAGCGCGCTCACATGGATGCACGATTACCATATCGACGGTTTGCGATGCGATGCCACCGACACCATTCAGGATGACAGCAAACCGAACTTTCTGGCGGAACTGACCGAACGCGTCCACGCCGCCGCGCGAGAACTGGGCAGAAAAGTTTTCGTCATCGCCGAAGACGCCCGCAACGAACGCAAAGTAGTGCTGCCCCTCAATGAGGGTGGCTATGGTTTCGATGCCGTCTGGTCTGACGACTTTCATCACGAAATGCGTCATCGCCTCGCCGGTGACAGCGATGGATATTATCGGGACTTTCGCGGTACCGCCGCCGATATCGCAAAAACAATTCAGGAAGGCTGGTTCTTCACCGGCCAACTGGCCACGCATTGGAATCACACCCGCGGCACCAGTCCCGCCGGACTCGCTCTGGAGTCGCGCTTGTTCTGCATCCAGAACCACGATCAGATTGGCAATCGCGCATTCGGGGACCGGCTCTCCACGCAAATCCCGCGCGCCGCCTTGTATGCCGCCACCGCGCTCCTGCTGCTCTCTCCGGAAATTCCTCTTCTCTTCATGGGGCAGGAATGGGACGCGCCGGAGCCCTTTCTCTTTTTCACCGATCATCATGAAGAACTCGGGCGTCTCGTCACGGAAGGCCGCCGTAAGGAGTTTGAACACTTTTCCGCTTTTAGCGATGAAGCCAGACGCGATCGGATTCCCGATCCGCAGGCGAAGGAAACATTTCTGCGAAGCAAGCTGGACTGGAACAAACGCGAATCGCCGGACGCCGCCGCGTGCCTTCGCTGGTATAAAAAACTTCTGCGCATCCGCAGGCTTCTTGTCGACACGGCGCATTTTCACTCCAGCCGAGCGCTGAATGACAAATCGATCGTGCTCGAATGGCAGTCTGCTGGCGGTGCGCTCTCTGTAGCAATCGCGCTCGAAGGTCCGATCGCCGGAAATGATCCGGCCTGGGGAGAGATGGAGTTGATCCTGACCAGCGAAGATCCGAGATATGCAAATGACCCGCAGCCGGTATCATGGAACCCGCACAAAAGTGAACTGCTCTTTCGGCGTTCCGGAGCCGCCATTTTCGCCGCCGAAGAGTTGGCATCGAACTGCGGGAGCGAGCAGGAATGAGCGAAAGAAACATCGTCAATGCGACATACCGGTTTCAATTCACCAAAAACTTTCGCTTTGCGGACGCAGAAGCTCTGGTGCCTTACCTCGACCGTCTCGGCATCAGTCACATCTACGCTTCTCCTGTCTTTGAGGCTCGCCCGGGGAGTTTAAGCGGATACGATACCTGCGACTTTTCCCGCATCAGTCCTGAGCTGGGCGGCGAAGAAGCGCTCCAATCGCTGGTCAACGCCCTGCACGCTCGCGGCATGGGTCTGGTCATCGACTTCGTTCCCAACCATATGAGCGCGCATCCGCAGTGGAACCGGTGGTGGCGCAACGTGCTTGCCAACGGGCCATCCTCCTCTGTCTCGGAATATTTCGACATCGACTGGTATCCGGTCAACTCCAATCTGCATGGAAAGGTATTGCTCGCCATTCTCGGTAAGCAATATGGCGACGCGCTCGACTCCGGCGATTTGCATATCGAGTATCGCGACGGAGAATTTTGCCTGATCTGCTACGATCTCAATCTTCCCCTGAATCCGCGCCAGATGAAATTTCTATTTCGTCACCGCTGGGCCGCATCCGCGGACCATGCCCGGATCGAACCTTCCGTGCGGCAGGAGTTTGAAAGCATCCTGTTTCAACTCGACCATATTCCCGGCTATCGTCAGGCCGGGACGGAAGCGCGCATGGAGCGCGAGCGCGAAACCCAGATCGCCATGGGGCGCCTGGCCAAAGCCATCGAACAGAGTCCCGCCTTGCGCCGCCATCTCGATGGCGTGGTTGCGGAATTCAACGGCCAGCCCGGACATCCGGAATCGTTCGACCTGTTGCATACTCTGTTGGAGCAGCAGCCGTATCGCCTGGCGTATTGGCGCACGGCCATGCATGAGATCAACTACCGCCGCTTTTTCGACATCAACGACTTGATCGGCCTCCGCATGGAATACCAGCCGCTGTTCATCACCGCCCATACCCGGCTGATTCAATTAGCGGAACAGGGTTGGATCGACGGCGTGCGGCTGGACCACATCGACGGACTGCTCGATCCGCAACACTATTTGTTGCAATTGCGCGGCGCGATGAGCAAGGTGAAGCCAAAGTTATATCTCGTCGTGGAAAAAATTCTCGCGCGCCAGGAATGGCTGGACACCGAGTGGCCGGTCGATGGAACCACAGGATACGAATATCTCTCGCTCCTCAACGGCCTCTGGGTTCGCGAAGAGGGCCTTCAACAGGTTGAAGCCATCTATCGCGGATTTTGTAGCGGCAGCGAACAGGAACGCGACGCCGTCTATAACTCCAAGCGGCTGATCATCGGCACCTCCATGTCCAGCGAACTAAACGTACTGGCCCACGAGCTGAATCGTCTCTCCGAGCAGAACCGTCGCAGCCGCGACTTCACGTTGGATGGCCTGCAGGAGGCGTTGCGAGAAGTGGTGGCTTGCTTCCCCGTCTATCGCACCTATATTTCGGAGCGCGGCTTTTCGCCCAGCGATGAGATGGCCATCAATGAGGCGATTGGGCAGGCCAAGCGTCGCAATCCTTCGCTCGAATCTTCCATCTTTGAATTTATCCGTGCGCATCTCTGTCCTGTCCGCCAGCCGGCTGAAGCTGGGGATGCCTTTGCTCATCGGCTGCGCTTCGCAATGAAGTTTCAACAGTACACCAGCCCGGTCCAGGCCAAAGGCATGGAAGACACCGTCTTCTATCGCTATAGTCCGTTAGCCTCGTTGAATGAAGTCGGCAGCGGAACGGGTCGCCGGGCAACCACGCCCCAGGAGTTTCACGATGCCAACCTGCATCGCATGGAACACTGGCCCGACGCCATGCTCACCACTTCCACTCACGACACCAAGCGCGGCGAAGATGCCCGCATCCGGATTCACATCCTCACGGGAATGCCCGAAGAATGGAAATCGAACCTGCTGCGCTGGTCCGCCATCAATCAGTCTGCGAAGACTCAGGTCAACGGGCATCCAGCGCCCGATCCCGCCGACGAATATCTGTACTACCAGAACCTGCTGGGAATGTGGCCGCCGCGACAGACCGATGCGGACGATGAAATTGTCAGCCGCATGAAGGCATTCATGAACAAAGCGTTGAAGGAGGCGAAGGTCCACACCAGTTGGATCAATCCCTCGAACGAATACGACACGGCCGTCGAACAATTCGTCGAGCGGACCTTGCGTGGGCCGTCTGCTCCCGGATTTCTGGCGTCGTTTGTTCCTTTTGCCGAGCGCATCGCCCATTTTGGCGCATGGGGGTCGGTGTCGCAGATCGTCATCAAGCTCTCCAGCCCCGGCGTCGTCGATACCTATCAGGGTGGGGAACTGTGGGATTTGAACCTGGTGGACCCTGACAATCGTCGTCCGGTTGACTATGCCACCCGTCGGCAGCGCTTGCCGGAGTTGATCGATCGCGCCATCGCTCCCCATGCGACCGTTCAGCAGAAAGATCGGATGCTGGCCGATTTATGCCGAACCTGGTGGACCGGCGATCTGAAACTTTTTTATCTGGCGTTGGGACTCGGCCTTCGCTCCCGCGAACCGCAACTGCTGCTGCGCGGACACTATCTGCCACTGTCGCTCGAAGGCCCTCGCGCGGAACATCTCGTTGCCTTCGCCCGCGAGCATCAAGGCAAGGTGCTGATCACCGTTGCCGCCCGCTGGTTTGCGACCCTGCTCTCTGCGCCGGATTCTCTTCAAGATATTCAGGCTCGCTTGCAGGAAACATTTCTCCAGCTTCCCGCCGTCGCTCCGGCCATCGACTGGCAATCGATAAAATTCACCAACCTTCTCACCAGCGCAATCGTTCCGATAGAAACCAGCGATGGAGTTATGCGTTTGCGCGCCGCCGATGCCCTCGGTGCTCTGCCCGCCGTCTGGCTGCTGGGTACATCTGACAAATAACCTGGATACCCCACATCTCGATTCTGAGATGTGGGATAAATCCGATGGATAAGAAGATTTGTCATCCTGAGCGAAGTCATTCGAACGCAATGACGCAGTCGAAGGACCTGCTTTTCTAGGCTGTTGGAGCCCCATTCAAGCCTTCTTTTGGCTTGAGTGGGAAGGAACCAAACTCTAAAACGCATACGAAGGATTCAAATCCTGCTCGAATCCGACCTTCTGCATGGCCGCTGTAATCTCCGGATTGCGCATGAAGTAGTTCCATGCAAATCCCGTTCGCAGATTTTCCGCCATCATCACCGATATCCCCAGATCGATCCCTAACTGATCTTCCGCGTACCAGTCGTTCTGCGGATGGAAGGCGTCGATGAACCCGTATCGCGTCCACGCTTTCTCGCCATATTTCTGCCGGATCGATAACAGAACGTGGGCGCACTCCGCCGGCAGAAACACCAGCGAACCGGCGGTCGCGCACGGCACAATGGTGCCATCGATGCCGCCAAACTCCGGCGGTCCTCCCCACACCCGGTACCCCGTCGGCGACTCGGAAGCCGTAATCCCCCACAGGTTCTGATCCATCCAGGGGTACTGCCGCCCCAGCGTCAGGCAAAAAAGCTGATGCGCCCGCGTTGCCGCAATGGAGTTCACAAAATAATTCGCATGTTGATCGCGAAGATTGCGAAAGTCGCACCACGCATGCGCATATTGATGGATAAACAGCGGAGCCACGCCGCTGATGTAATCGATGCCGCCAAACTCCACTACCGGGCGATGCACCGCGTTCCAGGCGCTGGGTGGGATCGCATTGCGCGGCGCACCGATCGCCAGCAGCAGCATGGTCAGCATCTCGGCGTAAATGTCCCAGCGATATTTGAAGAAGCCGGACTCCGGCAGCCATCCCATCGAAAGCGTATCGCTGCCATTCAGCATCCATTGCCAGTCGATTCGTTCATACAGCGTTGTCGCCAGTGCCTTGATGCGCAGATTGTGGTCGAAATATTGGCGGCACAACAGAATGCCGCACAGCAGCAGGGAAGTATCGATAGAAGAAAGCTCCGACTCGAACAATCGCTCGCCGCTTTCGATATCTAAAAAGTGATACAGAAATCCGTGCACATGCGGGCACTGCTCCAGCAGAAACGCCAGCGTGGTTTCAACGCGCTGCTCGCATGCTGCCTCCGGCAGATACTTCCGCTGTGCGGCAATGCACAAAACGCTCAAGCCGAAACCGGTAGCCGCGATGCTGGCGACGCGGCTGTCGGAGAGTCCAACCGCGGGTGCGTGATCGCGCACCAGTCCCGTCTGCGGATGCGCCTGCTCATAAAAATAGGCTGAGCCGCGGTTCTCCATATCGTCCAGCAGCAGATCCATCGAGGTTGAAATCTGCGTCATCGGCCGATTGATAAACTTCCCCGGCGGATGCGGATATTTCTTGGCGACTTCGCCTTCTGATTTGGGAGTTTTTTCTTCTGAAGGATTTGCCGGTTGCTGGGTAGGTGTCTGGTTCTGTGTCGGCGTCTCGTTCTGCGGTGATGTCTGGTTCTGCGCCGGGGCCTGGTCCTGCGCCATGCCCGGCAGGCCGACCGCTAATCCGGCGGCTGCGGAGATTCCAACTCGACGGATCAGGTCGCGGCGTGTGACACGTTTATCGTTCAATCGAGCGAAGGTCCTCGGCCTGTAGGTTTCACGTGCAGCCCCGCAGCGGCCACACTTGTGATCACCATCTGTTAGACACAGAACTTCGCCGAAAGGAGCGCCAACCTACGCGAAAAAGAATGGAACAGTGTCAATATTGCAAAACGCGATGCAGCGCATCCACAACTTTGCCGACATTCGGCATATAAAATTGCTCCAACGCTTCGGCGGCGGGAATCGCAGGAATATCCGGCGCCGAAACCCGCACAATCGGCGCATCCAGGCAGTCGAACGCCTGTTCGGCAACCATGGCCGCAATCTCCGAACCAATGCCCAGCGTGCGGTGGTCTTCCTGCACAATGCAAAGCCGGCCGGTCCGCGATACCGACTCAAGAATCGTATTGTGATCGAGCGGATTTAATACCCGCAGGTCGATCACTTCGACATTCGCGCCGTTTTCTTCGGCCACTTTTTCCGCTGCTTGTAGAGCCAGTTGCAGCATAAAACCATAGGTCACAATCGTGGCATCTTTGCCCGGCCGTCGCACTGCGCAATGGAATAGGTCAGCTAGAAAGTCCTTATCGTCCGGCAAATCTTCCTTGATCGAGGGCCAACGGTAAAGCTTCTTGTGTTCGAAGAAAAGGACGGGGTCGTCCTGGCGAATGCTCGCCTTCAGCATTCCTTTCGCGTCGCTCACCGTGGCTGGCGCTACCACGATCAGTCCTGGCTCATGCGCGAACCATGTCGTATTCGTCTGGCTGTGATACAGGCCGCCGCCGGTGCCGCCGCCATAGCACACACGCACCGTCAAAGGACAGGTTTGCGTTCCACCCGAACGATACCGCAGCTTGGCTGCCTGTTGTGTAATCGCATCCATCGCTGGAGTGATGAAATCCACAAACTGGATCTCCGGCACCGGGCGCAATCCCGCCATCGCCGCTCCAATGGAGGAGCTGATAATGATGCCTTCCGCCAGCGGAGAATCGATCACGCGGTCCGCGCCAAACTCTTCAATTAAGCCTTGGGTGGCTTTGAACGCGCCCCCATCGACTCCGATATCTTCTCCGATGAGGTAAACTCGCTCATCGCGCCGCATTTCTTCTGTAAGCGCGGAATTGATTGCACTCAGGTAGCTGTCCGACATATCTTTTATCGTCTCGAATGATTTTAGTTGGTTTAGAACTGGGGGGAGTAGGTCTTGCGATCCAGCTCCCGATCGCGGATGTCAAAGGAATAGAGGTGATCGAGGCACTCGATAGGTTCCGGCGGCGGCGCTTTTTCCGCCACTTCCACCGCGGCATCCAGCTCTTTTTGAAATTCTTCAGTGAACTGCTGCTTCCACCCTGCGGAAAAGAGGCCCTTTCCTGTCAGGTAGCGCTCCATCGCGGCAATCGGGTCTTTCGCCTTCCACTCTTCGACTTCTTCTGCGGTCCGGTACTTGGCCTGATCGATCTCCGAGTGGCCGTACCAGCGATAGGTCTTTGCTTCAATCAGAGTTGGGCCGCCGCCGGAACGGGCTCGCTCAATGGCTTCCTGCGCCACTCTGTACATCGCGACCGCATCGTTGCCGTCGACCGTAATGCCCGGGAAACCATACCCCACCGCCTTCAGGCTCATGTCGTCCACTTTGGTTTGCAGCTTCACGGAAACCGACTCCGCCCACAGATTGTTCTGGCAGACATACACGATTGGCAGGTTCCGTACACCGGCAAAGTTCAGCGCCTCGTGCCAGAACCCAAGTGAAGTAGAGCCTTCCCCGGAAAATGCCACCACCACGTTGTCGTTCTTCTTCATCTGGTTGGCCAGCGCGATTCCGGTTCCGATATTCAGTTGGGCGGCAATCGTGGAGGAGGGGGTGATGATGTTCAGCGCGGCATATCCGCCGTGCGCTGGCGCCGAGCGGCCCTTGTCGGGGCTGGTAGCGCGTCCATAAAGCTGGCAAAACATGGCGGTCAGCGGCACGCCTTTAATGAAATTCAGGATGAAATCGCGGTGGGAAGGGGCAACCGTATCTTCCGGTCTCAAATCGATTCCAGAGGCGACTGCAACCGCCTCCTGGCCCACGGCCGCATAATAATTCCCCTTGAATCGCGCCTGTTTCTTCAGGCTGCGCGCCCGCTCTTCCAGCAGCCGGCACTTCACCATGGTGCTGTACAGTTGCTTCAGCTTCTCGTTGCTAATCAGGGGATTGCCGCCATTGGAGCCGTTGCTTTTCGCGGCCGCGCTGCCTGCATTGGCAGCTTGCGCCGCGACAGGTTCTTTCACCTTGGTTGCCATGTTCCGGTTCATCCTCGCATCAATATTGTATCGCAGTGGCTTTATCGAAATCGCCTGGGTGGCCCGCATCTGCCCGCGCTTTTCGCGGGCAGATGCGGGATCCAATTTTCGACCCAAAATCGATCGTTATCCCTTGCGAAGATTTCAACACTTCTGTGCAAGACCTTGTGTATATCCCGGTGCATATCCGCTCGAAGTGCCCTGTTTCCTTGCGCCTTTACCTCTCTGCACCAATTTCGCGGCCACTTGTTTTGTACTGGTCTGTCATCTCGATTTTGAGATGTGGGATGAAGCATTCCGGTCGAAGCGACTTGACGCTGGGTGCCCCATTCAAGCCGGCCCTGAGCGAGCGAAGCGAGTCGAACGGGTGGCTTGAGTGGGGTGAGAATCTCTTTGCCATCCATCTTCTCGACTCCCTACGTCGAATACTCCGCATTCACATGGACATACTCCGCCGTCAGATCGCACCCTAGAAAATCGCAGGTCGCATCTCCCATCCCCAGATTCACCTCCACCGGTACCGTCCGTTCCAGCATCGCAGCGTGAACGCGATCCTTGTCAAAATCCGCCGCCACCTGTCCTCGATCGCAAACCGGCAAGCCGCCGATCCGGATCGATACATTGTCCGGCTCGATCGCCACACCGGAATATCCCGTGGCCGCCAGAATCCGTCCCCAGTTCGGATCGCATCCGGCAAACGCCGTCTTTACCAGCGGGGAATTGGCGATACTCCGCGCCACCTGTCTGGCATCCTCCGCGTTCGCCGCTCCCCGAATCGCTAATTCAAGCATGTGGCCAACCCCCTCGCCATCATCGACGATCTGCCGCGCCAGCGACGCGCATACTTTTTTGAGCGCCTGCGAAAATTCCGCCGCCTCTTTTCCCGTATCGCCCAGTCCAGCCCCGCCCAGCCCCGCGCCGCTGGCTCCGCTCGCCAGCAGCAGCACCGTATCGTTCGTCGAAGTATCGCCATCGATCGAAATGCAATTGAAGGTCGGCTCAACCGCCTCTGCCAGCAATCTCTGCAACTCCCCGCTTTCAATGCGCGCGTCGGTGAATAGATAAACCAGCATCGTCGCATGGGGAATCAGTTGCGGCGCGATCATGCCCGCGCCCTTGGCCACGCCAAAAATATTCACCGGCTTGCCTGCAATCGTTAGCGTCGCGCTGGCCAGCTTGGCCCGCGTGTCCGTCGTCAAAATCGCTTCGGAGAACTGCTGCAGATGTGCCGCGTCTTCTCCCAGCTCAGCCGCGATCTTCGGCAGCGCCGCCACCAGCTTCTCCGCCGCCAGCGGTACGCCGATGATGCCTGTCGAGGAAGGGAAGACCTCCTTCTCCGCGCAGCCAAACTGCTTTGCTGCCGCCGCGCACACGTTCCGCGCCGCTAGAATTCCTTGCTCTCCGGTCGCGCAGTTTGCGTTTCCCGCGTTCACCGCGACAAAGCGCACCTTGCCGCCCGATTTCCGCAGATATTCGCGTCCCACAATCACCGGCGCGGCGGTCAGCCGGTTGCTGGTAAACATCGCCGCGGCGGTTGTGCCTTCGTTCGCCAGCGCGCAGGCAAAATCCGGCTTTCCGCTCGGCTTGATTCCGGCGCGCACCGCCGCAAAGCGAAAACCCCTCGGCAGATGCGAAAAAGAAAAAGAGTTTGTCTGCGTCTTCTGGGGAGATGTTTCCTGTGACATTGCCATTATCCTTTTGTAAATGGAAACCGAACTGGATTCATCGGCATTTATTGAAATGAAGAATATTTTTGTCGCCCGTGGCGAATCCATCGTGCTGCACGATATCTCGCTGCGCGTCGGGCCGCAAGAGCATATCGCCATTCTTGGCCCCAACGGCTGCGGCAAATCGACCCTGATTCAGACTCTCACCTGCCAGCGATATCCGCTCGTCCGCGAAAGCTCGTACCTCCGCATCTTCGGCCGCGATCGCTGGGACCTCACCGAACTGCGCCGTCATCTCGGTGTCGTCGCCCCCGAGCTTCCCGGTGAACGCACCCCGCACACCTTGGGCCGCGACGCCGTCATCTCCGGATTTTTTTCGAGTTCCACCTTGTGGCCAAACCTCCATGTCACGCGTGAAATGATCGATCGCGCCGAAGAAGTTCTTCGCCTGCTTGAAATCGAACATCTCCGCGCCAAGCCCGTCGGCCAAATGTCCGCCGGAGAGACCAAGCGCATTCTCATTGGCCGCGCGTTGGTGCATCGCCCGCGGATTCTTCTGCTCGATGAGCCCAGCAATACCCTCGACCTGGCCGCGCAGTGGGAACTGCGGCACACGCTTCGCCGCCTGGCACAACAGGAAACCGGCATTCTTCTGGTCACGCATCATCTCTCCGACATCCTGCCCGAGATCGATCGCGTGGTTATGATGCGCCAGGGCCGCATCTTCGCCGACGGCGCCAAGGCCGGCCTGCTCACCGCGCCCCGCCTGCGCGAACTGTTCGGTGTCGATGTCGAGCTTGCCCAGCAAAATGGCTTCTATCATGCCTGGTAAAAATTCTCTTTGTCATCTCGACCGAGAACGCCGGGTGCCCCATTCAAGCCTGTCCTGAGCGAAGCGAATGGATTGGCTTGAGTGGGATGAGAATATCCCCAGCGAAAAATAGTCCCCAGGTTTTCAAATCTGCAACGGAACCAACCGCTCTTCCACCTGTGCCGGCCCCAGAATGGCAAAATCCGGCAGCACTCCGCGCGCCATGGCGAACTCATCGCAGGCATTGATGCGCGGGCAGTTGGAGCAGTCCTTATAGATTTTGTCCGGCAGCGTCGTGCGTCCTACCTCTACAAAACCAAACCGCTGAAAAAATCCAGGGATGCGTGTAAACAGGCAGACGCATCCGACGCTATGGCTCTCCGCCTCCGCCAGCAGTCCTTCTACTAACTGGCCGCCCGCTCCCTGCTTCTTCGACTTCGGTTCCACCGCGATCGAGCGAATCTCCGCCAGATGCGGGCCATAAAGATGCAGCGCGCCGCATCCCAGGAACTCGCCCTCATCCGTCTCCGCTACCGTAAAGTCGCGGATGTTCTCATAAATCTCCGCCTCGCTGCGCGGCAGCAGCGTCCCGTCGTACGACAGGCTCCGGATCAGCTTGCGAATCGCGTCGGCATCTGGGATTCGTGCCTTACGCACGCGCATGGCCCACCCCCGCTATCGTTGCTTCGTTCGCTTTCGCCACCTGCCTTTCGGCCAGCTTTAGGCTCTCGCGCACTCGCCCTCGTGCCGTACCGCCCAGCACATCGTGGCAGTCCAGCGTTGCCTCCAGCGCGATCGCCGCGTAGAAGTCCTGCTCAAATGCCGGGCTCAACGCGCGCAGTTCATCCAGCGTCAATCCATCCAGCTCGCAGCCTTTTTCCAGACACTGCCGTACTGCTTTGCCGATGATCTCGTGCGCCGTCCGAAACGCCACGCCTTTGTGGACCAGATACGTCGCTGCCGCCATCGCATTCAAAAAGCCGGTTGTCGCGGCGGCATGCATGCGTTCCAGTCGAAATTGCAGCGCTTCCGTGAACCGTCCCAGCAAACCCAGCAGCGCGTGTATCTCTTCGGTCGCGGAGAACAGCGCTTCCTGCGTCTCCTGCATGTCCTTGTTGTAGGTCAGCGGCAGCCCTTTGATCTGCAACTCCACCGTGTGCGACGCCGCGATAATGCGCCCCGCCTTGGCGCGCGCCAACTCCGTCAGGTCAGGATTCTTCTTCTGCGGCATGGCGGACGATCCCGTCGAGAAAGCCTCCGGCAGATCGATAAAGCCGAACTCCGCCGTCGCGTACAACGTAATCTCCTCGGCAAAGCGGCTGATGTGCAGTGCGATCTGCGCCAGCGCCTGCAGATACTCCAGAACAAAATCGCGGTCGCTGGTGGCGTCCATGCTGTTCGCCGTCGGCGCCGAAAAATCCAGTTCCCGCGCAATCAGCTCGCGGTTCAGCGGCAGGGTCGCGCCCGCGGCCGGTCCCGATCCCAGCGGACAAAAATTCGCTCGCTCGGCGCAGTCGGCAAGCCGGGTGCTGTCCCGCTCCAGCATGGCGACATATGCCAGCATCCAGTGCGCTGCCAGCACTGGCTCCGCCCGCTGCAGGTGCGTATACGACGGCATGGCCGCGTCTCCGGCATTCTGCGCTTGGAAAATAAAAGCCTGTTTCCACAACGCCAGATCGTTCTTGAGAGTCGCAACCGCATCGCGCACATACAACCGCAGATCCGTCGCAATCTGCTCATTGCGGCTGCGGCCTGTGTGCAGCTTCAGCGCCGTATTGCCAATAGCCGCTTTCAACTCCAGTTCGACAAAGTGGTGGATGTCCTCCGCGTCCGCATGGCTGACCATCGGGTGCCGCTGCGCAGAGAATATGTCGCGGCCCGCCATATCATCGGTGAACCGTGCCAGAAGGTGATCCAGCCCGCCGCGAATCGCCGCCAGCTCTTCCGCCGTCAGCACCCGCAGTTCGGCCAGCGCCAGCGCATGCGCTTTGCTGGCGGCTACTTCGTAGGGAAGCAGTCGCCAGTCGAAAGGCAATGAACGCTGCCAGTTCTCAAACGTCGCATCGAGCGGCTCGCGAAATCTGCCGGACCACATCTTCACCGAACTGTCTCCTGGTGTTTCTTCTCGCGTGCCTTCTTCAGGTGGACCAGCGTCCGCGCCGGCAACCCAAGAATCTGGATGAACCCGGCCGCATCCTTCTGGTCGTAACTCGCGCCCATCGTGAACGATGAAAGCTCCGGCGAGTAGAGAGCAAATTCACTCTGCCGCCCTGCGATGCTCACATTGCCTTTGTAGAGCGCCAGCTTCACCGTGCCGGTCACGTTCTGTTGCGTGTTCTCGACGAACGCATCCAGCGCCTCCCGCAGCGGCGTAAACCACAGGCCAAAATAAACCAGCTCGGCATACTTCAGTGCCACGTGCTGCTTGTAGTGCTTCACTTCGCGCTCCAGCGTCATCGCTTCCAGCTCGCGATGCGCGGCCAGTATCAGCGTGCCGCCCGGCGTCTCGTAGATGCCACGGCTCTTGATGCCGACAAAGCGATTCTCCACCAGGTCGATCCGTCCCACGCCGTTCCGCGCGGCAATTTCGTTCAGCAGTTCCAGCAGTTGCACCGGGTCCAGCTTTTGCCCGTTCACCGCCACTGGATTGCCTTTTTCAAATCCAATCTCCACCGTCTCCACGCGATCGGGAGCTTCCTGCGGCGACCGCGTCCATGTCCATGTGCTTTCGAGCGGCGCATTGCCCGCGTCCTCCAGTTCGCCGCCCTCATGGCTGATGTGCCACAGGTTGCGATCGCGCGAATGGATCTTCGTCCGGCTCGCCTCCACCGGGATCCCGTGCGCCGCCGCGTAATCCAGGCAGTCCTCGCGCGACTTCAAATCCCACTCGCGCCACGGAGCGATGATCTTCAGCTCCGGCGCAATCGCCTGATATGCATGCTCGAATCGAACCTGATCGTTGCCCTTTCCGGTGCAGCCATGCGCCACCGCTTCCGCGCCTTCCGCCAGCGCCACTTCCACCTGGTGCTTGGCAATCACCGGCCGCGCCATCGAGGTGCCTAGCAGATATTTGTCCTCATACACCGCGCCCGCGCGCACTGTCGGAAAAACATAATCGCGCAGAAACTCATCCCGCAGGTCGAGCACTACGGCCTTCTTCGCCCCGGTGGCATACGCCTTCTTCACCACCGCATCCAGGTCGTCTCCCTGCCCGACATCGGCGATCATCGCGATCACGTCCATGCCGTAGTTCTCATTCAGCCACGGAATAATGATGGACGTATCCAGCCCGCCCGAATATGCCAGAACAACTTTCTTCGCCATTGAAAAACCCCTTATTTATGGAATCCGTTTTGTATCAGGGCACGACTTCAGTCGTGCCGAAAAAAAAGCCTAAGATCAACGGGCCGGGTGCCCCATCCTCGCCGCGTTCTTTGCGGCTAGGGTGGGATTCGCATCCCTTTACTGCATCCTCGCCGGAAAAGACCGCACGCCTCGCCGTTCGGAATCGTTCGCCGGACTCGCCGCATCCAGCAGCAAAAGAAGAATCGCCTTCTGCACATGCATCCGGTTCTCCGCCTGGTCGAAGACCACCGACTGCGCGCTGTCGATCACCTCGTCGGTCACTTCCTCGCCGCGATGCGCCGGCAGGCAATGCATGAATACGGCGTGCGGCGCGGCCAGCGCCATCAACTCGCGGTTCACCTGGTACGGCTGAAAAATCTGCTGGCGAACTTCCGTCTCCAGTTCTTGTCCCATGCTCGTCCAGGCGTCTGTATAGACTGCGTCCGCTCCCGCTACCCCCGCCCGCGGATCGTTGACACACTTCACTGCCCCCGCATCCGGCGTTCCCGCCGCCAGCCGTTTCGCGGCCGCCAGAAATTCCGCCTTCGGCTCATATCCCTTCGGCGAAGCTAAGGTAATGTTCGCGCCCGCCAGCACCGCGGCCAGCAGCAGCGAATGCGCCACATTGTTCCCATCGCCGACATATGCGATGTTCAGGCCGCGCAGGCTGCCGAAGCGTTCTTCCATGGTAAAAATATCGGTCATCGCCTGGCAGGGATGCTCAATGTCGCTCAGCGCATTCACCACCGGCACCCGCGCAAACTCGGCCATCTTGGTAATCGTCTCGTGCGCAAACGTGCGCAGCACAATCACGTTCACCCAGCGCTCCAGATTGTGCGCCACGTCCGCCAGTGTCTCCCGCGCGCCCAGCCGCGAGGCCGTCTGGTCGATAAAAATCGCCGAGCCGCCCAGCGTGTTGATCCCCGTCTCAAACGTCATCCGGGTCCGCAGGGAATCCTTCTCGAAGAACATCACCAGTTGCTTCGCGGCAAGCGCCTGCCGGTAGAGTTCCGGCTGCGTCTTTACCGTGTGCGCCGTATCGAGAATCAGCCGCACCTCCGCCGCATTCAAATCGCAGATCGAGCAAAGGTCCCGCCCGGCCAGTGAATTGACCGCGACCGATTTCAGACCCGAAGCAGGGGGGTGCAGGGCATAGGTTTTCGTTGTCATCCGCGGGCTCCCTCATGGACTGGAGATGTTGAAATTGTGGCCGCGACCGGCGCAGAAGCAACAGCGCAATTGGAAAGAATCTCATCCAGCATCTGTACCGTCTGGTCGATATGCTGGCGCTCAATAATATAAGGAGGCAAAAATCGCAGCACCGTCTCGCTGGTGCGGTTAATAAGGATGTGGCGCTCCATCATCGCGGCCACTACCTGCTTCGCCGTCTCGGCATTCGCAAGTTCGACGCCTACCATCAGACCCAGTCCACGCACATCGACAATCTCCGCATGACGGCTGGCCAGCTTTCTCAGCTGTTCCAGAAAATATTCTCCCATCTCCCGCACATGCTCCAGCACGCGATCTCGCCGCATGGTATCGATCACGGCAATGGCCACCGCGCAGGCCAGCGGACCTCCGCCAAATGTTGTCCCATGCATCCCCGGTGCAAACGCGCGCGCCGCCTCCTCCGTGCACAGCATCGCCCCAATCGGGATGCCGCCGCCCAGCGGCTTCGCCAGCGTGGTCACATCCGGCAGAATTCCGTAGTGCTGATACGCGCACCATTGGCCGGTGCGCCCCATGCCCGACTGAATCTCATCGGCGATCAGCAACGCGCCTGTCTGGTTCGTCAGCCGCCGCGCCGCCGCAAAAAATTCCTGCGAGATCGGACGAATGCCGCCTTCTCCCTGCACCGGCTCGATCGAAATCGCGCAGACCTCCGCCGAAAATTTCGCTTCCAGATCGGCGACATCGTTGAAGCGGACAAACTCCACATCCGGCATGACCGGCGCGAACGGCTCGCGATATTTCAGCTTGTGCGTGGCGGGAACCGCGCCCATGCTGCGTCCGTGGAAGCTGTGTTCCAGCGCGAGAATCTTCGTCCCGATGTGCTTGCCTTCCGACCGCAGCCGCGTCGCGTGTGCCCGCGCCAGCTTCAATGCCGCTTCAAACGCCTCGGTGCCGCTGTTGCAGAAAAATACCCGGTCCAGCCCGGTGATCTCCGTCAGCCGCAGCGCCAGTTCCGCCTGTCCTTCGTGGTAAAACAAATTCGAAATATGCAGCAGCTTGCGGCTCTGCGCATCCAGTGCCGCCTGGATCGCCGGATGCCCATAGCCCAGCGCGCTTACGCCGATGCCGCTCAGCATATCCAGGTACGCCGTTCCGTTTTCGTCATATAGGTGCACGCCTTCGCCGCGCACAAATCCAATTGGATTGCGCTCATAGGTCTGCACCAGCAACTTCGCCTCTGCGGCGCGAATCTCTTTCAACTTCATGCCACCATCACCTCGGTTCCCTGGGGAGTGCGCGCGGAGCAAATATCCGGCAACTGCGCCGCTGCGTCCGCCGGCAGAATCCGCACTCGTTGCACACCTCCCAGCAGCGCTTCCCGGCACGCGCCCAGCTTCGGCAACATGCCGCCGCTCACCACCGCGCTCTTCGTCAATTCAGGAATTTGTTTCAGCGTCAGCCAGCGCATCACTTCGCCATCCGCGCCGCGCACGCCGGGAACATCGGTCAGAAACACCAGCACATCCGCGCGGCAGGTCATCGCGCATGCCGCCGCCATCTCATCCGCGTTGATGTTGTAATACTGCCCGTCGAATCCCAGCGCCAGGCTTGAAATTACCGGCACCGCGCCCATCTGCCAGACAGCCAGCAGCCAGCGCGGGTCGCTCGACGCAATCTCTCCCACAAATCCCAGGTCGGGCGCCGTCCGTTTTTTGCGCGCGCGAAATACCAACCCGTCGCCGCCGGAAAGTCCCACCGCCGCCTGCCCATGTTTGCCCAGGGTCGCCACCAGTTCTTTATTCAGCCGCCCGGCCAGCACCATCAGCGCCGCGTCCCGCGTCTCCGCATCGGTAATGCGCAGGCCGGCAATAAATTCGCTCTGCTTGCCCATCTGCGCCAGCGTGCGCGTCAACGCCGCGCCGCCGCCATGCACCAGCGCCACCTGGTGACCATCGCGTACCAGGTCGACGATCGCCTTGGTCGTGCCCAGCAACGTCACCGGATTTTCAAGCGCTGCTCCGCCCAGTTTCACCACGAATTTCATGCAAGTCCCTCCTGCTCCGGCCAGCCGAAAAGAAGATTCATGTTCTGCACCGCCTGGCCCGATGCGCCCTTCAGCAGATTGTCCAGGCACGACACCACAATCAGCCGCCGTTTGTCCGCCGCCAGCGCGAAGCCGAGGTCGCAATAGTTCGTCCGCACGCAATACTGAATCTCCGGTAGCCGCGTCCCCGACCACCGCACCATCGGCGAATCCTTATAGAAGTCGCGATAGCAGGCATCGACCGCCTCCGGCTCCATCGGCGTCTTCAGCGTCGCGTACACCGTCGAAAAAATTCCCCGCGGAATCGGCAGCAGGTGCGGCGTAAAGATGATGTCTTTCGCGGCGAGCCCCAGCTGCTCCAGCAGTTCGCCCGTATGGCGATGCCCAAACACGGCGTACGCCGAAAGATTGTCCGCCGCGTGCATGAAATGTGTCTTCGCCGTCGGCGCTTTGCCCGCTCCCGAAACTCCCGACTTTGCATCGCAGATAATCCCGCGCTCCTGATCCAGCAGCCCGGCCCGCACCGGCGGAGCCAGCGCCAGAATCATCGATGTCGAATAGCATCCCGGATTCGCCACCAGCTGCGCGCCCGCAATCTCGGCCCGATGCAGCTCCGGCAATCCATACACCGCTTTCTCCTGGATCTTTCCCGCCGCCGCCGGGTCCGCATCCGTCAGCTTGTATACAGCGCGATTTTTCTCTTCGTCCAGCCGCCACGCTCCGCTCAGGTCGATCACCCGCACGCCATGCTCCAGCAGTTGCGGAACCCACGCGCGCGACTGCTCATGCGGCGTCGCCAGAAAAATTACCTCGATGCCGCGCTCCTTGAGCGCCTCCCAGCGAAACGGTTCCACCGTCAGATTGACCGCGCCATTATTGTTCGACAGCTGCGGATGCAGATCGGTCAACAACACCGGCGCGTTCTTGTGTCCCGTTGTGGAATGTTCGTCTTCCGGCCGCCCAAAAAATACCGGCGTCCGGCCCTTCAGCCGCGGATGATGCAGCAACAGCGCCGCCAGCTCCGCGCCCGCGTAGCCGCTCACGCCGATCACGGCGGTCTGTGGTTGTTCGGAATGGTGTGTCGATTTCATGGTTCGAGCAAACTCTCCAAACGCCGGCGCAGGCGGCCGGCATGGATCAGGTCCTGACAGATGATCAGGATGGTGTCGTCGCCGGCAATCGTGCCCAGCACTTCCGGCAGCTCTTCCTGGTCCAGTGATGCGGCCACCGGCTGCGCTCCGCCAGTTGTCGTCCGCACCACCAGCTGGTTTATGGCCTGCCGTACCGACAGGGCAAAGTCCGCGAACACGGTATCGACGGAAGGCATGTCATCATCCTCCGTGGCGCCGTTCGGCAACGCATAGCCTTTCGGCCCTTTGTAGAGCTGCAAATCGTGAATATCGCGCGACAGCGTCGCCTGCGTCACATCGAACCCGCGCCGGAGCAGCTTGCGCCGCAGCTCATCCTGGCTCAGCACTGGCCCCTCATTCAACAGACCCCGGATCGCATTGTGACGTTCGCTTTTCATCCCAAAAGTCAATGGCCGGGGCAACTAGCCCGGCCATGTATAAGAATACATCTCTATGCATAAATATGCAACCAAGCTTTTGAGGAAATCTCTCGCCCGCGAAGAATCGATTTAACGTGGAAGCGTGGGGCTTTAGCCCCACGAACCCCGCGATAGGATAAAGAGGACCTTTAGGCCCGGATCCCATATGGCTTTTACCTCCCAGGAACATCGCACATTTTTCGTCACGACCGTCACCTGGGGCCGACGATCTCTCTTCCAGGTGGAAAGAAACGCCCATCTGATGCTGGAGATTTTTCGATCCGATCGCCAGAAGCAACGCTACCAACTCCACGCGTTTGTCCTCATGCCCGATCACTTGCACCTACTCCTCACGCCAGGCCCTGAAATTTCTCTCGAAAAATCGGTCCAGTACATCAAAGGAGGGTTTTCATTTCGTCTGAAAACCGCTAGAGAGGTGTGGCAACGAGGATTCACCGAGCATCGAATTCAAGACGCCAAGATTACACGAACCACCTCGCGTATATCGGAGAAAATCCCGTTCGTGCGCGATTGGCGTCAGCCGCAAACCTGTATCCATATTCATCTGGTGCTCTTTCCGGCGAGATCGATCCGGCGCCTGCGCATCTTTCCGAACACCGGGGTTGAAGCCCCTCTATCGGCATCCAAAAGTCGGCAACAATGGGTGGAAGCGTGGGGCTTTAGCCCCACGATAGGGTAAAAGTGGTGGAAGCGTTGGGCTTCAGCCCCACGAACCCCACGAGGATAAAAAGGGCCTTTAGGCCCGGATCCCTTACTCCCACACGTTCCATTTCCGAAGGGATATATCAACGTGGAAGAGCGGAGGAATCGATTTCACGTGGAAGCGTAGGGCTTTAGCCCCACGAACCCCGCGGGGATAAAAAGGGCCTTTAGGCCCGGATCGCATCCCTCCACGCGCTCCATTTCCGAAGGGATATATCAACGTGGAAGAGTGATAAAACCATCATCCCGACCGAAGTCCTCGCATCAGAGGAGAAAACGAGTGAAGAGACCTGCGGTTCCTTGACTAGCCTCCTACCGTTTGCAACCAGGCGCGACCATCGCGTCTCCCGGATAAGACCCGGCGTTCAGGGTAGCTAGATTTTTCTTCTGCTGCGCCAGGTCGGGAACGCAAAAGTCTTTGCGCAGAGCGTCCGGCACCAATTGATCGTCGAACGGACTTTGCGTTCTTCCCTTAAATCTTCCCGCATGGGCCTTGGCCTGCTCTGCTCGCAGCGACGCTGGTGCGTTGGGATCCAGCGGATACTGAGTGCCGAAGACCTGCGGCTTGTTGATGCTCTGCAGATAACGATCCAGTGTAGCGGCGGCAATCCACTTCGATGTGTCATCACCTTTGATCACAGATTCGACAGCAAGGATGTGCGCCATCAAATAGTCGTCGGCATTGTCACTGTGCTGAAAGATGAATGAAGCATCGCGAAAGTCCTCCCCGGTCTTGACCTCTCCCTTCGCTAGCATGGCGCGAACCTGCTGACGTCGCGCTTCCTCTCGCACCTTATATTCCTCATAAGTAATGGGTGAAATCCCACCCGGCTTGGCCGCTGGAACTTCCGACTCATCGGCGAGATACATTTCATGAATGCTCGTCTCCACTTTGAACTTGCTCGGTTCAGAAGCAGCGGTTTGCGCAAGGTTGCACGAACCTCGCATTAACACACATAAAAGAGATATCGAGACGATGGTCTGGCGCATTGGAAGAGAATAGACCTCACACGCGCTACCCACAATTTTGGTAACAAAAAAGCTCTTGCTTTTCATCCTGCCGCAGTGGAGCATCGATACATCCGCGTTGAAAGTAGACCCCGTGCGAAGATTAAAATTCGAGTCGTCCGTTGCAATAAGGATTGGAGAACTGAAAATTGAAAGCATTGGTAAAGAGCCGCACTGAACCTGGCCTATGGTTGCAGGACATCGCCGAGCCATCCATCGGCATCAACGACGTTCGAATCCGCGTTCGCTATACCGGCATTTGCGGCACCGACGTTCATATCTACCAATGGGACCAGTGGGCGCAAAAGACGATTCAGGTGCCGATGGCCATCGGACATGAGTTTGTCGGCGAGATCGTTGAAGTCGGCTCGAATGTACACGGCTTCCATCCCGGCGACATCGTCAGCGGCGAAGGCCATGTGGTTTGCGGCCGCTGCCGGAACTGCCTCGCTGGAAGAAGGCATCTCTGTGCGAACACGCAGGGTGTTGGCGTCAACCGCCCCGGAGCGTTTGCCGAATTCATATCGCTGCCCATGACCAACATCTGGCGGCACGATCCGAAGATCGATCAGGAAGTGGCTGCCATCTTCGACCCCTTCGGCAATGCCGTCCACACCGCTCTTTCCTTCCCGGTGCTTGGCGAAGATGTGCTCATCACCGGGGCCGGCCCCATCGGCATCATGGCGATTCCAGTCGTGAAGCGCGCCGGCGCCCGCCATATCGTGATCACGGATATGAATCCATTCCGGCTGGAATTGGCGCGCAAGATGGGCGCGACCCTGGCCGTCAATCCTCTCGAGACGCCGATTGCCGAGGTGCAGAAGAAGTTCGGGATGCAGGAGGGCTTCGATGTGGGCCTCGAAATGTCGGGGAACTCCGAGGCTTTGCGCGATATGATCGCCAACATGAGCCACGGCGGCAAGATCGCCATTCTCGGCATCCCCGCTAAGGAAATGACAATGGACTGGCGGCAGGTGATCTTCAACATGCTGACCATCAAGGGCATTTACGGCCGCGAGATGTACGAGACCTGGTACAAGATGTCGGTGATGTTGGAGTCGGGCGTCGATATTGCGCCGGTCATCACTCATCGGTTTTCTTACGCGGATTTTCAGTTGGGCTTCGATGCCATGATCTCCGGCCGGACAGGGAAAGTCGTTCTGGATTGGACAAGCCTGGCGTAACGCCTGCCTGTTTGGCCGAGCCCTATTTGCTACAACTTGTTTCACAAATCCGTTTTGTATCGGGGCACGACTTCAGTCGTGCCGAAAAAGTTGGAAAACAAGGGGGCTTTAGCCCCCGGCAAATTGCTGATTGGAGAGTTGCCATGTACGGGAAGATGCAGCGTCATCTGCAAGACAAGCTAACGGAGATTCGGCAGGCGGGCCTGCTGAAATCCGAGCGCCTTCTGATCGGTCCGCAGCAGGCGGAAATCTCGGTGGCCAACGGACCTCCTGTTCTGAACCTGTGTGCGAATAATTATCTTGGACTCGCCAACCATCCCGCGGTGGTGCAGGCGGCGCAGCGGGCACTGGAGGAATGGGGTTACGGGCTGGCAAGCGTCCGCTTCATCTGCGGCACGCAGTCGATCCATAAAGAACTGGAGAAACGTCTCACTACGTTTCTCGGAACCGAAGACACCATCCTCTATGCTTCATGCTTCGACGCCAACGGCGGTTTGTTTGAAACTTTGCTGGAACCCGAGGACGCCATCCTCTCCGACGAGTTGAACCATGCCAGCATCATCGATGGCATCCGGCTCTCAAAGGCCGCCAAATTTCGTTACCGCAACGGGGATATGGAAGACCTCGAAATCAAGCTGAAGGAAGCTGCCAATGCCCGGCACCGCCTGATCGCCACCGATGGCGTCTTCTCGATGGATGGCTACTTTGCGAAATTGGAGACTATCTGCGATCTCGCTGACCGATACGACGCGATGGTCATGGTGGACGACTCTCATGCCGTGGGCTTCATCGGACAGAACGGACGGGGAACCCCGGAACTCTGTGGGGTGGAGGGCAGGATCGACATCATCACCGGCACTCTGGGAAAGGCTTTGGGCGGCGCCAGCGGAGGCTACACCAGCGGACGCAAGGAGATCGTTGACCTGTTGCGGCAGCGGTCGAGACCCTACCTGTTCTCCAATTCCGTTGCTCCGCCCATCGTCGCCGCGTCACTGAAAGTGCTCGATCTCATTACTGAAGCCTCCGATCTGCGGGAATGCCTGCGCGACAATACTCGCTTCTTCCGCCAACAGATGACCCAGGCTGGCTTCGACATTCTCCCCGGCGATCATCCCATCGTTCCCGTCATGTTCAACGATGCGACCAAAGCGTCGCGCATGGCGGAGCTGCTTCTGGCCAAAGGCGTCTACGTCGTTGCGTTTTCGTTTCCGGTGGTTCCTCACGGCAAGGCTCGAATCAGAACTCAGGTCTCAGCCGCGCATACACGGGAAGAACTCGAATTTGCCGTGGCGAAATTCGCCGAAGCGAAAGCGGAATTGCATCTCTGAGTTTCGCTTTCCAATGAGCATTCTTCAAAGACCAAATCCTCGTCTGATATAAACGGCACAAATGAAATTCGATCTCAAGACCGTCAACGACGTCTTCTTCCGCGCCGCCGGAGCAGGCAATGACCGCATCCTCGAATGGCGCGATCCGGCAGGGAAGTGGCAACCCATCACCGGCCATCAGTTGTACCATCGCGTCCGCGCATTGGCCGCCACGCTCTCAAGCTGGGGCATCGCCAAAGGCGACCGCGTCGCCATCCTCGCCGAAAATCGCTGGGAATGGGCTGTCGCCGACTTCGCCGTGCTCGCCCTCGGCGCCATCGATGTGCCGCTCTACGCCACCCTCACCGCGCGCCAGGTCGCCGGCATGCTTGCCGATTCAGGAGCACGCATCGTCTTCGTCTCCACCGCGCAGCAGTATGAAAAGGTCGCCGCGCTCCGCGACGAAACCGCCATTGAGAAGATCGTCATCATGGATCAGGTGCCCGATCTAACTCAGGCCATCGCCTTCGCCGATCTGATGCCGCCCCACACCGCATCCGACAGCACCGATCGCGATCCCGAGTTCGATCGCCGCGCCTACGATGTCCAGCCCGCCGATCTCGCCACCATCATCTACACCTCCGGCACCACCGGCGAATCGAAGGGTGTCATGCTCATCCACGGCAACCTCGCCGCCAACCTCAATGTCTCGACCGCCGCATTCGCCTGGGACAAGCGCGACTCCTGCATTTCGTTTCTGCCGCTCTCGCACATCACCGCACGCCACGTGGACTACGCTCTGCTCTGCCACGGCGCCACTGTCGCCTACTGTTCGCAATTCGATCTGCTGCCGCAGGCCATGCGAGAAGTCCGGCCCACCATCTTCATCGGCGTTCCTCGCGTCTACGAAAAAATCCGGCAGGAAGTTCTCCGCCGCGCCGGAGAATCCCGCGTCCGCGCATCCCTCATCGAATGGGCATTAAAGCGTGGCCGCGGACAGCGCGAAACTCTGCTCGCCGGCCGCACCCCCGACAGCAGCGCCTGGAAGCTCGCCAATCGCCTCGTCTTCCATAAAATTCAGCAGGGCTTCGGCGGCCGCGTCGGATGCTTTGTCTCTGGCGGAGCGCCGCTTGGCCTCGACACTGCGGGCTGGTTTCTGGACGCGGGCATCCGCATTCAAGAGGGTTACGGTCTCACCGAAACTTCGCCCGTCATCGCATTCAACTGCGACACGCCTGCCCGCATGGGCAGTGTCGGTCGCAAGCTGCCCAATGTGGAAGTCAAATTGGAGGCCGACGGCGAACTTCTCGTGCGCGGCCCATCCATCTTCAAAGGCTACTGGCGCAAGCCCGACGCAACCCTTGAAAGTTTCGACACCGAAGGCTGGTTCCGTACCGGCGACGTTGCCCACATCGACGACGACGGATTCATCTTTATCACCGACCGCAAAAAAGATCTGCTGAAAACCTCGGGCGGCAAACTCATCGCGCCGCAGCCCATTGAAAATCATCTCAAGGCCGAAGCGCTCGTCGGCAACGCCGCTGTCGTGGGCGATCGCCACAAGTTCGCCTCGGTTCTCATCTCGCCCAACTTTCCCGCGCTCGAAGCCTGGGCGCGCGCCAAAGGAATCGCCGTCGCGGATCGAAAACATCTCGTCCAAAATCCCGCCGTCCTCGTCGCCTACCAGCAGATCATCGATAAGGTGAATGCCACGCTCGCCAACTTTGAAACCTTGAAGCGCTTCTGCCTCGTCCCCGAAGAGTGGACCCTCGACTCCGGCGAGCTCACCCCCAGCATGAAACTCAAGCGCCGCGTCGTCGAACAAAAATACGCCGACGAAATCGCCCGCTTCTACGCCGACGAAGCTACCTCCACTCGATAGCTCAACCTGGGAATGTGTCCTTAATTCCCCCGCACCTTCAATCCCGGCCCGCACCCATCCGCGAACGGGCTCGCCACATACGTCCCGCCTATTCCTGAAACAATCACGCTTCCATCGGGGGTGAAGTGGGCCGAATCGAACTCGCCGTCGGGCAGGGCATTCAGCCGCTTCCACGTCGCGCCGCTGTCGTCGCTCGTGTACACGCCGGTAATCGCCGCCAGCACTTCGCGGCTCGGCCTTGCCGGATCGACCTCAATTGCATACGCGCGGATGTTCGGCCCCGCCTCATCTTTTCGCGGATGCAATAAGAAGGTCGCATTCGTCACCCGTGCCACCGCGTCCTGGCTTACCGGGTTGTACACGCCCCAGCACGCCGCCAGGTGCAGCCCTCCCACCGTGTTCATTCCGTGGATCGCCGAATCCGGCCCTACTCCCTCAACGTGCGTCCACCCCATCGTGTGCAGGTTGAGCCGGTACGCCTGATCGCCCGTGCCTACATATAAGGAGTCGGGTCGCGCCTTCTTCGGATCGTCGAATTGCATCGAAAAAATATCCAGATCGGTCGGCAAAGCAGGAAGCGCAGCATCTTCGACCCATGCCCCCTGCCCGTCCCGGCGATAGGCAATCAGTTGCGGCTCCAGGTCGAAGTAACCGTAGCTGATGAACATGTGTTTGCCGTCAGCCGTTATCTTCACCACGCCTGCACGCACCGGGTCGCCATCTTTCTTCGCGATCACCACCGGCGGCCTCACATGCGGAACCCGCGGCCCCGCGATCGGCTTCACAATCGCTTCGGAGCCTCCTGAAAGGGGAATCACCTGGAACGCGCCTTCCTGCGTCGTGATCACAAAATCCCGTCCGCCCGGAGCCACCGCCAGCCCGTTGCGAAATCCCTCGCCGATCTGCGCGTCGAAATACCGCGAACCCACGCGCGCCACCTCGCTCCAGTTCTTCCCGCCATCGGTGGACTTCGACAGATAGATGGCCCGCTTCCAGTACGGAACTTTGCTGCTCAGGTCCGCCGTCAATCCCCAGACCGTGCCCGCATCCCCGGCCTCCGGCGCAGGATCGCTCGCCATCGTCTCCAGAAACTGGCTGGCAAACTCACGGCTTCCCGGCAGCCCGCTCACGGCACGAACCTCGCAGGAATCCGGCGAAGCCTGTCCCCACGCCGTCACAGCAGCGGCCATCAACAGAGAAAGAATGATGCCGCGAAAAATTCCTTTTTGTTTTCGGAGGACATTCATCGCCGTTAGCCCTCACGTCCAATCTACTGCAACGTGATGAAGGCCGGTGCATGTTGTCCAGAGACGACGGTGCCCCACTCAAGCCTGCCTGTGGCTTGAATGGGGTAGACAGCAACGCCCGGTGTCTCAGAAAAAATCAGCGATTGGAGGAAACGTCAGCAATAGGCTCAGACACAGCAGCAGGAGCGCAATAACGCTGATGCGCCTCGCAGCGACCGTCCTGTTTCGCCACCGCCATTCCAAAATGCCCCACGCGAACAGCCAGATGAGAATCGCGGTTGTGGTTACGCCGGATAAGGGTCCGGTTGGCTTGTAGAAAACCATCCATCTCCGGATCAAAAGAATTTGATCGCCGGCAATGGCCAGAGCAGCGAGCGCGAACGCGCCGATACCGGCCGCCAGAATCGCAGCGGCGCCGGAGCCGTTTGTCAGGCTGGCAGCGTCCGCGGAAGTCGATATTTCCTGTGCATTCTGTGTATTCATAATTGCTTTCCGTGAATCAGGCGTACGGTTGAGCCGCCTCGGACGGGCGCGTGGTCGTCGATCTCCGCGCCAAAGAAACCGGCGATCCCGGCGGCCAAAAAAGAAACCAGGACAAAACACAGAACCGTATTGCGCAGTGGAGGATGGTTCTTGATCCCGCGACCGTACTTCATGAATACGGCGCATGCCATCGTAATGGAAATGGGCGCGAGCCAGGCGACATGCTCCTTCCACTCCATGCCGATAGAGTGCCAGGCGATCGTTGAGGGACTGGACATGAGCAACCGCTGCGGGTATCCCGAAAGGTTGACGGTTCCCGGCGGTGCGGCGGCTCGATACCACGGATAGACCATGTAAGCGCCGCTCAACACGGCCAGCCAAGCCAGCAGTGCCATAGCTACAAGGTAGATGCGGAGGAAGGTTTCATCCTCGGCGGTGACGGCTGCATGCGCTGCGGGCGAATACCGGCGCCAAAGCTCAACAATGGCGCCCGCACATGCCAGCAGATAAAGCCCGCCGAATCCCATGCCGTGCACCAACGTCCAAAAGGTATGCGTCGTAATTTCCAATTGCTATCTCCCTCCCTGCGTGTCAGCCGCAAAGCCGCCTCAAACCGCGGGTCATCGGAATCCTGTTTCGTTCATCGAACCTTGTAACAGGCATAGTGGCATGCCGAGGTAAGCATGGTTTTCCGTTTCACCGACAACGGAGTGGCCGTAACAAAACAAAAACTCTTCGCCTGGAGATGCTTCAAGTGATAATAACCGCCCAGGTCGATCATCATGAAGACTTCGCCCTGTAGTCCCGCAGACATCAGGCCATAAACCGGGAACTCCACCGGACGAACAACCGATTTGATGAGATCGAAGGTTTTTGCGGAACCGAAAACGATGTCCTGATTGCGGTGTTAAGATCAAACCGTTTTCGCCCCCCGCTGAACAACCCGTCGCTCCAAAACGCCCTCTCACCGATGGGAGTCAATCTTGACTTCCTTCTGCTTCCGCCAGTACGCGCGCGGAAGAGAGCATTTGCCAGTGAGGTAAGTAGTCATGAAACTTTTCTGTTGCGTTCTCTCAATACTCCTTCCATGTGCGGTTCCAGCGTTCGCCGTTAGCACGCCGGCGCCCACCGTCACAATCACCGGCAATCCCACAACGATCACTAAGGGAAGCTTCTCTGTCTTGACCGTCACTGCCAGCAATGCCACATCAATCACAATCACCGGAACCAATGGCAGCAAACGTACGATGAAGGCAACTGGCGGAGCAATATCGGTCAGCCCAACCTCCACGACCACGTATACGGCGACGGCAACCGGCGCTGGAGGCACACGCTCGGCGAGTGTCAGGATCACGGTAACGACTGGCGATGCGTCTGGCCCGCCAACCGTCACGATCACCGGCAATCCCACAACGATCACCAAGGGAAGCTCCTCTGTCTTGACGGTGACTGCCCAGAATGCCACAGGAATCACAATCACCGGAACCAATGGCAGCAAACGCACCATGGCGGCAGGTGGCGGAGCAATATCGGTCAGCCCAACCTCCACGACCACTTACACCGCGACCGCAACCGGCGCCGGAGGCACAGCTTCGGCATCTGTGACCATCACGATAGGAACCGGCGGTACGTCTGGCGCGCCCACCGTCACCATCACCGGCAATCCCACAACGATCACCAAAGGAAGCTCCACTGTGCTGACTGTGACCGCCAAGAATGCCACATCAGTCACAATCACCGGAACCAATGGCAGCAAACGCACAACGGCGGCAGGTGGGGGATCCATAACGGCCAGCCCGACCTCCACGACCACTTACACCGCGACGGCAACTGGATCTGGAGGCACAGCCTCGGCATCTGTGACGATCACGGTGGGAACGACTTCCTCGCCTGTCCAGCTCACGGTGAACCACGCAGGCGCCGGCGAAGGAACAGTTACCAGCTCGCCGGCGGGAATTAACTGCCCGCAAAGCTGCACCGCCAGCTTCCCCAAAGGAACAGCCGTGGTATTGACTGCATCTCCCGCCGCGGGCACAACCTTTTCAGGGTGGTCCGGCCTGTGCACGGGTAGGGGAACGTGCAGCCTGACTCTGCAGGCCAGCACGACGGTGACGGCGACATTCGAGCTCGGAACGGCAGGGATCACGTCGATCAATCACATCATATTTTTTGCCCAGGAGAATCGCTCGCTCGACAACTACTTCGGCGCGATGCGGAAATACTGGAAGGACAACGGAATTCCCGACCAGTCGTTTGACGGCCTGCCTCAGTTCAATCCGACCAGCGGGGCGGCTCCGCTCTATGGTCCCCCTCCCGCCATCCCCGGATGCAACCCCGACAGCCCTTACCCCGGCAAATGCGTTTGGGATCCAAGCCATACCGTGGCCTCATTCCACATGATTTCGGTGTGCAACGAAAACACCAGCCCCTCCTGGCTCGAGGCCCATAACGACTGGGATTACGGCGATCCGGTGGGCATTAGACCGGCAAAGAACAATGGGTTCGTGCATACTGCCGCGGGCGACGCGCGCAACAACAACGGAAGTCCGTTCTTCGATACGGACGGCATCCGCGCCATGGGCTACTGGAACGGTACCGACCTCAACTACGACTACTTCATGGCGACCAATTTCGCCACGTCCGACCGCTTCTTCCACCCCGTACTGTCTCGCACTGAAGTCAACCGCGCGTACCTGGATGGAGCAACATCTCAGGGATATGTGTATCCGAACGGCTCTTCCTCCCTGGATGAGGCCCAACACACGGCAAAGCCGATCTGGGAGGAGCTTCAGAATGCGGGCATAAGCTGGAAGGTCTATATCAACCCGAAGGGCACCGGTTGTGCGGGGCCGCCCTACCAGCCGTCCTGCCTGATCAAGACAGTTGTCCTGGATGCCTTCACTTATTCAAAAACGGTCCTGGCGAATTTTCCGCAGAAGATCGCCCCCATCTCCGAATACTTCACCGATCTGAACAACGGTACTCTGCCCCAGGTTGCGGAGATATACGCTGCATCCGACGCCGGGCTTGACGAACACGGATCCGACTCTGACGCCAGCGCCGAAAATGTCCAGAAAGGAGCGCAATATACCGCCTCGCTCATCAACGCACTCATGCAAAGTAGTTCGTGGCGCGATTCGGCGTTTTTCTTTACCTTCGACGAGAGCGGCGGCCTGTACGATCACGTCGCGCCGCAACCGGCCGTCAGTCCCGATGGCATCAAGCCGGTCGACCTCCATCCGGGCGACACCTGTACTGTGACGACGGGTCCGCTCTGCGATTTCATATATACCGGCTTTCGCATACCTTTGACTGTCATCTCCCCGTATGCCAAAAAGAACTATGTCTCCCACACAGTTGGGGATGAGACGGCCATTCTTAAGTTCATCGAAACGCGGTTCGGTCTACCTCCCCTCACCAAGCGGGATGCGGCCCAGATGGATATGACCGAGTTCTTCGATTTCAACAATCCGCCGTGGATGACGCCGCCCGTGCCTCCATCGCAAAACGTCAGCAACCCGTGTTACTTGAACCATCTGCCCTAAGGCCTGTTCCTTCTGTTCGACGAACGTTACCTGTCATGATCCGGGTGCCGGGTGCCCCAGGTCTCGATTTTGAGACCTGGGATTTCCCATTGGCCAACGACACTCTCAGGTCTGTCATTCTGTGCGGTGCCCCATTCAAGCCTGAACCGGGGTCCCCAGCGACAGGTCTTCGTCGTTGGGGTGATTATGGCTTGAGTGGGGGAGAACCAATTCAGCATCCCAGAAATTTGTCATCCCGACCGCAGTGCTTGTCATCGACAAGTACACAGTGAAAGACCTTGGATTTCACAAACACCGACGACACCAACAGGTCTGTCATTCTGAGCGAGCTTACCGACGCGAAGAATCCAAAAGCCCTCGCCTCCGATTTGCCCGGCAACCAGCCTTCGCGAGCTGAATTGTTCGTCACGCATCAGATTGGGTCGACGATTTGGAGCGGTGAGATCGATCATGGCAAGCGCGTTTATCGCTACTGAGGCCAGACACCTCTAATTTGCGGCTGTCGTTTATCCGAATAAGCTGCACATAATGAGCGGCTTGTACTCGGTTACTAAACAGCGGCCCGACGATTTTATGTAATCATCGACAAGTGCCAGCCAGCTTATCGTCCAATGTAGAGCAGTACATCGCCGCCATGCGCACTGCGCATTCGTTTGGCTCCCACACCGCAGAAACGACCTTCTATACTCCACTCGCAAATCTTTTGAACGCTGTCGGAGAAAACCTGAAGCCGCGAGTAGTCTTCGTGGCCCATCCTGGTTCACGAGGAGCAGGTCTTCCCGACGGCGGGCTCTTTCCAGTCGCGAAGAAAAGCCAGACCGCCCCGCTGCCCAATCAACGCCCAGAACGAGGAGCCGTCGAAATCAAGCCGCCCGGCGAAAGCCTCGCCACACTTGCGCAATCCGACCAGGTTCGGCGCTACCTCAACGAATACGGTCTCTGCCTCATCACCAACTACCATCAGTTCCAACTCGTTGAGCTCCGCCACGGTCAGCCTTCCATCATGGAAAGCTACGACCTCACCCCCACCGCCGACGACCTCTGGCACCGTCCAATTAACGATCTCGCCAAGCGCCACGCCGAAACCCTCCCAGACTTCCTCGCCCGCGTCCTCACCCGCAAGGTTCGGCTGGAAAAGCCGAAGGACGTCGCTGAACTTTTGGCCTCCTACGCCCGCGAAGCACGCGAGCGCGCAGCCGAGCATCCCATCGTCGCGTTCGATGGCGTCAAGTCGGCTCTCCAGGAATCGCTAGGCATCACCTTCGAAGGAGAAAAGGGCGAGCACTTCTTTCGCTCCACGCTCATCCAGACACTCTTCTACGGCATCTTCTCCGCCTGGGTGCTCTGGCGTCGCTCACCCGACTATGGGGCGCAACGCGGTATCTTCAACTGGCGTCTCTCGGCCGATTACCTTCGCGTTCCCGTCCTCCGCGCCCTCTTCCACGCAGTCTCCGAGCGCGGAGCTCTTAACACCGTCCAGATCACCGAAGTCCTCGACCACGCCACCGACGCCCTCAACCGCGTCCAGCCCGACTTCTTCACCACTTTTCGTGAAGAAGACGCCGTGCAGTACTTCTACGAGCCCTTCCTCGAAGCCTTCGATCCCCAACTTCGCAAAGACCTCGGCGTCTGGTACACCCCGCGCGAAATCGTCCGATATATGGTCGAGCGCGTCGATCACCTCCTACGCACCGAGCTGAACGAACCTCTCGGACTCGCCAGCCCCAACGTGCAGGTGCTCGATCCATGCTGCGGCACCGGCGCCTACCTTGTCGAAGTCCTCCATCGCATCGAGCATACCCTCCGCCAGCAGGCCGGCGATGACGACGCCCTCGTGGGCGCTGACCTTCGCCGTGCTGCCGTTACCCGCATCTTCGGCTTCGAGATCATGCCTGCGCCATTCGTTATCGCGCACCTCCAGATCGCACAGCTCCTCGAAGACGCGACCGCCTCTCTCGCTTCCGACCAACGCGCTCAAGTCTTCCTTACCAACGCCCTCACAGGCTGGATACCTGCGCGACATCCGCAGTCTACTTTCGGGTTTCCCGCCTTCACGGAAGAACGCGACGCCGCCGAGGCCGTCAAACAGGCCGACACCATCCTCGTCATCCTCGGCAACCCACCGTACAACGGCTATGCAGGCATCGCAGCTATCGACGAAGAACGGGGTCTCACCACCGCATACTCGGCGTCGGTCACAGGGCTTCCGCAGCCGCAAGGCCAAGGTTTGAACGATTTGTATATTCGCTTCTTCCGCATCGCAGAGAGGCGAATCACACAGAATAGAGAACACCGCGGTATCTTTTCGTTCATTTCAAACTACTCATGGCTGGATGGCCTCTCGCACCCTACGATGCGCCATCATCTTGTCAATAGCTTCGACAAGATTTTCATCGACAACCTCCACGGTGACCGCCGAATCAGCGAATACGCGCCGGATGGCCGAACGAGCGAAACTGTGTTTGCAATGCAAGGCAGCAGTGTAGGAATCAAAGTGGGCACCGCGGTATCCACCTTCCTAAAGTCGGCTCGACAGTTTGGACAAGCAGATATCCAGTATCGGGATTTTGACGATGCCAGAGCGAGTGAACGTCGAAGCCGGTTACTCGAATCCAGCGCGCGAGATGATGACTTTATGGCTCTCTTGCCTAACTCTGTATTAGGTCTGCCACTCAAGCCTAGGGTTGTCCAGAGTAGTTATCTGGAGTGGCCGAGATTGACAGAGTTATTCAGACAATCCTTTCCGGGGATTCAAACAGGCAGAGACGCCTTTCTCGTAGATATAGATCGCGAGAAACTAGCAGGGCGAATTGCCGTGTATCTAAATTCGGCGTTTTCGGACACCGAAGTTGCAGCCACAATTCCAAGTGCCTTTGTGGCCGCTGCTCGTTACAACCCTCACGAAGTACGCAGGATCTTGGTGCAGTCGATGGCTCGCGAGCTTGATACATGGAAAGAAACCGCACCGGCAGAGGACAGTGCGTCATTGACAATAGAATTTCGCGGGCGTATCGCTCAAAAGATTTCTAGGTTTTGCTTCCGCCCATTCGACGTCCGCTGGCTTTACTGGGAAGAAAACACGAAGTTGCTTGACGAAAAGCGAGAAGATTACGTCAATGCGTTTGTCCGAGATAGTCCTTCGATTATTTCCGCCCAGGCGAACCGAAGAGGTTATGACCCTCCTTATGTAACGTCAGATTTGGCCTGCCGACATGTGAATGAACGTGGTGGAAACGTTTTTTCCGCAGTATGTCGACATGCTACTGTTCCCGGCCAAATGGACGAAGTCTCAAACATCTCGGAAGCAGCCGAACAAACCGCGCGCTCTCTCGATAGGGAGTCAGCTGAGGTTTTCTTCCACGCCCTAGCCACCATGCACACCCCGCAATACCGTACCGAAAATTCTGGTGCTCTCCTGAACGACTGGCCGCGCATCCCGCTACCAGCCACCGCCGAACTCCTCACCCACTCCGCTGCCCTCGGCCGCCGTCTCGCCGAACTCCTTGACCCCGAATCCGACCTGCACCTTCCCGCCGAGTGGAGCTTTCTCGCTCGCCTCTCTATCGCCACCGAATATCCCGAAGGCACACCCGACCGCGACGCCCGGAACGCTGCTCGCTTCGCCCTCACTGCCGGCTGGGGCGGAGCCGGACAGGGCGCAACCGTCATGCCCCGTCGTGGCGATGCCCGCGAGCGCGACTACACTTCCACCGAACTCGACCGCCTCGCCATCCTCGCCGCCACGCAATCGCTCGCCATCGACGACGCTCTTACCCTCCTCGGCCCGCGTTGCGTCGACGTCTATCTCAACGGTGCCTCCTCTTGGGTCTGCGTCCCCCTCCGCGTCTGGGAGTACACCCTCGGCGGCTATCAGGTTCTCAAGAAGTGGCTCAGCTATCGCGAACTCCCTCTGCTCGGTCGTCCACTGCACGAGGAGGAAGTCCGCTACTTCGCCCAGGTCGTCCGCCGCATCACTGCCATCCTGCTGATGGGCGCCGCGCTCGACGCCAGCTACGCCGCCATCCTCCCAACGGCGGTCGGACTACCAATATAACCGGAAGTCGGCTTGCGTTGACAGATGTGTCTCTTGGCATCCGTTGAGGCGTCACTTGTGCGGGTGTCTCGACTGCGACCTCGGGTACCCGATCCAAACCCTGCCCCAAACCACCCCGTATTATCATTAGGAAGTAAGCATTCGGCGCGCTCGGAATCGAGTCGGCCGTAAGGTTCTGCACAAATGTACAAGTAAGACCGGAGGGTTCCGCACAATTGTTCAACTGAGTTGAACAATTGTGCGGAAAGTGCCGTATAAGTATGCATTTCGAGGCCTATAAATATGCATTTTGGCCCAGAATTTTGATCGACAGATCGACACAAGGAGAAAGAATTATGCGGGTTGGGATTTTGACAGGGGGCGGCGACTGTCCCGGCTTGAACGCGGTTATCCGCGCGGCAGTGCGCAAGGGCATCTTCCACTATAACGATGAATTTGTTGGGTTTATGGAAGGCTGGCGCGGCGTGCTGGAAGACAAGACCATGCCGCTGACCATCGATTCCGTCTCCGGAATCCTCCAGCTCGGCGGCACCATCCTGCGTACCTCACGCACCAACGCCCGCAAGAAAGAAGGCGGCATCGACCAGTGCGTTGCGACCATTAAAAAGAACAACTTAGACGCCCTCATCACCATCGGCGGAGACGACACTCAGGGGGTCGCGAACGCGCTCATCCAGAAGGGCGTGCCCTGCGTCGGCGTGCCCAAAACCATTGATAACGACCTGAACGGCACCGACGCCTGCTTCGGCTTCGACACTGCGGTAAGTATTGCAACGGAAGCAGTTGACCGCCTGCACTCGACCGCCGAAGCGCACAGCCGCGTCATTGTTTGCGAAGTGATGGGCCGCGATGCCGGCTGGATCGCCGTATATAGCGGCGTCGCCGGTGGCGCGGACGCGATTCTGGTGCCGGAAGTTCCGATCGATCTCGATGCGGTGATCGGGCAGATCAAGGCGCGCCGTGAGCGCGGAAAGAATTTCAGCATTATCGTCGTCGCCGAAGGCGCGAAGATGCCGGCCAGCGATCAGAAGGCTACCCACGGCGGCAAGCTGGACGAGTTCGGGCATGAGCGGCTGCTCGGAATTGGTCAATTTGTTGCCGATGAGATTGAAAAGCGCACCGGTTTTGAAACCCGCGCCGTCAACCTGGGCCACACGCAGCGCGGCGGCACGCCCACTGCGTATGACCGGATGCTGGCCACCCGCTACGGTTCGGCCGCCATCGATCTGGTTCACCAGGGCAAGTTTGGCCGCCTGGTGGTGCTGCGCGGAACCGAGATCACCGATATTCCGCTGGCCGAGGCCATCGCCAAGAATCGCACCGTGGATATGAAGCTGCTCGAAATGGCGGCGGGGCTGCAGCCGGAGCTGAAAAAGTAACCGGAACAGTTGCAAATCAACTTGCGGCCAGTCCTTTGGGGCTGGCCGTTCTGTTTGCGGGGAACTGTTCCCACTTCGGGCCTGGATCGGCGTGGGAGGAATCAACGAAAGCGACAGCGCTACGGAGTGGGGTTTCTGTCAGGTTTGCCCCACGGAATAGCGTATTCGCGCCCGCATTCCGGCTGGAGGGTTTCGCTCGTTCTGGTATCGGGTAAAAAAACCGAAAACTTCGGTTGTAATCGGGAGAAAACCGGCCTATAACCAGAATCCGGGTGCTTTGAAAGATGGAACGAGGGCCCCGGAATTGCAGGCGCGAAGACGCCGGAGAAGACCCTTATTATGGCAGGCTCAGCTCGTACTCGAACCACCGCTGCACACGATGTTTCCCCGCTTGCTCCGCGCGAGATTATGGATATCCGCCAGGCCGCCGAATACCTGGGAATCAGCCCGGACAGCTTGTATAAGTACGCGTCCGAAGGCGTTATTCCCGCGTTCAAGCTCGGCAACCGCTGGCGCTTTAAGCGTTCACTGCTGGAAAGCTGGATTGAGCGGCAGAGCTCGCCGACGCTGGTTCCGGCGCGCGAAAAAAGCATCAAGCCCAGACAAAAAAAGCCCGCCGGCCGCGCGCGATAAACGCGAACGATTACAGCTCGTCGCGTGGCCCGGTTTTTCCCTCCGGGGGTGACGTTCACATAAGGCGTGTAGTCTTCCAGACGACGCACGCGTCGACGGGAGAAGGCCTCACCGGCCGAAGAATTCAGCTTCCTTTTTGCCATGGAACACCGCAGAGGCTCAAGCGTATTAGCTGGAAGTGTGAGGCGGAATAGACGAGGGACCTATTGGTACAAAGCTGCTTAGCTGGTCGTTTTGGCCCAATTTTCCGGGTATTTCAAGTCCTTTTACCGCGATTCCGATGACCCGATTTTTTTCATCGAGGACAGGACCCCCGCTGTTGCCTTTGACAATATCTGCATCCACAATGAAGTGTTTTATCGACATGTAATGTCTCTCTTGAACAATCTTCCCAAATCTAAAACCAACGCTATCGTTCGTGTGGTAATTGGGAAAACCCGCTACGCATATCGAAGTCATGAGTGTGATCGCCTCAACTCGTCCGAAGGCAAACTGAACGGGTAAGAACGAAGGGATTTTTATTTCCGCAATGTCCAGATCATCATTTCGTTGCACGATCTCGACCAAATATTTTTTAGAATCATAGCCAGGACGGGAGGCCCACAATATATGGTCTGTATTATGAGCAGCCGTAAAGAGCCGGCCGCCCTGTATGGCAAAAGCGGTTCCCTGATTGTCCTCGTTTTTGTCATGGAGTAGCCAGATGCCCTGTCGTATCACGGACTCATGTGTGGAGGGACCTATAACGATTGGCTGCGCATTTGACCCCGAAAGTTTTTGAAATCTCTGTAAGAGATACACATAAAGTCGATCGTCTCTTCCTCGAATGAATCCGAAAAATTCGATTTTTCCTCTTAGCACATCTCTAAATGCGGGGCTTTTATCGGAATATTGTTTTTGTTCGTATCTGTCTCTATGCTCTTTTTGTGCCAATTCTTCTCCATACGTCTCCCAAGCGTGAAGCATAGATCTTAATTGGCGATGAAACGTGCGACTGACGTTCAGCCTGGAATTGATTCGAATGCCTGTGACTTCCATCCTGGATCGCCGTCCTCTAACACGAGTCTTACTCGGATTTATCTGAAATCCGTTGTCCTTCATTATTTCTAGAATTTCTTCGCTGATTTCCCACTGTTTTGTAGACGCGTTTTTGTCGCAAATTCTCTTGTCCAAGGCAATAGATTTTGTGGATATAGATATATCGTCTGCATACCTCGTGTATATGCAACCGCAGCTCCAGGCAAGAGCTTTTAGTTCGCAATCCAATTTTGCGCAAACCATATTCGCCACAATTGGAGATGTAGGTGCTCCAATTGGCAAAGAACCTTCGTGGCAACAGATGCGAGCTAGAAATACTGCAACATCTTTGGGCAGTTTATAAGGATTTCCTGCAAACAAGCCTAATACTCTCCCGAAATGGATAGTCGGGAAAAAATTAGTGAGATCAAAATTCAAAATCCAATTGGCGTTAAGGTGCCGCTTGGCATTTGACTTAATGCTCTTGCCTTTCACAAAACCGTGAACGACTGACCTTGATCCATATACCGCATATAAGACTTGAGACAATTTTCTCTGAATTATTTTTAGTGGAGTTTGTGGAGCAGAGATGACCCTAAAAGTTCCGGAAGCTCTGCGGAGTAAAAAATTGCTGTAGTTTTGTTTCTTGAATAGATAAAAACATAATGTTTGGAACGGAATTTCAAGCAAATCGGCGATGGTTTCAGGGGTAGAGAGGGCGAGAAACGCAGTTTTGAGATCTTTGTCTGATTTGTTGAGATTAGTAGTTAGTGGGGCCACGCTTACTTTCCCGCTTTCCGCAATGTACACGGCCCAAGCTTCATCACAAGCGAATAGTATGATGCGCGCTACACACAACATTGAACATCGACCCCAGCAGGAACGCCGGGGAGTTTGCAAAGTGGCATGGCCCTTGTTACATTTTTTATCATAGTAAACGGCAGGTGACACATTTAAGCTGACTTTTAGCCTTGAACATAAAAGTTTTGATCTCCAACTTGGCGAACATCTACGTGGCTGAAGCTTAATCTTCCGGCGCCGGGTGCCCCATGTCTCAGAGGAGAAGCATGGGGTACCCGTCATCTATGCGACCAGAGGCTTGATCTTGCGGCGTTTTCGCTGGGAGGCTTTCCATAAATCCCGCTGTAGTTGGGCCTTGGAGAAGAAATCGGGCGATAGAGAGAGAGCCTCACCCAACCGGATGCTTAGGTCCAGAGTAATGGCGGTGCGGCCGTTCAGGATGCGCGAGATGGTGGCGCGGGCCACGCCAATGTGCTCGGCCAGTTCCGTGACGGTATGATCGCCCATAAATTCGCGCAGCAATTCGCCAGGACTTGCCGGGTTGTACATCATTCTTGTCGTCATCAGCAGCAGTCCTTTCCTTTAGTGATAATCCACATAAATCCACCAGAATGGCGTCCTGACCGTCGAACGCAAATGTCAAACGCCAATTCCCATTGACCCGGACAGCAAAGCGGTCTTTCATCGTTCCCTTGTTATTTGTAAACTTTTTCGTCCCGCAGCGCCCACGCTCCAGACAAATTCATACCGTTTTGCCAGAGGAGATACTATCAACATTTTTCCATGGCCCGGATTGGTCACGGAACGGGTGGAGAGCACGCCAATTTTTTGCAGCACACCCACGTCGCGATTCACAGCGGTCCGTTTTCTTTTTAGCCGGATTGCCAAAAGATTGATCGGCTGCTTTCCCTCTTGCGTCAGCTTTTCCAACAGTTCGGTCCTCTTCACTGTGAAGACTCGCATCATCTCGGTTGGCGTTTCAAAGCTGATGACAATCTCCGAAGGCAGAGTTTCTCCATGATCGAGAGCTTTTGCGTGCTCCCGGCCTCGGCGGATGAACCCCTCGAAACCATCATTCTTGACCGTCACTTTTGTCTTGTTCGATGTCATGGTTTTCTCCTCAACTGACGCACTTCGGCAATAAATTGTTCAAACTGTTCTCAAACGTATCACAGATGAAACGTTACACGTATCAACTGCCGCGGTACCCATCAACACGCAGAAATCCACGTGGCCAGAGTTTATTTTTCGATGTCCTCGCTGAGAGGCTTCCTTAAATCCCGCTGTAGTTGCGCATCCGAGAAGAAATCCGGCGACAGGGAAGAGACTCACTTAAGCGCAGAAAAGCCAAGGGGCAAATTCTCTTGCGAGAACTCGCCGCCCCCAGCGATCCGAAATTTCGAAGATCTGGGTTTTCGGGGACCAGATCACAATCTTGCGCATCCAGAACCCTTTATCTCAAGCGATTTCACCAATCCGGCTCGAGCCGTTTGTTCGTTTCACCTGTTATTGCCGCCGCCCCTCATTTGAACCTTGAACAAAAACCAAGTGCGGCAGCCAACCCCTTTCAATGTTTCGTGTTCCCATGTATAAAACAATCCTGACATTCTTCCTTTTGCAACTTCTTCCGCCTTTCTTTTTGTGCTCCCTGGCAATCAAAAGAGATTCAAGAATGGCTGCTTGACCAATGCACGCTGAGACAAGTTTCCGTTTTGGAGAGATTTGATTCGATTGTGGACGCCGATTTTGAATCACGATTCAAAATCGATATCTAAGATCAAATGAAAGAACGCAAGCATCCGGAGGGCAGATGACACTCTTACTGGTCCAGATGACGATTGTGCTTCTCATTGCTCTTTTGTGCGGATGGGTCGCTCAAAAGCTGGGTCAGTCACACGTCATCGGAGAAATCATCGGTGGAATTCTGATAGGCCCTTCCGTCTTTGGTCGCATATCTCCCCATGCATCCGGCATCTTGTTTCCGACCAGTTCGCTGGGATCCTTTGAAACGATCAGCACCATCGGCCTGATCCTGTTTCTATTCCTGATTGGCAGTGAGCTTGATTATGAATCTCTGAGCCGACAGAAAACCACGGCAGTTCTTGCAAGTGGAATGAGCATTTTCTTTCCCTTTGTGATGGCGGCACTGGTGGCGCATTCACTGCGTATCCGGTTCGCTCCAAACGGCATTGGGAGTCTGCCCTTCGTTTTATTTTTGGGAATCTCGATGAGTATCACAGCATTTCCGGTGCTCGCTCGCATTCTCGAAGAGCGGAAAATGCAGTCCACTCCACTTGGGACCATGGCACTGATGTGTGCAGCAGTCGATGACGTGTGTGCATGGTCGCTTCTTGCCATCGCACTTACTCTATTGCCGTACGCTGGACACTCCACACCGCTGGGCTACCGTCTGCTGTGGCTGGTTGCCTATCTTGCCGTCATGCTGGGTATCGTCCGTCCGCTGGGCTCATGGATGGTAAAACGTCAGAAAGGCGTCGTACTTTCCTACGAAATTTTCGGAATAATTATTGCTGTCGTGCTGGGTTCTGCTGCCGCAACTGAGGCAATTGGCATCCATCCGCTGTTTGGAGCTTTCCTTGCAGGAGTTTGCTTTCCACGCATTGAGCGGTGGCAAAGTGCAGTGCGCGCACGACTGGATGTGATCGTTTATGTCCTGCTTTTGCCTCTCTTTTTTGCAATTACAGGAATGCGCACACGCCTCGACTTGCTGAATGGAGGCACGATATGGCTCTGGACTGGACTTGTTCTTTTCGTTTCCGTAGCGGGGAAAGTCGGTGGCGCTGTTTCGGCTGCACGCTGGACGGGGCAGTCCTGGAAAAATGCGATGGCCCTTGGTACGTTGCTCAATACTCGCGGTTTAGTTGAGTTAGTCGTACTGAATATTGCCTACAATGCGCATGTATTTTCGCCAACACTTTTTACCATGCTGGTTGTAATGGCTCTGGTGACCACCATGATGACGACTCCAGTTCTGAATTGGCTTGGCATTGAGGATGGCAGCAAAGCCCCACAAGACCTGGCCCGGGTTGAAGCTGCATAACTTTTCTAAAAACCTGTGAAGATTGATTCCGAACGGATTTCCTGTTTGTTTGGAAATAAGTTCGAGCTGCGATAGCGCATGCAAGCTTTCTTTGTGTTGAGTGAGAAAAATCAATCGTCGGGAATGTCCGCAGAAAAGCCAAGGGGCAAATTCTCTTGCGAGAACTCACCCCCGGTAATCCGAAATTTCGAAGATCTGGTATCGGGTGCCAGATCACAACCTTGCGCTTCCGGAACTCTTCAGGATCCGCGAGCAGAACTCACAAACCCAGCGCCCTTCCGTCCCTGCATGTCGTAAAAGCTTCCTGTCTGCCAACTGTCTTCAGTTTCCTGAAGGGAGTTTCGTTGCCGATCCTCAAGCTGGCTTCGATTCCGCTTTCTTCTCTGAAAGATTTCTCTTTCGTTGCACTGAGTATTGCATGAGAACTTCTCGTTTCTCGGCAATTATTTTGGTGGAAATCACGTACTTTTTGTGCGAAAAATGGCTTGTTCCGCCGCTTCGACTTAGTATCCTCGCCTGGCTTCATCGGCATCCTCTGCCAGATCCAGTAAGACCCTGAAGAACGCCCCCGATTGTCCTCTGAAGAGTCCCATTGAGGTTAAGAAGTTGACCACGTTCATCGCGATCCCCTTTGTTTCTGTAGGACGGATGATCGAGCAGCGCGGAAGCTTGCGGCTGAGGAACGGGCACGGCTCCGGCATGATCAGGTTGGTTTGGAAATTCTTGCCACCGAAGGGCTTCGCATTCAGGTTTGGAAAAGTTACATGTACGCCAGTCACTGGATCCTTGGCAGACAGAGGTGGTGCATTGCCCGCCTTATCCGCCCATGTTTGAAAATGCATCGTTTCGGTCGGGCCAATACTGATGAGAATTCGCAAAACCTCCGCGCTGGTTGCTCTCTGAGCCATTGAGGGGTAGAGACTGTTGCCGCCTTGTTCGATTGTCGGCATGTGGAAACCGGCAGTGTTTGCGATCGCCTGAAGGAAGTTTGGGTCCTGAGTATCGTTATCCGTCCGAGGAATGGCCGTATGCTCACCCACCGCCAGGGTTGGTATTGCCTGCGGAAAAGTAAAGTTTGGATCAAGATCAGGGTTATGGGAATCGCTGCGGTAGCGAGTCCACCAACTGGTATCCAGCGTAAGCTGCATCAGGTTTGTGAGTCGTAGTTTCCCGCTGGAGCCGGTCGCAGTGCTGCCCGGCAGGGTGCGAAACGGCTCAAGATTCACTGTATCTGCTCCTTTCGAAGCCAGATACGCATTCAAAAAGTTCTGATGAGTGAATTCATCGTCGGTATTGTCGTGGACGTACTGTGCCATGTCCGCGTCCAGCATTGCCAGAGCCGCGGTATAGGCGGGATTTCCGCTTCCACCCGGAACTTCGCTGTTTTGAATGCCGGCGAGTTCGTTGTACTGCACCCAAAAATCCGTCTCCAGGATTTCCGCTGCCGCCGCGAAACGAAGCAGGGCAGCATCTCCGCGAGTGAGACGACCGCCTTGTTCTTCAGGACCCTCGTCCGCGAGTACAGCGGGACTATTGGCCAGGAGTCCGACGCCAGTGGTGGCGACAACTGCTGCGGTTAGTCCATTCTTTACAAACGAACGCCGGTCGATTGGCGTTTTCATATTGTTCCACGTGTCTGTCATAAAAAATTCCCCCATGGGCTAAGAGCTTGAACCTGGCAACCAAGGCAAGTTGTCAGGGGAATGTAAGGGCGGTGTCATTTATTTGTGGATTGACAGCGTATGGAAAAATTCGACACGCAGGCGCCCTGCGATCCGCCATTCTCTCAAGGGCGTGTTGGCTTTTTATCGGAGACAGCAGAAGTGAGTTTTGACTCGCTGCTGCTGCTCGCTTAACGGGCCTTCCACCCCAGCGAGAAAAATCGCTCGCCGGGGATTCCAAGGCTTGAACGATTGCGCCGGATGTAATCCCGGGCGAGTAGAAGCGTTTTCGATCTGGAAGAATGCATTTTCATTCGACTATGAGTTTCGATCCTGTTATCCACTCTTCCACACGGATTCCACCGGAACTGCACCATGGCTGCGCCTTGCGGTGGGAGTCCTGTGCTCCTACACTGGGCGAATTGGAGAACTGAACGGACGGCGAGGGAACCTTCCCCAGCTTTTTCTCCCGGAAGGCCAACAAATCGGCTCAGGAAGGACATCCGCAAGTCCTGTAGCTGCAAGCAGTTCCATAAGTAATACAATAAGTAGTGGTATGTGCTTGACAGACACAACTAACAGCGGTACTTTTTCCTAACCGGTGCATGTAGCCGTCCCGCTGACGAGACAGAAATCGAATCAGCCCGCAGGGTCATCCCAACCGGTAAATCGATTTTTTATTGCAGGAAGCGAATCAGATTCGCCTGCCGACAGCAGCCCAAGAGTACGAGTACAGGAGGCACCCCGATGGCCGAAATCAACAAAACACAAGTGAAGTCTGGCAAGGCAGTCCAGACTGCAACCGCACCTTTTTCCTCCGGACAGAATGGAACCCAGACCGGACTGCGAGTCGAACGTTATTTCAGCCAGGCGGATGTCTCTCCTTACGATGAACTGCAATGGGAGAGCCGGACCGCCTCCATCGTGGATTCGAAGGGCAACTCCATCTTTGAGCAGAAGGAAGTCGAGGTCCCGGCGGACTGGTCGATGACCGCGACGAACATTGTCGCCAGCAAGTATCTGCATGGGCAGGTGGGCACTCCGGAGCGTGAGACGGGCGTGCGGCAGTTGATTCAGCGGGTGGCGGAGACGATCCGGGACTGGGGCATGGCGGGCGGGTATTTTCGCACGCCGGAAGATGCGGCCATCTTTCACGATGAGCTGGCGCATATGTTGGTGAACCAGAAGGTGGCGTTTAACTCCCCGGTGTGGTTCAACGTGGGCTGCGACCGGCTGGAGCCGGATTCCGACGCGCGGAACTGGCACTGGAATCCGCATACCTGCGCGGTCGAATTTTCCGTGACCGGGTATCGCAATCCGCAGTGCTCAGCCTGCTTCATCAATTCGGTGCAGGATTCGCTGGATTCGATTTTGACGCTGGCCAAGACGGAAGGGATGCTGTTCAAGTGGGGTTCGGGCACGGGTACGAACCTGTCGACCATTCGTGGATCAACGGAAGTGCTTTCGGGCGGCGGAACGGCCTCCGGCCCGTTGAGCTTTATGCGCGGCTTCGACGCGTTCGCCGGGGTCATCAAGTCCGGCGGCAAGACGCGGCGCGCGGCCAAGATGGTGATTCTCGATATCGACCATCCGGATATCGTCGACTTTATCGAGTGCAAATCGAAAGAGGAAGCCAAGGCCTGGACGCTGATGCGGGCCGGTTACGATGGTTCCGGTCCGGACTCTGAGGCCTTTACATCGATCTTCTTCCAGAACGCGAATAACTCGGTCCGCGTGAACGACGAGTTTATGCGCGCGGTCGAAAACGATACCGAATTTTCAACGCGGGCGGTGAAGGACGACTCTCCGTTTGCTACCTACAAAGCGCGCGACTTGATGCATAAGATCGCGGAGAACACCTGGCATTGCGGCGATCCGGGAATGCAGTACGACACCACCATCAACAAGTGGCACACGTCAAAAAACACTGGGCGCATCAATGCATCGAACCCGTGCTCGGAATACATGTTCCTGGACGATTCAGCCTGCAACCTGGCCAGCTTTAACCTGATGAAGTTCATGACGTCCGCCGGGACGTTTGACATTCCGGCGTATCGACACGCGGTCGATGTGCTGATTACGGCGATGGATATTCTGGTGGACAACTCCGGGTATCCGACAGAGGCGATCAGCCGCAATTCGCATGACTATCGTCCGCTGGGGTTGGGCTATGCCAATCTGGGCGCGCTGCTGATGGCTTGCGGCCTGCCGTACGATTCCGACGCTGGCCGTGATTTCGCCGCCTGCCTGACGGCGATCATGTGCGGACAGGCGTATCTGCAATCTTCGCGGCTGGCGGAAGAGTGCGCTCCGCTGGCGGCCGCGACATCGCTGGCGCAGTCGAGCGAACGCACAGGAGGCGCCTGCCCGGGCTTCTATGTGAACCGCGAGCCGTTTCTGGATGTGATCCGCATGCATCGCGCCGAGGTGAACAAGATTGGCCGCTCGCGGACGAGCGCGGAGCCGTTTGCCGTGCCCCAGCTGGAAGATCTGCTGGAAGCCAGCCGCGATTGCTGGGACCAGGCCCTTGCGGCTGGCGAGAAGCATGGCTATCGCAACTCGCAGGTGACGGTGCTGGCGCCGACGGGCACCATCGGCTTCATGATGGACTGCGATACTACTGGCGTGGAACCGGATCTGGCGCTGGTGAAGTACAAGAAGCTGGTCGGCGGAGGCATGATCAAGATCGTGAACAACACGGTTCCGGCGGCGCTGTTCAAGCTGGGCTATAACAATGAGGCGGTCGATGCCATTGTCAGCTACATCGACGCGACCGGCACGATTGAAGGCGCGCCAGGGCTGAAAGCGGAACATCTGCCAGTGTTCGATTGCAGCTTTAAGGCGGCCAAGGGCACGCGCAGCATTCATTACATGGGCCACGTGCGGATGATGTCGGCGACGCAGCCGTTTCTTTCCGGGGCGATCTCGAAGACGGTGAATCTGCCGAACAACGCGACGGTGGATGACATTGCCGAGGCGTACATCGAGTCATGGCGGCAGGGATTGAAGGCGGTGGCGATCTATCGCGATGGCTCCAAGGGCACGCAGCCGCTGAATGTGTCGGAGAGCCAGGCCGGCAGTGGCAACTCGGCGCTCGATGCTGTTGCCGAGCAACTGCTGCAGACCATTGCGCGCACGCCGGTCGATGCGGCGGCAGTCGAAGCCTTGGCCTCGCAATTGGCCGCCAAGCCGACGGAGAAGGTGCAGCTGCCGGCCTCGGCGCTGGATGCGCTGGCGCGAGCCTCGGTGCAGAATGCCACCGCTGTCGTGCTGACGCAGCAAGATCCAAACGCGCCGCCGCGTACGGTACGCCATCGCCTGCCGGATGAACGGCCATCATTGACGCATAAGTTTTCGATTGCCGGACATGAAGGCTACATCAACGTGGGCCTGTATCCAAACGGGCAGCCGGGCGAGATCTTCATCAAGATGGCGAAGGAAGGTTCGACCGTCAGCGGTTTGATGGACGCCTTCGCTACCGCGATTTCGCTTTCGCTGCAGCATGGAGTCCCGCTGAAGGTGCTGTGCGAGAAGTTCTCGCACCTGCGCTTTGAACCTTCCGGCTGGACCGGCAACGAGCAGATCGGCTTTGCGAAATCCATCATGGATTACATCTTCCGCTGGCTGCAGCTGCGCTTCCTTTCGGGAACACAGTTGCCGCTGTTCGCGGGGCTCGCCGCACAGGCAGCGGCGGCGGAGGGTGCGTCTGGACAGAATCTCCGGGGGGCTTTCGCACCGGAGCAGCACCAGGCTGCGCGCGGCATGGGAGCAACCTCGGCTCCGCAGGGAGGAATTCTGCCGGAGTTGACCGCGAGCTATGGTTCAAGTGAACCCGGTCTTAAGATGGAGGATCGCAGCCTGGTCCATACTGCCGACGCCATGCGCGATTTTGTCGATATGGGCGACGCTCCCACATGCCACACCTGCGGCGCGATCATGATTCGTAACGGAAGCTGTTACAAATGCGTGGAGTGCGGCTCGACCAGCGGATGCAGCTAAAGACAAATGCAATTAGCATTCATTTTTCCGGTTAAGGAGATAGTTCATGGGACAGGGATTGGACGGGCGTCATCGAGATGAAGATGGACGTATTAGCGAGAAGCACGGAAATATAAGAGTAGATACTCTTCGCGAAACGTATGGCAGTGATTTTTTGCCTGGATGGAGAGGTGACGCTCACTTAGATACCGTGCGTATCGAAACTGGAGAATCGCTGAGCGAACTTGTGCGTCAACATCGCGAGAGATAAAACATGAAATCGCTAATGCCCCAGTCAAGCCGCAGGCTTGACTGGGGCATTAGCGATTTCATTGTGATGGATTTTCGAAACGATCCAAACTTCTTCCATCTCCTCGACAGCAGCTACCGCCACTTGTTGCAGCAGCCGCTGGTTCCAACTGCTATTCCTGATGCCGAAGCTCCGCGCTGGCTCTATGAGGACGCGCCGTTCGCGGTGCTGGCGCACAATACCGAGCCCGATCCGATCTTTGTCTATGGCAACCGCACCGCGCAGAAATGTTTTGAGTACACGTGGGAAGAACTGATTCTGTTACCGTCGCGTTTGTCTGCTGAAGCGTCTGAGCGTGGCGAGCGGCAACGATTTATGGAACGAGTGGCGCGCGATGGGTTCGTGACCGGATATTGCGGCATTCGCATTACGAAGTCCGGCAGGCGTTTCTGGATCGAAGATGCGACTGTGTGGGATTTGACGGATGCGGACGGAACATACCGCGGACAGGCGGCCATGATTCCGCTGGTGGTCGATGTTCAGTCGTAGGGAACGAACCCGCGAGTTTTCGTGTTGAGCATGTAAACCGATTTTGTCGCGGTGATGTAAAGAACGGAATTATCCGTGCCGCCCCAGCTTAGATTTGCCGGCTGTTCCGGCATTTCGATTCTGCCGAGATTGACTCCCGCGGAATTCCATACCCAGATGCCTTTCGGTCCGGTGACGAACAGGTTTCCGGCACGATCAATGCGCATGCCGTCGGGAACTCCATCCGCGGAGCTGCCGTGTTCAGTTCCGAAGATGCGGCTGCCGGAGATGGTTCCGTTCCTGTGGAAGCGATAGACAAGAATATTTTTCTTTTTGGAGTCGTCGATGTACAGGAGCTTGCCGTCGGGGGAGAAGGCCAGCCCATTTGGCTGGGCGAGGTCTTTGGTCAACAGCCGAACATTGCCGTGCTTGTCGAGACGATATACGCCTTGGAAGGGAATTTCCTGAAGCTGGCCTTTCGGCAGATCGAGCGTGGGGTCAGTGAAGTAGAACGCACCATCGGGGCCCAGGACGACATCATTCGGGCTATTGAAGCGCTTGCCATGAAATGTGGATGCCAGGGTCCTGTAGCTCCTGCCGTCTTTCGATAGACGAATCACGGCCCGCAGAACGCTGGCGCAGTCGATCAGGCGACGGTGGCGGTCATAGGTGTTGCCGTCCGGGTCGCCGAGCGAAATCATCGCTTCCCGATGTCCGTCGGGATAGAGACGAAAAATCGTATTGGCGCTTTCATCACTGACCCAGACATATCCCGCGTTGTCCCAGACCGGCCCTTCGGTGAAGCCGAATCCCGTGCCGGGCGTTGTCAATTGTGCATCGTGGGGAATCAATTGCCAGAATGCGGAGTCGTTTGCGACCAGCCGATATTTTCGCTGTTGGGCAGGTGCGGGGCAGAGGCACAGCAGGACAAGACCAGCCGTTGCGATGCATTTCGATCGAAAATTATTTTTTGTCGACGTATTCTCATGATTTTTCATTGGGACGTTTCTTTCGTCGCGCCTGCCGTCGAAAGGTACGCGATGAGATCGTTCAATTCCTTACTGTCTAGGTCTGTTCCGTAGGATTGAGGCATCAGAGAGTGTTTACTGATATTGAGTCGCGCAATTTCGCCTCTTCCGAAACTGTGGAAGGCTCCATCTTCCGTTTGAAGAACAACGAAGAAATTGTTTCGCGCGCGAATCAGGCCAGTGAGCTTTGCGCCCTTGTTGGTGATTACCGTGGCCTGGCGCGAAGCAGGATCGGGGTTCGAATCGGGCTCAACGATCGCGTCGCGAATCGCGTCGGCAGTCCTTCCATGACCATATCCGGTGAGGTCGCTTCCTAGAAAGCCGCCTTGTCCATCAACCATATGGCATTTCGCGCAGGCCGCTTTTCCGTAGAACAAACTTTCTCCCATCCCCGGATCGCCCCGGATCGTTTTTGTGCCGCCGATCCCCTGCAAGGTTCGCAGATATTGAACAACCGAGCGGACGCGATCATTGCCAAGATAGCTAAACGCAGGCATTCCGGTTCCGGGAATGCCATTCTCGACGATATGGACCAGCTCGGCATCGGAGAGCAGGACGACATCGTTCCGCGTGGCGATGTTGGGCGCCTGTTCGCCGCCGCGGCCATCGCTGCCGTGACACGCGCCGCAACTGGCGGAAAAAATTGCGGATCCGGAAGACGTTGCGTGCTGTTGCGCAAAGGCGGGAATATCTGCGGAAGATGATATGAGAATAAGTCCGAAAGAAAAGACGATCAGACCGAATGCGCGGGGACTCATCCTCATTGCCAGCCATTCTAGAGCAAAACCAGAGATGCTGTGATGCGTCTGGTTGAGAGAATGCAGCTTTTCGACTGGGTTTGTCTTCGATCTTTCCAGTGGCCGAGCCACGTGCGGACGCGTGTCGCGCTACGGCAAGGCAAAGGTAAATAGATCGCTGCCGGCAGCGATGGCAAAATACTGCTTGCCGTCGATTGCGTAGCTCATCGGCGAGGCGCGGATTTGCTGCCCCATGTTGAAATGCCAAAGCGTCTTTCCGGTAACAGCATCGACTGCTTCGAAGGCATTCGCAGCGTCCCCAAAGAGCAGCAGCCCGGTGGCTGTCGTCATGACGCCGCCGAAGGAACGGATGGACCCGACCTGCGGTACGCGCCACACGATTCGATCGTCCGCTGGGTCATAGGCGACGAGAATCTTCTCCGCTGTTTCGTCGTCCAGTTGCTTGACTCCGGTGGAGTAATACTCGCGGCCTTCTTCAAATTTTTCCACCTTCGCGGTGTAGAAACTGCAATAATTTTCGACGGCCATGAAGTAAAACCGGCCTGTGGCTTCGCTGTAGGAGGGCGAGTACCAGTTGGTCGCGCCGACGAGTCCGGGACAGACGCGGGTTCCTTCGGCATTGGGGGCAACGTCGGTGCGGATGGGTCGGCCTCGCTGGTCAATCCCTTTCGCCCAGTTTTGCGTCTGAGAGAACTGCGTGGCCGAAAGAAATTTTCCGTTGGTGCGATCGAGAATATAAATAAATCCGTTACGGTTGGCTTGAATGACCAGCTTGCGCGGCTTGCCTTGAAATTCCCGATCGACCAGAACTGGAGTTTCGACCGCATCGAAATCAGTAACGTCATGAGGAGTGAACTGAAAATGCCACTTCAGTTTTCCGGTGTCGGGATCGAGAGCCAGAAGACAGTCGGTGTAAAGGTCGTCGCCTGGGCGCACCGTTCCTTCGAAGTCGGGAGATGGATTGCTGGTGCCGATATACAGCGTGTTTAGCCTTGGATCGTAGGTGCCCGGCATCCAGGTGGTTCCGCCGCCGTGAAGATAACGATCTCCCGGCCAGCTCGATGCGCCAGGTTCTCCGGGAGCTGGAATCGTCCAGAAACGCCAGGCCTCTTTGCCGGTAGCGGCGTCGAAGGCGGCAACAAATCCACGGACGCCGTCATCTCCGCCAGAGGTTCCGACGATCACTTTGTCTTTGACGACCAAAGGAGCACCGGTCGCTCCGTAATTTTTATTGTTGGGTGCGTAGGCAACATCCCACAGAAGATTGCCGGAGCGCGCGTCCAGGCAAAGCAGGTGTGCGTTGTCGGTTTCCATGTAAAGGTGGGTTCCCAACAACGCCACTCCGCGGTTCAGGTGACCGCCGGCATCATCGATTAGCCCCTGCGTAATGGGGTACGCGTGATGCCACAAGACCTGTCCGCTGCGGGCATCGATCGCATAGGCGTCATTGGAGCCGGTCACGTACATGACTCCGCCGACAACGATGGGCGTAACTTCAAGCACGCCCGCATTGCGGCTGTGAAAGACCCACTGCGCGCGCATCCGACCTACATTTTTCGGGGTGATCTGGATCAGGCTGGTGTAGCGCCTGCCGGTGTAGTCGCCATTGTAGGAAAGCCAGTTGCTGTAGATGCCTTTTCTCTCCAGTTCACTGGTTTTCACGTGGATAGGCGTGCCGGGAGCATTCTCGCCGGTTTGGGCGCATAAAGCCGCTGTAAAAACCAACAGGCAGATCGTGAAAAATGACTGGAATCGAAGGGCAAACATGGGTAATGAATATCTTTCGCCGTGGCTCATTTATATCCCACTTCCAATTTTCATCGATGGGATAACAGGAGCCAGCTTTTCTGCGTCAAAGTCAACGGTTGTGCGGAAGCGGCGGAAGCGGCGGAAAGGATGCCTTTCATGCGCGTTTGCGAGCTAAAGATATATGCATTAATCCTTTGTGCGGCGATTCCGCTGGCAGGATGTGCTCGGGCGCAGGAACCTCCCAAGACCGCGCCCGTGCAGCAGGAGCCGATGAAGCCAGTGCCGCCGACCCCGATCGACAAGAAAAAAGCGGAGCTGGGCGAGCCGACATGGGATCCGGAGTGGAACCGGATCGTTGAGCAGGCGTTGCCGGCCAGCATGGTGTCGCGGGAAGTGCCGCGCGATGTGCGGCGATTCTGCCCTAACTTTTATGGTATGAGCGAAAAAGACAAGCGAGTCTTCTGGGCTTATTTCTTTCAGGCGCTTGCCGGAGCGGAGGCTGGATTGAATCCTCAGGCAACGGTGCGGCATACCGATCTGACACCCGCGGACAGCCCGACTGGCGTAGTGCCGGGTCGCACCCAAGGCTTACTGCAGCTTTCCTATAAAGACGAGAAGCGGTATGGCTGCGACTTCGATCCCACAGCGGACAAAGGATTGAAGTTGAACGATCCGGCGCGGACCATTCTAAACCCGAAGAACAACCTGACCTGCGGAATCAAAATTCTGGAGAAGCAGATTATCGAGCAGCGAAAGCCGCTATTGTCGAGCACTTCTTACTGGTCTACGCTGCAGCCGGGAACAGCAGGCTATCGCATGCTCGCCAAGCAGATGACGAATCCACCGGCGACCTGCCACGTACCAGCGAAGAAGGCCCGCGCGTCGATACCGATGAAGACAGCGGAATAGGCCGAGTGTGCGTCGTCGCCATGGTTTGCACCGTCGAGGCGTTCACCAGTGCAATTATTTGCGTTCGGTACCCAGCGATTTTTGCACCTTGCTGTGTTTGACGCTGTAGGTGAAGTAGATAGCCAATCCGACAATCAACCAGGCCAGCACTACTTCTTTCGTAAGCGACGGAAGCGTCCAGATGAGATAGAACGCGGAGAGAATGCCGAGGATGGGAACAAGCGGTACCCAGGGAGTTTTGAATGGACGCGCGAGGTTGGGCATGCGTCGGCGCAGAATCCAGACACCGGCGCAGACAATGGCAAACGCGAGAAGCGTGCCCATATTTACCAGCTCTGCGAGTTTGTCGATGGGAAGCAGCGCCGGTAGAAAGGCGACGATGATGCCGACGACGATATTCGATATATAGGGGGTGCGAAACCGCGGATGAATCTTTCCCGCCCACTTCCACAACAGGCCGTCGCGGGACATGGAGAAAAAGATGCGGCTCTGCGCCAGCAGCATGACCAGCATGACGGTGGCAAGGCCGAAGGTGGCGCCAATCTTTACCAGAATACTTCCCCACTTGATGCCGGTGGCGTCAATGCCGATGGCCATGGGGTCGGCGACGTTCAGTGCCTTATAGCTGACGATTCCTGTCAGTACCAACGAAACCAGGATGTAGAGAATCGTGCAGATCACCAGCGTTCCCAAAATGCCGATCGGCATGTCGCGCTGCGGATTTTTTGCTTCCTGAGCGGCGGTCGAAACCGCGTCAAAGCCGATGTAGGCGAAGAAGATGGATGCCGCGCCTGCCGTGATGCCTCCCCAGCCGAATCGTCCCGGGCCTTCCGAAGGCGGGATGAACGGATGCCAATTTTCGCTGGCAATGTGAGGATGATGCAGCAGGAATGCTGCGCCAATGACCAGAAAAATTCCCACCACAGAGAGCTTGATGAGCACCATCGCCGTATTTAGATTTGCTGATTCTTCAATGCCGATGACCAGGACGATAGTGACCAAAAGAATGGCGACAAATGCGACCAGATTGAAGACCCCGGTGACGTGGGGCAGTCCGGCGGTGTTGAGATTCATCGGCAACGAGGTTTTCGGCAGCCAATGGGCGTTGTAGAAGTAGAGAACCTCACCGTAAGTGGTGGTGAATTGCGGAGGAATATAAATATGGAAATCCTGCAGCAGGCTGACCAGATAGCCACTCCAGCCGGAAGCGACCGTGGCCGCGCCAAAAGCGTACTCGAGCACGAGATCCCAGCCGATCATCCAGGCGACAAACTCGCCCAGCGTGGCGTAGCCGTAGGTGTATGCCGAACCGGCGATGGGGATGAGCGCGGCGAATTCCGCGTAGCAGAGACCGGCGAAGGCGCAGGTGATGCCGGCCAGCACAAAGCTGAGCGCTACGGCAGGGCCGGCATGGATGGCGGCCGCCTGCCCGGTGAGCACGAAGATGCCCGCGCCGATGACGGCGCCGATGCCGAGGGTAATTAAATTGAGCGGGCCAAGCGCGCGCTTCAGTTCATGTTCGCCTTCGGTGTGGGATTCGGCGAGCAGCACGGACATCGGCTTGATAGCGCCAAGTTTTGCCATGGACGAGGATTCTCCCCTGAATACTTTTCAGATAAAAGATTTTGTTGAGGCCATCGGATAGCCTATCGTATCCGGAATGTTTTTGGGGCTTTTACCAAGAATAAGGGTTCAGGTAGCATTATGCTACCATTTCTCTATGAGTCAACCGGTAAAGCTGTCCGACACTCTCGTACTGGATGCTCGTCTTGCAGGTGAAGCGGTGGAACGTTCCATTGCCGGACAAGTGGAATTCTGGGCGCGGCTTGGACGGTCTGTCGAACTGCTGTTGGATGGGCAGCAGGTATTGAAGCTGTGCCGCAATGCCGCTTCGCTGCCGCTCGCCAAATGCCTTGAATCCGTCGATTCTCCTGCAGGACGAAACCGCGTGGCCGCCTACCTTGAGAGCCAACCTTTCCCCCATTATCATCCTCATCCCGAGAAGCCGGGCCTGCTGATACGCATAGACGAACACGGCAGTCGCACTGTCGGTCGCTTTGTGAATCGGGAGTTTAAACCGGTTCGCATCCCGGCCCGGCGTTGTGTGTCCCGATAGCCATGTCTTCTCCGCTGGATTTGCGTCCGGTGATCGTTGCGCTCGCCGGGCCAAATGGAGCGGGCAAGACCACGTTTTACTATGCCCATCTTCAACAAGCCGGTTTGCGCCTGGTGAATGCTGACGTAATTGCCCGGGAGTTGAATCTGGGTCCGTATGAAGCTGTGAAAGTTGCGGCTTCGATTCGCCAGGAATTGATTCGCCAGCGCGAGAGCTTTGTTTTTGAAACTGTGTTTTCCGATCCGGTCGGAGATAAACTTTCCTTCCTTAAGGAGACAGCGCAGGCAGGCTATACCGTGCTCCTTTGTTTTATCGGGATATCTGGACCGACGGTTTCCGAGGAGCGAGTGGCCATGCGTGTCTCTCAGGGCGGACACGATGTTTCGACAGAGAGGCTGCTTGCGCGCTACCCGCGCGTGTTAACAAATTTGAAGGCAGCCATACGAGAACTTCCGCATGTGTGGATCTTCGATAACGACAATCTCAGGACACCATTTCGACTGGTAGCCGAATGTGAAAGCGGCCATCTCGCAAAACTTCAGCGACCGGTTCCTGCGTGGCTGCGTCCACTTCTTCCGTCGAAATCCAAGTAATGTTTCGGAACTTTATCCGTTATCCAACACCGCGAGGAGTTCTTCTGCTATTTGCCGCGTGGTTGGGCAGCTGGTCATCGGCAGCAGCGCCGAGATCATCGCGATGGAATCCGCGCCTGCTTCGAGCACGGAACCGCAATTCTCCCGGGTAATGCCGCCGATCGCGACCAGCGGCTTGGCGGTGAGTGTTCGCGCATGGCGAAGGCCGTCCAGGCCTACCGTCGGATCGGGATTGTGTTTCGTTGCCGTTGAAAAGATCGGCCCATAAGCGATGTAATCGCAGCCGGTTTTGTTGGCCTCGATCACCTGCCGGGGGGAATGCGTGGAAACCCCCACCCAGCGGCTGGAACCAACAATATGCCGCGCGTCATCGGGAGCTAAATCTTCCTGCCCAACGTGTACGCCGTCAAAGCCGGCGAGCAGGGTTAAGTCTGCACGATCGTTTAGGATGAGCCGGAGATTCTTTTCCGCGCGAAGATTCTGGAGCTTCGCGCAGTCATTCAGAATCGCCCGGACACTGCCGGTCTTATTGCGGTACTGGAACAGCGTGACACCGGCTGCGGTAAGTTCGGAAGCGAACACCACCAGATCAAGACCGCGGGCTTGAAGGAGATCGGCGTCGAGAATGGCGTAGAGGCGAGGGAAAGGCATGGACGCTATTGAGCGGCCTCGCGTCGCAGCTTTTCGCGTTCGAAGAAGCGTTCCATGAATTTGGTATCGAAGGCGCCCGCGCGAAAATCTTCATCGGCAAAGATGCTTTGTTGCAGGGGAATGATGGTGTGGATGCCTTCAACAACGAACATGCCCAGGGCGCGCTCCATGCGGGCGATGGCTTCAGCGCGGTCCTTGCCATGTACGACCAGCTTGGCGATCAGCGAATCGTAATACGGCGGCACAATACCTTCGGCATACTGGGCGGTGTCGACGCGCACGCCGGTTCCTCCGGGCAGATTAAAGACGGTGATCTTGCCCGCCGAGGGAGTGAATTTTTCCGGATGCTCTGCATTAATGCGGCACTCGATGGCATGGCCGCGAATCTCAATAGGGTGAGGAAGAATATCGCTCAGCCTTTCGCCGGCGGCGATGCGGAACTGCGCCTTGACGAGATCGATTCCGGTAACCATTTCCGTCACCGGATGCTCGACCTGGATGCGGGTGTTCATCTCGATGAAGTAGAGCTTACCATCTTCATCCATCAAAAACTCGACCGTGCCCGCGTTCTGGTAGCCGATGTTTTCCAGACTCTTCTTCAGGGTCGCGCCGATCTCCTCGCGCATCTTCGGTGTGACCTGCAATGAGGGAGCTTCTTCAATCATCTTCTGGTGGCGGCGCTGGATCGAACATTCGCGCTCGCCCAGCGAGACCACGTTGCCATGCTCGTCGGCCAGGATTTGGAATTCGATATGACGGGGCCGCTCGATGAACTTCTCCATATAGAGGTCGCCGTTGCCGAAGGCGTTCTGCGCTTCTGTTCGCGCGGCGCGAAAGAAGTTCGGCAGTTCATCGGCGTTGCGGACGATGCGCATACCGCGACCGCCGCCGCCGGCGGATGCTTTCAGAATGACGGGATAGCCTATCCGCTTGGCCCAGTCGAGCGCTTCTTCCTCGGTTTGAATCACGCCGTCGGAGCCAGGCAAAATCGGCACCTTCGCCTTCTTCATGGTCATGCGCGCTTTTTCTTTTTCGCCCATCAGGCGGGTGACTTCCGGCGGCGGTCCGATGAATTTGATGTTGGAAGCGCGGCAGACTTCGGCGAAGTTGGCGTTTTCACTCAGCAGGCCGTAACCCGGATGGATGGCGTCCACATCAGCGATCTCCGCCGCGCTGATGACCGCGGGAACATTCAGATAGCTATCCGTGGAACGGGGCGGGCCAATGCAGATGGCTTCATCGGCAAAACGGACGTGCAGGGAATTGCGGTCGGCTTCGCTGTAAACGGCGACGGTGCGAATACCCAATTCCTTGCAGGCGCTGATGATGCGCAAAGCGATTTCGCCGCGGTTGGCGATGAGAACTTTTCGGAACATAGACCTCGACTCGATGACCGTATTCGATCTTGAGAACCGGAATGTGAATTAGCGGAGACGGATGGCAAACAGCGGCTGGCCGTATTCCACCGGTTGTCCGCTGGCCACCATGCGCTTGACAACTTCGCCGGATGCGTCGCACTCGATCTCGTTCATCAGCTTCATGGCTTCCACAATGCAGATGACCTGGCCGGCCTCAACCTGATCGCCTATCTTTACGAATGGCTCAGCACCAGGCGCGGAGGCTTCATAAAAGGTGCCGACGATCGGCGACTTAATGATGTGCAGGCCCGCTTCTTCTCCTGCGCCGGAACTTGCCGGCGTGGCAGCGGAAGCGCTCACCTGTGGAAGAGACGCCGCCGAGGGAGCAGCAGGTCGGTTCGCCTGCTGCAGCAAATGGGCGAGTTGACTCGCGTCCACATTTCCGGCGTGGCCTTCGTGTCCGATAAAGCTGAGGCGGACCTTCAGGTCATCCTGTTCCAGCTCGAACTCGCCGATCTCCTGCTGTTTGAGGAATTCGATGAGATCTTTGAGCGACTGCAATTGTCCAGCGTTCATTTGCGACTTGCTCCTTGGGGGACTCGAAGGCCAATCAGTTTTTACGTATTTTTCAGTATAGAGGTCGAATGCCGTTGCCGGATACGGGAGACTCCGAACGATCAATATCGCCCGCGAGTTTCGGAATCAAGCTACAGCTCAATCCAGGCTTTGGTGGACGGCGTCAAAATTTCCGCACCATGTTTGGTCACCAGCACCATGTCCTCAATGCGGATGCCAAAACGGCCTGGCAGATATACGCCCGGCTCAATGGTAATAACCATGCCGGTTTGTAATTTCTGTTGTTGCCGCGCGGCGATACGGGGGCCTTCATGGATCTCCAGCCCGACTCCATGTCCGGTGGAATGGGTGAAGTAGTCCGCCAGCTTCGCCTGTCGCAGAACGCCGCGGGCCGCCTCGTCCACGTCGCCGCATTGCATGCCGGGCTTGACCGCGTCGATGGCGGCCAACTGGGCTGAAAGAACGGCCTCATAGGCGTCCCGTTCGGCCGCGGTCGCCCGGCCCAGGTGCACGGTGCGCGTCATATCGGAGCAATAGCCGTCGAGCATCACGCCAAAGTCGAGGACCATGAATCCGCGCCGAGGCAGGCGCTGTCGAGTGGCGTGGCCGTGCGGCAGCGCGGAGCGAGCGCCGCTGGCGACGATGGTTTCAAACGACATGGCCTCCGCACCCGCCATGCGCGCGGCAAATTCAAGCTGCGCTGCAATTTCGACTTCTTTTTTTCCTGCTTCGACATGGATCAGCAAATCGTCGAATAGATTGCATCCCAGAGCGGCAGCGGCGCGCAGTTTGCCGATTTCTTCAGCGTCTTTGATCTGTCGCAGTTCGGCGGCCAGCGGTTGCAGGCCGCGAAAAAAATTGCGGCGCTGGCGGGATGGAATCCATTGCCGCATGGCGTCGAGCGTGGACACGGCGGTGTGTTCGGCGTCGAAAGCGCAGCGAGCGATCTTTCTCTCGAGCATCCATGCGCATGCCTCTCGCACGACCGGGCCCCGCGCAATGACGACACCGGCTCCCTGCGTCTGCTGCTTTGCTTGTTCGGTATAGCGGCCATCGGTGAACAGGATGGATCTTTGCCTGGAGGCCCCACCCGAGGGAACGACTAGGGCCGCATTCGAGCCGGTAAAGCCGGTGAGATAGCGGACATCCTGCGGATGCGTGACCAGCATGGCGTCCACTGGAGCCGCCATGGATCGGAGCGCGGCGATTAGCCGCTGCAGGCGAGACTTTCCGCGTTTAGATTTCGCGTCTGGTTCAGGTAGCGTGGTCATCAGAATCGCTATGGGTTATGGGTAGCTGCCATGGTCGTCGACGGCTTTCCGTTAGCTTCCGTAGTCAACTGGCGGATGAGATCGACTTCGTGCTGCCGATACGGTTTGCCATCGGGATAAAAGACGTCGTGAAACCAGACGGTCGGCTTGAGCAGCACGTACGGCCGCTCCCAGGAATCCCAGGGCAGGTTGGTCTGGGTCTTGCCGTTGACCAGGCCCCAGTTGATGGCGGCAACGTGGTCCTTGAATGCGATGGGAAGAATCGTGTCGAAGGTGCTTCCCGCGCCGCGCGCCATGTACTCCGTGCATAGGATCGGCCGGTGGTACTTTTCCAGTTCCGCCACGTGTTTTTCGAAGTTTTCTGGCCACGCGTAGTTATGGAAAGAAATCACGTCAGACTCGGCGATCTGGATGCGTTGCACCGGACTTAACTTCGAAAGATCATCCCAGTCGCCGTAGAAGACAGCGCTGGTCAAGGGTTGTGCAGGATGTTGTGAGCGGGCCCAGGTAAACACCTGCGGCAGTAATTTTGCAATCAAAGCGCGTTTGACCTTGGTTTCGTCCGCGCTTTCGTAATCGCCGTCCCCATTGTCCGGTTCGTTCCACACATCCCAGGCCAGTACGCGGGGATCGTTGCCGAAAGCGCCGACCACCCCTTTTACATACGCTTCCAGCCGCGGATATTGCGATGGGTCGCTGAGAGCGGCAAAGCCGGGGCTTTGCATCCAGCCGGAGTTATGGACTCCAGGAATCGGCGGGCGTTGCGGACCTAACTTTGGATTCGGGTCCCAGCAGGAATCGAACAGCACGAAAACAGGCCGGATGTGATGCCGGGCTGCAATCTCGAGAAAAATGTTGATGCGCTGCTTAAAACCTTTCGGGTCCTGCTGCCAGAGCAGATCATGCAGGAACACGCGCATGGTATTCATCCCAATGGCCTGCGCCCAACCCAGTTCCTGGTCGATCTCCTGGGGATTGAAGGTAGCTGCCTGCCACATCTCCAGTTCGTTGATGGCGTCGCGAGGAATGTAGTTCGCGCCGACCAGCCAGGGCTGCTGACCGTACCACGCATTGGCCCGGGCTTCAGTCCAGCGGTTGGGCCCGTCCGGAGATTGTGCGCTGGACGCCGCCGACTGACCCACCGCAAAGGAAGAAAAAAAGATAGAAATGATGGCCAGGAATGGGACGAAAAAAGATCGGAGCATGCTGATGTGGACTTTACGCCGACGGTTTTTATGGCGCAAGGTCGAAGCGAGAAAACTGGGCTGTTGCCCCTCAACGATCTCTTGGTGTTGGCTGTGGTGGGTGATAGGCTGGTACCGGTTCTCCCGAGGTCGCACGCAGCCGGCGCCCGGGGAAATGTAATCTCCTTTGTTGCTTTTGTTGTTTGCCTTGACTCCGTCCCTATCAACTGCACCGTTTCCTTAAACTTGGGAGAAATTTCTCTAGCGATGGTTTAAATCGCGCTGGCGGTCCCCCCTAGTTGGCAATCGGACCCGAGCGTGCGAGGCGAAGAATGATGGAAGGACCTCCCCAAAGCGTGAGTGTCGAACCCCAATTTTTTATCCCACGGCCCCGACCGGAGGCCCGTTCTCGATTATTTTGTTTCCCCCACGCAGGCGGAAGCCCGATCTTTTTTTTCGACTGGGCGGAGCGCCTGGGGCCGAAAATTGAGTGCGTCTGTGTCCAGTATCCGGGCCGGGGAAGCCGGTTGCGGGAAAAGCCTCTATTCTCGGTCCATGATCTGGTCGAGGAAATTGGGAAAGGGTTTCCCGCAATAGTGGAAAAACCGTTCACACTCTATGGGCATAGTTTCGGCGGTATTGTGGCGTTCGAACTGATCCGGAAGCTACGCAGTTTGGGATATCCCCTGCCGAATCAGTTATTTGTCGGCGCGACGCGGCCGCCGCACCTGGAATCCCCATTTTCCCCGATTCACCGGCTTCCGGATGACAAATTTGTGGAGGCTATCCAGACCCGGTACGGAGGCATCCCGCCCGCGATTTATCGTTCCCCGGAGTTACTGGAAATCTTTCTTCCGGCGATGCGGGCTGACTTTACGGCCTACGAAACATATTGTTTTCAGCCAGATGAGCCGCTTAACCTGCCGATCTCCGCCTTTGCCGGAGCCAACGATACGGCGGTGGCGACCGCCTCCGTCCGGGAATGGTCGTTGCATACCCGGGCTGGGTTTGATATCAACGTTTACCCCGGAGGGCATTTCTTTCCCGCGACCAGCGGTTCGGATTTGGTCTGCGCCTTGCAGGCATATATAGACGCTCTTCAAAATGGGCAAAATTCAACCTTGGCGAATTGACAATAACTCTATGCAGGAAGACCCCGAAAAGAAGCCGAAAATGTCGAAAACGGGAACCGCTGTTCCTCAAAATTTGTGCCGGGAGCCGATTGCCATCATCGGCATTGGCTGCCGCTATCCCGGCGCTTCCGGCCCAGGAGAGTTGTGGAAAAACCTGATGGCGGGGCGGGAATATGTTGGCCCGTATTCCGAGCAGCGTTTCGTCGATCTCGATCGGCTATACGAAGAGACTCGTCGCAGGCCGGGACGTCTGGGCACGGATCGTGGCGGTTTTTTGCCGAATATCGATGGATTCGACGCGCAGTTTTTTGAGATATCCCCGCGAGAGTCGATCTATATAGACCCACAACATCGATTGCTGCTCGAAGTAGCCTGGGAGGCGCTCGAAGATGCGGGACAAGTGAAGGAGCGCTACGACGGTTCGACAACCGGCGTCTACGCTGGGCTCTGGACAAGTGAATATGAGATGCGACTCTATGAGTCGGGCTCCGATCCTGACCTTTATTCGGTGACGGGATGCGGGCGGGCATCGGCTTCCGGACGGCTTTCGTTTGCCTTCGGCTTCGAGGGGCCGAGCGTTACGGTGGACACGGCCTGCTCCTCTTCCCTGGTGGCGGTGCAGATGGCGTGTGAAGCGCTTTGGTCCGGGGAGATCGATATGGCGCTCGCCGGAGGGGCGAATCTGATCTTGGGTCCAGAGATCTCCGAGTTGTTCACCAAGGCGAAGATGCTTTCGCCGGACGGACACTGCAAATTTGGAGATGCCTCGGCGGACGGCTTTGTGCGCAGCGAAGGCGCCGGAATGGTGGTGTTGAAACGGCTTTCGCATGCGGTCGCGGAGAACGATCCAGTGTATGCGGTCATCCGCGGCGCGGCGGTCAACAACGATGGACAGACCAGCGGCTTCATGGTCCCCAGCCGGGAAGGGCAGCGACAGATGTTGCGAGCTGCCTGGAAGTCCGCGGGCGTCGATCCCAGGGAGATTCGCTTTATCGAGATGCACGGCACCGGAACCAGCGTGGGCGATCCGGTGGAGATTGAAGCCGTGGGTACCGCGCTGGCAGAGGCCGGCGTCATGGAACCCTGTGCGCTGGGTTCGATCAAGACCAACATCGGCCATACAGAGTCGGCCTCTGGAGTGGCCGGTTTGATCAAGGCGGCGCTGGCTTTAAAGCATCGCATGGTTCCGGCGAGCCTTCACTGCAAGACTCCGAATCCGAAAATCAGCTGGGAAAAAATCCCGGTGCGAATCGCCGGCGAAGCGATCGATCTTTCCGGGGAAACAAAGCCGGTCCTGGCAGGTGTCAATTCGTTCGGCCTGAGTGGCACGAACGCGCACATCGTGCTGGAAGAAGCGCCTATTGCGGGAGAAGTTTTTGCGGTGTCAAAAACTCCTGAAGCTGCGAAAACTACTCCAGCCGCAGGCCCCTATCTGCTGCCGATTTCCGCGCGAAGCCCGGAGGCGCTGCACGTCTTGTTGCGTGCCTACCGTGCCGAGATTCAAAACGCGGGCCAGCAATATCCCATCCGGGACGCCTGCTACACGGCCAGCGCCCGCCGGGACCATCATGAATATCGCGCGGCGGTAATCGGACACGATCTGGAAGAAATGGAGAGGAATCTGACTGCTGCCATCGACAACGAAGATTCTGATGGCGTCGTTTTTGATCGCGCAATCACATCGGAACACAAGATTGTTTTTGTCGCTCCAGGCCAAGGCTCGCAGTGGGTGGGCATGGCGCGAGAGTTGTATGCGCACGATCCAGTATTCCGGCAGGCATTTGAACAATGCGATGCGGCCATCTTTGCCGAGGCAGGCTGGCACTTGACCGAGCAAGTGCTGGGCCCGGACGCGGAGCGCTACCTGTCGCAAATCGATGTGATTCAGCCGGCGCTGTTCGCAATGAGCGTGGCGCTGGCGGCGGTATGGCAGTCCCGTGGCGTAAAGCCGGATGCGGTTGTCGGTCACAGCATGGGCGAAGCGGCTGCGGCCCATATCGCGGGAATTTTGAGCCTGCCGGATGCCGTTGCGGTCATTTGCCGTCGCAGCCGTTTGATGAAGACATTGCGCAGCGCTGGCGGCATGGCGAGTATTGAATTGCCGCTGGATCGCGTCGAAGAGTTGGTGCGGTCGTCTGAGAAGATTTCGATTGCGGCCAGCAATGGCCCGAATACGACGGTGATCTCCGGGGATATAAGAGCCGTTGAAGCACTGCTGAAAGAACTGGAATCGAAAGAAATCTACTGTCGCCCGATTAAGGTCGATGTGGCGTCGCACAGCTCCCAGGTCGATCCGATTCTCGATCAGCTATTCGTGGAATTGAAAGGGATTCATCCCGAGCCGGCAAAGATTCCTATGCTCTCGACGGTCACGGGCGATTTGATCGGCGGGTCCGGAGGAACACGCACGGATGCCGCCTATTGGGTACAAAACCTGCGCGGCAGCGTGCTCTTCGCGCCGGCAATCGAAAAGCTAAGCCGGGATGGGCACGATACTTTCGTCGAGCTCAGTCCGCATCCGATTTTACTTCCATCGATCGAGGCCACCGCGCGTGCCGTGAATCCGGGGGCTGTCGCGGTGGCCTCCCTGCGCCGGGAAAAGCCGGAGCAAGCAACCATGCTTACGGGAGTCGCGGCGTTGCATGCGGCTGGACGCAAGATTACATGGGAGCAGATGTATCCCGGCCAGTGCCGGTGTGTCTCGCTGCCGCAATATCCATTTCAACGAGAACGCTGCTGGCCGGAGCCTGCCGATCCGGCGCGGGTGCGACAGGCGGCGCATGCGGATGGCGCCAGCGTGTTGCCTGGGCACAGACTCGAGTCGTCGCTGCAGCCAGGAACCTTTCTTTGGGAAAGCGAGATGGAGATTGCGGCGTTGCCTTACCTGGATGATCATCGCGTGCTGCGGTCCGCGGTTTTTCCCGCTGCCGGGCATATCGATCTGGCGCTCTCTGCCGCCAAATCTCTGTTGCCGGAGGAGAATTTTGAAGTTCGCAATGCCACGTTCGTAAGCGCCGCTTACATTCCCGATCAAGGGAGTAAGACGTTCCAGATCGCGCTGACTCCGGATGGAAACGGCGGCTTCAGTTTCGAGATCCGCACCCGCGCGGACGAGGGAGAAGCGGCCTGGCCGCTGCGTTCAAAAGGCATTCTCCAGCGAGTGGACCCGGCTGTAACTGAACCGGCGGCTGTCGATCTGTCTATGCTGCAAAAAGAATATGGAATTCATCGCGATGCGAGCGACCACTATGACCGGACGGCGAAGAGCGGTCTGCAATACGGCCCCGCGTTTCAGCTTGTCCAGGAAGCATGGGCCGGGAATAGCGAAAGCCTGTGCCGGTTGCGCATCCCGGAGGATAGGGATGCACCCGTCATTTATCCGCCGTTGCTCGATGCCTGCTTCCAGGCGATGACGCATATTCGCCCGGAGCACGAATCGTTCCGCGCCGAAGATACGTATCTGCCGGTCGTGATTGAGCAGGTTCGTATGTACCGGCCAATCCCGGGCGAAGCCGATCTCTACTCGCGGGCCTGGCTGGTTGGCGCCGATCCGCTGCAAGGAAAGATTCGCGCGAATATTCAATTGCTCGACGCCGAAGGCGGCGTTCTTATGGACATCCTGGGGATGGAACTTCAGCGCGTCGCGCGGGAACATCTGGCTGCATGCACGGATATGCTTTACAGCATGGAATGGGTTCTACAGGAGACAAGCCAGAGTGGCCTGAACAAAGCGGAGACCATTGTCGCGCTGCTTCCGAGGGTGTCCTCGGAAAACTGGATCGTCTTTGCCGACAATTCCGGCATGACGGAGACGATGAGAACTTTTCTCGAATCGGCTGGAGGGAAATGCACGGTCGTAAAAGCAGGGACGAAGTTTCGGCATGTGTCGGAGACAGAATTCGAGATCGATCCCGCTAGCCGGACAGATATGGATATGCTCTTCGAGCAAGTGGCGATTCGCTCTGGCGTACCGACGGCGGTGATTCATCTGTGGACGCTCGATAACAATTCGTCGCGGGTGTACAGCTCCAGGATGCTTGTCGATTCGCAGGCAATCGGCAGCCAGATCGTTCCCGGTATCGTGCAGGCAATTGCGTCCGCGAACTGGCAGAATCCGCCGCGTCTCTGGCTGGTAACCGCGGGAGCGACCGCAGTGGACGGCAGCGAGGGTCTTCTCCACATCGAGAACTCGCCGATGTGGGGTATCGGCCGCACCGTGGTACGCGAACACGCCGAACTGCGGGCCACGCTGGTCGATCTCAGCGCCCAAGTCGATCCGGGCGAAGCACGCTCACTCGTTGTTCAAATTTGCCTCAATGGGAAGGAAGACCGGATTGCGTTGCGAGGGGACAAGCGGTACATTGCGCGACTCAGACAATTTTCCACCCTGACAACAGAGGCACAATCGCATCAGCTGGCAGAGAGCGAGGACTATCGGCTAGAGATATCTTCCACTGGAATCATCGACAACATCGAGTTGCGCGGCTATGCGTCTGCGGCGCCCGGACCGACGGAAATTACGATCGAGACATTGCAGGCCAGCCTGAATTTCAGCGACGTGACGAAGGTAATGGGGCTGTATCCAGGCCTGATTCCCGGCGAACCGATTCCACTCGGTAATGAGGCTGCGGGGCGCGTGACTGCGGTTGGCAGGGATGTGACGGAATTCAGAATTGGCGATGAAGTGATCGCTCTGACGCCATCGATGCGCACGACTGGAATGATGGCTTCTTCCGTGTCCGTACCTGCCGAATTGGCGGTGCGGAAACCAGCGCGGCTCAGCATGGAAGAAGCAGCCTCGGTCGCCGTGGTTTATCTGACTGCATATTGGTCTCTGGTGGAACAGGCCCGGATTCGCAAAGGCGAGTGGCTGTTGATCCACGCCGGAGCAGGCGGAGTTGGGCTGGCTGCAATTGAAATCGCCAAATGGGCGGGCGCGAACATCATCGCTACCGTCGGGTCCAAAGAAAAAGAAGAGTATCTGCGATCCCTGGGCGTTCAGCACGTGCTCAATTCCAGATCGCTGACGTTTGCCGCCGGAGTCATGGAGATCACCGGAGACCGGGGAGTCGATATTGTCCTGAACTCGCTGGCGGGCGAATTTCTGGTGAAGAGCATGGAAGTGCTCGCACCCTATGGCCGCTTCATCGAGATGGGAAAACGGGACATCTATGAAGACAAACGCGTCGGGCTGAAAGCGCTTCGCAATAACGCCTCGTTTCATGTGGTTGATATTGCCGCTGCGGTTGAGGACAAGCGTTCGTACGTGGCGGAACTACTGCGCGAAATCATGCGTCACATTGAATCGGGAGAATGGCGTCCGCTGCCTGTGCAATCTTTTTCTTCCGCCGAGCCTAGTATTCCATTCCGCTACATGGCGCAGGCCCGTCACATCGGGAAAATCGTTCTCTGTATGGAGCGGGATGTACAGGTACTGCCGCCGGTGGAGCGGAAGCTGTTCTCTGCCGATGCGACGTATCTCATCACCGGCGGTCTGGGAGGTGTCGCGCTAACCGTGGCCGAATGGATGGCGGCCAATGGAGCCGGTCATCTGGTTCTGCTCTCACGGCGCACGCCGACACAGGAATCCGCGGAAGCGATTCGCAGGATGGAGAAGAGCGGCGCGACTGTGGTTTCTGTTCAGGCGGACATCACGCGCGAGGCGAACCTGGCGAGCGTGCTGGACGCAGTCCATGCGACGATGCCACCGCTGAAAGGCATCATGCATACAGCTGCCGTGGTGGACGATGCCATGATTCGCGACGTGTCCCCGAAGCGGTTCCTGCCGGTAATGGCGCCAAAGATCGAAGGCGCATGGAATTTGCACACGGCCACGCTGAACGAGGAACTGGACTTCTTCGTGCTTTTTTCTTCAATTGCTGCGATCCATCCCCAGCCGGGCATGGGCAGCTACGCGGCGGCGAACGCGTTTCTCGATGCGTTTGCCCACTACCGGCGTGCGTTGGGGAAACCGGCAATTTCAGTGAATTGGGGCGGGTGGGACCAGATTGGCCTGGCACGCGCGAGCGGTACCGGACGCAGCATTGAGGGGTATTCGCAGGAGGGCATGAGGGTATTTTCCGCCGAGGAAGCTCTCGACGCGCTGCGGCGTTCGCTCGAAAGCGATCCAGTCCAGGTGATTGCCGTTCCCATTGATTCCGACAAGTTCGTTGAATTTCATGGGTTGGGCAATATTCCGCCCGTGTTTTCCGATCTTGTTTCCAGGAGCCGTTCCAACTCCAATGGATCGGCAGCGCAGTCGGATCGCGCGGAGATTCTCGATCAACTGCTAATCGCGGATTCAACCACGCGCCGGCTGGAGATTTTCGAAGCGTATCTGCAGGAGGTGTTGGGTCGCGTGCTGAAGCTGGCCACGCACAAGATCGATCGGGCGCGCCCGTTGGGAAGCATGGGACTCGACTCTCTAATGGGCCTCGAATTCGTACGGAGGCTCAGCCAATCGCTGCAGATCGCGGTTCCGGCCACGGTGGTTTTCAATTATCCAACCATCCAGCAGTTGGCGGCGCATTTGTTGCGCAGGATGCAGCTGGAGGTGGTAGAAAACCCAGTTATCGCAGAGGCGCAAATCGATCCGCCGAGCCTGAACGGAAAGCGTTCCGCCGGAAGCGGGCAGCCTGGAATTTCGCAGATGGATGAGCTTTCCGATGCGGTGTCGGAAGAAGAGGCATTGCAGGCTTTAATCGGTAACGAGCAGAGGAGTTCCTAGTGCCAGCGCCGGAGAACAATCCGCGCATCTCCCCGGCCCGGCTCGCGCTGGCGGTAAAACGGCTGCGGGCAGAGCGGGAGAACCTCGCGCTGATTGCCTCCGATCCGATTGCAATCGTCGGTATGGCCTGCCGCTTTCCTGGTGGCAGCAACTCGCCGGCGGAGTTCTGGACTGCGCTGAAAGAAGGACGCGATTGCGTTGGCGCCATTCCCGCTGAGCGCTGGAAAGACGCCGCGGTGCTGCCGTATCCGATGCTTCAGGGTGGATATCTATCCGCGATCGATGGATTCGACGCCGGGTATTTTGGGATTTCTCCACGCGAGGCACATTCCATGGATCCGCAGCAGCGCCTGTTGTTGGAGGTCGTATGGGAAGCGCTTTGGGATGGCGGAATCGAACCCGCCAGCCTGACGGAAACAGATGCCGGTGTATTCGTCGCCATCTATAACAACGATTACTCGCGCCTGCATTTCCGCGACACATCCCAGTTGTCCGTGTATGCCGGCATGGGAGCCGCGCACAGCGTGGCGACGGGACGGATTTCCTTCCTGCTGAACCTCAAAGGACCTAGCCTCGCTCTCGATAGCGCCTGTTCTTCGTCCCTGGCGGCTGCTCATCTTGCCTGCCAAAGCCTGCGAATGCGGGAGTGCGGATTGGCGATTGTCGCTGCCAGCAGTTTGAAACTGCTCTCCGATGAAGTGCAGGTGTTTTCGAAGTGGGGAATGTTGTCCTCCGACGGAAAATGCAAGACCTTTGACGCAAGCGCGGATGGATTTGTGCCGGGAGAAGGCGGCGGCGCGGTTATTTTAAAACGACTGTCCAACGCGCTGGAAGATGGCGACCGGATTCGCGCCGTGATTCGCGGAACCGCCGTCAATCACGATGGCCGCACGACGGTGCTGACCGCGCCCAACGGGCTGGCGCAGGAAGCCGTACTGCGCGCGGCGTTAAAAAACGCAATGGTGGAGCCGCATGAGATCAGCTATATCGAGAGCCATGGTACCGGAACTTCGTTGGGCGATCCGATCGAGGTGGAGGCGATTGGAAACGTGTATGGAAGTGTGACCGCAGAATCCGCGCCCTGCGTTCTGGGAGCAGTCAAGACAAACCTCGGGCATCTCGAAGCGGCTGCCGGAATTGCCGGATTGATCAAAACCGTTCTGTGCCTGGAACAAGGTGAGATTCCGAAGAACCTTCACTTCCGCGAGTTGAATCCGGAAATTTCTCTCGTCGGAACGCGGTTGACTCTCGCAACAGGGAACCGGCAATGGTCGCGCAGCGCCGTGCCACGGGTGGCCGGGATCAGTTCCTTTGGATTAGGAGGAACAAACGCACATTTGATTGTGGAAGAAGCGCCTGTGCTTCCGGCAAGAAGTTCAGGGGATGACCGTCGTACAATTCCGCTCCCGGCTCATCGCTGGCAACGGCAGCATTTCTGGATTGCGGAACCGCAGGTTTCACAATCCCGTGACGAGTCGATAACGTCTGCGAATGTTGCTGGATCGAGTACAAGTCATCCGCTACTGGGACAGAAAATCGATTCTCCTTTCGTGCGGGGCGCGTTGTCTGCTTCCGACCTCAGCACGGTGAAGGTGACATATCTGCCGGACCACCGGCTGGGCGATCAGGCGATCGTGCCTTTCGCGGCGTTTCTTGAAATGGCGAGCGCAGCCATGCATGCGATTGGAAAAGCGGACAACCATGTGCTCCGTAATTTTCAAATGAAGGAGCCGCTCTTTGTTTCGGCGGAGACATCCAGCCTCCAGACACTCATCGCCGACGAGGCCATCGAGATCGCCAGCCAGAACGGATCTGGCTGGAAGAGCAACGCAAAAGGCTCCATCGAGCCAGCCGATATTCGAGAAGAAAATATCGATCTGGCGCATTTGCGTGCGCGGCTCTGTCAGGAAGTTTCACCCGACGATATTTACCGGGGTCTGGAGCAGACCGGACTTTATTACGGTCCCGCATTTCGCGTCATTCAGTCTGCGTGGTCGGGTGGCGGAGAATCGCTGGCGCATCTTCTGTTGCCGAAGGAACGAGAAACCGAAGCGCATTTATATGGAATGCACCCCACACTGCTCGATGGTTGCTTGCAATCCGTAATGGCGGCAAGAGGGGAGTCAGACAAAGATCTTTTTCTGCCGATCAGTGTGGACCAATTTGAACTGCGACAGAACGGAGCTACCGAAGTCTGGGTCCATACAAAGCTGGCGAATTCAAGCGCGGAAACAATCTCCGCGGATATCACAATTGCGGATATTTTAGGGAATGTTGTTGCGAGGCTCGCCGGATTCACAGCGAAGCGTACCAGCGCGCACTTGCTTGCCCGCCAGTTGGGTTGCGGAGAATCGACACTTGCCTATGAGATCGTATGGCGCGCGGCTCCGTTGCCTGCTGCATCTTCCCCCGTCCGCGACGGAGAGCGCTGGCTGCTGGTTGAAAATCGCGGGGGAAGCTGTCGCGCCATCGCAGGCAGTCTCAAACGGCAAGGCGCGATCTGCGAAACGGTCCGTGCCGAGGAGTTTCCTCGTTCTGTAGCTAAAGGCGCGTGGGCCGGAATTGTTTACGATGCGCGGGGAACCAAAAAGCCATCGGAAGACGCTGCATGGAGCTATCCAGAAAAATCCGGCGTTGAATTTCTTCTGGAATTTGTAAAGGCGACGGAGGCGGCGGCGGATTCCGTCCCTGCGATCTGGATTGTCGCTTCTTCTGCCGTGGCAGTATTGCCGACCGAAGATGTCGCTGTGGAACAAGCGCCGCTGTGGGGACTGGTGCGCACGCTGGGGCTCGAATATCCCGAGACCGCGCCGGTGCTGATCGATTTTGGGGCAGAGGATGCGACGGCGAAGGGCGCGCTTGCGGAAGCGGAAGCGATGCTCACGGACGAAATCGATAACGGAAAGCAGCCTCTGGTTGCTTTTCGCCGCGGCAATCGGTACGTCGCGCGGCTGGTTCATCAAAGCTCGACCGAAGAAGATGCGCCACGAAAACTTGTGCTCAATAAATCGGGACGGCTGGAAGATCTGCAAATCGCGCCAATCGCCCGGCAGAGCCCGAAGACGAACCAGGTTGAGATTCGTGTCCGCACAGCAGGGCTGAATTTCCGCGATGTGCTGACCGCGCTGGGAATGCTTCCGCCACGCGCTTCTATTCCAGGAGCCGAATGCGCAGGAACAATCGTCCGCGTTGGTTCCGAGGTTTGGGGTTTCACGGTAGGCGATGCAGTGATGGCCTTTGCGCCTTCGAGCCTGCAGACCTTTGTGAATGTGCCCGCAGATTTTATCGCCGCAAAACCGGCGGCGATGTCTTTTGTCGAAGCGGCCGGGATTCCCGTTGCATTTTTAACTGCGCGATACGGCTTGACGCATCTGGCGAATTTGTCTGCCGGACAAACGATCTTGATTCACGCAGCTGCAGGGGGCCTGGGACTTGCCGCGGTGCAGTTGGCGATGCGGGCAGGCGCAAAGATATTCGCCACCGCCGGCAGCCCGGAGAAGCGAGAGTTTCTGAAACAGCTTGGCGTCGAGCACGTTTTCGACTCGCGGTTGCTGACATTTCGCAGCCAGGTTCTGGACGCCACCGGCGGCAGGGGAGTCGATGTTGTCCTGAATTCCCTAGCCGGTGATTTTATCCGCGCCAGTTTCGATGCGGTCGCACGGAATGGGTGTTTTCTCGAAGTAGGCAAGCGCGGCATCTGGAGCGTGGAAGAAGTCGCGGCTCTGGACAAGAACATTCGCTATTTCCCGTATGACCTGGGCGATGTCGCCATGCAGAACCCCAACCTGATCTCTGCAATGATGAGCGATCTGACGCGACGGTTCTCTAACGGCGAGCTGCATCCGTTGCCGACGGCGCTCTATCCGTTTGAAGATGCGACGAATGCATTCCGCACTATGGCTCAGGCGCGGCACATTGGAAAAATCGTGCTTGGGATGGAAGCGTCCGCGCCGCAGGCGAGTGTTCGCGAACTTGTGACGGACGGCACCGTATTGGTAACCGGGGGTCTGGGCGCATTGGGAATCGAAGTTGCACGCTGGCTGGCGATGCAAGGAGCGAAGCGCGTCATTCTGGCGGGAAGGAACGCGGCGAAGGATCATCCGATTGTGAACGAGCTGCGGTCGCAAGGGATAGAGATCGCGATCGAGCGCGCCGACATTTCCGATCGCGATGATGCGCAAAGGCTGCTGAATAAAATCCGCGCGACCCAATCGCCGTTGGTTGCTGTATTCCACGCTGCCGGCGTAGTACAGGATTCCGTCCTTGCCAAAGAGTCGTGGGACTCCTATCGAGAAGCGACGGCGGCGAAGATCGAAGGGGCGTGGAACCTTGATCGCCTGACCGAGAACGATCCAATGAAGCTGATGGTGTTCTTTTCTTCGGCGGCCTCGATTCTGGGCTCGCCAGGACAGGGAAGCTATGCGGCGGGCAATGCGTTTCTGGATGCTCTGGCGCACCATCGTGCCAGCCGCGGGTTCCGCTCGATCAGCGTGAATTGGGGTGCGTGGGCATCGGGGGGAATGGCGGCACGATTGTCTCCGAAACAATCGGCGCGATGGACGCGGCAGGGTTCCACGCCCATGATGGCGGCGAGTGCGTTGATGGCTCTTGAGAGAGCGATTGAATCGGGCCGCACGCAGGTTGCCGTTATGGATTTGAACTGGCAGCAATTTCTCCGTGGTCCGGCACGACGGGATGAGGCGCTATTCACGGAGCTGAGAGGGAATGAAAAGCAGAAAATCGATGCGCCTGAGAATTCGGGCGGCAACCTGGACGCGCGAACGAACATTATCGAATCGATGCGTACCGCTGCAGAGGCAGATCGGGGATCAATCCTGACTGCCCACATAAAGGTATGCGCGCGCAGGACGCTGGGTCTCGAACCATCGGCTCCGATCGATGACAACGTTCCATTGCAGGATGTGGGACTGGATTCTTTGATGGCGTTGGAGATGCGTAATGAGCTGGTTCAATCCCTGGGCCTGCCGCTGCCCGCAGGTCTCTTGTTCGACTACCCTGCAGTGGCGCAATTGACGCAATACTTGCTGGACCTTCTTTCTGTTTCAGAGTGCAAAGGAACGGGCGGTAAAAATGCAGACGCCGAGCCAGTGGCCGCATTGAATGCTCTCAGCGACGAAGAAGCGGAGCGGCTTTTGATAGAGGAGCTCGATCGGGCGGAAAGGGAGAAGGCTCATGCCTGACCTTCCAACTCCCGCCGAAGAGTTATCGCCGGTCAAACGTGCACTGCACGAAATTCGGACACTGCGTGCCCGCGTAGCGGAACTGGAATCGGCATCGCCGGCTGCGATTCAGAATGAACCGATTGCCGTTATCGGTGTTGGATTGCGCTTTCCCGGTGGCGCGATCGATGAATCATCCTTCTGGGATTTGCTGGCGCAAGGCAAAGACGCCATCACGGAGATCCCCAGGGAACGATGGGATTGGCGGGCGTATTTCGATGCTGATCCCGACACCCCGGGAACAATGTACACGCGGCATGGCGGATTTCTGGATGGTGTCGATCTTTTCGATGCGGCCTTTTTTGGAATCTCTCCGCGAGAGGCTGCTGCGATGGACCCGCAACATCGGCTGGCGCTGGAGGTCGGCTGGGAGGCGCTCGAAAACGCTGGGCATTCGCCGGCGACACTGCAAGGCAGCTCGACGGGAATTTTTCTCGGCATTGCGAACAACGACTATGGAAGAGCTGCGCTGAATGATCTGGAACGGATGGATGCATACACTGGATCGGGCAACTCTCCGGCGATGGTTGCCGGCCGACTTTCGTACGTGCTGGGACTGCACGGCCCGTCGCTTGCGATTGACACTTCGTGCTCCTCTTCGCTGGTGGCGGTGCATCTCGCTTGCCAGAGCCTGCGCGCGGGGGAGTGCACGCTGGCTCTCGCGGGCGGAGTGAATTTGATTCTGACTCCGGAATCGAATGTGGCGCTGTCGAAGGCGCACATGATGGCGCCTGACGGCCATTGCAAGACCTTCGATGAGGCAGCGGACGGATATGTTCGCAGTGAGGGATGCTGTGTTGTTGTTCTAAAAAAGCTGTCCCAGGCGCAGGCGGATGGCGACCGTATTCTTGCCGTCATTCGCGGCTCCGCCGTCAACCACGACGGTCGCAGCGGAGGGTTGACCGCGCCCAGTGGTCCGGCGCAGGCAGCGGTAATGGAGCAGGCGCTGAAAGCGGCGGGTGTGCGCGCGAACGAAATCAGCTATCTGGAGACACACGGCACAGGAACATCATTGGGCGATCCCATCGAGGTGGAGACGCTGGCATCGGTGCTGGGCAACGGCCGGTCTGTCGAAGATGCGCTGGCGATTGGCGCGGTTAAGACGAATATTGGTCATGCCGAGGCGGCCAGCGGCATCGCAGGGTTGATGAAGACAGTTCTGGCGCTCGAACATCATGCCATTCCGCCGAGCCTGCACTTGAGGCAAAAAAATTCTCATATTGGCTGGGACCGGTTGCCGATTACAGTTCCAACTCAACTGGTCGAATGGAAGCCTGCCGGCCGTCGTCGTTACGCGGGAGTCAGCTCGTTCGGCTTCAGCGGCACGAACGCCCATGTCGTGCTGGAGGAAGCTCCTCCACAAAATGTTGAACAGAATTCCGGCGAGCGTCGAGAGCAGATTCTTGCCATCTCTGCGCGGACACAGTCTGCACTGGATCGGCTGCGCGCTCAATACGCGGCGGCCCTTCGCGCCTGCTCCGTTGATGAGTTGGCAGACCTTTGTTCTACCGCGAACTCGGGGCGTGCTCATTTCAGCCATCGTATTGCCGTGGTCGGCGATAGCGCTGAGCACATGGCTGCGGAACTGGAACGCAGCGAGACGCCCACCATGCCCATCACCGCGCCCGGCTCCGCGAAAGTGTTTGCTGGAAATGTGGAGAGCGAAGCAAGCCTGCGTATTGGATTTTTGTTTACCGGGCAGGGGAGCCAGTATGCGGGGATGGGGCGGGAGCTGTATGAGAGCTCGATGGTGTTTCGCGAAGCGATGGAGCGGTGTGCAGCG
>Ga0134128_10000222_pt1 | contig 81097 bp, 71 predicted proteins | sample KB31754_FD_96462 | JGI IMG/M metagenome (GOLD analysis project Ga0134128, IMG submission 96462) | Terrestrial soil microbial communities with excess Nitrogen fertilizer from Kellogg Biological Station, Michigan, USA - KB3-175-4 | ecosystem: Environmental > Terrestrial > Soil > Unclassified ... | reverse complement strand
GCTTCATTGCGAATGTACAGATTCTCACACCTCGCGCACCCCCCAGTCGATTTGCCGCTCCGTCGGCTCACCCTCCATCATTGTTCGCAAGAAGTTCGGATTCAAGAGAACTGAACGGTTACCTTGAAACTTTAAAATATTTACCTAACATATTAGTTTGAACATTGTCTGGACGTTATGGGCAAAGTGATAGCCTGACAGCGGAACGCATATGGCGAATCAGGCAAACTGCTTTAATCGCGACTGCACGGCGTGGCGCGAGCCAGCTCGACGGAAAGGAGAAGCTGCGGATGCGCATGCGGGCGGTGGCAACGCCGTCGGGCAACGCGAAAAATCGAAAAAGTGATGCAAAACGATGCAAAACGATGCATTCGACAGATACTTGTGGCCCAGCCGCCCGTTCGACCAGCTCATTTTCGTTGCATTTTGTTGTGTCGCGCGCCATATTGGCGTGGTCGGCGAAAAAAGCGCAAAAATGGTGCATTTTGGTGCACGGCCAGCGCGCAAACCTCAAAATCAGGTGAATTTCCGGGGTCGAGTCGTGAATGATGCATCATCAATGCATCAAAAAGTGGTGCACATGGTGCATGGTGATGCACGGAGTCGGATGGTCGCTCCCTCGCCCACTTTAGCCGCTCCTGCGGAGCGCGTCCGGTTGTGTTGAGCGCAATATCCCTGTTCGAATCAACAGGTAGCGCTGCCCGGGAGTCTGAACGAGGTCGGACATTTGGCGCCCCTAAACCGTCACCAGAATGACTCCTATTTCCGTAAACGGCCGCTTTCGCTATCCTTGGGTTGCAAATGAGATTCTCGAAAGCGGAAGGAGCCAAAGTGATCGTTTCGCGTTTTGGGCCGGTGGCCCTGGGGTTGGCCCTGGCATTGATGCTGGCCGGGGAAATGGGTTGTTCGCGCATTCGACCGTCCGATGGCGGGGCGCAGGCGCGCTTCAAATCGCCTCGGCGGGTGGATGCGCGGGATGTGCAGGTGCCGGCGGGTTATCGTGTGCAGGTGGTCAGCACCGGCCTGACCTTCCCAACCGGCGTCACATTTGATGACCAGGGGCGGGCTTACGTCACCGAGTCCGGCTATTCCTATGGCGAAAAATGGCGACCGGCCCGCCTCGTGCGCATTGAAGACGACGGCAGCAAGACCATCATCGCCCAATCCAACCCGTCGCCCTGGAACAACGGCCCCTGGAATGGCGTGACCTTTTATCAAGGCAGCTTCTATGTCGCCGAGGGGGGCGAGATGTATGGTGGCAGGATCCTGCGGATCCATATGGATGGGAAGATCGATGTTGTCGTCGATCATCTGCCGAGCTTCGGCGACCATCACACCAACGGGCCGGTGATCGGCCCGGATGGGATGATCTACTTCGGCCAGGGGACCGCGACCAATTCCGGGATCGTCGGCGCGGATAACGCCAACCAAGGTTGGCTCAATCGCTTCCCCGATTTCCATGACATCCCGGCTCATGACGTCACGCTTCGTGGCGAGAATGTCACCTCGACCAATGCCCTCGACGTGAGCCAGGCGCAATTGACGCCGGTGAAAACCGGGGCTTATTCCGCCTACGGCGTGTGGACTTGGCCGGGCGAGGTGATTCCGGGGAAGGTGCCTTGCACCGGCGCGGTGATGAAGGTGCCGCTCAATGGCAAGGGTCTGGAAGTGGTCGCGTGGGGGCTTCGCAATCCTTATGGCTTGGCTTTTTCGCCCGATGGGCAGCTCTTTGCCACCGACAACAGCTATGACGTGCGCGGCGCGCGGCCCATCTATGGCACCGGCGATCTGCTTTGGAAATTAAACGACGATGGTCGCTGGTATGGCTGGCCCGATTATTTTGCCGGCGAAGTCGTGAGCAATCGCGATCGCTTTCAGGCGCCTGGGACGGCGGCTCCAAAGAAGCTGCTGGCGGTGGATCCCAATCCGCCGCCTCGGCCGGACGCGATTTTCCCGGTCCATTCGGCCGCGTGCGGACTCGATTTCTCGCACAGCCAGGATTTTGGTTATGTAAATCAGGCATTCGTCGCCGAGTTTGGGGATCTGGCGCCTTCGACCGGAAAAGTATTGGCTCCCGTAGGTTTTCAGATTGTGCGGGTGGATGTGAAGACTGGCGTGTCGCAGGTGTTTGCCGCCAATCGCGGGCGAAAAATCGAGCCTGCGTCCAAAGAGCATGGCCGGGGGCTCGAACGGCCGATTGCGGTGCGATTCGATCCGAGCGGAAAAGATTTATACGTCGTCGATTTTGGCGTGATCACCGAGCGCGGCGGAAAGACCAACCCGCGCCCCAACACCGGCGTCTTGTGGCGCATCACCCGGGAGGCACGATGAAAAACGGAGTTGCAAAAATGCCGGAGCGGGTGCGTACGTTCGTTGCGGTCGCAATTGCGAGCGCGATGTTGGTCACGATCTTCTCCACGGGCTGCGCTTCATCGCGGCGCGACGCCGTCGTGGCGCGCCAAGTCAACGTCTCCAACCGGCAGCTCGAGATTGGCCAGCGCGTGTTTATGGCCGAGTGCAACCAATGCCATCCCGGCGGAGCCGCGGGACTTGGGCCGGCGATTAATAACAAGCCGATCCCGGGCTTCGTTTTGAGGTTTCAGGTGCGCCATGGCTTGGGCGCGATGCCGAAGTTTGGTCATTCGCAGATCAGCTCCGAAGCGCTCAGCGATCTGGTACTGTACGTGAAAACGCTTCGGCATGAGCCGATGCTGGTGGCGCATCGATAATATAAATTATATGGGCAACAATGGGTTAGTCACGGAGATACAAATCACCGTGCAGACGCGGCCCATTCGACAGACTGGTGTTCGATGAGTGGCGGCTTAAGCGTCAAGAATCTGCACAAGCGATACGGGGATTTCGAAGCCGTAAGGGATGTAAGCTTCGAAGTGGCCGAGGGTGAGGTGTTTGGGCTATTGGGGCCCAACGGCGCCGGCAAAACGTCAACCGTTGAATGCATCATCGGTCTTCGCGCTGCCGACGCCGGCTCGATTTCGGTTTGCGGCATCGACGCGATCGCCCAGCCCCGGCAGGTCAAAGAGCATATCGGCGTCGCGCTCCAATCCACCGCGCTGCAGGACAAAATCACGCCACGCGAGGCGCTCAATCTATTTGGCTCCTTCTATCAAAAGCGCCATCCCGCTTCGGCATTGCTCAATCGCTTCTCGCTTAACGACAAGGCCGATGATTCGTTCAACGCACTCTCGGGCGGCCAGCGGCAGCGCCTTGCACTTGCCCTGGCCTTTGTGAATGACCCAAAGGTGATTTTTCTCGATGAGCCGACGACTGGCCTCGATCCGCAATCGCGCCGCGATCTTCACTCGGCCATTCTCGATCTCAAGCGCGATGGCCGGACGGTGCTGCTGACGACGCATTATATTGAAGAGGCGCACCAGTTGTGCGATCGAATCGCCATCGTCGATCATGGCAAGGTGATCGCGGCGGGGAAGCCCGACGAATTGATCGCGTCGGCTCAGACGACGCCGCGCGTGAGCGTGCGGACGGGAGCGCCTCTGGAGTTGTCGCGGTTGCGGGCGATTCCCGGCGTCGAGCATGCGGAAGTCGAAGCGAATGCGGCCCGAATCACTACGGCGCAGATCAGTCAGACCGTGACCGAGCTTTTCCGACTGCTGGAATCGCAGGGCATCGAGCTGCTCGATCTTCACATTCACCGGCCTTCGCTGGAAGATGTGTTCATCGAGTTGACCGGGGCCGACGTGAAGGAGTCGCGCCATCCGTAGCACAGGCTGCCAGCGCTGCCAGCCTGTGATTTTGAATTCGTAGCCTGGAAGGCTGTGCTACGAGAGCGCATGAGGATTCATGGAAATCTCTTCAAAGCACGCACGATGGGAGATTCCGGGCGTCGCGACGTTCGAAGCCGGCGCAGGCGGCCTTCCTAAGCTGGTCATTACCGCGACCGAAGGGCAGGCGGAGATTTATCTTCACGGCGCCCACGTCGCTCACTTTCAGCCCAGCGGCGGGAAGCCGGTGTTGTTCCTCAGTCAAAAGAGCCTTTTCGAAGCAGGCAAGCCCATTCGTGGCGGGATTCCGCTGATTTTCCCGTGGTTTGGACCGAACAGCGATGATCCTTCCGCACCGATGCATGGCTTTGCGCGAGTGAAGAATTGGGACGTCACCAACGTCTCCAAAACCAGCGCCGGCGATGTCTCCGCGACGTTTGAATTGACTTCGCGCCAGCCGATGTCGAAGGTTTGGCCGCATTCTTTTCAATTGCAATATACGGTGCGCGTGGGTCGGGAATTATCGCTGACGCTTGCGGTGAAGAATATGTCGTCACAGGCGTTCAGTTTCGAGGAAGCGCTTCACACATACTTTTCTGTGGGAGACGTTCGGCAGGCGCGCGTCGAAGGATTATCTGGGCACGAATACATCGACAAGGTCGATCAATTCAAGATCAAAACGCAGGCGGCCGGTCCAATCGCCATCGAGGGCGAAACCGATCGGGTTTACCTCGACACGACCGATGTGGTATCGGTCCAGGACCCGGTGCTCGGTCGCGACCTTCGCATTCGCAAAATCGATTCCCAATCGACGGTGCTGTGGAATCCATGGATCGCCAAAGCCAAAGCGATGGCCGACTTCGGCGACGAGGAATGGCCGGAGATGCTCTGCGTGGAGACGGCCAACGTTGGAAAGAACAAAATCTCGCTCGCTCCGGGCGCGAGCCATGAGATGCGGGCCATCATTTCGGCGCGTTGACCGTGCCGCTCGAAGTGGGAATCAGCCGGACCGATTTCAGGTTCATCAGCGCGTGGCGGATATCGCCGGTAGGGCGGAGGGAGAGGGTGGTGTTGTCGTTGATGACCTCGAGCGTGCCGAGCTTGACGGTCGTGAAGCTCTGCCAGTCGCCGGTGCTTTGGGTCTTGGCACGGACGATGGATGAGCCGGCGTGGATCGCAAACTCGCCTCCGGCATGCAGTGCGCAGGAGTAGGTCACTTCTACTTCATACGTCCCCGCTTTCGGACAGGCGCCCGGCCACTCGACGTATTCCTGCGAATCGCTCCAGCCGGTGATGATCGGCTCCGTGCGTCCCGCGCGGCGGACCTTGTAGCCATGAATTCGAGCGGTCGCAGGCGTCAGCAAGATCGAGCCATCCGTAGGCTGGCTCGGTGCCTGCGGAGGCGCTGAATTGTCCTGAATCGCCGGCTGGGTCGCGGGAGCCGTTGCCAGGGTTGCTATCGATCTCGTTTGCGAATCGGTCAATGTGTGGACTTGCGGCACGGCCTGTCGAGCCTGCGGATTAAGCGTTGCCACCTGCGCCGGCAACGCCTGCCGATGCAGTCGGCTCCAGCCGATAGCGATGGTGCCGGCAACGAGGACGCCTGTCGCCACGACAATCGCCAGCAAGATCAGCAGGGCACGCATGAAGCTTATCCTATTGGACTGCGGGCTGATTCGACAGTGCCAACTTTCTGGACGATCACCAGTGTCTGATCGTCAGCCGGGTCATCCAGACGATCCCATTGCTTCACGGCGGAGATAACCCGTTCGATAGCCGTTGACGGTTCGATGGACGGTGATCCATTTAATGCAGCAGCAATCCCCCTCTCCCCGAATTGCTCCTCGTTTGCATCGAATGCCTCGATGATACCGTCGCTCGGAATGATGAGGCAATCGCTCTCTCCCAGTTCAATGGCTGGCGCGGCTTCAGTCGGCAATTCATCCACAATTCCCAGCGGCGGCAGGTTTGCATTGATCGATTGAATGCTCTCTGCACATCGCACGTTGATCGGCCCCTGGCCGGCGCTGCACCATCGGACAACGCCCGTCGGAGAAACGAAGGCGAGAAACGCCGTCACGAACCGCACATGGCGAAAGTCTTCATTGAGTCGGCGGTTGATGCGATTGAGAACCGCGGCCGGATCGACTTCGGTTTCACAAAGTGTCCGCACGAGCGCCCGGACTTGGGCGATCACCAGCGCCGCCGGCAGACCGTGGCCGGATGCGTCGGCTACGAGCACAGCAAGATTGCCCGTTGGAAGCTGCCACAGATCATAGCAATCGCCGCCGTTGATCGAGGCGGTTTGCATCCAACCCGCTGCAACGAGTCCGGGGATATGCGGCGGCGTGCGTGGGATGACCGATTCCTGCACTTGCCGGGCCAGCTTCATTTCGTGACGAAGGCTCGTGCTTTGAATCGCCGACTGCTGCAAATGCCATCGCTGCACGGCCACGCCCGCCTGGTCGGCCAGCAGCCGAAGCAGCGAGCAATCATCGTCGGTAAAGCCGCCGACGGTTTTGTTCAAAGCCTGCAGCACGCCGACGGGCCGATCGTCCCAGTCCACCATCGGCGCCGCCAGGAGATCGCGGGTGCGGAAGCCGGTCTGTCGATCAAATTCCTTCGCGAAGCGCGGATCGGCATATGCATCAGGTACATGCACCGGCACGTTGTGCCGAAAGCAATGGCCGGCGACGCCCTGGTCGAGCGAGAGCCGAATCTCTTTGGAGTGCAGCGCGACCTTCGACCAGAGCTGGTTGCTCCTGGCATCATGCAGGAAGATGCTCGCCCGCTCGCACCCCAGCAGTGCCGTGGTTGCCTCGGCAATGCGATGCAGCAGGGCCTCCAGATTGGTCGTCACGCTCAAAGCGCGCGAGACTTGCAGCACGGTTTTCAGCTGCGCGGTGGAGAGCCCGTGCGCAGCCGAGCCATCAGTTGAAGATTGATCCGACGATTTGGAGTCTGCCATCAAACGTAGACCGCAAATGAACCGACGAATTCACTATTGGAAGCCACGACACGCAGATCGATCAGGACCCCATATAACGCCTGTTGCCCGCGCCGCACAAGCGGCAGAGGACTTCCTGCGGGCTGGTCTTCCACGCCGCCGCCACGTCGGCTTCGCTTACGCCATCGCCCAATAGCACCACGCGATCTCCCACACGATCGCCGGGCGCGAGCTCGACGAAGGCCGACTGCATACCCACTTCAATAATGCGCGAAGGTCGGCCATTGATCATGCAGGGGCCGGGGCGAATGCCATTGGAATAACCGGCGATAATGACGCCATGCCGCGACGCCCTGAATCCTGTATATCCCGCCGGCCCGCGCGTGTCGTGCGTTTCGATCAACGGCGCAGTCACCCGTACCGCGCCGCGATAAAGCGCCAACCCCGGCCGAACCGCCTCTAACCGTGCTTGAGGCTCATGAAGCATCGAGCTGCCCGCTGCGTGGAGACGCAGTCTGCGAGAGCCGGCCAGTTCTCTTAATCGATTGACATTGGCAAGACTTGTGGCATGGGTGAATGCCTCATCGCAATGTCCTGCCGACAGTACGGCGTCGATCTGCTCCGCTGGACATGCGAAACGCTGCATACCCGTATCGACTGACAGAATCGGTCTCGCGTCGCGTAAGGCGGCCGCTCGTTCCACATCCCACACCGCCGGCCGAACATGCGCAGCCAGATAATGCGCAGCATTCTCATTGTCTGCCAACGACAGCGCCAGCGAAGTCTTGCCCGTCCGTTCCCAGATATGAGCCGACTCCGCTTCATCGAGTGTGAAGACGCACCAACCCTCAACCAGATCCTTCAGCACCGGCAGGACTGCATCGATCCCCAGCCCATACGCATCCGCCTTTATCACCGCCCATACCGGCACCTTCACCTGCGCGTAAATCTCCGCCGCGTTCGCGCGCGCGCGATTCAGATCAATCTCAACCTCCACCCATCGGCTGGCCGACATGCTGGAATTGGAGCGGATCGAGGCTGTAGCGTCCAGACGTGCCTCTCGCTTGCGAAGGCCCCCCGATTCGAGGACACTTCCCCGCCTAACCCAGTGACAGGAGAAGAGAGTGGCGAGCTACGACCCCGATCCGAAATTGAAGTTTACCTTTGGCCTGTGGACCGTCGGCAACATTGGCCGCGATCCATTTGGCGAGGCCGTCCGCGAGCGCATTACGCCGCCGCAGATCTGCCAGCTTTTGGGCGAAGCCGGCGCGTATGGCGTCAACTTTCACGACAACGACCTGGTTCCCATCGACGCGACTACCGCCGAGCGGCAGCAGATCGTCAAGGATTTCAAAGCCGCGCTGAAGGACAACGGCCTGGTCGTCCCGATGGCCACGACCAATCTCTTTTCCGATCCCGCTTTCAAAGACGGCGCTTTCACCAGCAACGATGCCAAGGTCCGTGCGTACGCGATCCAGAAGACGATGCGGGCGATGGATCTGGGCGCGGAGTTTGGCGCGAAGATTTATGTCTTTTGGGGCGGCCGGGAAGGTGTCGAGAGCGATGCGACGAAGGATCCGGTCGACGCCGTCAAGCGCTTCCGTGAAGCGATCAATTTCCTGTGCGAGTATTCGATCTCGCAGAACTACGGATACAAGTTTGCGTTCGAGGCCAAGCCCAATGAGCCGCGTGGGCATATCTACTTTGCGGTGACGGGTTCGTACCTGGCGCTGATCCCCACGCTCGATCATCCAGACATGTGCGGCGTCAATCCCGAAGTCGCCCATGAACACATGGCCGGCCTCAATTTCGTGCATCAGGTGGCAGCAGCGCTGGAACAGGGGAAGCTGTTCCACATCGACCTGAATGATCAGGAATTTGGCCGATTCGATCAGGACTTCCGCTTCGGGTCGGTCAACCTGAAGCATGCGTTCTTCCTGGTGAAGCTGCTGGAAGATTACAAGTACAACGGCCCACGACACTTTGATGCCCATGCATTTCGCCAGAGCGATTACGAAGATGTGAAGGCGTTCGCCAAGGGCTGCATGCGGACCTACATGATCCTCAAGGAAAAAGCCGCACGCTGGAATGCGGATGGGGAAATTCAGGGGCTGCTGAAGCAGATCAATCGCGAGGATTCGGGCCTCTCGAAGCTCACCAAGAAGTTCAGCGCCGCCAACGCCAAAAAGCTGCTGGAGACGTCGCTCGATCGCGTCGAGCTGGCCAAGCATCCGCTGCCTTACGAAAAGCTCGATCAGCTCACGATGGAAGTGCTGATGGGTGTGCGGTAGGGCAGCCGGGGAATTGGTCGATTCGACGAATATCGTGATAAGCCCTAAAATATAGCTGTGAAAGACAGCGATCGCGATTCAGGGGCATGTTCCAATGCAAAGGCGCTGGCGCCTCGCGCGCCGATTCAGCAAGAAGCATTCCTAGCCATCCTCAGCGCCGCGGATGCCCTGGCGGCAGAGTTAGAAGCGGTATTGAAGGAATCCGATCTCTCCGCGACGCAGTACAACGTTTTGCGAATTTTGCGCGGCGCAGGAGATGAGGGGCTGCCTTGCGGGCGGATTGCAGAGCGGATGATCACGCGCGACCCAGATATGACCCGCCTTCTCGATCGGCTGGAAAAACGGGGATTGATCGAAAGAAGCCGGGACGTGGAGGACCGAAGAATCGTGCGGGGGCGGATCTCACCGGCTGGTTTGCGGGCGGTTGCATTGCTCGATGAGCCTGTTATCGAGCTTCATCGCCGGCAGCTTCACGGGCTGAACAAATCCGAGACGAACCAACTTGTCGAGCTACTCCGCAAGACAATCGAACGAATTGATTGAGGTCGAACAAATCGAACCCGAGGGCTTGACTTCGCGTATAATATCTGTTATAACGACAATCGTTGTGAGACATACATAAGAAGGAGACCTTTATGATCACCGTGATTCCAAACGCCAGTCGATACCATGCCGACGCGGGCTGGCTCTCCACCTACTGGCATTTTTCCTTTTCCGACTATTACGATCCGGCCAACATGAACTGGGGCGCGCTGCGCGTCTTCAACGATGACGTGATCCAGGGCGGCGGCGGGTTCGATCTTCACCCGCACCGCGATATGGAGATCATCACCTACGTCCTCGACGGGCAAGTCAAGCATGGCGACCACCTGGGCAACAGCGGCGTCATCAACCCTGGCGAAGTGCAGGTCATGAGTGCCGGCAAGGGCATCATGCATTCCGAGCACAACGCGCTGCCGGATAAACCGACGCATTTGATGCAGATCTGGATTCTGCCCAAGGAGAAAGGCGTCAAGCCGCGCTGGGAACAGAAGCAGTTCACGCCAGAGCAGCGTGCCGGAAAGCTGCTGCCGGTCGTGTCCGGCGGGAACATCGCCGACACGCTCACCATCAACCAGGACGCTTCGATTTATGTTTCGAAGTTGTCGGCCGGGCAGAAGGTTGTGCATGAGACGGCGCCGCAGCGTCATCCGTATCTGTTTGTGGTCGATGGCGGCGCCGTGGTGAATGGCAAGACCTTGGCCAAAGGCGATCAGGCGCGCATCACCGGCGAATCGCGCGTCGAAGTGGAAGCCAAGGAGAATTCGGAATTGATTCTGATCGATGTGCCGTAATCGATTTCCCCTTGCTTTTCGAATATCCTGCTGATCGATAGCACCCACCCGGCGCGGTATGATAAAGTACCGCGCCGGGTGCTGTTTCCGGCCCCATCAAAGTCGATCTTGCAGGAGAATCATTCATGTCGCGCTTCGTCCAGGCTCTCGAGTCTCGCACGCTGCTGACCGCAACCAACTCTTCTCTTGCTGCGGAATTGGCAACGGTCAACACCAATGCTGCCGCGGTTAAAGCCGATTTGGCGACGCTTACCGCCACGGCCAAGGCCGACATGAAGGCCATTACTACCGATCTGAAAGGCTCGGCCAAGACCAACGTGCCGCTGTTGAAGAAGCTGCAGGGCGACGAGAACAAGTGGCTGACGAAGATCAAGAACAACACCAACGCGCTGCTTCGCGCGGCACCTCTTTCAGCCAAAGGCGTCGCCGACGGCGATGCGTTCCTGGCAGCTCCCACCAAGCTTTCGCTGCAATCGAAAATCGTTGGCGATGTGGATGCGCTGAATGTCGCCACAACCGCGCCCCTTGCGGCACTGACTGCCGACATTCCGAGTCCTGCTGTTTCTGCCGACCTGACCGCCCTGACGACCGCCAATCCGACGAATACGACGCTAGCGACTGATGCATCGAGAATTACAAGCGGTCTGCTTCAAACCCAAATCGGTCCGGGAGTCAGCCAAGCCATCGAAATAACCGCCTCTGGCCAACTGGTTAATGATGCGGGCAAGCTTTCAACGGCTGTGGGAGCGCTGACCACCGATCTGGCGACGCTCGAACCCGCGCCCACGACCACGCCCAGCCTCGTAGGCGATTACAAGGGCACGCTGAAAACCAAAGGTGTTATCTTCGGAATCGGCGCGACGAAAGTAAGCTTCGAGCTGGACATCACCTCTCAGACCCTCGATTCAGTTCAAGGCAAGATCATCGTCGATGGCCAAACCGCCTCCGGCACGATCACCTCTCGCGAGCTCACCAACGGCAAGGTGAATCTCACCCTCGATGACAGCGGCGTCACCATCACCCTCAATGGCAAGGTCAATGTCACGCCCACCGCCGCAGGCCTGGCTCCCGGCAGCGTCATCACCGGCTCCGGGTCAATCAGCATCGCCGGGTTCTCCATCGATGGAGATTTCTCGGCAACGAAGACGACGTAGAAGCTTCGACGGCCGAAATCCCACAACGCACCTCGCCATTCGTTGATGCAAACGTCGCGGAATGCTTGCGTTCCCAAGAAATGGGCTTCCATCGAAAAAGCTGAAAAAGCGCCTAGCGTTTTTTCGAAGCATCTGTGAAAATGCATACGTTCATTTTTTGTTCCTGGCAATATTCCAGGGGCGGGCGATTCATTCATTTCGGCCTTAATTGAGTATGCGGGCTTGAACGGGGTGAACGGCCACTTTGTCTTTAAATCTTGTGCGGAGGTGGGACATGCGCAAAGTACAGCGCGGTAGCGTCTTGATTCTCGCTACGGCAATCGCAGGTTTGGGCATTGGCAGCAAAGCGACGTTCGCCCAGTTTGCATGGGACCCCCAGCAAACTCCGATTACGCCCAGCGGCGGCAGCGGAACCTGGGACAACACGACCCTCAACTGGTCCAACGGAATCAGCGATGTCGCCTGGAACTCCAGCACAGCCAACTTCGGCGCACCGGGCGGAGTGGTCACGATCGGAGCGCCCGTTAGCGCAGCCGCGATCAATCTCAACGCCGGCGGCTATACCTTTTCCAGTTCCAATCCAGCCAATGTCCTCTCGCTTTCCTCGGGCACTCTCACGCAAAGCGCGGGCATCAGCGGCATCAATGAACTGGCCGGGCCGCTCAATTTCAGTAACTCGACTGTGAATATTAATGGCGGCACGCTGAAGCTCTCCAACACACTCAGCAGTGCCGCCAATGCCATTATCAATACGACTTTTAATGTCGCCAGCGGCTCGAAACTGGAATTCAATGCCGTCACCGGTGCCGGGTCGTTGGGCAATGGCAACATTGTCCTCAATGGCGGGACGCTGCAGATCGATCCAACGGCTAACGGAGTGGTGGGATCATATAACAGTCATTTTGTTTCCAGCATCAACACCGAGACCACTTCGAACAACTATGATGCAGCGGCATTTCCCGGCAGCCCGTCGGTGCTGAGCGGCGTAATCAACTTCAACGCAAACAATTCCAGCACGCCGTTCTATTCCGGTGGCCCAACGGTCAATTTCGGCGCTCGCTTCTCCGGCGCAATCAATATTTCCACCGCAGGTCAATATTCTTTTTCGACAACCTCCGATGATGGAAGCCGGCTGTATATCGACAATCGGCTGGTGGTCGTAAACGACGGACCCAAGGCGCCATCAACCATAACCGGCGCGCCAGTTACGCTCGGTGCGGGCTTGCACGAGTTCCGTCTCGATTACACTCAGGGCGGAGGGGGCTCGTTGCTGGCCTTCAATTACAGTGGACCTGACACCGCGAACAATTCAGTTTTAGTCCCCGCCTCCGCGATGCAGACGCTCGATCCGATCTCAATGGCAAACAATGTCTCGCTCACAAAGGACTCCAGCATCAATGTCGTCGGCAGTAATTTCACCCAGGTGGGAATGGGAACGGTAACGTTCAATCTCTCTTCGGGCGGAAGCGCGACACTATCGATCAATGGCGCGAGCGACAAAAGCCTTCATCTGACCGGAATCAACCTGGCGGCGAATACAACGGACACCATCAATACTTCGATGGACGTCTATGCGGGGAAGATTTTTCAGACCAATGTCGGAGTCTCGCCGATCATCGTGAAGACCGGTAGCGGTCGCCTCATTTTTGATAACACTGCATCTCACGACAGTTTCATTAACTTCATCGACATTCGCGAAGGAACGGTCGAAATTGTAACGAGCGGCTATCCAACGGCAGCGAACCCGGTCACCGATTCAACTCTTGAAATTGATGGGGGCACGCTCGCACTAGATACAAAGAATGGCGGATCCCTGGCGGACAATCCCGTTATTGTTACACCCGCTGGCGGAAAGCTATATGCGATAGGTGCGAATTCTTACTTTCTGGGTGCGGTTCAGCTGAATGGGAACCTCGAAGTATTCAACTCGACAGCCAATGCAACCAGCTATGATACCATAATTGCCCCGGGTACATTGACGGGGAGCGGAAATATCACCAAGACTCCCGGTGTCTTTACCGGCGACAATTCAAATTTGGGAAAATTGCAATTGCAGCTCAGCTCCCCGAATTGGGGTGGTTCAATCATAGTCGATGCCAATGCAGGCGGCGTTGAAGGCTATTTCAGAAATACGACCGACCAGCCTTTTGGGCCAAATGCGATCACGCTGCATGGGGGTTATCTGGAGCTGACGCGTGTTGGCAGCGTTCTTGGAGTCCCCTACGCGCCGGGCAACGATATAAACGCCGATGGAGATTTTTCGCTCAACACCGGCGACACCAGCACGTCCGACTACAGCACATATCAGCTCGGCCATCTCACGCTAACTGGTGCGCGGACGGTAACACAAAACAGCGACGGAACGACCGGTGCAATTTTCACTGGGGCCACGCTGGGTGGCGATACGACTTTCAACGTTGCAGGCACTCTTGGAATTGGCGGCGTCACTGAAACGACTCCTTCCTCTTTGACAAAGACTGGTTTCGGTACATTGACCCTTAACGGCCCAAGCGCCTACACCGGCCAGACCAACTTGCAATTGGGCACGGTCAAGCTAGGCGGCAGTAATGCTCTCCCTGTGGGCACTGTTAACGTGGCGCAGGGTGCGCTTGACCTCAACGGCAATAGTCAAGCGATCAACCATCTTCTAAGCACTTCGTCAGGGCCCATCAGCGCGGGTCTCATCACCAACACCAGTACAACCGCCTCGACTTTGACCCTGAACAGCGATTCAACTTTTACCGGAATCATCGCCGACGGCGCACCCGGCCAGACGGTTGGATTGCGAGTCATGTCCGGCACCACCACGCTTTCCGGGCTCAATCGGTACAGCGGCGGATCGTTTGTAAATAGCGGCGCGACGCTGACATCGGGTGTGACCGTGGGAAGTAGCGGCCCATTCGGTACCGGAGCCGTTACTCTCGCAGGCGGAACTCTTAAGCTCGGAGGTCAGCAGCAAGTCGTTCCCACTGCACAGGGATTGTTGACACAGATCTTCAACAGCATTCCTGCGAGAACTGGCGCCAGCGACCCAGATTATGCCACGCTCACGTCCCTCAGTTCGCATCTTGCTGGCGCTCCTGTGGCAGTTTCTGTTCAGAGCACCACCAACGGCAAGGACAATTTTGACTTCAGCAACGCGACGGTGAGCAATGGAACAGTAACCGGAACCTACACATCCCAGGCGCCGTTCGGCACACCGCCAAGCCAATCGAACGACACGACGGCGGATTATGGATATCGCCTCAATAGCTATTTTGAAGTTCGCTTCAGCGGATACATCAACGTCCCTCAGGCAGGTGTTGCAACCTTCGCAACCACCAGCGACGACGGAAGCATGATCTGGCTGGACAACAATGACACGCCGGTCGTCAACAATAACTTTTATCAGGGGGCGGTGACGCGCAGCGGCACTTACGATTTCACGACGCCAGGTCTGCATCCGATTACGATCGGCTACTACGAGGGCTCCGTTGGCCTGGGTCTCAGTGTGAGTTGGACGCCGCCTGGAGCGAGCAGTTCCCATACGCTGCTCAACAGCGAAACGGCTACCGGTAATCTTGTCATGGCTCCAGTGCAGACGTATGCCAACGATCTGGTCGTTTCTGGAAATTCGTCAATTGATGTGAATAACTCATTGGCGGCGGTCATGGGGAATCTGTCGATCGGCGGCCAGCTTTCGCTGATCAGCAGCGACACCTCCGGATCGCCATATGGACTGACGCTGGGCAATGTCACGTTGACGGGGAATTCAACGTTCAATGTCGGCCCAAGCGCCGGCAGTGGAGCGGGGACGCTTACACTCGGCCCGATTACCAATGGCGGAAGCTTCAACGTCACTAAAACGGGCGGAGGTACATTGGTTCTTACCGGCAGCAATAGCTCGCCGGGATCGGTGGCAGTTTTGGGCGGTCTTCTGGATGTGGAAGGTTCGATCCATACATCAGGCGTTAACGTCATGGGTGGCGCGGTGCTGGGCGGCAAAGGCACCGTTCTGGATGGAGCTGTGGGAATTCACTCCAACGCGGCATTGGCTCCAAGCTTGAGCAGCACAACTCCGATTGGCGGTCCCTTCACCGTGCAAGGCACTCTTTCATTCGATGATTCCACTGCCAAGCTTGTCTTGGATCTTGCTGGTGTCACGCCCGGCAGCGGCTATGACCAACTTCAGTTTGGATCGAATGTAAGCCTCAATGGTGCGACGCTCATCCTTAACGATTCAACCGAGACGCAGGCATTGCCGGCCGTGCAGCGATTCTGGATCCTCGATGGTTTGCCCGGCAGCAGCAGCGTGAGCGGACTGCTCTCTTATCAGGGCCAGTTGCTGGCCGATGGATCCACCTTTACCGATTCAGCAGGCCAGCAGTTCATGATCGACTACAACGCCGCTGGCGATCCGAATGGAACCGGCCATGACATCCTGCTGAGCACAACGCCAGAGCCGACCGCGCTGGGTTTGCTGCTGGCGTCGGGAGTCGGCTTGCTCCTGCGCCGCCGGAGAGCTCGGGAAGTGGGTTGATCTTCAACGCCCAAAAACCGCCGCGTGAAGAAGCTCGACGGGATGGAATACCTTCAGTTTTATTCCCTCGGCAATCGCCTGGGACTGGATCTGCATGGCGCATCCAACGTTGCCGGTGATGCAAAGTTCGGCGCCGGTGGTCGCGATGTTGGTCAACTTGCGGTGGGCGAGGCGCGTGGACATTTCAGGTTGCTCGAGGTTGTAGGTGCCGGCGGCACCGCAGCACATGTCATTTTCGGGCAGCGGCAAAAGCGTCAGGCCCGGGATTTTGGCTAGGAGCGCGCGCGGAGCGGCGGTAACTTTCTGTGCATGGGCGAGGTGACAGGCATCGTGATACGTCGCCTTCATCGCAATCGCGTGGCGCGGCTCGGGGAGGGGAAGCTCGAGCAGAATCTCGCTGATGTCGCGGACTTTTAAGGCGAATTCGATGGCGCGTTGGGCGTAAGCCGGGTCGTCGCGCAGCAGATGCGGGTAATCTCGAAGCATCGCGCCGCAGCCGGCGATGTCGGTGACGATCCAATCAACCGCGGGGCTTCCAACGGGGCAAAAGGCATCGATATTCCGCCGAGCCATTTCGGCGGCGGGATTGTGGTGGCCATTGTGATGATGGATCGCGCCGCAGCAGCTTTGCGCACGTGGCACACGGACTCCCGCTCCGCTGGCCAATAGCAGATCGACTGCCTTTCGATTCACCGAATCATACAGCACCGATCCGATGCAGCCAGCGAAGAAGCCAATTGTTGGCTTGGTGGAAGTGGAATGCTGCGGTTCGAGAACTTCCGGAAGTCGAACGGGCCAGAGCGGACCGCGGGTCGGCAGCATTTGTTCCATCTTCCGCAATTGCAATGGAAGTAGGTTGAACAAACCCACTTTTCGCAGCAAGGCATAGATGCCTAGCTTCTGAAGCACTCGGGCGGGAAGCAGCGCAATCTTGAGCCGCGATGGACGCGTGAAGATGTTGAAGAACAGCCATCGCACGAGCCGGCCCTGGAGCGGCAGGCTGCGCGAATCGCCCAACCGCGCGCGAGTTTCCTCGATCAGCTCATGATAGATCACGCCGCTCGGGCAGGCGGTTTCGCAGCCTCGACAATCGAGACACAGATCCAGGTGCTTTCGCACGGTATCAGTGGGCTCGATTTTGCCTTCAGCCAACCCGAGCATGAGCTGAATTCTGCCGCGGGGAGAATCGGCCTCGTGGCCGGTTTCGGTGTAGGTGGGACAGGCCGGCAGACAAAGGCCGCAATGGACGCAGGTCAGGCCGCGCTCGTAAGTGCGCGGGTCCATCGGCATCTTCGAGTGCGGCGATTTTTCTGTTTCGACAATCGGCAGTGTGCTCAACGGATCGACCAGGGTAAAGGATTCAATTTGTTTTCGGGATCGAATGCGATTTTCAGCCGCTCGATTATTTGACGTTCGATCGGATTTGTCGAGACGTCCAGCAAAGGAGCCGGGGTCTCGTTGCCTTTCCAGAAAGAGACGGTTCCCGAGAGCTTGGCGAATGTCGCCGAGACCACAGATCGATCGGCCGGCGCGGTGCCGAGCACAATGCCAAACGCCGCGTCGGCGATCCAGTTGGCGTCGGGGAGCGATGCAGGCAGTTCATTGAGACGGACTGGCGGCACCGAAGCACGAAAGATTGTTTCACCTGAAGCGCGCCATGTGCTGGCTCGATGTGCTACATCGTCGGCAAAGGATTGCTCAATAATTTCTCGCGGTTCCGACTGCTTCACGTGATCGCGATAATATTGCAGCGTCGGCTCATCGCCGAGATAGCCCAGTTGCAATTCATTTCGCAAAAGCATCGCCCATTGCGGCTTCAATGGGCCGGGCATCAGGCGATTCAGGATTCGAACATCAGGAGCGTGGATAGCGCGAATCACCCCCGCCGGCCTTCGCCAGGTGCGAACAGTGAGCGCCTCGATCCGGCCAAAGATGCCGGCGCTTCCAACCAGAAACTTGGTCAGGTCATATCCTGCCACGTTTTTTACGACGCGGCCTCCCGCGGTGATCAGCTCGCCGCGGCCATTTTCAAATTGAAGGCCCAGCAACAGATCGCGCCAAGCTCCGTAGCCGAGGCGAAGGGGTCCGGTGGAGTTATGCCCAACAAGGTGGCCGAGCGTCGCGTCCGCATTTGCGTCGATCGGCAGCCACTGATCGATTTCGCCCAGCGCGCGTTGCGCCTCGCGCAGCGGAACTTCAGCCGAAAAAGTCGCCGTCATGTCCCGGGCATGCAATTCAAAGTGGCCGGGGGCAACCCAAGGCTCGCGATTGGGGCGGAAGTCATCGGCGGTCATTGCGGGCGATCATATCGAAAGGCGACGCATTGGATATGCCTGATGGCACTCCAAAGGCGCTGCGGAACGGCCGCCTTTCCCGCGTGTGATGCACCGCCGTCGGCGAGTTTTGCGCTTGCAGAGCGAAATTGTTCAGCCCCTTAACTATTTTGAGCCGATAAATCTCGCGGCACTTGGAAGACGGCGATCCGTGGGGCCGTGGATAGAGTCCATGCGCCAGTGACAAAAAGGAGTTGTTATGTCCACGATCGGCTCAGCCGGCTCGGTGAGCGGGCTGTATCAGTTTTTCCAAGGAATCTCGGCCAATACCGCGACGCCAACGAGTGCAACGTCGACGACCAGCGGTGTCGACGGCACGACTTCAACCGATGCCAGCCAGACCGGCCAGATCAGCAGCCACCATCACCATCATGGTGGCGGTGGTGGCGGAGCGATGTTCAAGCAGATTCAAAGCGCTGTCACCAGCGCTCTGCAGAGCGCACAAGCCAATGGCACCGACCAGGACCCCAATCAGGTCATCGAAGATGCAATCAGCAGCGTCTTGAAGAATGCCGGCAATGGTACGAGTGCTACTGGCAGCACAGCAACCGGCGCTAGGCAGTCGGTAGCCTATCCGGATGGCGATGGTGATACCGACGCGAATGGCGCGGCGGAGGGAAGCGAATCGGCAAAGCAATCTTTCTTCCAGGGACTCCAAGCCCTTGGCGTCGATCCGCAGCAATTCCACCAGGATTTCCTGGCGGCTGTCCAGAATGCGCAGAACGGAAATGTCGATCCGTCGACCGCTTTCCAAAGCTTCCCGCCGGGATCGGGCGTGGATACGTTCGCGTGAAATGCGCACAATCGCTGCAGTGATTAATTGGTCGCGGCGGATTCCGTCGCTTCCTGCTCGTGGATCAGGTGATACTCATACGCATCCACAAGCGCTTGCCAGCTTGCATCGATGATGTTCTGGCTGACTCCGATGGTGCCGAAGGTTTCCTTCGCGCCGCTTCGCGACGTTCGACGGCACTCGATAACCACGCGCACACTGGCGGCGGTTTCATCCTTGGAATTGATCACGCGCACCTTGTAATCGATCAGGTGAACGCGCTCGATGGCAGCATAATGGGGCCGAAGCGCCCGCCGAAGCGCGCCGTCGAGTGCGTTCACCGGCCCATCGCCTTCGGCTACCCGATGCTCGACCGTTGATCCCACGCGAAGCTTGACCGTTGCTTCGGAGACAGCAGGCCCGCCGGTCTGCTTCAGCACCGACACGCGATAGTAATCCAGTTCAAAAAATCGCTGATATCGGCCGATCTCGCGGCGGAGCAGAAGCTCGAAGCTGGCCTCGGCCGCTTCAAATTGATAACCCTGATTTTCCAGGTTCTTCACCTGCTCCAGCACATTGCGGAGGGTCGTCTTGTCATTTTCCAGATCGAATTTGCGGCCGGCCTTGTTCGCGATGTTGGAGACGCCGGACAATTCGCTGATGAGAATTCTTCGCGAATTTCCGACTTCTTCGGGCGAAACATGCTCGTAGGTGCTGACATCCTTCTGCACTGCCTGCACATGCATGCCGCCCTTGTGGGCGAAGGCCGAACTGCCCACGTAGGGCTGGCCGGGCGAAAGGTTCATGTTGGCCGTCTCGTAGACATACCGACTCACTTCCGTGAGACGCTTGAGCGAATCCTCCCGCAGGCAATCCAAGTTGTATTTCAATCGGAGATTCGCAATGAGCGGCAGCAGATCCATGTTTCCACACCGCTCGCCGACGCCGTTGACGGTGCCTTGGGCGTGAGCCGCGCCTGCGCGAATGGCTGAGAGAGCATTGGCGATTGCCAGGCCGGCGTCATTATGCGTATGAATGCCGATGCGGGCGCTGGTTTGCTTTTTCACCTGTGCAACCGCTTCGGCGATTTGCTCCGGCATCGTGCCACCGTTGGTGTCGCAAAGGCAGAGGACCGATGCCCCGGCTTCCTGAGCCGCGACAAGCGTGCTGATCGCATACTGCGGATTTGAGCGCATCGTGTCGAAGAAATGCTCGGCATCGTAAACCACCTGCCGGCCGGCGCTACGCATCAAGGCAACCGAATCGGCAATCATCGCCAGGTTTTCCTCGGACGTCACATTCAGCACCGCCTTGACCTGGTAATCGCTGGTCTTGCCGACGAGTGTCACCACCGGCGTCTGCGCATCCAGCAGCGCCTTCATGTTCGGATCATCTTCAGCTTTGACGCCGCGCCGGCGGGTCATGCCAAACGCACAGATTTTCGCATTTTTCAGTTTCAGCTCGCGCACATCCTGAAAGAAGGCGCGGTCTTTTTCGTTGGACCCCGGGAAGCCGCCTTCGATGTAATCGACGCCCAGTTCATCGAGCTTCTGCGCGATGGCCAGCTTGTCCTGAAGGGAAAGGTTGAAGCCTTCGCCCTGCGTGCCATCGCGAAGAGTGGTGTCGTAGATTTCGATCCTGCGCTGCTCGCTCATGGGCGACCTTTTCAAACGTATTGACCAACAAAAATGCCCCGCCGACTGGGCAGGGCTGTGAGTCTAAATCAATTCGAAGCTCGGCCCTACCCATGCTTTCGCTGGGCAATGATGATTCGGCCGGTAATGATAGCGTATTGGGCCATCGAGGGGTGAATCATAGCCACCTGGGGCGGCGGGTCAAACGCGGGGATAACTTGAGATGCTCACCGGGATTTTTTGCCGTTGGGTGGCGGCACCGTAACGACTTTCCCATCGCGCCAGACATATACCGGGATTCCCAGGGCATGGTTTTCAGCTATTGCGCGGCGCACAGCCCTGCGCATCGCATTTAGCGCCTGCTTGCCACGACGGCTGATTTTCGGGGTCTTTTTCCTCATGATAGCTGTGCATCGCGTCGCATGGCTGCTATGGCTTTTGCGTCGCTGATAATCATTGGGCCTTCTCGCTTTTCAGCAATAATCCTCGGCTCCAGCCCGGAATTATCAAAGATCATAACGTAATCGGCCAAGTCATAATATGTTTCAAACAGATTGCGCAAAGCTCGATAGAATCGTCGCCGAACAGTCGGCGTCGGAATATTGTGTCCGCCACGGCGCACTCGCGCCTTGATTCGCCCAATCGCGAGCCGAGAATTTGGGATCCACAGGAAGTAAAGATGCACTTCATATCCGTCTGCCTTCATTCGTCGCAGCAGATTTGCATAGGTCCTTCCTGATAGTGTTGTTTCGACGGCAAACGTGGATCTTTCGCCGCGAAGTTCTCTGATACGCTTCAGGACGGCGCGGCCAGCGGCGGCAGCAACGGTCTCGGGAGAAAATGGGGAAAGCCCCTGAGCAATTAAATCCGCATTGATGAAGGTCACATCACCAACAATTTTCGGGAAGAACTCCGTGGCAAACGTGGTTTTTCCTGATCCATTAGACCCTGCGATCAGATAAATGATTGGCCGGTGCGGCGTCGTCATTGGCTCTTTTCGTTGAATCGCATTAATTCGTCGGTGCCTGCCGGATCATCTTATCTTCGACACCGCCTTGCTGTCGGCATCGACAAATCGGAGCAGCTCGTCCTTCCAATGCAGCGCGTAGTCGATGCCAATGCGCGGTGTGGTAAGGACGCGAGGTCGTTTGCGAGGTCCTTTGACCAAATATAGCGAATCGCTCGTACACAGGTTGGTCGCGTTATCTGCGCGCGTGATGCGAAAGCCGCGGGCGAGTTTGCCGGGGCCGCTGAGGTTTTCTGTCCAGCCATCGAGGGGCTCGGCCGCGCGAATCAGAACCGCATGGGCGTCGCCGACGGCGCCGACGACGATGTTGAACATGTCGTACATGCCATAAATGAGATAGACGTAGGCATGGCCCGGCGAGGCGAACATCACTTCGGTCCGCTTGGTCCGACCTTTTGAAGCGTGCGACGCGAGGTCGATGGGGCCTAGATAAGCTTCGGTTTCGACAATTCTTCCGCGCAGAACGCGGCTGCCGATTTTCCGAACAATGATCGTACCGATTAATCGCCGAGCGGCATCCTTTGCTTGCCTTTGGTAAAGCGACATGTCAATTCGCATCTCTGATGCACTTGCGTCGGCGCGATTCGAACGTGTGAGGGAAGAGCGACTTACAGCCATAAGGCCAATGAAGATAGGAAAGGCCGGCGCTGTCGGCAACGGCGTAGAAATGCCGATCAATCCTGGACGGCTGTCCCCGCGCTTGGATGATGACTAACATTGAAAGATATGGCCAAACAGACCTCACGAAGCCGACTTGAATATGACATCATCGAGCCCATCGGCAAGCGCGTCGTCGTGCGCAAGGATGAAAACAAACGCCAGACAAAAAGCGGCATTGTGCTGCCCGACAGTCATGAGATCCCGGTCATCACCGGCCGTGTCATAGCGGTCAGCAAGGCGATCGAAAACGACGAAGATCAGACCATTCGCCAATACGACAAAGTTCTCTTCGATCCGCGCGAAGCCATCCCAGTCGAGCTCGAGCATGACAATCGCATGTTTGTCGTCCACATCGATCGTGTGCTGGCGATTTTCCGTCGATCGGACCAGCCTCGGCCGACAGGCGAGCAGGCACGGCGGGAAGATGACGAAGGCACTGGCGCTGGCGATGAATAAAGGGTAGTTGGGATTGTGGAGAGCCATGCTGGAACATTTGTTGCTGCTCTGAAAATCCATGATCGAAAAAGGATGGAATTTGAATGCGTAAACGGGTTGTATTAGTGGGCCATTGTGGTCCTGACAGCAGCTATTTGCGAACGGTTCTGTCGTCGGTCGATCGCGGTGTCGAAATCTCCGCCGTCGATGATGAACAAAGCCTGACGACGGCGCTGCAGAGCGGCGTCGATCTGGTCCTTTTTAACCGCCTTTTGGATTACGGCTTTGAAGAAGTGGAAGGAGCGAAGGTCATCGCCCGCATGCATCAGCAATTCCCGAACGCGAAACTGATGATGGTGAGCAATTATCCCGAAGCCCAGGGGGATGCCGTGGCTGCGGGAGCCTTACCCGGTTTTGGTAAGCGAGAACTGGGTTCGCCGCGCGTCAAGGAACTTTTAAAGTCCGTTCTTTCCGATACATCAGCAACCGTGCAACAAAGCAAGGCAGTTTAGACGTTGCCCTTTTCCCACAAAGCGAGCTAAACAAGCAAGCTGGCAATAGTGCCAAGAGGAAAGGGAAACCTGAATGGCTTCGATTCTAAACTCTCGGTACGCTTCGAAGGCCGGTTGGATGGCTTCCGCAATCGCATGCGTCTTTGTGCTCAGCGCCTGCCATCACCATCATGATTATGACGATCGCGGTCATGATCGCATCGTCGAAGTGGACACCTATGGCCACCACCACGAAGGCTGGCGCGAGGGTAACCACTGGCATGGCGGGTGGTACGATGAGCGCCACGAATACCACTCCGACCCCGATGATTGGCATCGATAAACCGAATCAGCGGGCCGAGGCGTGATTCTGACAGCAGAGAATCCGCCTCGGCCCGTGCTGTTTTTTCTTTCCCCTCGCCTACGATGGTGCGCCTCGACGACGCGACCTTCTCGGTAACTTGAAAACGCGAACCCCAAGTACCGGAAGTTTGACGATCAGCGACATCCTTTTGCTTGCCGGCAGACGGACGATTTTCATCGGCCGACGCCACGACATGGATGCGATCTCCATCTGAAGCAAGCATGAATCAGGTAGAATATTTCGATCCTGGAGCCAGCGAGCAAATGCGATTGCATCGGCTCGCGGACCTTCCGGCGGGGGAGCGGGATGATTCGCAGTAAATTCTGCCAAAAGCGTCACAAACGAATTGCCAAGTGCTTTCACAAGAGACGGCATTGCCTTACGAATCCCCGCAGCACGCTTAAGAGCGAGGGATTTTGCAGCGACAGATATTTGCGCGTCTGAAAAACCTTCGGGCAAGGGCTGTCCGCATTTGAGCGCATCAATCAGTGCAGCCTGCTGCAGTGCCAACTCCTGCCGGCTTGTCTCTACTGCAAGTTGATTCTCAGCGGAGAGCATTTATCTCCTCGCGGCCCCGGCGCGAATCTCGCCCGCGCTCAACTGTTTTCGCAATGGCATCGAGCTCCCGATGAAGCTGCGCTTCAGGCGGATAGCACTCATCGCGCTCGAGCATGATGCCCGGCAGATTGCATCGCGCTCCCAGTTCCGTCACCAGATCCAGCACTTCAAGCGGCACACTCGCCGAGTGCGTGTCATAGTAAATTCCCTCGCGCTCTTCGCCGCCGGCAACGTGTACGTACGCCAACCGGTGCAGTGGCAATTGATTCAGAAAGGAAACTGCATCGCCACCAAGGTTTCGCGCATTGGCCCAGACATTGGCCAGGTCCAGCAGAAGCAGGGCGCCGGTGCGATCGATAATCTGGCCGATGAATTCCGCTTCGCTCATCTGAGCATCGGGCCATTCAAAAAGGGCGGAAATGTTTTCCAGTGCAAGTGGAACCGGAAGAATATCCTGGGCGCGCTTGACGTTATCGACGACCACATCGACGGCCGTCTTCGTTCTTGGCAGCGGCAGCAGATGACCGGCTTCCTTGCCGCCCGCACGGACGAAGGCAATGTGCTCGCTGACCAGCGGCGAATTACATCGACGGGCTGCCTCCGCCAGCCGATTCACCCGTTTCAAATCCAGCGGCTCAGCTCCACCCAGCGAAAGCGATATTCCATGCGGGACCACATGCAACCCGCGATCGCGCAACACTTCAATTGCGGCCGGGATGGGACCATCTTCAGCAAGGTTCTCAGCAATGGCCTCGACAAAACCGAGCCCCGGATAGCGCTCGATGGCCAGCGCCAATTCCGGCCGCCAACCGATGCCAAGGCCAAGAGCGGGTATCGAGCTGCCACTTACATGGCTATGCATCATACCTCCTGAAAAGACTCAACCGCCGCACCCTCCACAACCACCTCCACCGCACCCACCGCCTCCACAACCTCCTCCTCCGCCACAACCGGCGCTGGCGCAGCCGCCAGAAGAGCTCCCATCGTAAGATCCGCTCTGAGGCGGCGGCTGGATCATAAGGCGCAGTGCCTGCAAAGGGCTCCCGGTCAATACTGCCGGCCCAAACAGCGCCAAAGCCAGCACCAGATCATCGCCGGCAAGCGAATCAATCGCGGAAACGGCAGTTGTTCTCAAGGCAGCATTCCCGCGACGGAGCACGCCGAGTGCGGCGTCGCCGCGGCGTGTTCGGATCGGCCGGAGAATCAGGAAAGCGCCCATTCCGCCGCCCACCAGCAGGCAAAGCATCATCAGGATTCCAACCGGCCGGTTGCGCGAAATGCCGACGCAAATCTTTGCGATGCCCAGTAGAAGCACCAGCAGCATCACTAGCGCGGGGACGAGGCGAGCCATCACTCGTTGCCGCGCTCCCAGTATGAGGCCGTATTCGCGCAACCGGGGCGCCAGTTGCTGGGCGATTACCGTTGCGCCGTTGCGAAGGTCGGCCAGCTTACGTCCATTCGGCATTGCAGCCTGAACTTGGCCGAAAATCCCTTTTTCCAAAGCAAGAGCCTGGGCCGGCAACGGCTGTAATACGGTTATTCTGCCGCGCTTGTCGGTGGCCGAGAGGATGCCACAATGCACGAGCCCCGCGACCGCGGCATCAACGACTCCATTAGCGCCGCCCGCCAGATAAGCAACTTCAAATCGATCGAGTCTTGGGGCGATGTAGGTTCCGTCACCGCCCGGATCACGAAGGACCCATCGAAGCCAAAGTGCCAGTAAAACCGCGCTGCAGGAAAGGGTGAAATAAAACGCCAGGAAATCGGGCCCGCGTAGATTCAGGAGATTCATTTGGCCTCCCATGTATCTATCGGACAAGCTATCGGCATTGGTGGATCATGAGAAATTATGAAGGAGGTGATGGATTATAGATCGATGGGCATGGCCCCCCCAGCAGCCTTCCGATACGATACCGGAATCGCGCAATCGATCACTCCTGCATTGCAATCGGCTATCCCGCTCCAAACGAAAAGCCCCCGCCGCAGGTGAATCCTGGGGCGGGGGCGATATTTCAATTCAACTGGAAATCAGACTAGCAAGCCACGTTTCGGCGGCCGAGCTTCAACATAATCCCCATCGCGCCGAACAGTGCCAGGCCGGCATAAACCGGGGCAGGCAGGGGGCCGCTGACGATGTTGGGCACATTGGTGGAAGTGGTGGTCTTGCTGCCTGTGCCGTATCCAAAGATCACGTTTGAAATGGTGGAGTTCGGCGTGAGACCATTCACAGTGATCGTGAATTCGACCTGTTCGAATGCGAACGGATTGTGCGGGCCGTTCCCGGTGATGGAGTTATTGGCAGCAGAGTAGTTGCCGCCCGTCGGCTTCCCGATGATCGTGTTATCCGGCATGTCAGCCGTAAGCTGAAGTCCGGAAGCCAAAGTCCAGTCGGAAACAGTTACGGTCGGCGCGTCCGCGGCCGTTTGGTAAGTCCCATTAGGGTTGATTGTGATATTGGATCCGGAAGCCGTGTTCAGGGTGCCCGAAGTAATCACCGGATTAGAAATTGCAAACTGCAGGCTCCGAAGCAGATCGCCCGCATTCAGCGTGAGTGACGTCGTATTCTTTAGCACGATGTCCAGCGAATTGTTGGTCAAGGTGAAGATCGCCTCGCCGCTGAAATTCTGCCCGCCGACACTGTTGGAGTCGAACGTGTACATGGAGTTCGCACGCGCGCCCTGAACGCCAACGAGCACCAAAACCAAAGCGATAAGAGAATAAGCCTTCATGATTCTGTCCCTCAGTCCCGTCCCTATAGGTGAAAATCCCCAAAAGCCATCGGAGCCCTGCAACACGATGCAGAAACATGCAACCCGCGGCGAACGAAAAAACTAAACTAAACTTGGCAATATAAGACCGGCCAAAGCAGTAACATCCCAAAGTCTGCCCTAAAAGCCCTCATGAGCCTTGCCCAAGCTCAGCCATTAGGATACTACAACGGTCAAACAGGTCAATAAAAATCCCATAATAAATTCTTGCTGTCATCTAGATGGAAGTTTAGATAAACCCTGACAGACATACTGGGTCAAACTTCGGCTCCGCACCGAAATCAACGGTTATTTGAACTCTAATTACCCACCCTTTTCGTTATAGCCCGCACAGGCTGAGACCGGTTGTTTAGGACGCCATCCTGAACATCGCAGCCGCGGTAATCGGTTACTCTGATCACTTCAAGCGGATGCCGCCGAATTGCAATTGAAACGAGCCCGTTTTAGGATAGCCCCTTCGATTTCCCGGTCCGTCATTCCACCAGAAGAACCTATTTGAAAGGATTTGTAGTCGTATGCCGCTCATGACAACCAAGCCGATGTTCGATCTGGCCTATAACGGCGGATTCGCGGTCGGCGCTTTCAATGTCAACAACATGGAGATCACGCAGGCCATCATCGAGGCCTGCGCCAAGGAAAGGAGCCCGCTGATCCTGCAGATTTCCAAAGGGGCGCGCAAGTACGCGAAGATGAACTACCTCCGCCACATCATCCTGGCGGCGGTGGAGGAATATCCGGAGTTGCCGATCGCGATTCACCTCGATCACGGCGATACCGTCGATCTAGTGGACACCTGCCTTCGCGACGGCTTCACCAGTGTCATGATCGACGGCAGCCATCATCCTTATGACGAAAATGTTCACCTCACCGCCGAGGCGGTGAAGCATGCCCATGCGGCCGGCGTAGTCGTCGAAGCCGAGCTGGGAATGCTTGGCGGCATCGAGGAAGACGTCGTCGGTCTCGACGCGGCCGAATATGAAAAGAATGTCGAGAAGTACTTGACTGATCCCGAGCAGGCCAAAGATTTCTACAAGCGCACGGGCATTGACAGCCTCGCCGTCGCGATTGGCACCAGCCACGGGGCTTTCAAATTCAAGCATGAAGCGAAGTTGGCCTTCAATCGCATCGAGCAGATCATGAAGACCTGCCCCGGCCTGCCGCTGGTCATGCACGGCTCCAGCAGCGTGCCGCAGGAATTCATCGACCTGGTCAACAAGTACGGCGGCAACATGCCCAACGCCAAGGGCGTTCCCGAAGACCAGATCAACATGGCCGTCACCAAGTACGGCGTCTGCAAGGTCAACATCGACACCGATCTTCGCCTGGCGATGACCGCCAAGATTCGCGAAGTCTTTTCGACCAAGCCGGCCGAGTTCGACCCGCGCAATTACCTCGGCCCCGCGCGCGAAGCGATCATCAGCATGGTGCAGCGCAAGCTGCATGTGCTGAACAGTGCCGGCAAGTCGGATGCGGTCAACAAGCACTGGGAAAAACTCGGCAAGCCGCTGCCGACGTACTACAAGAAGTAAGGTGTCGGTCGCGATCTTAAGAGAACGTTGATTCCAACGAGCGGATCGATCAGGATCACTGGTCGATCCGCTTTTGCGCGCGGAAATTGCAATTCAAATTGGATCCAGGACAGGAGGACACGATGAAGTTTTTCGCATTATTAATGACCGCAATGATTGGTCTGAGTTTCTCTCCCGCTTTCGGGGCAGATCGGGAGACCGGCTCGCATGAAAAGATGCTGCATCATGTCGTGCTGCTGAAATTCAAAGCCGGCGCGACGAAGGAGCAGATTGCGCATGCCGAGCAGGTCTTCGCGGACCTGAAAAATAAGATTCCCACGATCGTCTCGCTCGAGTGGGGCACGAACGTTAGTCCCGAGCATCTCAATCGCGGCTACACGCATGCCTTCACCCTCACCTTCAAAACCGAGAAGGATCGAAACAATTACCTGGTCGATCCGGCGCACAAGAACCTCGGAAAAGTGCTCGGGCCAATTCTCGACGAAGTGCTGGTAATCGATTTCTGGGAGAAATGAGCGGCCTTTATCGATTGGCCAACTTCACGGAGATGCTTGAATAAGCGGTTCCTCGACGGACTTTGAGATTGACCGCATCACCGCCCTTGTGCGCGGAAACGGCTGCCATGAGTGAAGCCGGGTCGCGCACATCGCGGTCGTCGACGCCGACGATCACGTCGCCGGTCTTAAGTCCCGCGGCCATGGCAGGACCCGTCGGCAGCACCAGTGAAATCTTCAAACCATCATTTTCGGGCACGAATCGCAGCCCCAGGGCCAGGCTTCCAACACCCGGATGAGCCGATGGCGCAAGTCGCGCCAACATCCATTTGCTCCATGCTTCCTGAAGCGCCGGCAGGCTCATGCCGCTCGTTTTCTCCAGTGCAATCTTCCCCGATTCGTCTTTCGAATAGTCGGCTTTGTACGTGTCGTAAAAGTCCCGCAGTTTGCCCTGCTCATACAGGTAGAGCATCAAACTGCTCGCCTCGCCGTACGCGAGGTTCGCATTCATCGTGAACTGTTCGGTCGTATAATGCAGCAGCTTTTCGAACGGGATCAATCCATTGCGCTTGGCCGCTCGCTGGACGAACGCCAGGCGGTAATTATCCGCTGGCGTCAGCGTTCCTTCCGCGAACTCCCCGGCTTCATACATTGACGCCAGCCCCTCGCGCAGCCACACCGGATGGACCTGCCCAATCGCATGCTGATCGGCAGCATGCAGCGCATGCGTGAATTCGTGGATCATCACCTGCCCCATGCGCTGGGCGATCAGCGTCCGCGTGTCATCCACGTACATCCCTTCGACGCCAATGCGCTTCACCTCTCGTCGAAAGTCGCGCGCCGACGGCACGACGATTCGGATGAATTCATCCGAAGGATTGGAAAACAGCGTCTGCTGCTGGCTGTGCATCTGCTCAAGCAAAAGCTGATGCAGTGCATCCAGCGTCGGTTGATCGGCATCCACCGCAAAAACCAGCTTGTGCTTCTCATCCGCTTCGTAGAGATAGGTTGAGCCGTAGCGAGCGCGAAGCTCATCCAGCGCGAGCTGTGCCGCGTGATGGCAGATCTCATCCTGCCGGGCCAGAAGCTTTTGATAGCGCGGCGTTTCGCGAAGCGGTGTGAGAAAGAAATTATGTTGAAGATGATGGAAATCGGTAAATCCGGCGTCGGTCGCCTGCTCAAGCGCGTTCATCGCCTCATCTGGCTTTCCTTCGGCCATCTCGATGCAGGCGAGGTTGTAAAGCCAAGTCGGGTTTCCGTGGAGGATTTCTAATGCTTCGCGCAGCTTTGCTTCCGCTTCGGTCGGCCGATGTCCTTCCAGGAGCTGGACCGATTGCCGCGCCAGGTCAAACGCATGTTGGCGCTCAAATGCAGAGACTTCGCGGGTTGGGGCGGTGGTGGGAGAGGATGCTCCGAGAGCGGCGCTCATTAGCGCTGCGGTCACGAGAGTCACCATCCATGCCGGTGCAGAGCGAGTCATCGCAAACGTCCTTTGTAACTCTTCCCGCCGACGCGAAGCGGAGTCATTGTTCCTTTAGCCGCCCCTTTGTGGGGCGCGTCAAACGGCGCGAGAGGTCGCGCGCCTTAAGAACACCGAGAAGCGATACCTGCATCCCTAGGATTATCTTGCGCTCAACACGCACTGGACGCGCCCCACAAAGGGGCGGCTAAAGTGAGAAGGACGCAGTGCGGTTGGAGTAAAAATATATCCGCGGTCTATTGACTAACATCCATTTTCGTCTATCGAGCAACGAACGCAAAGCATCCACAATGTCGATAAGAACCATTACGATCAGATACTCCCTGGATTCCATGCTAAAGAGCGATTTCGCAATCGATTAAGCCGACACGCACCCTCATGGCTATCCCTCTCCGACTCAGTCCCCGCCATCCGCTCCGCAAGGGGATCGCGGCGGCGCTCGTTGCGGCGCTGGCGACGGCGCTGGGCTTTGCCGCGCATCACACGTCCGGGGTGAAGGTGGCAATGTCGGCGCTGTATAACACGCTTTACGATGCCTTTTACCATTTCCGCAAGCCGGTCGATCGGAAGAACACGCCGATCGTCATCGTGACGGCCGACGACGAAAGCAAGGAAAGCCTCGAGAAAAGGAAGATCCGCTGGCCCTATCCGCGCATCCTGTGGGGAAGCGCGGTGCAGTACATGGAGAAATGCGGCGCCAGGGCGGTCGTCTTCGATGTCATCTTTGAGGAGTCGTCCAACTTTGACGCGGAATTTGGAAAGCAGCTCGACTCGGCGAAAATCCCAGTTGTGATGGGGGCCATCATTCAGCCCACCGGCCAGCCTGATTCTTTTGCACCGAAGGTGAAAAAGCCGCCGATCTTCGGGGCCGTCAATATTCTCGACGACACAGTCGTGCGCGATTACAAGTCGAACGTCTTTGGCGTGCCGAGCCTGGCCCTTCGCGCGGTGCAGGTGACTGGTGGCAAGATTCCTTCATGGGCGGATCGTCCGTTCCGATTGCATTATTACGGCCCGACCAACGTCCCCGCCGGCAATCATGTCGATCACACCTATCAATACGTTCACGCATGGAGCGTTTTCACTGCGGCACAGCAGCCCGCCCGGGCCGCGGAAGTTCATGCTGACCCATCGCTCTTCAAGGACAAGATCGTGCTGATGGGTGCGACGATGGCGGGGGCGTACGACCAGAAATCGTCGCCGGTTTCGAAAATCTATCCCGGCGTCGAAGTGCAGGCGACCGCCATCGACAACCTGCTCAGCGGACAGTTCGTCGAGCCGGTGGACGCGATGGAGTCAAGCCTGCTCACCTTCATTGTTGCCCTCATTGCAGCGATTGGCGTGGTAATTCCGCGAAAGGCGAGCGTCAAAGTGATCTTCGCGGCAATTGCCGCAAGCGCACTCATCGCGATCGCGATCGCTTGGTTCGCGGGCTTCAATATTCATTGGCTGGCCATGTCGTCGCCGCTGCTGGCGTTGCTCTTTGCAATCGTCGGCGGATTTGCCTTCACCTATTTCGCAGAAGATCGCGATCGCAGGCTCGTGCTCAAGGCGCTCACGCAATATCTGTCGCCCGATGTGGCGGCTGAAATCGAGCGTAACCCCGCGAGCCTCAAGCTCGGCGGGCAACGCCGCGACATGACTGTCATGTTCACCGACATCCAGGGCTTCACCGATTTGAGTGAATCGATGGAGTCGGAAAAGTTGAGCGAGCTGCTGAATTTCTACCTCGGGGAGATGTCGGCCATCATCCTCGCCCACAACGGCACGCTCGATAAATACATCGGCGACGCCATCATGAGCTTCTGGAATGCGCCGATCGTGCAGGTCGATCACGCGGCCCGCGCCTGCCGGGCGGCTCTTGCCATGCAGAAGCGCGAAGCCGAAATTCAGCGCGATCTGGCTTCCATGGGCGCGCCCAATCTGCTGACCCGCATCGGCATCAACTCCGGCCCCATGGTCTTCGGCAACATGGGCGCGCCGCAAAAATTCAACTACAGCGTCCTGGGCGACTCGGTCAACCTCGGCAGCCGACTCGAAGGCGCCAATAAGTTCTATGGCTCCCGCATTTTGATTTCCGAATCAACCGCCGCGCTGATCGATGGACAATTCTTGATCCGCCAGCTCGATCTGCTTCGCGTCAAAGGGAAGCTCAAGCCGGTGGCGGTTTTTGAGTTGATGAGCGAAGGCAAAGAGGACACGAGCCTCGTCGATCGCGCCGCCAAATATGACCAGGCATTCAAGCTCTACGTCCAGCAAAAATGGGACGCCGCGATCGATATTCTTTCCCAAGTCCACCAGCAGTATCCGCATGATGGCCCCATCTCCGCGCTGATGAAGCGAGCCGAAAAGCTCCGCCACGACCCACCGCCGGGGGATTGGGACGGCGTGTATGTCGCGAAGGATAAATAAGCGGCAACTCATTCAAAGCAACCGAAATCCGCTATCATGTTTCGAACTCACGCGGAGAGCTCCGTGCAATCGATCAGCACGCCGCGTCAGTGCAACTCGAGGACAGCAAGCCATGAGAGCGACAATTTCACTGCTTAGTATCGCACTGTTTGCGAACGTTTTGTTCGGCAATCCCGCGCAGGCACAATCGCCCAAGCCCGTTCGCGTTTTCATTCTGGCTGGCCAGTCCAACATGGAAGGGCACGGCTTCGTTTGGGCCGATCCAAAGCGCAACGGCGGCAGGGGGTCGCTTGAATTCCTGGTTAAGGACCCGGCAACCGCCAAACGCTTTTCGCAACTGGTCGATGCTCAGGGGCACTTTCGTACGCGAGATGACGTCTGGATTTCGTATCTGGACCGCAAGGGGCCGCTCACCGTCGGATACGGAGCCAATCCCGATTTGATGGGCCCGGAACTCGGTTTCGGCTGGGTCATGGGCGACGCGCTGGACGAGCCCGTGCTGCTGATCAAATGCGCGTGGGGCGGCAAGAGTCTCGGGGTCGATTTCCGTTCCCCCAGCGCGGGAAAGCCGAGCTATTCGCTGGGCGCGAAAACCGATGCGAAGATTGCGAAAGATCCAAGCATCGTCGGCAAGTACTACCGAGAAACGGTGACACAGACGAAGGCGGCGCTCGCTCATATCAAAGACCTCGTGCCGGGCAGCGACGGACGCTATGTGCTGGCTGGGTTTGCGTGGCACCAGGGGTGGAACGATCGGATCAATGAGCAATTTACCGCCGAGTACGAAAGCAATATGGCCCATTTCATCCGCGATATGCGCAAGGGCTTGGGCGCTCCCAAGCTGCCGTTTGTGATCGCGGAAACCGGGATGGGCGGTCCTGAAGAAAAGAATCGACGCGCCTTGGCGCTAATGCAGGCACAAGCGGCGGTGGCGGAGCATCCCGAGTTCAAGGGTAACGTCGCCTTCGTCGCGACGCGCCAATTCTGGCGTACGCCCGAGCAGTCGCCCAACAGTCAGATCTATCACTGGAACTGCAACGCCGAGACGTATTACCTGATCGGCGCGGCGATGGGCGAAGCGATGAAGGGGCTCCTCGCGACGGACAGCAGTCGAGTTCAGGCCGGCGAGATGGCCGGTTACCTGCTGGTTCCCAACGAGAAAGTTCCCCAATCCTTCAATGCCGGGTTCTCGATGTATGTGGCGGCCTGGCCTCTTTTAAAGACTTATCCCGGCCATCGCTTCCAATCGGGCCTCTTTGGTACATGGATGTTCGCCCAGTATGAGGGCAAGGCTCCGGAGAAACTCTATTCCGATATCGAAGGCGGGCTGGGCTGGTGGCGGGGGACTCACTTTGCCACCGAGACTCCCAAATTCATCATGGGCGGCGTCGCTCCGAACTTCATCGAATGGGCCAACGGACCGGGCGCGGGAAAGGGTACAGATTGGAACAACCCCAAAGGGCAATACGGCATCGCTCAGCTCAGCCCGTGGCTGCTGTTCCCGCCTGATGGGCTTAATCTCAAGCAAGGCACCGCCGGTGAATTGTTCGGCTACGGCTACCTGCCGCTGCCACTTGCAAAAGCCAAACCTACGACTGATGGAAAGAACATTCCCACCGGCGACAACTGCTGGACGTTGTTCCTGAACACGGCCAACTTCAAGGGGCCGGTAGCATTCTTCACGCCGTATTTCTGGTCGCATGCGGCTCTCGACGAGTCGCGATTAGCCGGGCTGCTCCTCGACAGCCGTCCGTCTAATCCAAATAGGGCGGTGCAAATGGAAACTCAATACATCCCCGCATATCTCGGCACCGACAAGGATGGCCAGTCCTACGCACGGATCGCTCCGACGATGTTCCCACGCGGCGCCGACGGCGACAGCGTGCTGGTGCACCAAATTACCTCTTACAGTAAACATGCGCTCTGGGACGGCGTGAAAGCCTGGTTCGAAGGCGGAAGCCCGGTCACCGGCGCCATCAATCCCGAGGCGTCCGTCATTCATACGTTCACCGGACGCGGCGGGGCGACCTGGAAAATCTATCCGAATGGCGCTGCCAAAGATGAGCAGGTGCCACTGGTATGGGATACCTTTGCAACTCCGCGCGCGCTCGATCCGCACACGTTCGGCTATCACTGGAATGAAAAAATCGTTTCGGAAGGCAACTCGAACCAATTGTTGACGCTTCCAGAGTATTTCCGCCTCACGAAAGAGGCCGGCAAAAAACCGCACTGGATGCCTGTGCATGCGGAGGAAGTTCCCGCCGAAACCGGGCTTGGGTCGGTTTATTTCGATCGGCCCAGAGAACCTCGCGAGCAGGCATTTGTCACCCCGGATGATCCGCAGAGCTGCTGGAAGAAGCCCGGCCCCAAAGCCGGCCCATTCACTGCGCACCTCGGTGACGGCAGCATTGTCACGTACTACTGGTACCGCTTTGCCGACCAACCCGCGCTGCTGAATGCCGATCTGACCGATCAGGAGCGCGAGGCCATGCAAGCACGTGTGGAAAGGCTGCATCGCGCCTGGACTAAGGACCGCGACTATCTGCCTCCGCCCACCGTCGGCAAGCTCGCAGAGATTGACCCGGCTCTGGTTGTCACGCCACCGCCGGGGTTGGAAGTTGGATATGTTCCCATCGCGACGCGACAGGGGATGTCGAAATAATCAAAGAATATGCTTTTTACCTGCGCAAAAAAGAACCCCAGCCAAGTCGGCTGGGGTTCGCAAGTTCAATGCGCGATAGCTCAAGCCCAAATTAGATCGCGGATTTCGGCCAGCGCCGACGCGCCAGAGTGCCGAGACCCAGGATGCCGAGCAAGGCGCCACCCGTCCAGACCGACGACGGAAGAGGCGCTGGGTCGCTGATCGCGATGTATTCATTGCCGCCGAAAGGAGAGATGGGGGAATAGGGCACGCCATCCGGCAGCCAGTGGATTATTCCGCCCACTTCCATGATTCCTCCATTATCGTGCGCGTTCGGGTCATTAGCTCCGTTGATATTTCCGAAACCCGTATCGGCCGGGAAGCCGTCACCGCGTTGCGAGAGGAAGATCAGTCGGTCGCCGGTAAAGCCGCTGAGCGTGCCATTGGCGTCGGTAAATACGAAGAGATCGCTGAGCGTCGTATGGGCCGTGTCGTCCCAGATGCGGACGTCCCCATCAGTAAAGGGACCTGCTGCAGCAGGTAAGACATAGGTCAGCACATTCCCTGCGACGCGGCCGGTCGGGTCAGGCAACATCTGGCCAACGACGTTCTGGGTGGCACCACCATTGATGGCGATTGTGCCATGCCCATTCTCGTCGAAGTTAAAAAGGAATGGGTCGCCACCACCACTGAGACTTGCAGCGCGCGTCGAAGCGCAAAATGCCCACAGGCACACGATGCCGAGAGCGATCAACCTTTTCACGAGACACCTCCCGAAGTGAGTTTTCCCCTGTTAGCCCTGAAGCGAGGGGTGATCTTATCGGACGTAGCCTGCGTAACACAACAATTTTTTGTAAAAAATAAATGAACGCGCGGAATCATTTCTCGGCGGCATATAGAACGGCCCTTAAAGTTAGCCCATGAACTAAAATCGCTTCACTTATTTCAGCATCTTTACGCCATCCGTGTGACTCGCGGATTTGCCCCCGCGCCAAAAGCCTTGCGACCCAATTCGTAAGCTCCGATATCCGGCGCGCTCCCGGCATATCCGTCGGTGATGCCGGGGATGACCGTGCCGGCGTTGACTGCACTAGACTTACCCCGGAGGCGCAAGTCGCCGCGTCGCACGTTCGCGAACTGCGCCTCGGACAACGCGAGATTATCCTTTTGCTGCGCTGAGGGATCGATCTGCGTCGGCGCGGTGAACAAGTTGTTTATCAAAATCGACCCAGCCATGTTGCTCGCGTCGTCGCTGGCCACGCTCGACTGCGTCCCAACCAGGGTATTGTTATAGATCTGATTGTTATCCGATGGCTCATTCATCTTCAGCGCGTTATCCACATCCCAAACCACGTTGTGATGGACGAGATAATTAGTAGAGGAGTTGTCGAGGTAGATGCCGGAGCTACCAAATCCTCCGCTGTGGAAGCCACTGATCATGTTGTACGCGATCACGCTGCTTTGGCCGTCGGTGCCCCAGGTGTAGATGCCGCCCAGATCGGTGGTGAGCAGGCCGCCGTTGGAGATGCGGTTGTACATCACCGAGGCGGCGGGGGAGAAGCGCATGACGATGCCGCTGCGGCCGCAGTTGTAGATGGTATCGCTGATGACCTGATCATTACTGCCCAGGATCGTCACGCCCGCCTCGTCGGCGCCGATGGTATCGACATCATGGATGACGCAATTTCGGGCGAGGTTGTTGGAGCCGCCCAGAAAAACGCCGTCGCCGCTGCTCCAGGCGATCACGCTATTCTGGATCACATTGTCGCTGCCGTTGAGGATGATGCCGGTCATATGCGGCGAAAGCTTGTCGGCCCAGGGGTCAGCCTTGATCGTCTCCTGCGATACATAGCTGGCACTGATCGAATCGATCGTGTCGTGGGTGGAATTCGCGTCGGAGTTAATGGTACAGGAAAAAAGCTTGACGCCGACGATGTTGATATAGGAGCGCCCGCTCAAATCGAATGCATAGAGGCGATGCTTCGCTTCAATGCCGGTTGGCGCGCCGCCAGTCGATGGAATCATTGACAACGTCTGCGCGCTGGAATTGAAGTACCATTCGCCCGCCGCATCCATCGCGGCGGCCAACCCGGTTAGATAAAATTGATCGCCCGCCTGCGGCATCTGGTATTGCGAAGGATCGAGCTGCGTATACGAATAGGTCAACGTCCCCGGCGCCGACGCGATCACCGTGCCGGTCTGAAAGACCCATCCCTGTCCCGGCGCGATGTGAATCGTCGCGCCCACCCAGGTCCCAGCAGGATCGGTCAAGGCAGGCACCGAAATGGTAATCGTCGATACGCCATCCTGCGTCCCCTGATCGGTGACCGCGCCGACCTGCGCATAGCTCTGGTGCCACGGGTCGGCTGTCGCGCTGGAATTATTCGGCCAGCGCGCTTCCGTCAGCGGCGCGCCTTTGTAGAAGACTTGGTTTTTGCCGGCACCCAAGTCCCAGGACATCGGCGCCGACCATGAGCCGTTGGCGCCCGCGGTGAATCCACCGATCGGATCGGCGCCGTCGATGATGACGCTCTCGTGATGATAGGGCTCAAACGTGATTGGCGCCGTCGATGTCCCCGACTGCGCCGGCACGACCGACTCGCGATAAGTTCCCTTGCGAATAAAAACCGTATCGCCCGGCTGCGCGACATCCGCCGCGTGCTGAATCGTTTGAAACGGCTTGCGAAGCGTCCCCGCGTTCGCATCGGATCCGGTCGGCGCGACAAACCACGCCGACAAAAGCATCCGTCGCTCCAGACCCTCCACGAACTTCATGGGCCACACTCCTGCGCGCAAACAACTTCCTGCCGACACGACACGTGTGTCGGGGAAACCAACGTAAGCAAATGGGGTGCAAGAGATGCGAAGCGAGCTCGACGAGCGACAGGTGACAAGTTTTCGCGGGATACCTTGCGCGAAGCCGACAAGCGGCAGGAGGAGACACAACGCGCGCGGGCAAGCGCGCAACTTTCCGAGTCCCCACATCACGCAGATTCTTTCCCCCATTCAGCCGCTTGCCGGCTTCGCGCCTGCGTGGGATATGTGCGGAGAATGGGATCCCTCAAGGTTGGAAATTATCATCCCGATGCCTGACCTCTCCGTCACCCTTCACCGTGCCCGTCTTCCACTTCTGCGCAATCTCGATGTCTTCTCCGACTTTGTCCGTCAGCTTGACCAAATCCAGATTTCCGACGCGCCCTAATTTCTGCGGAATGTACTGGCTCGTCGAGACGGCGGCATATTTCTTCCACGCATCCAGAGCCGCCTGCATGTGGCGGACGGCATCATTCTGCTGCTCAGGCTTCCCGTTCTGGTCAAACAGAGCCAGCGCACTTGCGCCGAGTATCTTGTTCGCATAGTATTGCCCCAGAAGGGCCATCGCCTCGCAGTCAACCAACGTCTGTCGAAGCTCCTTATTGTTTCCCGCAAGCGGCCGCAACTCGTCCACAAATTCCAGCGCTCGCTTCGAATCTTCATTGAGTGCCTCGGCCACCTGCAAGGGCGTCATTCCCTCCATGGCCGCGCCCTTTGCCAGGCGCGTCCGCCATTGCCGGATGTTCAGCACACCGGCATCGGGCATGGATACCCCTTCAACAAAATGCCTGACCGTGTAAAAACCGGTCGCTTGCATGCAGGCCTCGGGGAACCAGCGGATATCGATATCGCCCCAGAAAAAGCGCGTCGTCTGCGGAATGATTCGCGACGCACGGGCGATGGCCGCATAAAGCTTGCCCGCCGGCACCTGCGGAAAGCGCACGGCCAGGGTCCGCTCAAAGAGTGAATTGGGAATCGTAGGATCGTAGCTCAATCGTCCCCAGAGCATGAAGCTGTACCACTGCTTCTTCATGACCAGTTGACGGGGTGAATCGGGATCGCGGTCGATAAACTCCCGGCCCCAGCAATACCCATCGGGACCCATATAAAAGCCGGCCACGCGTTCGGAGCCCGGAATGTTCGAGACGTACTGGCGGGCATACTCCGGATCGCCCCAGCGAAAACTGTAGATGTCATCATTGCGCACCGTCAGCCACGTGCGCATGCTCGGCACCATCAGCTTCAGCAGGTTCTGGATGAACATCGGCTTGGCCGTCGAATACATGTGCGCAACCGAATACTTGAAGCTGAAGTCAAACGCCCCCGGATAATCCTTGAACGCATTGAGAATGTTCCGCTGCCCCGTCTGGTGGAATCGGTGGATCAGGCGGAACTTTCGCTCCGGCTCATCCTTGAGCGCATCGCGAACCCCTTCACCATACGTCTGCCAGAGCCAGGCCTCGTGATCGAAGCGTCCCTGTTTGCTGTTCATGTTCTCGCCGGCGGTGATTCCGATCCCAGCGAGAAGTGGATAGGTCTTCACGGTCTCGCGCACACTCGCCCGGAAGTACGCAATCGTCTGGGGATTATTGCCATCCTCGGTGAGGCCGTGCTTGCCCTCGGTGCCCCACACAAAGACATTCCAGATGAACCAGTAAACATCGATGCCTCGGTCGCGGGCGTACTTCATCACCTGCCGCCAGAAATCGATCTTCTGTTCGATGGTCATCTTCTTAATGATCTCGACGTTCCCCAGCTCGAAGGGGCGCGACATCGCGCTGCTGTTCATATTGAAGCGATAATCGATGCTCCCTTCCTTCTGGCCCCATACATCTTCCAGAGCGATGTCCGGATACTCCGGCACTTTCACGATCGACGGAAACGGGTGCAGGTTCCACAGCGTCAGGACGTTGTAGCGATGGCGGGCCATCTCATCGAGATATTCCTGCCAAAAGTCGAGGCTCCACATTTCGGGGATGTTGAGCTGGGCCGAGTCACTGTTATCCGAATAGGTCGGCGTCCTTCGATCCGGCGTGATGTTGAATTTGATGCCGCGATGTTCGATGTAGGGCCGATGCTCGCCAAACTTCAGCTCCGTGATTGTGTCGAGTCGAATCGCCTCGGCCACATCCAGTCCGCCATACATCGCGCCATTGGCGTCGCCGCCGATCACGCTGATCTTCCCGCCCATTCGCTCAATGCGGTAGCACTGTGGTTTTAAGCGATTCAGATCGATCGAGAATTCCACCGGCGGTGACTTGGACGCATCGCCCGCTCTTTTGATTTCCTCCCGCGCAAAAGCAATCTGCGGGCTTGTCTCGACACTCTCCGACAGTGCATTGTCCGCCGGCTCCGCAGGAGCCGCCTTCAGTTTCGCATCGCCAAAAGTGTTCTGGGCCATAACGCCCAGCATCAATGCGCTCTTCGTAAACTCTCGACGATTCATAAATGCCCTCCTGCACCGCCCGGGTAGAAGCGGTTCATTGCCGCATTGTAACGCTGGAAAGTCATTGTTCATTGCCGCCGCCAAGCGTCCCGATCCCTTTAGCCGCCCCTTTGTGGGGCACGTCCAGCTGCGCGACAGCAATTCCGAGTGCAGCAAGGGTCCCTCGTCCCTGGCGCCTTCAGTTAGTTCCGCGATCGAGGGTCGACCTGTCACCCCTTGTGTTCGGGTCTTGGGGCATCCTTCCGAGACGGTCGTGCATCGTCATGTGGGTGACCATGATCATCAGAGAGCACTGACGAAATGCGATAGATTGAAACCGATGGATGGAGAAGGCCGGAACGTGGTACGTAGAATCCGTCAGCGTCCTTCTTTAGATAGAGCAAGTAGTCCGTGCCCTTCTCCAGATGAACAAGAATTGGAATGTCGGATACTGGGCCCTGATCAACTGCTTTTGGATCAGCCTGCAACTCCAACAAGGTGATTTCCTTGGCATCCAGCTTGCCACGCATTACAGACTTCACATAGACCTTTACGTTGATCCCTCTAGTCCATCCCAAATATTTTTTGCCAGATTCTACCGAATCAACTGGGCTGCCGATGAGTACATAGTCAGAATCCGAATACAAATCGGCAAAAGTCGCGGGCCCGAAATAGACTGACCCATACGAGTGATAAATTGCGCCGGATATTGCCAGGACAACGAAGAACGTAAGGAACGCAAGCCGTTTAACGCTGAATTTCATGTGGTCTCCATAGATCGTCAGAGGGGATATTCCAATATTTCATCGTGCAGGATTACGGCTCCTCGGCGCGCTGAGTGGTCGGCGGCCAGTAGAAGGGACCAGGGCCGAACACGACCGTGATTTCGCCACGCACTGCCGCTTCAAAAAGCAATTTCTCCGCGCATTCCATCTGGTCAAGACGATCCACGACGATGGGTCGAAGCCCCGTGTTTCTCACTGGATTTGATGGCCCGACCGTGACGCCATGCGCCGCCAGCAATTTAACAATGCGGGCATCATTTTCGCGATCCCCGACCGGGCTCCACATATCGTGTCCCGTATACGTCCTTCCGATAGAATAGGGATGGTCACGCTTATAGTCGCAAGTGCAGTGATCCGGCTCACAGCCGATGCCCGTTAAAAGAAGTGCCGCAGTCAGAGCCGGCAGGCAGATTTGCCGCATACCCAAAACCTCCGCCCGTTTGGATTCGCCGCGGCTCATCTTACCGACCGCGCGTCAAAAAGCTCGGCTTTGAGACGGGGGTTCGACGCGAAGGCCGCGGAAATGACGGGCGACATGACTTCAGCCTTTTGATATGCTCTTGCGACCCCCATTTGCCATTCGAGGCTCAAATGGGTCGCACCATGAAACGATTCACATCGCCCGTTTTCGTGGGTCTCCTGCTGGGCCTTGCGCTGAGCAGTATTCCAACGGCAGGTTTCGCAAGTCTAAGGGACGATTGTGACAAATTAAATGTTGCCGGACACGACGGTTGGCAGCTCAAAGCCGTCAGGGCGGATGGAAATTATCTTGTCGCGCAAGATACGAGGGGTGAATGGTTCCTGCTTGATTCGACCACCCTAATGACCATGCTTCCGCTTGGGAGGGCAGCGGGTGACTGTGCCGTGAGTATCAGCCCGGATGGATCGCGCATCGCGATTGGAGAGGGCCGGGGTCGCATCAGAATCCTCGATGGGAAGACCGGCAAGCCCACCGCGACGGAAGCGGTTGACGAACACGGCGTTTCGTCCCTGGACTTTAGCCAGGATAGTCGCCGAATTGTCGTGATGACGGCCGGACACGTCGCAGTGTTCGACGCAAATACGGGTAAACCAATGGGCCCGCCCGTTATTGATGCTCCTAGCGATTGGGGCAGCGATTTCTCATCAGCCCAATTGAGCCCGGATAATCGCCTCATCCTTACAACCAACCAGCGCAGCATGCGCCCAGCCAGATTGTGGGATGTGCAGACCGCAAAGCAGGTTCGCGTCCTCGACTCGACGCTCTGGAGCGTGCGAAATCCAAACGCGATCACCGATCGCGCTTATGCGGCGATTTTCAGCCCGGATGGATCCATGATCGCCACTGCCGAAGAACTTTCCGATGGGAAAGACTCGAAGAATATCGCTCGGGTCTGGGACACAAAATCCGGCGCAGTGTTATTCACAACCGCGGAAATGGTCCGATGGGTTACTGCCGTGGCATTCAGCCGTGACGGGAAGTTGCTCGCTGCTGGTGCATCAGGCGTTACGGTGTTCGACATTCGGCGCAAGATGGCGATAACGCGCGAAATGGGGATTGGCGTCGTTCATTACAGCCTTCACGTCGGGTTTTCTCCGGACGGAAAGCGGGTGTTTACGACCGGGCGATATTCCTACGCTAGTATTTTCGACGTTGCGACCCAGAAAGAGCTTTTTGATTTCTCGGAGAGTGACGCGACGTCCGTTGCCTGCTTCAATTCCGATGGGACGCGGTTTATCACAACGGCGACTGACACAGATGATTCGCCCCTCGGGATATACGCTTGGGACGTTTCGAAGCCGCTAGGCAAATGAAAACTAAGGATTGCATGCCTACGAGCGCAGATTTAAATCGCCGCGCGGCAGGAATCATCGTGGCAGTCGCGATCCTTCTGACCGTAGGGATGCATGGCAAAGCATTTGGACAGGCGCGGCCAGTTTCAGGTTGTCCTGGGCGGCAGTAGAATCCAGCCAAACTGGATTCTGCATAAACCGAAGGGAGTCACCTTATGTGGGCAAGGATGGCCATTTGTCTTATCGTGTGTTTCCTATCCACATCGTGCGCACATTTTGATCTTGGCGTACCCGCTTCGAGAGCGCAACGGTTCGAAAGCCTTCGATCGGAATCAGACCTTGTAGTGATCGCGGATGCAATAAGTTCCGACGATACGCTGGAAAGACCGTTCCACCTCATCGGTCAAAACACTAAATTCTATGTGCGAACTGTGCTGCGGGGAAAACTGGAGGGTGATCAGCTGACGGTTTTCCATTATCGGGTTGAAGCAAATGCTCCTGTGGTGGATATGAGCATGTTTCATGGATTTGCCATTCTAGTATTCGACAATCGCACTTCCATACCTGCTATTTCTCAAAAAGGCTCCCGATGGAAGATATGTTCCGACGACAGGTCAGGAAGAACCGATGTTTTCGGCGTATCGAGTTGTCTTTCCCCTGCGGACGGACCCCAATGAGCCAATCAAACTAACACCGCCAATGCCCGAGACGCTCCCATCGAAATGATTGGCATGGATTTCATGATTGGATGGGGATTGCTTCAACTTCCCCTCCGGTGAAAGAACTCGTAGATCAGGTAGATCCAAAAGGAACAAAAAACCGATGCCGAAACGAAACCACCGGCAAGGAGGCCCGGTTGCAAATCTTCGTTCAGGAGAACACGCTTGCAGCTGTAGCAGATGCCCAGAAACGACAACACAGGAATACAAAAAAAGAGGTAGAATAAGACGTCTTCATCGGAAATGAATTTTGAACAAATCAGCCAAGTGGCAGCAGATACCAATGACCCGGCTGAAAGTGAAATCGCGACTATGGCGCTCTTTTTCATCCTTTGCTAGCTCACCCCTTGAGGATCGGCGTGAAGCCACGCCGCTTCTCGACCACTTTTCGCGAAGCCCGGCGCACAACCAATATTAGAAATGGGATCGATAGAACTATAATGGCCGACCAGAAGGGAAAAGCGATTGAAGCGTACGAGTCGTCGAAGCTATGCATGGAATTATCGGGCTGCCCAGCGTGTACCTCGTAACGAAACTGATGCCAGCCATTCTGGGGCAGCATGAAGCCGTCATCAGACGAAAGCACATGCTCACCTTCGAAATGAATTGTGGGAAAAGTAACGTTAGGAGCTCTATCCCATAGATTCCCCCCGATTTGAAAAGTGGCTTCACCACGCATGAAGTCGAATAGCGCATACTTTTGACTAAAAATTGAACTTCCGCCGTCGCGATGTAAGGAATACAAATCGACTTCGGCGTTGTAGTAGCCGCTCCGATAGCTTGCGATCCATGCTCCGACGCATGCCAGGAGCAGGACAAGCGATACAGAGTAAAAGGCCATGTAGGCCGCGCGAGCGATCATTCCCCGTAGGCGCCTCTTGATCGGCTTCTTCCCCTCATTGCCGGCTTCTTGTTTCATCACGGCCTACATCCTACATCACGATTTTGCCGTTAAGCAGGTTCCTGCTTCGCGTCGGTGATCACTCGGAACGCCGGCGCGTTTGCGGGGCGCGCGATGAGCCACCGCACCGGGACGATGAGCAGCAGGAGGAGCGGGAACCAGAGCGGGATTATAGCGTCAAATACTATTATTGGAGCCCCGACTCGGGACTGAAGGACTTCTTTGAACACGCTAAATTTTAAGGGATCCCATGTGCTATATTTTATCGCCGCTCCGGTTTCGTGGATAAAACCTTCGGAGTCCGGCAATCCGGACCACTGTTCGTATTGAGCACGACCGTAATTGAGCTGAAACCCTATGCCTTTCAGGTAAAACACGTCGAAAATCCAAAAACTCCTAACATCAGCGGTCGCCACGGCCACAAACGCCAGCAATGACACAATCGCAGCAATCGACAGTCGGCGTGTTCGGGTGGGTCTACGCATGGCGTCTGGACTTATATAGGGTTCAATGCAGTTTCATGCTGCGCTGCTGTGCCGCATTCCGGGCAGCGATCTGGCGAGGCACGGAGATCGTAACCGCATCGAGCGCAATGACCCTTTTTTGGTCGGGTGACCTTCCGACAAATGAACCTGATGGCCGCTAGAAACGGAATCGACAGCGGTAAAAACGCTAACCATGCGAAGGCAACTTGAACCTCTACATCGTACCAATCAGGGCGCATAACTGTTCGCCGGAAGTCGAATCCCCAAACACGATGTTCCTCAACATGATCGACTCCCGAAAACATCTCGAAAAACGAGACTGACGGAAATTTCGAGAACTTGAGTGAAAGGTATTGGCCTTCGCCAGCAATGCGGATGGGTAATTGCGATCGCTTGCCAGTCATCTCCAATTGCCAGCCATAGTGGAGGGTGATCCTCCAGATCGAGAATGCCTCGAGGCCTAAGACAGCAAGTGCAATTACGGCGGCGCGATAAATGGTGTGCATGCGCAACTCCAATCACGGCCGGAACAGCATATGAGGGAAGGCTTCATAAACTGATGCGGCTGGAAGATACCCAAAACCTACGCGCCGCGCAATACTGCGAGATAAACATTCGTGTCACCTTGTTTACGAGGCTTCTTGATTTGTCATTGATCGCGTCACGACAAACCGCAGCGGTTCTGCCGTTACGCGAGTTCCTGTTTCGCATCCGTGATGACCGAGAAGGCCGGCGCGTTTGACGGGCGCGCGATGAGCCAAAGCGCGGGGGCGATGAGCAGCAAGATGAGTGGTACTGGGTCAGTTCGACTTTTTTATTTTTTCGAGTGGCACGGCGCCGCATTTGGGGCAACGGGCGGGGCGTTCGCGAAGATCATCCCGAGATGGAGACAGACTTCACCACGATGGCTTGTTTAACTCGCTGATGTGAATCGAAAAAGACGTCCATATACACGAAGTAGCCGTTAGGATAATCAATGCATTTCCCGGTCACCAGCCCATTGGATATAATCTTCTCGGCATCGCTCAGCCAAACACTGTATCCGTGACTTTCAATGATCCGCACTGCATCTACCCGACTCATCCCCACAGTTATTTCGCGGTTAACCCATGCCCTCTCGCTTCTATCCGTGGGCTGAAATAGGCCACAGCAACCGGGTGTAAAGAACAGCAGCATTAAGAGGATTAGCGAGACGAACGGGAGCGCCGCCGATTTCCGCATAGCCGAAACCTCCGCCCGTTTTCAGAGTACGCATCAACACGCCACGCCGCAAATAATGGTAACGATATACCTGTTGCACTCCCCCACAAAAGCTGGTGGTCACGCTTCATTTTTGGCATCAGTGATGACCGGGAAAGCCGGCGCGTTTGTAGGGCGCGCGACGAGCCAGCACACAGGGTCGATAAGAAGAACGATCATCAGAGGCCAGAGCGGCAAAACAAGGCAAGAAGATTTGACGGGTGAACTGAAAAACATTTGGTCGCCCGATACATGTAGGTACCGGACGCATCCACTATAAATTGCGATTTGGGTGAACCTTCCGAAGGTATAATAGTTCTCGATCCACACGCTCCTGATTGCAACGCTCGTCACCGCTCCAAACAGCAGCAATGACACGATTGCGGCAATCGACAATCGGCGTGTGCGGGTGGGTCTACGCATGGCTTCTGGAAACTTAAATGGATTTCAATGCAGATTCATGCTGCGCCGCTGTTCCACATTCCGGGCATGTGCCGGATACGTTTCCCTTAAGGTCGTATCCGCACGACAAGCAACGGCCTTTCGTGAACCTTCCCCTAGTTCTAATCCGCGCGAAGAGAATCAAGAAGGCGAGCAATGCGGTGAAGAAGCCGATCGGCAGCACGATAACCCATCTTTGATCTCCACCATCCAGGCCGGGCGCCAGAAGCTCGTTTAAGCCTGAAGATTCTTTCCATGCGCAGAAGCCGAGGCGCTGAAACTGCACGATCCATTCGATGTCCCCGAACGCAATGACCGGCTTCCCCGGTGGGTCATGGACTACTCTCAGCGAAGTCGTACTAGTTACAGGTTGGTCCGGGTAATTGCGAAGATACAGGTAATTGACTTCAACCGACCCCTTTCCCCATTCCAGTTCAACTCTCCTCGCATTGACCTGAGTCGTAAAGGCGTTGATGCGATGCTCTCTGTTCCAGATCAGGATCATCGCGTCATGCACCCAATAGCTTCGAACCCAAATTACAATCGTTGCGATCGGGAGCAGAGCCAGAAGCGTGACGGAAAGTCTGCGGAAGAACTTACGCATATTCCGATGTCCAGCGAAACAAGGTGTTGCGCGCGTCCGAGGCCAGAGCGCAAACGCTGCATAAAATGTGCCAATTGGCGGGAGCCCCTCCCGCAGGGGCCTCGGCGGCGAATCCATTTCTCAATTGCACGTCGCCCGCCTTTTCTGTCGAGCGAATTCCGGCGTTGCCGCGCCGCAATGCAGCACGCTAACCTGCAAACGGAACCGGTTGCTCGAAAACAGATCTTTATTCGGAGGGAACCATGCAAACGCTCGAATCTCGTCTTGCGCAACTCGAACGATCGCAGAACAGATTGAAGCTCCTCAGCTGCTTTTTTGGCACGATGACTGTAACCATGTTTTTCCTCGCGGCAGAGAGACAAACTGGCGCGCCTGTGCAGGATGTCGTGAGAGCCCAGCGATTCGAGCTCATTGGAAAGAACGGTGATCCACTTGGAGGAATCGCGAGTGACAGCGAAGGTGGATCGCTTGTACTGAAAAGAACGAATCAGAGAGGAGCCATTACGCTTGTCGCTGGAAAAGATGGCGGCAGCGTCTCGCTCTATGGGAACTCTAAGAACCCTGGGGAGGGCATCATCTTTAACGCCGGCCCTGACTCGACCGGCAGCGGCTCGATCACCCTGTTAGGAGCGGCTGGCAAGGGTCATTCAGAAGCAAAACTCAGCGCCAATGCAAATACCTGCGGTTTGGTCGCGACATCGGAAAATGGGAAGGGCTTCGCATATTTACGTGCGATTGACTCGGGCGGGGGGTTGGGGCTCGCCACAGATCTGCATAAGACAGGTGAGGTCCATTTGCTCGCCAGGGCCGACGGAGGTGACTTGCTACTCAGGACCAATGCACAATCCAGCTATGCGCGCCTCTTTATTACGCCCGAAAGCGAAGCTCAGCTTCAGCTCGTTGGTAAAAAGCAACCGTCAATCCATATATACCCAAACTGAGGAGGCCAAACGCGGGGCGTATGGTTTTCGGAACCACGACAGCGCTTATGTCCCGCGCCCATCCTGGTTTCAGCAACGGCGCATTCGCCATTCGTGAGGCAGTCCTCAATGCGTTTTCCCCGCGTCAATTTGCGATTCAGTTGGATTCGAATGACGCTGTACTCTTTTCCCTGTCTTCTGGTGCTCGGAGGCTGGGCTTTGAGCTATCACCGTTGTGAGGACGGCGGTTTAATTGTCAATTTCGGAACCGGCAGGCAGCAACGCTATTTCTTCGAAATGATTGAGCGCGGCAAATTCGTGATCGAGGAAAGGCCGGAAGAATACACGATTGATAAGTTTTGCGAGTGGTGCATCTCTTTCAGTGCGCCGGAGGGGGATTTGGGGCACTCGTACTTCAGGCGGTCGTTCGGGATTGAAATGGTTGCCCCCCTCTGGCCTTTCGCGATTTTTGCAGCCTTTCCGCCCGCGCTTTATCTGATCAGGCACCGCATCAGGCCTGGTCAGTGCCGATGGTGCGGCTACGACCTTCGCGCCACGCCGGATCGATGTCCCGAATGCGGCACCGAGACGCGCGGAATCAATCGCCGTCGGCCTAAGTCCATCGCCGCGGCGCGAAGCAGGCAGTTTGATGGATTGAAGCAAGTCCATGTTGTTGCCATCGCATTTGTCGCGCTCGTAGGAACGCTGGCGGTCTGGGTGCTGTGCCGAGACCTTTTGCATTGAGGGAACGCCGACGTCCTCGTCGGCTTATTGGAGGATGTCGACGTGGAGGTCAGCGTTCCGGACGGGGCGCGCGGCCCTTCGACGTGGCTCAGGACAGGCGGGGCGCTTGTGCAGTCCCGCGAAAGCGCGTTCGAATCGCTCCGCCGGCGTAAGTGGATGAGCGGCATGGTGTTACGTGCCGAAAAAAGTAAAATCGCTTGACAGTTGAGCGGGGCGCGCATGAGGCTTCTAGCAATAAATTGATATCACCGTAGATGCTTGTCCTGGCGTGGTTTATCGCAGAAACGGGATGTTTTTGGAGGTCAAAAACAGTCAATGCGCGCCCCGTTTTGTCTCATTTTGTTCCATGTACGGTGACGAACTATCGTATTCGGTTGATGATGCGGGAGTTGCGACGAAGGACCAAATGGGGCGCGCGTGCGCGTTGCGCGCCTCGTTAGCCGCCCGGCTTGTCGGGCGTCTTCGATCGCAAATGCAGGAGCAGCGCCCGATGAACCGGGCGTCTAAGCGGCACAGGACGCGATTACGCGACCGAAAGAAAGTTCCAAAGTTCCACGTAGAACATTTACCTAATTCAAAGGGTCAGAGACTAGAGACTTGAAACTGGATTCTCCGAACTACTTCCGAAACAGATTCTGCATTTGCTCGCGCTTGGTGTTGATTTCGTCGTTCATGTGCTTCTCGTCGTCCTGGTCCTGCTGGCGCTTGGCCGAGGCGACTTGCTGGGCGGCGTCGTTGGCCTGCTTGGCGGCCTGCTCGAGCTGCTGGCGGGCGGGCTCGAATTCGGGATCCTTTTTGGCGATTTCGGGAAGCTGTTTTCGCAGCTCGTTGAGCTGCGCGTTGGCTGCCTCCAGATCGTCGGCCGCTTTGGTGGCCTGCGGATCGGAAGCCAGGGCCTGCTTTTCCAGATGGCTCATCTGAGCGGTCGCGTTCAGCAGCGCGACGGCCGCCTGGGCCCGTTGATCGGGTGGGGCATTGGGCTGGTCGCGCAGCGCGTCCCGCGCGTTCTCGCAACGGATTCGCTCAGCAATGGCCGCCTTGTATGCGGGCTGCTGGCGAAGGTCGTTTCGGACTTTGGCGATGGCCGCCGCGTGCTTGGCCTGGGCCTCTTTGACGGCCGCCTGGGCTTTTTTCCATTCGGGGGTCGCTTCGAGTTGCTGCGCGGCGCGATTGAGAATCCGCGACATCTGGGCCTTGGCTTTGGTCAGGGCCGATTGGGCATCGGAGAGCCGCTTCTTGGCCTGGCTGACGGCGGGGGAATCGGTTGCGGCCAAGGCGCGCGGGCATTGTGTAATGAATAAGAACGCGAGTGCAAACAGGGCCAAGTGAACGAATCGCATGGGATACCTCGAAATGGAGGTGAAGCGGGAGATATTGTGACGCGCGCGGGTGAGCGGCACAAGATAAATTGTTGTGATGCAATGGGTCGCGCAGCGAAATGGCAGCGCGCAACGGCTCGCAAGCGAGCCCGCTAAACGTGGGGGTTCAACGCAATTCGAGGGATTCAATGGTCTTGCATAGAGCGGTGATGACCTCGATCATTCGCGATGTTTCCTCGGAATGATGTTTCTCCAGCACGACGTAGCGCTCGTCGGCGCTCAAACCGGCGTCGGGTGAGAATCGCTTGATCTTCAACCAGCCCCACCGGTTTTGCTCGATCTGGCGAAGGATCTCGGCGGCGTCTGCGGGGGTGAGTTCCATCGCAGCTATTTTATCGCGCGGCGTCGCGCGGATCATATCGCAAGTTGATCAGCATTCGCGCTACCCGGCGAAGGCGCTGGGTTCCGAGTGATGGGAAGCACATCGATTCGCGCTCGCATTCGTGAAGCCAATCGACGACGGCCTCCTCGTCGGCACGGCTTTGAATCAGGTCGGCCAGTGGACTGATATAGCCGTCGTAGGTTCCAGCCGCGGCGGGGGAGCGGGCGGCGTTATGCGGGTCCCACTCATCAAGCAACAACTGGCGGATTCGAGATCGAAATGCATCGTCCAGCGGCATATCAGCAAAAGCCTAGGCCCGCAACGAGCCCATTGCCAGCGGCGTCTTGCCCGCGTTCGTCGATTGATTCTTGCTGCACGCGCGGGTAGAAAGAAACGCACGCTTTTCAGGCAGGGCCGGGCGTTGTTGGACGACCCTTTCGGCCCGGCCGCGGTGGGCGCCGCCTTTAAATCAGACCACGAGCCTTGGGTATTCGGTGAGCCCTCCAGATCCCGCCAGTCAAGCATCGCGCGTCCGAAGCCGTCGCCTTGGGTTCGGAGAAGATTTCCAGCGTTTTTTCGTTCGCGGCATGGCGGCGCTGCTGCCCACCCTCATCACGCTTTGGCTTCTGATCAAAGTCTGGGACTTCCTCTGGGACAGCCTGGGGCGATACCTCATCTGGGGAATTCGCTGGGTCTGGCTCAACTTCGGCAACGGCTATCCGCCTGCCGCTTATATCGCTCATTACTGGGATGAACGTGCGTTGCGGACGCGGATCATCGGCGTCGCGCTGGCGATTCTGCTGGTCTATATCGTCGGCGTATTCGTCGGAAACCTGATTGGCCGGACGATCTGGAGGTTGGCGGAGATGGCGGTGATGCGCATTCCGCTGGTCCGCGCGATTTATCCAGCGGTGAAGCAGATCACCGATTTTCTTCTGGCCGAGCGGGGGAAAAATCAATTTGCCGGCAGTCGTGTCGTCGCGGTGCAGCCGCATGAAAAGGGCATCTGGTCGATCGGGCTGGTCACTGGGCCGGGCGTTCGGTCGCTCAGTGATGCCGTTCAGACGGAGATGGTGACGGTGTTTGTGCCGTCCTCACCCACGGCTTTCAGCGGATACGTGCTGGTCGTGCCGCGCGAAGAGGTTGTGGAATTGCCGCTGGAGGTGGACGAGGCGATGCGCCTATTGATCAGCGGCGGAGTCTTGGCACCGCGTCAATCTGAAGATTCATCGGCTTCCGCGCCCAGCCTGCTCGTGCCGCCGCAAACCGTCCCTCCGCAGGCAGGTGGCTAGACATGGCGTTTGCAGTACAATCGCCTACAGGAAAATCGGAGTTTTGCAGGCACAGCCATCGCTTGCAGTTGCGCAAGTTCGAGTGAAAGGAGAACATCGTGAATATCACGGTCATCGGCCGACACATGGATGTCACGCCACCCCTGAAGGCGTATGCCGAGCAGAAGGCGTCCAAGCTCACCAAGTACTATGATCTGATCCAGGAGATCGAAGTCATCCTCAATGCCGACAAAGATGACACGAATGTGGAAATGATTGTGAATGCTGAACATAAGAACACATTTATCGCCCATCAAAATGGCGGCGACGCCTATGCGGCGATCGATGGCTGCGTTCACAAGCTCGAGCGGCAACTGACCGAGCACAAGCAAAAATTCCGGAACCGCAAACACATCGCGGAATAAGGAAAGGACATTCGAGACGAAGATGAAGCTGAAAGATTTTATCGTTCGAGAAGCCGTGGTGCCGGTGCTCGAAGCCGGAGATCGTGACGGCGCAATTCACGAACTGGTTACAAGTCTGGCGCGGGCAGGAGCGATCGGGAATGACGCGGTCGAGCCGATCCTCGCCGCGCTGATCAAGCGCGAGCAGACCGGTTCAACCGGCTTTGGCAAGGGCGTTGCCGTCCCCCACGTCAAGCATTCGTCAGTGACAAAGATGGTCGGCACCGTCGGCCGAAGCGTCGGCGGGATCGACTTTGCCGCCCTCGATCATCAGCCGGTCTACAGCATCTTTCTGCTGCTGAGCCCCGAGAATCAGCCCCAGCAGCATCTTCAGGCGATGAATATCGTTTTCACGAATCTGCAGGATGACATGTTCCGCAAGTTCCTCCGCCAAAGCGAGACGCGCGAGGCCATAGTGGAACTGCTGGACGAAGCCGACCAGGGAAAATAAGGGCCGCTTATGTGTCGCGGGGCCGGCGAAGCCCAGAACGAAGTGCGGGATTCATTCAGTTTGAATATTATGGCAAGGGCATCTCGAGAGACGTCGATTCGAAATACCCTCGGGCTGCATGCCCGGCCGGCCATGCAATTTGTGGATGTGGCCAACCAGTTCTCGTCGCGCGTGATGGTCTATAAAGGCGGCGATGAGCCGGCCGAAGCCGATGGCAAGAGCGTCATGCAGATGATTATTCTGGCGGCCACCGAAGGAACGCCGCTGAAGATTGAAGCCGAGGGAGAAGATGCCCAGCAGGCAGTGGACAAGTTGGCCCAACTGGTCGAGGACAAGTTTGGCGAAGAATAAGCGGTCGAAATAGGCAAAGCGCAGGCGCATATTCGCCTGTCGCCGGTGAATCAGGATCATGGAAATAAAGAAGGGCATTGGCGTTTCCCCTGGCGTCGTAATCAGCACGGCTGTCGTGCTGGACGCGGAGGATTTGCTGATTCCCCGCCGATCTGTTCCGCCCGAGCAGGCGCCGGCCGAAGTCGAGCGCCTTACTGCCGCGATCACTCAGGCCAATGAAGATCTTGCACGGCTCCGCGACCGAGTCACCGCCGAAGTTGGAAAAGAAGTCGGTGCGATCTTCGATTTTCACATTGGTGTTTTGCGCGACCAATCGGTCATCAAACAGATTCGCCAGGAGATCACCACCAACTCTGTCACGGCGGAATATGCCACCAGCGTGGTGATGCGCAAGTACGCCAACACGCTGCTGCAGCTTAATGACAAATATCTTTCTGACCGGGTCAAAGATGTTTACGACATTGAAAAACGGCTGCTTCGCCTGCTCATCGGCCAGAAGCATGAGGATTTGCTCCACCTGAGCCGCGATGTGGTGGTCATCGCCCACGATCTGCTTCCATCGCAAACCGCCGCTCTTAATCGTCAGCATGTGAAGGGATTTGCCACCGACGTAGGCGGCCGAACGAGCCATACGGCTATCGTCGCCCGAGCGATGGGAATTCCCGCCGTTGTGGGCCTCGGAAACATCACTTCAGAAGTCAGCGGCGGCGACACCGTCATCATCGACGGCGCGCGGGGCGTGGTCATCGTCAATCCCGATCGAGAGCAGCTTGAAGAACACCAGGAGGCCGGCCGTAAGTTCGATCTGATGGAAACGGAGCTTCGCCAGGACGCACCGCTTCCGGCCCAGACGCGCGATGGCCATCAGGTCAGCCTGCTGGCCAACATCGAATTCCCCGAAGACATCGACGACAGCCTGCTGTTCGGCGGCGAGGGAATTGGTCTATACCGCACCGAATTCCTCTATCTCGCCTCAGAGCATGAGCCCAGCGAGGAGGAGCATTACAGCGCCTATGCCGATGCCCTTCGGCGACTCGAGGGTCGGCCACTGGTCATCCGCACGCTCGATCTCGGAGCCGACAAATACACGCAGGCCAAGGCGCAGAATCCCGAGCGAAATCCCTTCCTCGGCGACCGCTCCATTCGCATGTGCCTGCACGATATCCCGATGTTCAAGCGCCAGCTTCGGGCCATCATGCGGGCCAGCACGCTGGGCGATGTGCGCGTCATGTTCCCCATGATCTGCACGCTGCTTGAACTTCGGCAGGCCAAAATGGTCCTCAATGATGTGATGGAGGAACTCGAAGACGAAGGCGTGGCTTTCCGCCGCGATATCCCGGTCGGCATGATGGTCGAAGTGCCGTCGGCTGCCCTTATGGCCGGCCAATTTGCCAAGGAAGTTAATTTCTTCTCCATCGGCACCAACGACCTCATCCAATACACCCTTGCGGTGGACCGGACCAATGAAAAGGTAGCCGGACTGTTCTGCCCGGCTCATCCGTCGGTGCTGGCCTTGGTGCGGGATGTGATCCGAGCCGGCCGGCGCAACGGAATTAGCGTGAGCATCTGTGGTGAAATGGCGGGCGACCCCCTGTACACTCTATTGCTGTTGGGCCTCGAGTTGAACATCTTCTCGATGAATGCCCCGGACCTGCCGGAGGTCAAAAAAATTATCCGGTCAACGACGATGGAACATGCCCGCCTGGTGGCGCGGCGCGTCATGAGTTTTGAAAGCGAACGACAGGTGATGCACTTCCTGCGCGAGGAAACGCGGAAGATCATCCCAGAAGTTTTTTAGACCTGCTGACTCGGTAGTCCGCAGGTTTTGAAGAAAGGTTTTCGGTTGTCGGATCGATCACGGGCTTTAGCCGGGGCCAGCCGATTTTTGGCCGCCCCGCGCGTTCGCCCGAAGGCCCGGCGCCGGCTTCCACACATTTCACCCCTATTTAGCAAGGAGGTTCCAGGGATGGGCGCCTTGGGGTTCGGGACGTGTCATTGATGCCGATTGGCTCATTGGCTTACCCCGCGCTCAAAGCCCCAACAACCTGAACCGCGCGCAATGGCAAAGGAAATGCTGATTAACGTCTCCGAAGGCGAAGAATGCCGAATCGCTCTTCTGGAAGGCGGCAAGCTTGAAGAGCTTTACATGGAGCGAACCAGCTCCACTTCACACGTCAACAATATTTACAAAGGCCGCGTGATCAACGTCGAGCCGTCCATCCAGGCGGCTTTCGTCGATTTTGGCCTGGGGCGCAATGGATTTTTGCATATTTCCGATCTGATGCCGACCTACTTCGGCCGTCGCGGAGAGGAGATCCAGGAGTCGGTCGGCCGGAAAATGGCCCGCCGCGATCGCCCGCCCATCCAGCGATGCCTGCGCCGCGGCGACGAAATCGTCGTGCAGGTCATCAAAGAGGGCATCGGCACCAAAGGCCCAACCCTCAGCACCTATCTGTCTATTCCCGGCAAGATCCTGGTGATGATGCCCGGCATGGTCAGCAAGGGCGTGAGCCGGAAGATCGAGGATGATGAAGAGCGGCGCCGCCTGCGGCAGATCCTCGATGCCCTCGATCCGCCTGAAGACATCGGATTCATCCTGCGCACGGCCGGCGTCGGAAAATCCAAGGCCGAGATCGAGCGCGATCTGAAGTATCTGCTTCGCCTTTGGCAGACGATCGAAAAGAAACGCGACTCGGGCCCGGGGCCGATGGAGCTTTATACCGAGGGCGACCTTGTCACCCGCACCGTTCGTGATGTCTTCACGACCGACGTGGACAAGCTCGTGGTGGACAACAAGGAAGTGGCCAAGCGCATCCGCGAAGTAGTGAAACTCTCGAGCCCGCGCACGCGCAATCGCGTCGAGTTGTATGAAGATCCGCTGCCGCTATTCCACAAGTACGGCATCGAAAAAGAAATCGAGCAGATGTACAGCCGGCACGTTCCGCTGCCGAGCGGCGGCTCGCTGGTCATCGACTCAACCGAGGCGATTGTCGCGATCGACGTCAACAGCGGGAAGTTCCGCGATCACAACGATGCCGAAACCACCGCCTTCCGCACCGACATGGAAGCGGCCGATGAAATCTGCCGGCAGCTACGCCTCCGCGATCTGGGCGGCGTGATCATATGCGACTTCATCGACCTGCGCTTCGAGCGGCATCGCCGCGAGCTCGAGCATCGCCTGCACGAGAATCTCAAAAACGACCGCGCGAAGACCAAAGTCCTTCGCATGAGCCAGTTCGGCATCATCGAGATGACCCGCCAGCGCATGCGGCCCTCGCTGAAGCGCAGCGTCTATTTCGATTGCCCGCATTGCAAAGGCGCTGGCTTGGTCAAGACCCCCGAGAGCATGAGCCTCGATGTGATGCGCCGCCTGGCGATTGCGGTCAACGATCAGCGCGTCGTGCGCGTCGAGATGTCAGTCAGTCCGGAAGTTTCCTCTTACCTTCAGAACCGCAAGCGCCAGCAGCTTGCGGCGATCGAACAGGAAAACGACAAGCGAATCCTCATCCGCGCCGACCAGACGCTGGGTCTCGATGAGATGAAGTTGGACCTGTACGACAATCGCGACGGCCTGGTCGTGGTAGAGCAACTCGCCGCTGCGTTGGCGCATCACCCGCATACAACGCAGATCAACGTGCGCCAGCCCCAGCAGCCGCAGCGCGGAGGCCGAGGCGGGCGCGACGATCGCCGACCGCAGCATCAACAGGGGCGCGATCGCCAGCGGCAGCCGGTCGAGGAGTATGAAGACGAAGAGGCGATGGAGAGCCGCGCCGAGGAATTCGAGGACGAGACGAGCGAGATGGAGGCTCCGCGCTCTGCGTCGCCTCAGCAGCAGCGTGGCCAGCAACAGCGCGGTCAGCAGCAAAATCGCGGCGATCATCGAAGCGAAGAGGGCGCCGGCGCTCGACCACATGCCAACCAGAATGGCGGCTATCAAAATGGCCAGAACCGTGACGATGAGGGCCAGGGCGGCGGCCGTCGAAGGCGTCGCCGCAGGCGCGGTCGGCGCGGGCGCGGAAGAGGCGGCGAGCAGGGGCAAGGCCAGCCGGTGGCACAAGGACATTTCGATCAACAGCAGCCGCCATTTTCGGAGGAGTCGGCTCCCCCTGAGTTCGATCTGGAAATCGGTGAAGCTCCCGCTGAAATCACCGATGATGAGCCGATGTCGCAGCGCCCAGAGACGGACCGACCGGAGTTCGAGCACGTCGAGGTGAGCGAGGAAGAGCCGGTATCCATCGATGAGCGCGAAGCGATGTTCACGACGGAGGAGCCGGACGAAGCGCGGCCGGTCGAAGAGCCGCCAACTGAAGCGCCGACTGAATCGACACCCGAGGTGGAAGTTCCGGCCGAGCCGGCGCGCAAAAGCCGCCGGGGTAGGGGCGGTCGATCGCGAAAGACCAAGGCGCCCACTCCAGCCGCGAAACCGGGTGCTGAAGCTCCGCAAGCGACGGAAGAAGAGACCGAAAAGCCCTCAAAAGGCCCGCGCCGGCGTGGCCGCCGAGGCGGCAGGGGGCGCAAGAAATCATCGGGTAATGGCCAGCAGACTGCGGCACAAAAGGCCGCCGATGCTGCGTCTCCGACCGCGGAAGTAACCGAAGAAATGAAGCCGGCCACCGTCCGGACTGGCGCGGACAAGCATCTGGCGGACGATGAGCCCGTCACCCATGAGCCGGTCCGTCGCCCGCGCCACTATCGGGATTTGGACCAGATTCCCGATGATTATGATTGATGGCAGATGAACTGAATCGATCGCGGCTCGATATCACCGATACCGGCGCGCCCGGCGCTGCGCAGGGCCGCCCTTATCTGAGCGTCAACTTCGCCTGCTGTGGCGTCTATCAGCGGATTTACCGCTCGCCGGACGGCTCCTGCTACGCAGGTCGCTGCCCGCGCTGCGCTCGGCCGGTGACTTTCAAAGTTGGCCAGGGTGGAACGAGCGCCCGATTCTTCACCGTTTCGTAGGCTCTACAAATCGCTCGAAATTATCTGATAGGTAAGCGGCCGCAGTTCGCCCCACCTGTTCTCGCGTAACCTTCCAGCCCGCAGTCGCGAGATCCTGGAACTTGTCGTTCATGACCTTCGCGATAATCCGCCGGCTGTGCTGCCATTTGTAGAGCAACTGGTCCAGAATTCGGGCGTCGCTATGCTGCGGCACAAAGCTTTCGCCGAGCATTTCCATTCGCATTCGTGTCATTTCTTCGATGATGCTGGGATTGTTCATGAACCACCAGCAGCCGAAGATCATGAGGTTCGGCGATTTTCTCGCCGCCACCACCAGCTCATGCTGATTCTCGCGCGAGAGCATCGTGCAGAGGAATTTGTTATCCGGGTTTTGCGCGCAGATGCGCTCGACGCTGGAAATGTCCGCATGCCCGAGTGAATCGCCCGCCATGCGCAACTGCGGATTAGCCGCCCGGCGCACGCCGATCATCATTGCAAAAGGAATATTGCGCTCGCGCGCGATCGGCAGGATCGCTTCGTTCAGGACGCGCGTCGTCGGCGAATCATCCGGATATCGCCAAGTCGGCGTGAGCGAAACCGCCATGTAAATGGCCTTCATCCGATCGAGCCATTCATTGAGGAATCGTCGCACCTCGGTCATCGTCGCGCTGTCCAAAGTCGGCGAACATTTGTAGCCCATCTGACTCAATGTGTCGGCCACGTTTGGCCATCCCAACAGCAATGGATCGATGCGAAGCACCGCGCGGAAGCGCGGATCGACCTCGACACCTTTGAGCCAGACCTGGCGCTCGGCCGGATCGAACGGATCGTTGGTCATGACGATCGACCGCACGTTCGCCAGCTCCATGATCCGGTCCAGATAATCCTGCGGCTTCTGCTGCGCAAAGTATTCGCGAAAGCCTTTCAGATCGCGCGCGTTGACGTCCAGTCCCAGCGCATTGAGAACGGTCAATACGCCCCGGCAAGCCTCGCTCAGCGGTGCCCGCTCGACGAAGAGCGTCCGCCAGATGAAATCGGCCTGCGCGCTTTGGGACATGGCCCAATACTTTTCGTAAGGCAATCGCGCGGCACGGATCGATTCGGCAATCAGATAGTGATAGGTCAGCAACTCATCGATACCCCACAGATTCAGTTTCCCAAAACTGGGTGGATACAGATGCGTATGCAAATCGGTGACCGGTGTCGATTGGACAGCCTCCTGCACCCATTGCGAAATCTCATGGCCTGATGCGCTATTCATCGTTGCTCCGGTACTGTCGCGTTGCGTTTACTTCACGAGTGGCGCGATTTTCTTGACCCACAGCTCATAGCCGCTGCGATTCATGTGCAGCATGTCGGGCCGGAACAGCTCGGGCCTCGGCTTGCCTTCGCTATCTACCACCAGCGACCAGGTGTCGATGTAATGGAAATGCTCGTGCGATTTGCAGTAGGCTTCGATCAGGGCGTTGGTTTCTTTGTCCTTCTCCATGAACTTCGTTCGCGAAGGACTGGGCTTGATCGACAGGTAATACAAATCGGTATCGGGAAGGGCCGCGTGGACTTTTCCAGCGAAGTCCTCGAAATCGGCAAACACTTTCTGAGGTGACTTTCCTGAGGCAATGTCGTTATCGCCTTCATACATAAAAATGCGATCGGGGTGGTAGGGAATGACGATGCGGTCGGCATAGCGATCGCAATCGGACATGTGCGAGCCGCCGAAGCCGCGGTTGATCGTTTTCGCGCGTGGAAAATCGGTTGACAAGGTATTCCAGAAGCGGATCGTCGAGCTGCCGACAAAAAGATTCGCATGCTGCGGCGGCGGATTCTCTTTGTCCGATTTCTCGAAGGCCTCGATGTCCTTCTCATAAGGCGGGGGTTTAGCGGCCGTGGATTTCGCGGGGGCATCCGCTGCGTGCAGAAGCGGAAGGGGGCCGCACAAAGCGAATGTCAGAACGATGAAAAGTGCTCGGTTGATCATGGCGGATGAGTGTAATGAGTGTGTGCCCTTTTTTCCCCTCCCTCGGCGCACTCGCCAGCACCCGCCGGGGGAGGGAGAAGGTCGGGTGTTCACTTCTGATACAGCGGCAGATAGCGGAAGGGCACGCACAGCGCCAGGCAGGCCATCGCTGATCGATATGCTGGCCCGGCTTCCTGTTCCTGTCCGTTGCCGCCGCCAAAGCTTCCGTCGGGTTGTTGTTCTGACATCAATGTGTTGCAGAGGCGGGGATAGATGGTGTCCCAATAATTCCCGCCAAGCTGATTGACCGCCTGCGAGCAGTAGTAAACCGCGTAGTAATAAAACTCGATCCCCGGGTTGTCCGGCTGATTTTTCAGCAGGAAATCGCCGGCGGCGAGCGCTTCTTTCGAATCGTGCTCGCCCAAAAGTTCAAGCGAAAGAATGCCGGTGCCTGAGCGCGCCTGATTTGGCCCGCCTCCAGGTTGATATCCAAAACCACCGGTCGGCACCGCGCTTCGACGGATATATTCCCGCCCGGCTTCCAACGCCGCTTTGGGGACGGCTGCCCCGCAGTTGGCCGCGCCGCGCAGGGCCATGAGTTGCCAGCCGGTGACGGAGATATCGGAATCCGGGCTGTTGACCTGATACCGCCAGCCGCCTTCGTATTGCGGAGCGGATTTGGGCGCCTTTTGCGCATCGAGGATCAGCTTGACGCTGCGCGAGAGGGCGTGGGCGATTTTCACGCGGCGCGCGTCATCGACCATGCCATACACTTCGCTGAGCATGACCGTCGCGATGCCGTGCTCGTACATCACATGATTCCCGCCCTGGGATCGCGAGAGCAGTCCGTCGGGCTGCTGGCTGTTGAGGACATAGTCGATGCTCTTGTAGAGCACCTGTCCATAGGGTCCCTGACCTGGGACATGTCCTCGCGCGAGGAAGGCCATCACGGCCAAAGATGGAACGGCGGTGCTTCCGGCGCTTTCGCCCTGGGGGAAGGTGCCGTCGGGACTTTGATGGTCTTTGAGCCAGCGCAATGCGCGATCAACGGAATCGCGTGCTTTGGGGGAAACTGCTTCGTCTGTTGCAGCGAATACCGAAGCGGGGAAGATCATTGCGATGAGAGTAATGACGATCAGAAGCAGCGATCGACGACGCTCGATGTCGCGTTGTGAGGAAAGTTCTTTGCGCCCCTTCGCCGGATTGCTTGCCCACGTCGCTTGCGCCTTCGCGGACCGGAGCGCTTCCGTTCGCGAAGGCGCAAGCGACAAGGTGGTGATTGTCGGCGTCGAGGGGGCAGTCCCCGCGCGAGAACGAAATTGGCGCTGATAAGAAAATCCCATCGTCACTTCACCTGCCCACCGACCCATCCTGCATCTGCGCAATGCGAATGTAATAATCCCGAATCATCTGACGATACGCGGGAGGACCGCTCTGCTGCGCCGCGGTCGTCAATTCACCGCGCACCAGCGGCGGGAGCTTCGCCCACTGACTCGCATTAATACCCAGATCGAGCACCGCGGCCGGTGGCGCATTATTTCCACCTGTGCTTTGCCCACGAATTCCGCTGCTGGAATTGAGACTGCTGCCGGACTGCGCGAGCCCCTGCTTACCATTTCCAACATCTGCGTCGCCCGCGCCTTGAGCACCGGAATTCTGACCAGCCGATGCCTGCGCCGATCCTTCATCACCAGCCGAGGCTTGTCGCTGGGCGGCGGCTGCCCGCGCCAAGGCGTTGGCTGCCTCCTGCGCGGCAGCCGGATTCGGCTGCATCGCCTGCTGCTGTGCGGCTCGCGCTTCCTGCGCCGCCTGGGCGGCTTGCTTAGCTGCTTGCGCGGGCGTCATCGCGCCATCACTCTTTGAATTTTGGGCTTGCTGGGCGTCCGATCCCTCGCCGCCGTCGGCGGGGCTGTCCTGACCGGCTTGCGGTTGATGCGACGAATCCTTCTTTGCCTCCTGGTCGGGCGGCAGTGGATTTCCACGAAGAGCCGCGTTGGCCTTCGATAGAGCTTCCTGCGCCTCGGCCTGCGCGTCGGCGGTATGCTGCGGATCATTCTTGGCTTCCGCATCGGCCGCGTGCTCTTGTGCTGCGGTCGCTTGATCGATGGAAGGCAGCGCCGCCTTCGCGCGCTCGCCGAGCCAGCGCTGCTGGGCGTCGGTCGCGCGGGCGGCAAGCTGCTTGGCCGCCTCGCGAAGCTCCTGCGTTTGATGCAGCAGATCGCGCTGCTCCTGTGCCGCCTGCTGTGGAGGGACACCGCCGTTGGTGGCATCGGCTAACTGCTTGCTCTGCAATCCCAGTCGCTGCGCGATGGCATCCTGCTGTTTGGCCAAATCCTTGGCGCGATCGGCATCGGTCTTCGCGCTCTGCTGATTCACCGCGGCAAGAGCTTTCTGATCCGCCTTCGCTTGCGTCTCGGCCGCCCTGGCCAATGCCTGCCCGGCCTTATTCATCAGTTTCGCTGCGGCATCGAGTTTCTTCTTTGCGGTTTTCGCATCGCCCGCGTCGGCGGCTTCTCGCGCGGTTTTCGCTGCTTGATTGGCGTCTGCCTTTGCGGACGCGATCGCCTTGCTCAGATTCGGATCTTTCGCCTCGGCATCATTCTTATGAGCCAGGGCATCCGCCTCTTTGTCGATCCGCTCGGCCGCCTGATGCGCTGACTGAATCCCGCCGCTGTCGGCGGGGGTCGGCTGCGGCTGGGCCGCCTCGCGCTCCAGATTTTCCGCGGCCTGCTTCGCCTGATCGCGGGCGGCATGCGATTCATCGGTGTTCTTGTCGTCCTGTTCCTTCTGTTGTCGCTGCTTCTCGGAAAGATTTGGATTTGCGTTGCGGGCCTGCTCACCAAATTTCTTCGCCGCGTCGCGAAGCTGGCCAGAGGCATTCTTCATCGCCTGCCCGGCTGGCTGAAGATCGCCTTTCTCAAGATTGTCCACGATCTGCTTCTGCTGATCGTCATGCGGAACATCGGCATTGGCCTGCGTCAATGAATCCTTCTGATCCCGCGAAAAATCGGCGATTCTCTGATTCAGCTCCTTCTGTTCCTGGGCGATCGCCTTGGCCGCGTCTTTAGCCTGATTCGCATCAGCGATCTTCGACGTCGCGTTCTGCAGCTTGGTCTGCTGGGCCTGATCCTGCTCGATGCGCTTGGTGATGTCGGACAGAGCATCGGCCAATTCGCGGGCCCGCGGATCCTGCAGCGCCGGATTTTTCTGCATCGCTTCGTTGAGCTTATTGATCGCCTCCTGCTGCGTCTGGCGGGCTTGGTCCATCTGCTCGGGATGATTGGCCATTTCCCGCGCTGCCTGGTCCTGTTTGCGCGCCGCCTGATCTAGGGCCTCGGCCGCTTCGAATTTCTGCTGCGCCTTTTGGGCCGACTCGATCAGTTTCTCCAACGCCTTGCGGGCATCGTCGATTTCCTGATGGGCCTGCGTGGCGCTGTATTTTCGTTGCGGAGGATCGGCGGCGGCGAATTCGGCGCGAGCCACATCATCCGCCGATCGCGCGATGCTGGTCTGCGCGGTCGTCGTCGCCTGATGAGCCACCGACGCAAAGGGGGTGTTCTCAAAATCCCGCATGGCGGAAATCAGGTCTTTGCTGGTGGTGGCCAGAAGATTGCGCAAGTCATGGGCATCTTGCTGCTCCTGCGGGCTGAGGAAATGATTCTCGTCGAACCACAGGAAACGATTGTTGCGATTTTCCGCATCCTGCAGCCGAGTGATGGCCCGGCGGATCGCTTCTTCCAGCGTGCGCTTGCGCTTGTCGTTGAGCTGATCGGCGTAGCTCTGCCATTGGCTGCGGTCGATGATCAATGTCTGGCGCGCGGACAGCGCAGTCTGCGGATCGGGATCGCGATTGTCGGTCACCTTGAGCTGATAATTGATGCGCGAGCCTTCGGTCACATGGGCGGCGGCAAGAATCGAAGGGACATCAATCGTCCACGTCCCTTTGAAGCTCCGTCGATCATCGGGCCGAATCTTCAGGGTAATCGTCTTCGCCTCCAGATCGTTGACCTGCACGATGCCTTCGAGGCTCTGCACGCCAAAATCATCGCTGGCCAGATATTCGATCGGCACGCGATCATCGGGCCGGACGGTCACCTGCCCGCTGGGCGTTTCAATGACCACCGACGGCGGCTGATCGAATCGAGCCACGATCGCGCGCAATTGATCGTCTTTAGGCGCAAGGCCATATTCATTGCTGATCGCGATGAGGTAATTCCCGCTGTGATCGACGATGAAGCTGGCTTTGTAATCGGCAGGGCCGACTTGGCTAAGGGAGATCGACTGCTGCCTCGGCGTATTCTCATCCATCAGCAGATGGCTTTGCTGCAGCACGATGGCGTCGGCAGTATGGATGAGCAATGTGATGCGCGTGCCCACCAGTGCATCGATCGTGCCGGCCGATCCGACATCATCCCGGCTGCCCAGCCCGGAGTAGGGCGGAAAATCATAATGCACATCGAGCCGGGTGACGGCCGGGCGCGGATGGACGGTCGCCGTGAACCAATCGGAGCTGCCGGCGTCGGTCTTCACGCAGTAATCGAAGCCTTGCTGGAGATCGTCGAGATTCAGACGGAAATCGTGCGGCCCGGACGAGTCCATCGATTGGCCGATGGTCTGGCCGGTGGCGAAGCGACGGACGAGTGTTGCGGAGGTAGAGGGAATGCCTGTGCTGGAGACGCGCACGTCAATTTCCAGCGGATCGCCCTGGGCCAGCGTCACATCGCCCGGCTGCACTTGGAGTTTTTCCAGCACAGCCGGCAGATGCGATCGCCAGGGGAGGAAGGTGCTGTACAGGCCGCGCAGTACGGATTGCGAAGTGTGGCTATTGATGGAGAGCACGAGCCAGGCGGTGATGACCGGCACGCAAAACAATCCCCAGCGCAAGAGCGAATCGAGCGGAACGACTGCCGATGGATTGATCGCGGCGGCATCCTCTTCTGCTTGTCGAACAAGGTGATCGAGCAGCTCGGCGGAGCCGCGGAAATTGGGATTGGACTCCTGCGTGGTCAGTTCGATGGCGCTGCTGAGTCGCTCGTTAAGTTGCGGCACCAGCTTTTCGACTTGTTGCGCAGCGCGGCTCAGGCTCCAGCGGCGCAGGGCGGGGCGTAGCGTTTTCGCGATGATCCAGAGCAGCGCGGTCCATGCCACAGCAGCAATCATCACGCGCAACACGACCGGCAGGCCGAAGGATCCAAGCAACAGGGAAACCAAGAGCAGCAGCGTGAGTCCGCCCGCGAGCAATTGCAGCAAGCCGCGTGACGCCGCGACCGCCCATTGCCGCATGACGATTTCGCGCAATGGAGCAATGATCCGCCGAGGCGGCGGCGAGCCAAGAGGATCGGTGAATGTTGTCATGGCCTGATGCTCGATCTCAAATTTGAAATTTCAGATCTCCCACACTTCACACCAATCCTCCCGCCTTCCGAAGCAGCCATTCAGCGGAAATCAGGGTCACAAACAACGCCAGAAAGGTCCAATGTGCCATGCGAGTGTACCGTCCTTCGGGGTCGGCAAACATGCCAAATTGCTGCACACTGGTCAGCTCGCGATGCCGATTGGGCAAATGACTGACAAGCTCATCGCCGTACTGCATGTCTAGGGCGATGCCGCCGCCCTCGTGGGCGAGTCGCGCCAGCGCCGCGCGATCGGGATTGATGTTCTGATGTTCGACATTTGCCTGCGACTGCACATCCAGGCGAAGGGTTTTCTGTGTGGCGGATGGGTCACCATTCAATAAGTCTTCCACCCCATCACCGACCAATGAAACATCGAACGTTCCCGCCGGCATGTCCGGCAGCGTCGCGTGATAAAGCCCGGGAGTTTGCGGCGAATCTTCCAATTCCGCTTCCACCGCCTTGTGCGCAGCGTCGGTCGATCGAGCGATCACTTTGATCTTCCGCCCGGTCAGCGGAGAATAATTGTGTCCAAGAATTCGAGCCGTCACCCGCGCCGCCTGCCCGGCAAGCGCGTGCGAAGGATTGACGCCAAACCGCACGAACTTTCCGCCGGCCGGCATGTCGCTGCCCGCCGCCCAGGAAACAACCTGTCCCCAGAATCGCTCGTGCAGATTCTTTCCGCCGACCTGACGCAGTCGCCAGGTCGAATCACTGGCAAGATACATCACTCGCCCAAGACCGAGTGGCATCGTCGAGAGCAGCGCGCGCTGACGAGCGCCGCTCAACGAGCCATCGCTTTCGGATTGCCCCGGGATTTCCCAGAGCACGCTCGCCGACGCTTTGGCCTGCGTCTGCTGGCTATGCCAGTACCAGTCCGGCAGCGCCGCCCAGAGCTGCGCGTTGGACGATTCGTCGATGCCGAGTTGTCCCAAGACCGAAGCTCCGCCTTCAGGCGCCAGCATCGGCCGAAATCCTCGATTGAGATGATCGGACAATGCCCCCGCGCTCCAGTTGCTCGATAGCTGCACAGGAAGCAGTTGCGCCAGCGGAGAAGTTGTATATCGCCCCGGCATGTTGAGTGGCCCCGCGATGACGACCAAGGTTGATCCTCGATTTTTCACCGCCTCGGCAATCTGCTCTTGTGCCACACTGCTCAGATATTCCGGCGGCACATCGCCGATCACGATCAAATCAAACGCCGACCACTCGGCCGGCGTCGCGGGCAGGATCTGTGCCGCTTCCAGTTCGTTAAGCGGAGATGCCTTCACCGGCGCCGGCGGCTCTATCTTGTCCACCCGCGCCGGCTCCAGCAGCACCGTCTGCAGATGAACGCGATTGTCGCGCGAAAGATAATTGGCCAGATACCGGTATTCCCAGCGTGGCTGATCCTCGACAATCAGCGCCTGGAATTTGTCCTTTTTCACCGAAAGACGAAACGACTGCGAATTGTTATCCGCCACCGCCTCGCCCGGCACCGGCAAAATCGTCACGCGATAATCGAACACGCCCGACGCCGGCGGCTTGTCTTTGAAATTCAAAATCTGCACCGCCTGATCGGAGCCAGCGGAAATGCTCTGCGAATCGACCAGCGCATCCCCGCGATAGAACTGCACCAGCACCGGCTGCCCCTTAAGCGCATCGAGCCGAACAAGGGCGGAAACCGAAAGTGTGTCGTCTTTGTAAATCCAATCCGGCGCGTCGATCGATTCGACAGCAGCATCGGGCGCGAGCGCGCTGGAACCAAGGTTCAATGTGTAGACCAGAACGCCGCGCGCGCTTAGCTGGCGAGCGGCTTCGGCGGGGTCGAGACCGGAATTGGATCGGCCGTCGCTGATCAGCACCACGCTGGCGGGCTCGCCATCGGCGATTTGATCGTTAGCAAATTGAAGGGCGGAGCCGATGTCCGTTGCGGAATCGGCGGGCGCCATTGCCTTTTTCAAGTTTGACGCAAAATCGGCTTGTTTTTCATTGGAGACGGCTCGCGGAGCGCTGCCAAAGGAAAGCAATCGTGTTTCATGCTGCTCGAAGGCCTGGCTCAATGAAGTCGGCGCGCCCTCATGTTGGAGCATGGCATAAGCCAGTAGTGCGCGGCTCATGCCGGCGACCTGCTCGAGCGCATTTTTCAGCTGCGAATCGTTGGCGTGAGCATCGAGAAATCGCTGATCCGCCGAGTCAGCGAGCGGCCGCAGTCGAGCCGCGGCAGTCTCCAGCAGCGTCGCCATGTGCGACCAATCCAAGTCCCTTGCCGCTTGCGCGGGACTCGTCCGCGCGGCAGCGAGTTCGATTCCGCGCTGGCCGGCACGTTGTACTTCTTCTATCGTCTTCGCGATGGCCTGCGTCTGATCGGAGGCGAATGCGGCCGGTGGCGTGAGCGATCGGATGACCTCATTCAATTCCGCTTGCCACTGTTGGAGCGATTGAACGAATGCCGCCTGCTCATCATGCGATTCCAGCGAGGCCGAGGCGTTTTCGGTCTGCCGCTTGAAATCGAGCAGCAGGTCGTGAAGAGCCGTGAGCTTTGCCGCGGTACGATCGAGCGTGGGGCGATGCAAATCCGCGGGGATTTTGCCCATCGCGTCGGCCCAGCGCAGCCGTTCGATGGGCGTCGATTGCCGATCGACCTGTCCCATCGAAAGACTTTGATCGACCACGAGCCACAGCGTGCCGGGCAGCTTCTGGCTGTGCCGCCAGACCCAAAGGGGCCGAAGGAGCAGGGCGAACATCAGCACGATCAGCGCGAGGCGGATTGCAGTGAGTACAGAAACGAGGCTCGGCGAAGCGATCTGCCGCTGCGCGCGATAGAGATAGAATGTCAGCACGCCCACCAGCAGCAGACCGGGGATCAGCAGCCAGGCGCTCAGCACAGGATCGATCGTGAAAAATTTATTCACGATCGGCTGCTGATCGATCAGGGCAAGTTGTGCGACAAATCCAAACACGCGCGTCAATCGCTCCAATTTCAGATCACGGATCGTCTCTCACTCGGATGAGCCGAGTGACCGGCCATGACGTTCACGCTTTTCTGCAGCGAAACCATCCGCCAGGTCAGCACTGTTTCCAGCACCAGACTCCCCAGCACGAACACCGCCAGCCATTTCCAAAGCTCAGATCCGCGGTCGTTCTGTGCGATCAGCGAGGGAAGCTGAGCGAGCGAAACCTCATCGGCGAATTTGTTGTCATGTAACCATTGGTGGTCTTTGGCGCTCAGAGTCGCCGGATCAAGCTCACGCCGATCGATGCCGACACCAAAGTAAGCCGGCTGCGGAACGCCGGTCGGCGCAAATCGCATCTGATAAAGCCCAGGCAGGAACGTATTGGGATATTGAAATTCCCAATGTCCATTGCGATAGGTGGCCGCGCGATCGCGCTCGATCGAGCCATCGGGAAGCGTGATCGAGACCGACTGCACCGCTGGATTGGCTGGCCCGCTCCAGGAAATTGCGCCGCCCGCGGGCACGCTGCCCTGCGCCTGCAGGCTCGTCTGCGGAGCGCAGGCGTGATAGATCGTTTCATTCACGAGCGGGACGAAGTTGGGCATGGCCGGCCAGTTATTCCAGGCCGCATCGACGCTGGTCGCCCAGACGATCACGCGACCGCCATTGCCGCCCACCGGATGCTCGAAGACCAGCGGCTGGCCGTCGGCCGTCGCGAGGACCGTCTGATCGTCCCCATCGTTGGGCACGATCGGCCACCATTGCTTGACCACTGCGCCAACCAGCGCGTTGCGCTCCGAGGCCGCAATCATTGCGATCATCGGATTGGCCGCCGACCGAATGACCAGCGCGGGTGGCGTCGATGCGTTCATGGGCGAAGAGCTCTTGAGCGACAGGCGCGTCAGTCGAGCGCGCCCGGGGCCGAGCGCTTGAGTGATAAAGCTCTCCTGACTTCGCGGCCCCAGAATCACCCAGACACCATGCCCGCCATCCGCATAATCGAGCAGTTTTCCTTCGACGTCCGGCGGAAGCTGCGCGACATCATTCAGCACCACCACGTCGTAATCATCGAGCTTCTCCGCGCTGCTGTCGGCGGCGCTGGCGATCTTCGGCTGGATCAGCGTCGGCGCCGTCGAATGTAGATCGACCGGCTGCATCGCGGCCGCCAGGAATTGGCTGGCGCTGAAGCTGCCAGCGGAGGTGAGCTGTCCATCGATAATCAGCACGGGAAGCTTCTGCCAGACTTGCACGGAAGCCACGCTGCTGTTGTCGGCAGGCAGAGCGTCGATCAAGTCGGTCCAGATGCGGATCCAGTGCGAGCCGGCCAGCGAAAACGTATGGTCAAAATGAATCGTGCTCGATTGCCCGACGCCGAGTCGTTCGAGATGCATCGGTGGGCCAGCATCCTGGCCGTCGATCGTCAAATGAATGTTTATGCCCGAAACGTCCTTTGCCCCAATGTTGTTGATGCTTGAGGTGATCTGGATCGGGCGGTTGATGCCCACCAGATGCGGTTCGATGCTGATGTCGCCGATCGCAACATCGGATCCGGAATCATCCGCATGCAGCGCGAGTGTATGTACCGGCAGCTTTGCCGATGGACGATCGGCTGGCCCGCTGGTCGCCAGGCTCCACGCCGGTGTCTGCCCGATCTGCCAGTTGGTCTTCTGCTCGTCGCTGGCGACGATCACGAGCTTTCGGGCATTACGACCATGATCGAGGAAGGCCCGCGCTGAATCGATTGCCTGTGGAATCGAGCAATCGGTCAATCCGGGTTTGAGCTGGGCGACGGCTTGCAACAATCCAGGCACATCCCGCGCGGATGCGGGCACCGCAGCCAAGGATCGTGGCTGATGCTCGGCAAGAATCACCGAAAGCGTATCGCCGCGGCGCATGGCGGAGGCGACTTGCTGCACCGCTCCGCGCTCTTCGTCAAAGACCGTGTGATCTCCGCTGCGCCGACCGGTCGAAAGAGAATGATCGACGACGACGGCAATATCGACCGGCGCCTTGCCCGCCAGCGGATTGTAATTGCTGCTCTGCACAAGGGGCCGCGATAGCGCCCACGCGAGCAGCAGCAGGGCAGCAACCCGCGCCGCCATCAGCAGCCAATGCTCGACCTTCTTACGTCGCTTCAATTTGAGCGGCGACTCCAGCAGAAACTGCATGGCACCCCAACGGATCGGCGTCGTCCGCTGGCGATGCAGCAGGTGAATGACGATCGGAATCGCTGCCGCCAGCGTTCCGACACCCAGGATGGCCCAGCCCATGAGAAACGTCATGGTCCGTTACTTCCTCCCCATCCGGATCGCCAGGTAATCGGTCAATGCCGCATCAAATGGTCGGCTCGTGTCGAGCACGACATGATTCACCTGCAGCTTCCCCGCGGCATCGCCGATGGCCTTCATGTGGTTTGCAAGATTTTCCAGATAGATGCGGCGGGTAAGAGCCGGATCGAGCTTGAGTCGTCGACCAGGCTGCTCCAGATCATCAAAGAGGCTCCAATTGCGGAAGGGGAACTCGATCTCATCATGAGCCATCACCTGCATCAGCAGCACTTCGTGCCGCTTGTGTCGAAGATGATGGAGAGCCTCGATCAGCGCCGGCGCCTGATCGAATAAATCGGAGATGACGATGACCATGCCGCGATGGCTCACGCGCTCGGCAATTTCGTGGAGGATTGGCGCAACGCCCGATTCGCCCGCCGGCTGCGTGTCATCCAGCGCGCGGAGCAATCGCATGAGCTGCGCGGGGCTCGACTTTGCAGGGATGAAGGTGCGGATCTGCGTATCGAACGTTGCTAACCCGGCGGAATCTTGTTGATGCAGTACCAGGTATCCCAGACACGCTGCCAGAAATTGGCCATAGCGGAATTTGCTCAAGGCATCGTTCTTTCCGCGATATGCCATGGATCCGCTGGCGTCCAGCACAATGTGGGCGCGCAGATTCGTCGAGACCTCATACTGTTTGATGTAGTACCGCTCACTCTTGGCGTAGATGCGCCAATCGAGCCGCTTGAGATCATCACCGGGCACGTATTGCCGATGCTGCGCGAAATCCAGCGCGAATCCCACGTGCGGCGAGCGATGCAGCCCCTGAACGAAACCGTCCATCACTTGGCGCGCCACGAGCTCCATCTTTCCGATGTTCTGGAGCACGCGGGGGTCGAGAAGGGATGATGCAGTAGTGGTCATGGATGAGTCGAAGAATCACCAAAGCGACTGTGTGCGTCTGCCCCTTTTAGCCGCCCCCCGCCTGCGGGGCGCGTCAGAGCGACGTCCCGCGCAAAAGGTTTGATCAAGAAAACGATGCGCTGTTCGGCGCTCTTTGAGTGCAAACGTAGTCCGCCCCACTGGACGCGCCCCGCAGGCGGGGCGGCTAAAAAGAATGCGGGACGCGACAACAACATCTTTACGCTGCCTCCGCCTTCGACCGCGGAATCTCTTTGAGCAGTCGGTCGATCAGGCGATCGCTGGTCATACCTGATGCTTCGGCACTGAAGGTGGTCATCACGCGGTGGCGCAGCACGGGGTGCGCGACCTTGGCGATGTCCTCGGTCGTCACATGAACACGGCCTTGCAGAATTGCGCGGGCCTTGCCGGCCATGATGAGATAGATGCTGGCGCGCGGGCCGGCTCCCCATTGGACCATTTCATTGATGAATGCCGGAACTTCCGATTCGCCGGGCCGGGTCGCGCGCACAAGATCGCGGGCATAGGCATAAACGTGATCGGCAACCGGAACGCGTCGAACAATCTGTTGGAGATTCTGGATCGCCTGCCCATCGAGCAGCCGGCTGACCTGCGGACGGTAGTCGGTCGTTGCCTGCTTCATGATCTGGATTTCGTCGGCCGGCGTGGGATAGCGCACGCGCACCATGAACATGAACCGGTCGAGCTGCGCTTCAGGCAGCGGATAAGTGCCTTCCTGTTCGATGGGGTTCTGCGTGGCCAAAACAAAAAACGGCTCGGGAAGCTCAAAGGTATTTTCGCCGACCGTCACGCGATGTTCCTGCATCGCTTCGAGCAGGGCGGCCTGCGTTTTGGGCGGCGTGCGGTTGATTTCATCCGCCAGCACCATGTTGGCAAAGAGCGGCCCGCGCACGAAGCGGAAAATTCGCTTGCCGGTGGTGTGATCTTCTTCGAGAACGTCGGTGCCGGTGATATCGGACGGCATCAGGTCAGGCGTGAACTGGATGCGCTTGAAGCTCAGGTGCAGCACGTCACTTATCGTCCGGACCAAGAGCGTCTTGGCCAGTCCGGGGACACCAACGAGCAGCACGTGTCCCTGACAAAACATGGCGGTGAGGACCTGCTCGACCACTTCCTGCTGGCCGACGATGATCTTCCCCAGCTCGGCGGCCATCGTCTGATAGGCGCGCGACAATTGCTCGACGGCTTGGAGGTCGCCGGACGAATTCGTGGATGACATACTTGCTTTACCTTTTAGTAATGAGGGCTGTTGAGCGGGGGATTCCCCACACGCGGAAGGATTCCACTGCGCGGGACCGCCGCTTGCGGCTTCGCGCCAGAAAGCGGGTCAGGCGCGAAGCCGCAAGCGACATGGGCACATCGTGCGGCGAAACGAGAGAACTTTATTCTTCGCGTCGTTTTCCAACTAACCTCCGCGCCTTTCCCTCTTGCTAAAGAGCACTCCGCAAGACACCTTAATCCCATGAACGCACACATTAAAGTCGCCACGAGCGCGGCGGACGTTGCAAGCCAGGCAGCGGACATCATCGTCGCGGCTGCACAAAGGGCGATTGCGGAGAAGGGTTCGTTTTCATTAGCCCTTTCCGGCGGGCGGACGCCAGAGGCGCTTTATCAACTGTTAGCTTCCGAGCCCTATCGATCGCAAATCGATTGGTCGCGCACGGAGCTTTTCTTTGGCGACGAGCGTTGTGTGCCGCCTGATTCTCCTCAGAGCAATTACGCAATGGCGCGGCGCGCCTTAGCTGCTGCCCCGGTTCCCGAGAGCAATTTCCATCGCATGCGCGGCGAGATCGAGCCCGAACAGGCGGCCAAAGAATATGGTCAGCTCCTGAAGCAGAAGTTCGGCGATGGGGGCATCGATCTGGTGCTGCTGGGAATGGGCGATGACGGACACACGGCCAGCCTCTTTCCGAATACGTCCGCCTTGGACGAGGCGCAGCATCGTTGTGTGGCGAATTATGTGGAAAAGCTCAGCACCTGGCGGATCACCTTGACTGCTCCTTTCATCAATCGCAGCGGAAGTGTCTTGGTGCTGGTGGCAGGGGCGGAGAAAGCCGCGCGCGTTCATGAAGTGCTGGAAGGGGCAGACGATCCCCATCGGCTGCCGATCCAGATGATCAATCCGGGAAGCGGGCGACTGACATGGATCCTCGACGCCGGCGCGGCAGGAATGCATGAGTGAGTTCCAGACGCCGCCGCCCTCGCCCGCGGCGCTATATCCGGTATAATCGTAAGCACTAGCCCACCACGGCAGGCAGCGAAGAGCTCGCTCAATGGGCAAACGGAACACGACTCGGGCTCATCGCGTAGAATCACTATAATCCAGCAAGGCGAAGGTCGGGAGAATTTTCGGAGCACGCTTCATGTCCAAGTCGAACGGTCGTCTTTCCCCGTCAATTCAGGAACTTCAACGGTCAAAGAGAGTCCAGGCGCGAGCCCTCCTGGGTGCTGCCGTGATTGAAACGCTCGAACAGCGCAGGCTGCTGTCCGCGACTTTTGGGACGCCGGTGACGGTGCCGTTAGAACAAGGCTCGCCGATCCTTTCCATGGCCGTTGGCGACCTCAATGGCGACGGCTTCGCCGACCTGGTCATTTCCAATTCTCCCGCCACGGGTGGCGGACCGAACGTACAAGTTCTGCTCAGCAACGGCGACGGCACCTTTAAGGCCGAGTCGGACGTGATCCTTCAACCAAACCTCAACAACGCTCCGGGCACTGCCATTGCCGATGTCAATGGGGATCATATTCCCGACATCCTCCAATCCGACTTTGTATTCGCTGGGAATGGTGCTACGGTAGCCCAGGGTGGTGTCGGCATCGCGCTCGGAAATGGCGATGGAACGTTTACGGATGCCCTTGACTTTGCCCACTCCGATAATACCCCCTTGAGTTTTGTGACAGCGGATCTGAACCATGATGGAAAGACGGATCTGCTGATCAGCACTGCCGGAACTTCCGGCTCGGGCTTTGCCACTATCTCATTTTCTCCTGGGAAGGGCGACGGTACCTTTACAAGCAACGGAGGGCAGATCGAGAACCACCCCAGCGACAGCATCGCCCTGGCTGATTTCCGCCACAACGGGTTGCTTGACCTGGCGACGCCTTATGGTGTGGAGAAGAGCAACAATGATGGCAGCTTCTCCACTCCATTTACTTACCCGGCAGGCAACGGGCTGGGTCGCGTGATCGTTGGCGACTTCAATGGGGACGGACTTCCTGATATCGCGCTGGCGCCCGATGACACCCAAACGACTCAGGCCGCCGACATCACGATCCTGATCAACAACGGCCAGCAGGGATTCAATGCCAGCACGGTTCCAATCAGTGCGACGGCGACAGATCTCGCCGGTCTTACTTCTGCTGATATTGATGGCGATGGGCACGTGGACCTGATTGGTACTCTTGGCCCCGGCTCGCCCGATCATCCCAATAACCTCTTCGTCCTTCCCGGCAATGGCGATGGGACTTTTGGTGCGCCGCAGTTCACGGCAGTGCATACTGATGCTGGGCAAGTAGAAGTCGGTGATGTCTATGGCCTGGGCCGGCCTGATGTGGTCGTCCTCAATCCAGTTGGCGATACCGCAACGGTTTTCCCGAATACTGCGCTGGGCGTGACCACCACGACCTTGACAGCCAACGCGACGACAGCAGTTACCGGAGATCCGCTTCAGCTGATCGCGGCCGTCAAGGGCGGCGGCACCGCCGCGCCCACCGGCACCATCACCTTCCTGGATGGCTCGACGCCGATCGGCACTGCGCCGGTGCGCACCGATGGTCGTGCCATCCTCACCATTACGACGCTTGCTGCCGGTGATCATACCATTACCGCAAGCTACGGCGGCGATTCGCACTTTGGTGCTTCGACCACGGCGGCTGTTACCGAAACAATCCAAAGCGCCGCCCAGCACAATGCGGCCGAAGTGTCGGTGCAGGTATCGGCAGTATCTCTCCCTTCGGTGGTTGTGCCGGGCGACAAGGGAACGATTTCGCTCACCTTTACTAACAACGGAAATGCGGCCGTTTCAGGGCATCTGAATGTCCAGCTCTTCGCCTCGGCCAGTGGAGCTATCGATGCCAATGCCGTCCAGTTTTCGATCCCGGCACTGAACGCCAAATCGATCAAGCTCAAGCCGGGCAGTTCCATGAAGTTCACCACGAAGTTCATCGTGCCGGTGACCTTGAAGGCAGGGAGCTATAATTTGATTGTTCGCGGAGCTCCGGCTGCAGGCCTGACCAGCAATCAGGTGTTTGGCGGCGCGGTCACCAGTTCGCTGATCAGCCTCGTTTCAGAATTTGGTACCGTCGGCAATCGAAAGAACGTCACGCTCGTCCATCAGAATCCTGATGGTTCACAAACGCTCTATTCGCTGCGCGGCCCCGGTACCGGAACGCTTGATGCTGCTTCAACCGGCATCACGCTAAATGGTACATCTGGTGCTTCGCAGCTTAAGATCATCGCGCGCGGCGGGTCTAAGCTGGTTTCAATTACCACTTTGACCGTCAACGGTTCCCTCGGCAAATTCATCGCCCCCAACACCGCGAATCTGACCAATGTCAACGTCACCGGTTCGGTCGGCCAGATGACCGTTGGCAACATCGTGAGCGGCACTGTCAAGATCGGATCGGCTGGCAAGCTCACGCTTGGAACGCTCAGCGGAACCAGTCTTACCTCCACCGGCGCGATCGGCTCGTTGAGTGTCAATACCTGGACCGGCGGTACCACCATGACACTTGCTGCCACCTCCATTGGCAAGCTCTCTTCCAAAGGTGAATTCGATCCGACTGTGAGCCTTCATGGCGGTGGCCAGGCTCTCGGCTCGGTCAACATCGGCGGCGCGGTCAAGGACGCACAGTGGGCCATTCATGGCAATGTCGGTTCGGTCTTCATCAAGGGCGCCTGCAACGATATGGGCATCTTCGCCGGCACCGACTTTGGGCCGGACAATGCACGTGGCGGAGGCGATGACACCTTCGCCACCGGGTCCATCGGCGCTCTGGTGATCGGCGGAAACGTCACGGGATGCCTCTTCGCGGCAGGGATCAGTTCCGATGGCAGGAGCCTGCTGCCGGGCTCTTCGATCACCGTGATCAACATCAAAGGCACCGTCGACACCAATAGCGCCATCATCGCGGCGAGCCTGCCGCCGATTGCGGTCATCAATGGCTCGCCCGTGAAGACGGCGGGGAATAAGACATTCGAAATCTAAAACTTGTACCACGCCGTCTTTTCTGGCTTGGGTGGCTCGCTCTTGAGGAGCGACTTCAGGTTGTAGTGCGTATAGCGCGTCTCACTGGCGACGTTCTTGCCGTCGGCGTTGGCCACCCAGAAGTCGAGCGTGTCCGGCTCGAATAGGACGGACTGAATATTGCTTTTCATGCAGACCGGCGGGTCCATCAGGTGCCGGGCCGAGTCTGCATCGAAATGGCCGAACTCCTCTTTCACGCGCGTCGATAGCGTCACGTATCTTTCGCCGGCCGACAGTATTACCGTGTCGGGCTGAGGATTGGGGAGCAGCGGATTGAATTGTCCCGGATCGACGGTCTGGAAGATCGCAGGCGTCGCATGGATACCGACCGCGCGGTGTGTCTTGCCATCGGAAACAACGTAATAGTACTCACAGGTGCGCGGACCCTCTTTCAAAATCGCAAGCGCCTCATCAAGCGAGTTGGCCTTCTCCATCACTTCGCGCAGCAGATGGGCCATCGGCTTGCCATCCCATTCGCCCTGGCCCTTGCCGCCCATTTCACCGATACTGATTCCCTTTTCATTCATGGCGGTGACGCTACCAATGAAGCCGGCATAGCCAACATTCACCCAGGCATTTCCGTAGTCAGGTTGATAGACCATCACTACTGCATTCTGTTCCAGTCCGACGCCACGGAGATAGTCGAGAACGCGACCATGGTACATATGGCCATCGGCGACCGCTTTTCCGAAGATCGAAAAGCCGCTGCAATGGAACAGCTCGGGGAAGAAGTTGGCGAGCCGCGCTTCCTGGCGATCCATGCCGCAGGCGTCGGCCATGGCATCCATCTCGCGAAGGTACTTTGGATCCATGAAAGGCTGCAGCCGTGCCTCGGCTGATTCGACTTCGCCAATGAACCATTTGCCGCGATCGAAGGAGCTTCCGACGCCGACGCCATAGAGAATGCGCTGCGCCACCGCGCGAATCTCCGGCTCCAGCAGCTTGCCCTGCTGACGGCCCATTTCTTCGGGAGAGCCTTTCAGAAACAGCACGCGCGTGCCATCGATTATTTCCAGGCGTCCCTTGCCGTAGCTGGAGACCAGTTCGCGCTCACCGGTGGCGGGGCCGAGGGTCGGGGCTTTCTCGGTAGCCATGATCGGCGCGATGTGCAGGAACTTGGCCAGGTGGGAAAGAGCGACCGTCTCTACATGTACATTGTCTGGGGGCTTGAGCGCCCAATCAGACTCGGGCAGCGGAGCGACGAGCTTCTCATCGGTGATGTCGATCTTCACCTGCGCGCGCGATCCATCAGTGTACGTCACCCGCGTCGGCAGATAATCGCCTTGTCGAACGACCAGCTCGATTTGTCCCGGCGGCACGTGCAGCAGATCGACTGCGGCAGCGCGCGGCTTCAATTCCAGCACGTAGCACGGCACGCCCTGATCCTGTCGATCCGGCCCGAGCTCCGCTTCGAACATCATCGCCAGCGATGCAATCTGCCAGCGCGACAGCGGCACCGAGAAGGGCGCCAGGATGGTGTGGTCCTTCTTCTCCGGCTCGGCTGCAAACGGCGCGATCCCATTCTTGCCGAGAATGGCGAACTTCTTTCCTGGCTCATCGATCCAGATGGAGTTGCCATCGCGACACGCATCGATGCCGATCTCTCCGGCATGCACGGTGATCCGCAGATGATCCGGCGCCTGATAGGCGATATCCGCCGTCGCATCCTGCGCTTCGGACGGAAGTCCCTTCGCTTCGATCACCTTCATGTGCGCCACGAACGTGCGCGGCGGCGCATCCTCCTTTGGCTGCGCGAGCCTGAGCCAGTGATGGATCGCCGAGTCCAATACATCCCGCGCCTCGGGCCGGGATGTCGCGGGGGCATCGTCGGCAAGCGATCGCGCGGAGGGGAAGAATGTCAGTGGAATCAGGACGACGACGGTAGCAATCAAGCCATGACGGGTCATACGATTCTCAAGCTACGTTTGCCGATGGAAGGCGTCAATGGAAAATGGCTTCTGGAGTCGCCGGCGCTGGCTGGCCCGGCTCAGCACATCGTTTCTGATCATCGCCGTCTGGCTCGCTTATGTCGCCTGGAAGGGCCAGCAGACGCATGCGCTTCACCAGGGCCAGATCCTGCTCTGCTACGGCGGAGCCGCCGCCTGCTTTGGGCTGTTTATCATGGGCGTCCGCGCCCGCCACAGCCCGCCGCCGGAGGAATAAAAGGCCCTAATTGAATGCTTCATATCGACCTCACGCGCATTGCTTTCGGACGGCGCGGATGGGTGTCCAATCGATGCCTTGCTCATCCCAAAATCCCATGCACGCGCCTGTTTGTTGCATGAGGCGGAGCGGGTTTTTCGAAGCGCGTCGAAGAAGATCTTCCAAACCGCTGGCAATCTTGGACACGGTTAATCCGTCTCCTTCAAAAAGAAAGATCTGCCCCGCGCGCGGCCCCGTCGGCGTCACGACCAAAAAATCATCGGTTCGCGGCACCCGCGCGAATGCGACGCCAAATAAAAGGCCGAAGCGGTCATCAGACTCGGACAATTCGATAAATCTCTTCATTTTTTCGGTCGCCCCGCGCCATCGCCGGATCGGTAGTGCCTCAAGGCCCGCCCACGAATGTTTGTATTTGTCGTTCCGAAAGAGCAAAAAACCATTGTGTTTGGAGTAAAGGCGAAGAAAGCTTCGGGACTGCGCGCCCAGCACGTACTTGAGCAATTTCAGTTCACTCGCTGGCGCGGGCGCCGCCAAGCGATGTCGCACCGTTGCGACTAACCGGCCCTCCTTCGGTTGCCTTCGCGCGAGCAATGGAAACACCGGGCAGTTACTGTCGGGGTAAAGAAGTGGTGGGGTAGGCTCGCACAGCAGATCCAGTGGACAGGCGGCAAACGTCTCAAATTCCTCGATGAAATCGCTCATCTAAAAGAACGACGATTAAAACGCGGAATCCCCGGCCTCAATCATCTTCCCCTAAAACGCGAAACAGCCGCTGCTTGATGGCGCGCTCGAGCAGATAGGCGTTGGCGTATTGCCCCTGCTCCAGCTCCTTGGCCGTTTGCTGAAATTCCTTGGCGATGGCCTGATTCGTATCCACCAGATCCTGCAGCGAATCCTGATCGTCGCCCAGCAGGTCGGCAACCGACACCTTCCATTTGCCATCGACTTTCACCATCGCCAGCGGATCGCGATCGTCGCTCCAGAGGATGGTGGCTTTGTCGCCGGCGAGCTTCACGTGGGCGGTATCGAAATCGGCCGGTGAAGTTTGTCGCATGGCGTGAATCACTTCGCGAGCAGCTTTCTCTCCGAATTTTTGTCGGGCCAGCAGTTCGATCTGCGCGCCGGCCAGGTCCGCCTGGGCCATCGCCTCGGCGGCCTGCTGCTCGCGAGGGTTGGAGGCCTGATACGCGGAGATCGCGGCTTTGATTCCACCCGCCGGCAGCGCCTGGTCGTAGGCGCGCAGCGCGCCCAGGGGCGAAGACAGATCCGCCGCCGGCGCGGTCGCCGCGGGCGCTGCCCATGCAACGTTTATGACAAACGAACTAATAACAACCAATGCCAGACTGATTTTCATGCGTCGCGCCAATTTTCGTCAGATGTTCCGCGGTTCGGTCCAATCCGCCGAAGAATACCGCCGTTTATCCCGGCCGAAAAGGACTCGCCATAGAGATATGTTGTGCGCAGATAGAAATGTCACCTCTTAGCTCAAATAGAAGTGTCACCCCAATGGCTGGGTTATTGCAGCCGGGATGGATGAACTTCGGATGTCATTGGATGAACGGATTCGGTTGGACG
>Ga0134128_10000221_pt1 | contig 81398 bp, 64 predicted proteins | sample KB31754_FD_96462 | JGI IMG/M metagenome (GOLD analysis project Ga0134128, IMG submission 96462) | Terrestrial soil microbial communities with excess Nitrogen fertilizer from Kellogg Biological Station, Michigan, USA - KB3-175-4 | ecosystem: Environmental > Terrestrial > Soil > Unclassified ... | reverse complement strand
TATCGCCACCGTCATCGTGGGACACCAACTGCACTATTCCCTCACCGCCGACCTGGGCTTTAAAAAGGACGCCATCGTCAACCTCGAAACCCCCTATACCGCCGACGCCGCCGACAACAAACGTTTCCTCTTGCTGGACCGCATCCGGAACCTACCCGGAATAGAACGCGCCGGCATCGGCGGCATCGCTCCTTCCGGCGAATACCCGAACACCAGCGAATTCACCTATACAAACGGCACGCAGAAACGGGACATGCAGCTCGAGCTCCGCGACGGCGACAGCAATTATATCCGCATCTATCATCTCCAGCTTCTCGCCGGCCGTAACCTTCGGCCCAGCGACAGCAGCACCGAGTTGATCATCAACCGGTCGTTATGCACCTTTCTCGGTTTTAGAAATCCCGCCGATGCCATCGGCAAGATCCTGCTGAACGGCAGCCAGCCGGTTCCCATCGTGGGCGTCATAACGGATTTTCACCAGGCAGGCATGCATACCCTGATAAAACCGCTGGGCCTTACCTGGTCGAACAAAGACCAGTTCACGATCCATATTGCCCTCCGGCCCCAGACACCGGATGGCGCCGGCTGGAAAACAACCATAGCGTTGGTGGAAAAAACCTATCGGGAAACCTATCCCGGCCGGGACTTCGACTTCGCCTTCCTGGACGACGTCATCGCCATATATTATGTGGCCGGGCAACAGCTGTCCACGCTGCCTCGCTGGGCCACCGGCCTCTCGATCTTTATCAGCTGCCTCGGCCTGGCCGGCCTGGTGATCTTCACGACCAACGCCCGCAGCAAAGAGATAGGTATCCGAAAGGTTTTGGGAGCACCCGTCGCCACCATTATCGCCCTGCTTTCCAAAGAATTCGTAAAATTGCTGCTCATCGCCTTCGCCATCGCCGCGCCGGCAGCCTGGTGGGCCATCCGCAAATGGCTCGAAAGCTTCGCTTACGGCGCACCGGTAAGCGGGTGGACCTTCGCCCTCGCCGGCCTAACGATGATGGGCATCGCCCTGCTGACGATGAGCATCCGCACCATCCGGGTGGCCACGGCCAATCCGGTGGAGGCCCTGCGCTCTGAGTGATTACCGGGCCTCCGCATACTGCTCTTTGTAAATCCCAAACGTATGCAAGGCCAAACAACCCTTCGCACCGGTGATGCGCAACCGCACCCACCGCGCCGTCACCGGCTTGAACCGCTCGAGCCATTTGAACCCTACGGACTGCTTGCCGGTAGCCTCCGGTATCCCCACCCATTCCCTGCCGTCGACACTGTAGTCTACCCCCCAGCCCGTCACCCGCTCACCGAGCTCGATCACCTCCTGCAACATCAGCACGTCGAACGTCTTCGCACGGCCCAGATCGAACGTGACGGTATCGGTGTGGTACGCATCCGTCGTGGCATAATAGGTACCCTCTAACCCATCCACCAGGTTCGCCGCGGCATAACGGGCGCCGCGGCAATGCAGCGCGGTGATGTGCGCACCGGCGGCCAGGTTGGTCCTGAACGTCCCGACGATCAGCCGGTGCAGACTATCCGCCCTGCGAGCGTCGATATCCGAAATAAGCCCACGCCTATCGGGCGGGAAATTCAACAGCAACACACTGTTGCGGCCCACCGAATGAAAATAGATATCCCAAAGCTCCGCCACACTCTTGACATGCGCATCCTCCTCCTGATGATAAAACCACGAAGGCCTGATGGAGACATCCACCTCCGCAGGTACGAACGCCGTCCCATTCACTTCCCCATGATTCAGCTGTTCGATATGACCCGCCTCCTCTTTTATCGAAACAGGGTTGATCGTCGACCAGCACGGATCACCCGCTTTGCCGGATTCATTCCCCACCCAGCGGCAATCCGCAAAACGCCAGGAATTCTTGGTACCGAAGATCACACACTGCGGCTGCAGCTTGCGCACCGTGTCGGCCCACCGTGTATAGAAAGACTCCGGCAGCTTGTCCGCCCCCGCCCCGTCCCACCACACCTCCCAGATCTTACCGTAATGCCGCAGCAGCTCGGACAGCTCATCGGCATAGTAATCACTGTAAGCCGGCGTACCATAACGAGGATCATGCCGGTCATGCGGCCCCAGATAGATAGCAGCCTTGATGCCGGCCGCCTTACAGGCATCGGTGAATGCTCTCACCACATCCCCGTTGCCGTTCTTCCATGGGCTGTTCTTCACACTGTAATCAGTATACGCCGAAGGCCAATTGCAAAAGCCATCGGCATGCTTGGCCACCAGGATGGCGCAAGGAATGCCGGCCCTTTTCAGCACCCGCATCCATTGGGCGCAATCCAGCGCGGAAGGATTGAAAAGCATCGGGCTTGCCTTCCCATCGCCCTCATTGACCCCGGCAAAGGTGTTAAGCCCAAAATGAATAAACGCAAATATCCCCCGGCGATACCATTCCATCTGCCGGGCGTTAGGTACAGGGCCTATCGGCTTCGGCGCCTGCTGCGCCAGCGAACACAAAGGTAATACCACACTCATCCCCAGGACGAGCAAAGATTTTTTCAGGATCATCGTCATTATTTTTTGAATGGTTCTATAACAAAAGAAACATGCAAGACCGTCATCAATAAACAACCTAAAGCCGAAATTCTTCCTACCATGGTCCAATGGATTTTACCAGTCCGGATTCTGCGGCGCCAGGTTATGGTTCAACGTTAGTTCCTGCGTCGCAATGGGATAAAGGTACATTTTATCGCTCCAGGTGAAATTGGTGATATTCGTATACTGCCGAATATAATAGTTGGCATCCACCTGCACGCTGCTCACCTGGCTGGCCGGGTACTCCGCCCGCACCTGCGGCAGTAGCTTCATGCCTAATATCGTCTCCGGGTCCTGGAAATGCGGCCCCGCCGCCCAACGCATCAGATCCTCCCAGCGAAATCCATCCCCCGCCAGCTCTACCCGCCGCTCCCGCCGGATCTCGTCCAGCAACACCGGTAGCGATGGAAATTGGGAATTGGGGTCTTTCTGCAGCGTCGCGATCACCATATGCGGCATCGCCACCCTGTCCCGTAGCTTATTGACCGTGTTGTCCAACACCGTTTGGTCACACTCCCCAAGCTCCGCCTTGGCCTCCGCCTCATTCAGCAATACCTCCGCATACCGGAAGATGAATTGGTCGAGATCGTCCTGGCTCGCATTCCACTCCGCCGGGTCGGGCGAAAGACATTTGACGATTTGGTATCCCGTAGGCGCCTGCGCCGTGCCGATCTGCGGCATCGTAAACACAGCCTTGGTGCCATCCGTATTGTTCTTCAGCACAAAACCCCGCGTGGCGATGAGCTGCGAAAACCTGGGATCACGGTCGGCAGCCTCGGCATCCAGCGAATCATCGCCCTTGTAAAGCGGGCTCAAGGCCGTAGGCAACCCGTCGGTACACAAAAAACTCCGCGCGAGATCCTTGCTCCATCCCGTCCCGCCGTCACTGAGCTGCCGCGTAAGGTCGGAGGTCAGCACATTAAGTATATACACCATCGGCAGGATCGCCTCTTTATTGTTCGTTAGATCCTGCTGAATGAAAAGATTATAATAGTCCGATTGCGGATTGCCCGTCGACCAAATGGCATAGTTGCCCGAATTCATGATGGCCTCCGATGCCGTCACCGTAGCCTGCAGATAAGGCAGCTCGTTACCCAAAGAATGGTAACGACGATACGTCCCCTCCCACAAACATATCCGTGACATCAGCGCGAGCGCGGCATACTTATGCAGCCGCCCCGCCTGCACATTGTTCAGATCGGGCAAATTGTTACAGGCAAAGGCGATATCCGACAGCACGCTATCCATCACCTGCATATGCGGCATCCGCGGCCCATACAATTGCGACGAGGTATCCGTAAGATCGATGCTGATCCAGGGCACATCGCCATAGTTCTCCACCAGCTGCCAATAAAACAACGCCCGGAAGAACCGAACTTCCCCGGCATACCTGTTCAGCGTCGCCGTATCCGCATTCGCCCGGCGATACCGCTGCAGGAAATAATTACAGCTCCGGATATCCGCATAATTGCCGACCCATATCGTCCCGCCGGCCGACACCGGCACCACGTATGTCCCCGCCAAAAGACTGCTTCGGTTGGTAGGAACCTCGTTATCCGAATACATCTCATCGGAATTAAGCGGGTCCTGCACTGGTAGATACTGATAGAACTGATTACAATACAAGGCAAGATCATTCGCATCCTTGAAATAGGTCGGCTCGCTCAGCTCGTCATTGGGATACAAGTTGAGCTGCTTATTACAGGCACACTGCAGTATAGCCGCACCGAGAAAGATATAAAAAAGAAAGCGTTTCATGTCGATAACTTTAATGCATTAAATAGAGGGATTTACAAACCAAGCTGCAAACCGAATGACACGGCGCGGCTCAACGGATAGATACCATAACCCACCGTCTCCGGATCGTATCCTTTGAATAATTTTGTCATCTCGAACAAATTTTGCCCCGCGGCATATACCCGCAGGCTCTTTAAATGAGCGCGATTCACCACCCGCGCATGAACGGTATATCCCAACGACAGATTCTTCAGGCGGGTATAGGCCGCATTCTGCAGGTATTTGGTCTGGGACAGGTAATTGCCCCCGCCGCCAAAACGCAGCACGGGATAGTAGGCATTGGTGTGATTGGGCTCCCAATGATCCTTTTGATAGACAAAGGGAATGCTCCATTCCGAAGTGAAGCCCCAGAACGAATTGTCGTTCGGCATATAGTCGCGCTTGGCCACACCCTGGAAGAAGATAGCCACGTCAAAACTCTTGTATTTGGCATAAAGGTTCAACCCGAATGCGTAACGCGGCGTCGAATTCCCGATGACCTTCTGATCGCCTGGATCGCTCACGGTATTACTCCCATAGCTGATCTGCTTGTCGCCATTCAGGTCCTTATACCGGATGTCCCCCGGCATGAGCGTCCCGCCATATAGCGCCGATTGATTGGCTGCCCCCGCTTCGGCAGCACTCTGGAAATACCCATCCGTCACAAACCCCCAGATCTCCCCGAAATGCTGGCCCACATAATAGTTTCCGCTCGTAAACAACTTGGTAGGATTCAGATCATACTTGGTGATCGTAGCCGTATAGTCGGAAAGTCCCAACGTTGCGGAATAGCTGAAATCCTTGCCAATCTTGTCCTTCCAACTTAGGCTCAGCTCCCAGCCTCTGGTGCGCAGGTTGGCCGCATTCTCCAAAGGTGGAGTAGTGCCCAGCACGCTGGGAAGCGGTTGACCGCCAACCAGCATGTTCTTCGTATCCCTGATGTATACGTCAAAAGTACCGGACAGCCGCTGCTGCAACAGGCCAAAGTCGAACCCGGCATCCTTGGTAACGACTTGCTCCCAAGTGAAATTAGGACTCACCAGCCCCGGCGACCCGACAGCGATGCTCTGCTGTGTGCCGAAAACATAATTAGAGGTGCTCGTAGGCAGAGGCGCGATATAAGGATAGATGGTCGCATCATACGGCGTCGTCGGATTGAACAGTTGGTTGGGCAGGGACCCGTAAGAAGCCCGGACCTTCAGCTCCTGCACCGCTCCCGCGAAATGCTCGAAGAACTTCTCCTCCGAGATCTTCCAGCCTGCAGATGCGCTTGGAGACCACACATACCTCCTCCCGCTCGGAAACGAGGACGAGCCGTCATATCTCCCATCCACCTCGAGCAGGTACTTGTTGTTGAACGCATAATTCAACCGGTATAGCAGACCGTTCATCGCCCATTCATAATCATTCCCGGTCGCCGAAGGTTTCGGATCGGCATTCAGGCCGATAAAAGGAGTGCTGGGATCGATCAGCAGGCCCGCGTTCGTGTTGATCGTCTTATAATGCCGGTACTCCTGGTTGTACCCCGCCGTTAGCTTCACATAGTGCAGCTTGCCGAATGTGTTCTCGTAATTGGCATAAAGGTTCAACGCCGTGTAGTTATTGTTGGTCCCGATCTCCGTTGTCGCATTCGGGATCGTCCATGGATAATAATCGATGAAGACGTGATCCACCCCATATTCCGGAAACTCCTTTTGTACCTGCTGCTCCGATGCCGAATAGTTGTTAAAGGTATAGTCGGCGTTGATCGTCACATGCTCCACCGGCGTAAGCACCGCCCCGGCCGTCAACCAGATATCATTCGCCATTAGCTTATCCCTGCCGTTCTGCGCCAGCACCGCCAGCGAATTGGTCCAGGAGCCCTCACCAGAGTAGTCCGTACCACCGGGATTGAACACCGGCATATTCGGCCGGGAATCCCCCTGGATATAGCTTTTGGAATTCCCGTTCTGCGGAGCCGTGGGATTATTGCTGGAGATATGGTTCACCGTCGCCTTCAGGTTGAGATTTAGCCAGGACGTAGCTTCGGTATTGATCCGCAAGCTGGGATTGATGCGTTGATAATCGCTATGCGCCGGCTTGAGGATACCCTTTTCATCGAAGACGCCTATCGATCCCACAAAAGAGGTCTTGTCCGAACCACCCGACACGCTGATATTGTGCTGCTGCTGGGGAGCCCAGCCGGGATATTCTAATTTAATCCAGTCCGTATTGCCGACATACCGGTAAATAGCGGGATTGGCGGGGTCGGGATAGCCCGTGGGATTATCCTTTGGATCGGCGAAATAGTTGGCCGCCATGATCGAATCTTCCACGGTGAATGGTAATGAAGCCGTGGTCCCGCCGCTGATCTGCCCGTCGCGGTCCGCCTCGCGATGCATCGCGATATAGTCCACGGAATTGAGATACTTGGGTAGCCGCGTGGTCCGCGTTTCGGTATAGCTACCGGTATAGTTCAACCGCAGCGGACTGTTCTTCCGCGCGTTCTTGGTCGTGATCAATATTACCCCGAAAGCACCGCGGCTGCCATAGATAGCGGCCGAAGCGGCGTCCTTGAGCACCGTCACGCTCTCCACATCTGCCGGGTTGATCAGGTTGGGATCCATCTGCACCCCGTCGACCATGATCAATGGCCCACCCAGGCCATTCAACGCACCACCTTGCTGGTTATACCCGGCATTGATGGAGGTGATACCCCTGACATTATAGCTCGCGGCCGTACCCGGCTTACCATCGTTCAGGGCGATGTTCAAATTAGGCACGAGCCCTTGAAGCCCCTGCGCCAGGTTGACCAGCGGACGGCTGTCGAGTTCCTTGGCGTTCACAGTCGCCACCGCCCCGGTGAGATTCTCCTTCCGCTGGGTGCCATACCCAACGACGACGATCTCGCTGAGATCGGAAGCACCCTCTTTTAACACCACCTGCAGGTCCGTCCGGCCATCCGTAGAGACAGTCTGCGTGACATAGCCGACAATAGAGAATTCCAGCACCGCCTTCTCACCGGCCGGCACCGTGAGCTTGAAATGCCCTTTGCTGTCGGTTACCGTCCCGACCTTCGTGCCCTGGATATAGATCGTTACCCCCTCCAACGGCTCACCCCGCGCATTCGTCACCGTGCCCGTGACGACCACCACCGCAACCGGCGACACCTCCACACCGGGCGACGCAGGCGATGGCTTCTCCTCCTTTTTCCGCACCACCACGGTCCTGTCCACAATGGTATAGGTAAGCGGCTGGTCCTTGAAACACAAGTCCAAGGCCTCCCGCAACCCGGTGTTCCTTACAGAAATCGTCACCGGCTTGGATGTCCTGATCTCCTTGAGATCATAAAAGAAGAAATAGCCCGTTTGCTTGCGCATCTCTTCGAAAAGCCGCTTCAGCGACACGTTGTTCTCATTGAGGGTCACCTCCTGGGCCCTACCCCTGGCGGAGGCCCCCAGACACAACGTGAGTAGTAAAATAGCTGTCAACTTCATGATCAGCAGTGCTTTTGGTAATGCCCCGCCCTCCCGAAAAGAAGCACGGGTCATAGCATGTAAATGCATAACTTTGATTTGTTTGGGTTAACAATAAGCAGTCCTCGCAGGATTGTATTCATGGGTGACCCAAGCTACTCGCCGTTCCGCCTGGCCGCGGAGCGGTTTTTGTTTGTATCGCCCGTATCGTTAAGGTGTCACCACCAGTTTATTTCCTTCCATCCGAAAATGAATATTACTCTGTTCCAACACCTGTAATACCACGGAAAGGTATTTGCTCCGCGCTATCTCCCCCCCGAATTGCCGCTCCGGCGGCGTCCCCTCATAGCTCACCTCGATGTCGTACCACCGCGATAGCTGCCGCATGACCGTTCGTGTATCGGCCCCATTGAACTGGAAATAGCCGTTCTTCCAGGCTACCGCCGCCTCCACATCGGCATCGGAAACAACCTGGATGGCATCCCCTCCGGCTTTGCCGGACGCAGTAGACCCGCTGCCTACAACCGCCTGCTGACCCGGCTTCAACACCTTCGCGCTGCCGCCCCGCACAAACCGAACGCTTCCCTCGAGCAGCGTCGCCCGGATCGCCGCCTCATCGTTATAAGCATTCACATTGAAATGCGTCCCCAGCACCTGTACCTCGCCACCATCGACACCGTTATTCCGGATATGTACCTTGAACGGGATCTTGTCATGCGCAACCTCGAAATAGGCCTCACCCGTCAATTCCACCAGCCGCTCATCGCCGCTAAACTTAATAGGGAATTTCAGCGAGGAAGCGGCATCCAGCCAAACCTTCGTTCCATCCGCCAGCACTACCTGGTATTGGCCCCCACGCGGAGTCTGAATAGTATTATATAGCGTACCGGCCAAACCCGCCGCAGCACCACCGCCCCCCCTCTTGTAGATCAGTCGGTCACTGTCCTGCTTGATCACCCGCGCCCCTCCTTGCTGCCCGATATCGCCATTCCGGGCGCTGTCGAGCTCGACATGCGAACCATCCGCCAGGATCAGCACGGCCTTATTACCGCCCGGCGCGACATCCCGAATCCCGCCACGATCGCGCCCCGCTACCAGCCGCGGTGAATGATCCAGGGCCTGCCGGTAAACCGCAAAACCCACCCCTCCCGCCATGAGCACCAGCAGAACGGCAGCAGCCGCCCGCATCCGGCCAAACCGCCGTACCGGCGCCGCCCGGACCGAACGAACATTTCTGAATATTTTTTCTTTGTCAAGCACCGGCAACGGATCGTCCGGCGCAATCTCCTGCCAGAGAGTTTGCAGGGATGCTGAAAGGACCTCGTCATGCTGCGCATCACCGATAGCCGTAAAAAGCTCCAATACCTCCTGACGGGTACAGCTGCCGGCAGCATATCGCCGTAGCAGTTCCTGAAGCGAGTCATGCGAAATAGACATGGTGCAATCGTTTATCCGCGCATAGGCGGCCTTTATTCAGGCAGACGAACAAAAAAGCCGGGCGTACTGCCCGGACTCGTATTTTTTTAAAGAATTCTGAACAAAGCCTCGCTACCTCGTCAGCAGCAAGAGAATTAGCAATAAACTCTCCGGGCTGGGATGGCGCCCCAAACGTCCCCGGATATGCCGTAACGTTTGCGAAAGATGATTCTTGACCGTACTACGGGAAAGCTGCATGATCTCTGCAATCTCATCGGCGCTGAGGCCATCGGTATTGCGAAGCCGGAAAATTGTCTTTTTCTGGGGAGAAAGCTCTCGTAACGCATCCTCGACGAGTCGCCGGAGATCATCCGCATCCAATTGGTCCACCGTAGAATTGCCCGCCGTATCCAACTGCCGCCGCAACGTGCTCATCAGGCTCGTCTCCCTGGCGATCCGCCGCAAATAGTCGAGCGTCCTGTTGCGCGCCATACTAACAACATAGGCTTCCGGCGCCTCTACCCGCGAAAGCGTCTCGCGGCTCTCCCATAATTTGGTAAAGATATCCTGAACAACCTCCTCCGTTAAGAGTGGAGATTTACATAATTTGAAGATATACGCCGTAAGCCGGTCGATGTAGAGGTCATAAAAGACCCTGAATGCTTTCTCATCCCCTACCGAAATCCGCTCCAGCAGTAGTTTCTCCTCATATGGCGACGACAATGGCAAAAGTGTAGCTGTTAGATTTTGTGCGCTAAATATATAAAAAATTTCCAACATCGACTTCTAGCCAAAGAATTCGTAAACTTGCCCTATTCCGCTTAACCGTGGTCGTATGACCGGGCGCAAGTGTATCAAAATCGAACACTTCCTGTATCGAAAGCGGACCCAGTTCCCTGGCAAGGCGACGCAACAAATTGCCTATCAACCAATTGCAAACTGGCATGTGTTTGCAAGGAAAGGGCCCAGAGACAGTAATCTCTAATTAGTTTAATATGATCGATCTTAAGCGCATTTCAAAATGGGTAAACGTTGGCGGAAAACCCAACTTCATTCTAAAGGACGTCAACCTGGAGATCAAAGAGGGAGAATTCGTCTCTATCATGGGCCCTTCCGGCTCAGGCAAATCCAGCCTCCTGAACATCATCGGCATGCTCGACGACTCGTCGGAAGGAGAGTATTTCTTTCTCGGTCAGGCCGTCCACAGCCTCAGGGAAAAACAACGCTCCCAGCTCTACAAACAGTACATCGGATTCGTCTTTCAGGCCTACCACCTCATCGACGAGCTCACGGTATACGAGAACATCGAAACACCCCTGATCTATCAGAACATCAAATCCTCCGAACGGCAGGCCATGGTAGCCGATATCCTGGACCGGTTCCAAATCGTCGGAAAAAAAGATCTTTTCCCGACCCAGCTATCCGGCGGTCAGCAACAGCTCGTAGGCATCGCCCGCGCCCTTATAGGTAAACCCAAACTGTTGCTCGCGGATGAACCCACCGGCAACCTCAACTCGCGCCAGGGAGAAGAGATCATGGAATTGTTCAAACAACTCAATAGCGAAGGCGTCACCATCGTGCAGGTCACCCACTCGGAAAAAAATGCCGAATACGGTTCACGCATCATCAACCTGCTGGATGGACGTATAGATAATTTCAACTAATCGAAACAATGCGAAACTCATCCTTTCTTCTTTTGCTTTTGTCCTTTTCCCTATCCACCGGCCTCCGCGCGCAAAACAACGCGGGCATCCTGGCCGCCCAAAACGACCGGAGCCAGCAGGATTCAATCGGTGCTATCCTTACATTGCCGCAAGCCGTGACAATCGCCATTAAGAATAACCTCGTGGTCGCCCAATCCGATCTCAATTCGCAAAACTATAAGATCGGTTTCGACCAGTCCTGGGAATACATGTTGCCAACCCTGAGCGCCAACGGCGGCCAGCAGATCAACTTTGGCCGTACCATCAACAGTTCCAACAACAACCAGTATGTCTCTTCCCAGTTCAGCACCGGGAACGCCGGCCTCAGTGGCGGCCTGCTCCTTTTCCACGGGCTCGAGCTGCAGAACAACTATCAGGCACAGCGTTATGCCTATAACGCCAGCAAAATGGACTTGCAACAGCAGAAAGACAATATCACGTTGAGCGTTCTCCTGGCCTATCTCCAGGTGCTCAGCAGCCGCGACCAGCTGGCACTGGCCTATGAGCAGGCCCGGACGGACAGTGTTACGCTGGACCTCACCGCTAAAAAAGGGAAGGAGGGCGCCCTCAACCCCGTTTCCAATCTCACCGACCTGCAGGGTAAATATGCCAGCGACCAGGTCAACATCGCGGGCGCCATCAACACCCTCGAATCGAACAAGGTCGCGCTGTTTGCCTTACTCAACGTACCGTATAGACGAGATGTGGAATATCAGAACAGCATAACCGCCACTGATATCAACGATTACCAGGCCAGCTCGGATAGCATCTACCAGCATGCCCTCGGCATCCTCCCGTCGATCCGATCGTCCCAGCTCAAGGTCCAGGAATACCAACGGCTCCTCGCCTATTATCGCGGCGCCTATTACCCGACCATCTCCCTCAATGCCGGCGTAAGCACGAACTGGACAAACGCTCCGGGCGCAACCTCCTTCGTCCAAACCGGCGCCCCCACCTACGTGCCGAACACGGATGGGTTCTATTCCGATCCCAATGGCAACAACATCATTTACTCACAAAAGGTTCCTGGATACGACGTCTATCCCAAATTCGGCGACCAGTTCAAGAACAACCGCAGCGAATACGTCGGCATCTCTGTCAACATCCCGATCCTCAACGGCTTCCAGGCCCGGAACAATGTCCGCCAGGCCAAGCTCAACCTCAAGAACTATGAGCTGCAGTATACATACAACAAAAACTATTGGCAACAGCAGGTAGAGCTGGCTTTCCAGAACATGATCGCCGCTTACAAAAGCTTGAAATTCTACCAACAGGAAGCTACTGCCTTCGAAGAATCCTTCCGTGTCACCAATATCCGTTTCAACGAAGGCGTTATCGCCTCCGATGCCTATATCGTGGCCAAGGGCAATAGCGACCAGGCCGAGGTCAACCTCGCGGCCGCGAAATACATCTATATCTTCCGCACTAAAGTGTTGGATTATTACCAGGGGAAACTTACGATCCCATAATCGACGCCGCCTGCCACGCAATCGTCAACGAACCTTCTCCATATGCAGCCAGTCACGCAAGTGGCTGGCTATTTTATTCCCCTCCACCATAAAGCCATCGTGTCCATACGCGCTGTCCATCTCCACCAGCGTGGCGTTCGGCAGGTGCTCCGCCATATGCCGCTGCTCTTCCACCGGACAGAGGATATCGCTCGTAATGCCCATCACCAGCGTCCGCTGACTGATACCGCGCAGAACGGCCTCCAGATCGCCGCCCCGCCCACGCGCCAGCTGATGGCTGTCCATGGCCTTGGTCAGCAGCCAGTAACAAGCCGCGTTGAACCGGCTTACCAGCTTATCCCCCTGGTATTCGATATAGGAAGAGGCCTTATAGCCATCTATCTTCTCCGTATCGGGGTCCGTTTGCTTTTGCACCATGATGCCATAGTTCCGATAGGTCAGGATACCGATGGCCCGCGCCGCCTTGAGCCCCCGGCTTCCCGCATGGGGATCGTTATCCCGGAAACTGCTGTCCGCCTCCACCGCCAGCCGCTGCGCCGTATGCACTGCGATTCCCCAGGCACTTTCTGCCGGCGAGGTGGCAATTAAAAAAAGCTGCCCGACCACTTCCTGCTCCATGACGCTCCATTCCAATGCCTGGTATCCCCCCATGCTTCCACCCATCAGGAGATGTATCTTATTGATCCCCAAATGTTTTCGAAGCAAGATATGCGCATTCACCATATCCCGGATCGTGATAAGCGGGAAATCGGCATAATAGGGAGCACCTTCCCCCGGGTATCGGTACAGCGGGTCTACCAACCGCGGCGGCGCCCCCGGCAAAGCCGTCTTCGCCGGATCGACGCTCAAAGGGCCCGTAGAACCATAACAAGAACCCAGGATATTCGCGCAAACAATAAAATGCGCCTCGGGATTCACGGGCGCCTTCTCCCCTATAACGCCCGGCCACCAGTGTGCCGCATCGGAATTCGCCGTCAGGGCATGACATACCCACACTACATTGCTACCATCCTCATTGAGCCGGCCATACGTATGATAAGCCACGGTAATACCGGGAAGAGAGGCCCCGCTTTCCAGCGGGAAGGGGTGGTCATATGTAAAATACTTCATCAAGGCGATTCCAATTTCGCTGCAAAATAAGGGCGATCCGAGTTATGCGCGAAATGGCCGCGAAAAAAAATCGGCCATTTCCGCAAAAAAGGCCAATGTCTGCCCTTCGGGCGAACCGCCTCCGGCGGTTTTGGGTTATTTTTGCAAAAAAATTGTTCGATGACACGTATTCAACTAGATAGGATCAGCGGAGACTTTGGTTTCGAGGCCAAAGACCCGGGCGGCCACACCGTCCGCATGGACAGCAGCCCCGAAACGGGCGGCATCGATTTCGGCATCCGCCCCATGCAAATGCTGCTCATGGGCCTCGGCGGCTGCAGCGGCATCGATATCGTCTCCATCCTCAACAAACAACGCCAAAAGGTCACAGGCTTCGGCATGACCATCGACGGCGAACGCGAAAAAGCCAAAGAACCCGCCCTCTGGAAAGACGTGCATATCGTCTTCGATCTCAAAGGCGAGATCGACCCGGATAAAGCCAAAAAAGCCTGCGAGCTCTCCATGGACAAATACTGCTCCGTGGCCGCAACGCTCAAGGCAGGCGGCACCTCCATCACCTGGGAGGTAAAGGTCAACGACGTTTCTTCCTATTCAACTAAACAACTATCATGAGTCATCGCATCACGGAAGCCATCCGTATCCGCACGGAATCCACCGACGTCAGAGAACATTCCTCACCCGTATACTTCACCAGCAGCTTCTGTTACGACGATGCCGAACAGATGCGGGCCATATTTGCCGACGAGAAGGAAGGCTATATCTATAGCCGTTTCAGCAATCCCACCGTCCAGGAGTTCACGGACCGCCTCGCCGCCCTCGAAGGCACGGAAACCGGCTTCGCCACTGCCTCCGGCATGAGCGCAATCTTCGCCTCTTTTCTGGCATTTCTAAAGAAAGGCGATCACCTGCTGGTCTGCAACGCCATCTTCGGCAGCACCCATGGGGTCATCACGAAATTCCTGCCCAAATATGGCATAGAATTTACCTACGTCCGCACCGACGACCCCGCCTCCTGGGAAGCCGCCATCCGGCCCAATACGAAAATGTTCTTCCTGGAGACCCCCACCAACCCCGGTCTCGACATCGTCGACCTGGCAACCGCGGGCGCGCTCTGCCGCAAACACAATATCCTCTTCAATGTGGACAATTGCTTCGCGACCCCCATCGGTCAGACACCCATGGATTTCGGTGCGGATCTCATCGTACACTCCGCCACTAAATGGCTCGATGGCCAGGGCCGCGTCCTCGGCGGCGCCGTCCTGGGAAGAAAAGAGCTGATCCACGAGATCTATCTCTTCTGCCGCAGCACCGGTCCCTCGCTCTCCCCCTTCAATGCCTGGATCCTGAGCCGAAGCCTCGAAACCCTCGACGTCCGCATGGAACGGCATTGCAGCAATGCCCTCTTTATCGCCGAGCAGTTGGAGAAGCATCCCGCTATTTCATCGATGCGCTATCCTTTTCTGCCCAGCCACCCTCAATACGAGATCGCGAAACGTCAGATGAAGAACGGCGGCGGCATCGTCTGTTTCGAGCTCGCCGGCGGTCTCCAGGCGGGCCGTAAGTTCCTCGATGGGCTCAAAATGCTGTCGCTTACCGCCAATCTCGGCGATACCCGCAGCATCGCCTCCCACCCGGCCAGCACGACCCATGCCAAGCTCACGGAACAGGAACGCGCTGCCGTCGGCATCACACCCGGTCTCATCCGCATCTCCGTAGGCCTCGAACACCGCGACGACATCCTGAACGACATAAAAAATGGGTTGGCTTAGCCAACCCATTTTCGTAATGCTGTTTAATCTTTCTAATCTCCCCAGATCTCCCCTTCCCCTTTGAGCCATTCCTTCACCAGCTCCGTGGTCACGGACTTGGGCCGCTCGAGCGGGAAACCCAGCGCACGGTCCCAGCACAAGCTGGCAAGTACGCCAAGGGCGCGGCTAACGCCAAACAATACGGTATAGAACTCATATTCCACCAACCCGTAATGGACCAGCAACGCACCACTGTGCGCGTCCACGTTGGGCCAGGGATTCTTGATCTTGCCAAGTGATTGCAGAATCGGCGGCACCGTCTCATAGATCGTCCAAACCGTCTGCACCAAAGGGTCATCGGGCAAATGCTTCTTGCCGAATTCCATCTGCGCCGTAAAGCGCGGATCGGTCTTCCGCAGGACCGCATGACCATAACCGGGTACCACCTTGCCCTCGTTCAGCGTCTTCTGTACATAGTTGGCGATCTGCTCGCCCGAAGGCCGCTCAACACCCAACTCCTGCCGCATCTCGAGGATCCACTTGATCACCTCCTGGTTGGCCAGACCGTGCAAAGGCCCCGCCAGACCATTCATGCCCGCGGCAAAGCTCAGATATGGATCGCTCAACGCCGACCCTACCAGGTGGGTAGTGTGTGCACTTACATTTCCGCCCTCATGATCCGCATGGATCGTCATATAGAGTCGCATCAGCTCACGGAACGTCTCATCTTCATAGCCTAACATATGAGCAAAATTGCCTGCCCAATCCAGCAACCCATCCGGATGGATATGGTCTTCGTCCTTATACTTCCGGCGATAGATATAGGCAGCAACACGGGGCAGCCGGGCGATCAGATCCATGCTGTCGTCAAAAACCGCCTCCCAATAATCCTTCTTATTCATCCCCTTGGCATACCGCTCGGCAAATTTGCTCTCGGTCTGCAGGGCCATGATGGCGACGACAAACTGGGTCATGGGGTGCGAATCCTTCGGCAATGCCTCGATCGCCGCAAAAACATGGTTCGGAACATGGCTTCTGCGCTGCCAATTCGCGGTAAGACCTTGCACATCCTCGTTAGAAGGCAATTCTCCCAGTAACATCAAATGGAACAATCCCTCCGGCAGCGGCTCCGTGCCCCGCTCACCCGACGTGAGACTAGCCTTCGGCAGCTTTTGTTGGAGGTCGGGGATTGAATAACCGCGAAACCGGATCCCTTCCTGCGCATCCAGCAACGAAGTCTCACTCACCAGCCCCGTAATCCCACGCATCCCCTGATAGATCTGGGACAAGGTCACCTCCCCGATCTTCTTATTTCCATGCTCTTTTAATAACTCTTTTATCTCCGCGGCCACACCATCGGCCTTGATCTTAAACCTTTCTTTAGTTGTTGCCATAAAATCAGCGAATTTTACCGGGCAGGGCCCGTCATTTGGATCGTTAAAGTTACTTCACGAATTGGTGAGGAGCAAATGATTTAGAACGAATTGTATTAAAATACAGTTAAGCGTCGCTATTTCGGAGTCTTCACATAAAGGATACCGGCCACCCCACTGAAAATTATGTTTGGCAGCCACGCCGCCAGCAGCGGCGGCATACTCCCTTTCGTGGAAAAAGTCACGGCAAATTTGTCCATCACCACGAAGATCGCCGCAAGGACGATGCCCACGGCCAGATGCACCCCGCTGCCCCCCCTGATCTTCCGGGACGCGATGATCGCCCCGATAAGCGCCATGATGATAACGGAAAAAGGCGTGGCATCCCTATGGAACAATTCTACCTTGAATGTATTGAGACCCTCCGACCCCCGCACCTCCTCCATCTTGATGAAGTGTTTCAGCTCGGGTGTGGTCAGCTTATCCTTGAGATAGTCGTCCCGTCGCAATTCCTGGGGTTGAACATTCAGGTTGATATGCATGGTATCCTTTCGGTCCAGGGTCTCCTTGATACCATTGATGTTCCGTTCGACGATACTCGTCAGCTTCCAGTCTTTCTTGTCCGCATCCCACCGCACCGTCTCCGCCCGAAGATTATAAACCACCTTATTCCCCTTGAGCCGCTGTAAAAAGAAATTCGTGGCCACCTTATTGGCCGTATCGTAATATTTGAAGCCCACGAAAGTATTGGGGTCTACCCGGAGATAATAGTTGTTATTGCGGTAGGGATCGCCATTATAGGAGCTGTTGCGATCTACATACACGGTCTGAAAATCGGTTCTGATCTCGTTGGCCTTCGGCACCCAGTATTGACTCGCCAGCCAGAAGATGACCGCCAGGAACACCGCCCCGATCAAGTAGGGCCGCAACATCCGGTTAAAACGGACCCCGCCCGCCAGGATGGCGATGATCTCGCTCCGGCCCGCCAGCTTGCTCGTAAAATAGATCACCGCGATAAAGACCATCAGCGGATAGATCATCGACATGATAAAGGGTATGAACCCGATATAATAGGCCGTGATCAGTTGCCTGGCAGTCAACCCGCTCCGCACAAAGTCATCCGCCTTTTCGCTCGTATCGATCACCACCGCGATCACCGTGATCACCAGCATGGTAAATACGAACGTCCCTAAAAATTTTTTTAATATGTAACGGTCGAGTAGTTTGAGCATGTTCGGTTCGCTTTTGCGCCGTTGGGCCTCCGGCACCGCCCCACCCCCTGGGCCGCCGCAAAAGTACTAAAAACCAAATTTACGGCCCAATGGGCCGGAAACTCAATCTGTTAATATTTATCCGCCGCCGCCCTCGCCTGCTTCAGTGCAGCCGCCGATCATTATATAGGCGAGAACCCGGCACGCTCCGCCGCCGCCATGGCCAAGACCGTCCTTGCCTATAGCGCGTTCCGTAAGCTTATCTGCCGCCCATACGTCCGCAGACGCTGAGCCGCATCCGCATCCGCGCGGATTTTACAGTCTTGTCTTCAGCAATTCTACCTGCTCATTCTTCCAGGGGAGAAAATCGCCTTGGAGGATATGCCTCCTCGCCTCCCGGACCAGGTGAAGATAAAACGCCAGATTATGGACACTGGCAATGTTCAAAGCAAGGATCTCCTTGGCTTTTACGAGATGACGCAAATACGCCTTGGAATAAAAATGACTGACCTCACAGTCGATGCCGTCATCGATGGGTGAATAGTCGAACTCCCATTTCTTGTTGTCGATATTGATCACCCCCTTCGAGGTAAAGAGCATGGCATTCCGGCCATTTCGCGTAGGCATCACGCAATCGAATAGGTCGATCCCGAGGGCGATGCACTCCAGGATATTCCAGGGCGTGCCCACCCCCATGAGATAGCGCGGCCGGTCCGCCGGCAGGATCTCGCAACAAGCGCCGCAAATCTCGTACATCTCCTGCTCCGGCTCACCTACGCTGAGACCGCCGATGGCATTCCCCACGGCCCCCTTCGAAGCGATGTACTCACAGCTCCGCTTGCGCAGGTCGGCAAAAACGCTACCCTGTACGATAGGGAACAGGTTCTGCGTATAACCATATTTGTCGGGTGTCGAATGGAAGTGGGTCCAGCAACGGTCGAGCCACCGGTGCGTCAGCTCCATCGACCGTTCGGCATAGCCGCGCTCACTCGGGTACGGCGGACATTCGTCAAAGGCCATAATGATATCGCCGCCTATTGCGCGCTGGATATCCATCACCTTCTCCGGTGTAAAGAGGTGCTTCGATCCGTCGATATGCGACTGGAAAACGACGCCCTCCTCCTTTATTTTTCGGGTACCCGATAACGAAAAAACCTGGTATCCGCCGCTATCGGTGAGTATCGGCCGGCTCCAGCCGTTGAACCGGTGCAGCCCGCCGGCCTTCTCGAGCACCTCGAGCCCGGGACGCAAGTAGAGATGATACGTATTGCCCAAAATGATCTCCGCCTTGACATCCTGCACAAGCTGCTGCTGGGTGACCGCCTTGACACTCCCCACGGTGCCCACGGGCATGAATATCGGTGTCTCGATGCCCCCATGATCCGTGACGATCCTGCCCACCCGGGCGGCCGTTGGCCCATCCCGTCCCTCCAACTGAAACTGTAATGCTGCCATATTCTGCGCTAATATCAAAAAAAAACGGCCTCCGGCCGTTTCACTCCGCAATTTACGAGAATCCCCTTACCCGCCTATCTTTTCCTGCCACATTTCGGAAAATACGTACTTTCGCAAGGAATTCACTTATGACAAAATTGTTTTGGAGTTTCCCCTGGCTCGAACTGTTTTTTATTGTTTTTTGTCTGATCACCCTGGTACAATTGTTCTACTATGGGTGGTTTTTCAGAAGGCTGGCATTTTACTCGCCCCCTGCTAAAGATAGCTCCCAGCAACATCCCGTAAGCGTCATCATCTGCGCCCGCGACGAAGCCGCCCGCCTCGTGACCCATCTCCCCGGAGCCCTCGTTCAGCGCTACCCCAGCACCCACGAAGTGATCGTCGTCAACCACAACAGCCAGGACGACACCCGCTTTTTACTCGACGAATTCAAAAAGACCTTCAAAGGTCTTCATATCGTCAACCTGGAACACGACGCCATCGGTATTCCCGGCAAGAAATATCCGCTGAGCATGGGTATCAAAGAAGCGTTGTATGAGATCGTTTTGCTCACGGACGCCGACTGTGTTCCGGCGACAGAATTCTGGATCCAAAAGATGCAGGACGCCTACCACCCCGGCGTCGATGTCGTGCTTGGCTATAGTCCCTACAGAAAAGATGCCGGGATGCTCAACAAGGTCATCCGTTTCGACACCTTCCATACGGCCCTCCAATATTTTTCGTTTGCCCTGGCCGGTGTCCCCTATATGGGTGTGGGCCGGAACCTTTCGTATAAACGGGAGATCTTCTTCCGCAACAAAGGCTTCTCGGCGCTTAATCACGTCCCCGGCGGCGACGACGATCTGTTCATCAACAAGGTAGCCACGAAGACAAACACGGCGATCGTCATCGATCCCGACACCTATACCCTCTCCGAAGCTAAAAAGACCTTTGGTGAATGGTTCAGGCAGAAATCAAGACATTACACGACGGCCAAATATTACAAACCCCTGCATAAACTCTTGCTGGGAGGTTATTCGGCGAGTCTTTTCCTGTTCTACCCCTTACTGTTCGCCAGTCTGTTCTTTAGCTGGAAATTTGCCCTGGCGATCTTCGCGGCCCGTTTCCTGTTCCAGGCCTTTATCTTCAACCGCTCCATGCGCGCACTGGGCGAAGAAGACCTCTTCCCCCTATGGTGGCTGCTGGACATCTGGATGTTCTTTTACTATCTCATCTTTGCTTCTACCTTATGGAAAAAGCCCCGGAAGGATTGGAAGTGATCCAGCGTTTCTTCGCGGATTTCACGCCCCGCCAGCTCGATCAGCTCGCGGCACTAAACGGCTTATACCACGAATGGAACGGAAAGATCAATGTCATATCCCGAAAGGACATCCGTAGCCTCTATGAAAAACATGTCCTGCATTCCCTGGCGATCGCCGCGGCGTTTACCCTCAACCCGGGCATGGACGTGATCGATATCGGCACCGGCGGCGGCTTCCCGGGCATCCCCCTGGCCATTTTCTTCCCCGACACCCGCTTCCATCTCGTCGACAGCATCGGCAAAAAGCTCAAAGTCGTAGACGCCATCAAAGAAGCCATCGGCCTCACCAATGTCTCGACACGCCACATCCGCGCCGAAGAGATCAAAGACCGGAAATTCGACCTCGCTGTCTCTCGCGCCGTTGCCCCACTAAAAGATCTCTGGGCCTGGTCCCGCCCCCTACTCAAAAAGCCGGCCCCCAATGCTCCATCTGGCCTCATCTGCCTCAAAGGAGGCGACCTCGCCGCGGAGATCTCCGCCAGCGGCACCCGTCCCCGCATCATGGAAGTCTATGAACTCTTCCCCCTCGAAGAATTCCGCGAAAAATACCTCCTGCAAGTGCAGTACCAGTGATGACGCCCCGGAGGGCCCTCGGCCGAAGGCCCGACATTAGATTATTACCACATCGTGGTATTGTTTAATTCCCGGATCGGCGCACCTTTGCAATATGAATATATCTGTTTGCATTGTAGATGACAACAAAGACATCCGCTCTGCCCTCGAACAGATCATCCTGATGGCTGAAGGCTATACCTTGGCCGGGTCCTTTGCTGACGCCGAAGAAGCCCAGCAGAAGATACCTGCCGCGAAACCCAACGTTGTCCTCATGGACATCAACCTCGGAGATGGAGAGAGTGGCATTGATTGCGTGCGGGCACTAAAACCGCAATACCCGGAGATCCTGTTTATGATGTGTACCATCTATGAAGAAGATGAAAAGATCTTCGAAGCCCTCAAAGCCGGCGCCAACGGCTATATCCTAAAGAAAACGGCGCCTGGTAAACTGCTCGACGCGCTCCGCGAACTCCACGAAGGTGGCGCCCCGATGAGCAGCCAGATCGCGCGCAAAGTCGTCAACGCCTTCCAGTCCAGGACGAAACCCGAAGCCGCCGGCCCCAATCCCCCCACCAAAGCGATCATCAGCATCCTGTCTAACCGCGAGAATGAGATCCTGGAACTATTGGCCCAGGGCATGCTCTATAAAGAGATCGCCGGCCGATTGTTCATTAGCCAGGAAACAGTTCGCAAACACGTGTATCATATTTACGAAAAACTACATGTGAACAACCGCGTAGAAGCGATCAACAAATTCTATGGGAGATAACGCCCCTAACCGCCCTTAGGCGGTTGGCCGAAGGCCAATCATTAGCGAAAATACCACTAAGTGGTATTTTTTTACGCGCTCTGGCCCTCTACCTTTGTGCCCGGGCAGTGCTTCAAATCCATTAGTCATTTCACCTTATCTATGAACCTGTAAAGAATTTGAAGAATGATTTGCTAAACTAAAGGCCCGGTCGCTCGACCGGGCCTTGGTTTTAGTTGGAACATCCACCTTCTGGTGGATCTACCAATTCAACTCCAGCTTATTATTCCTTCGATCTACATCCGCCATCCGCTGCGAAGGATCGATCTCTACAACCTTGATATCGGTGAGCCGGTGGTTTAGCTCGAATGTATAGGTCGGTGACGTCCATTTCCACGGCTCGAAGGTGGTGCGCGGAATACTAGGGTCCTCCACCGGCTTGCTGCCAAACATGATATACTGCGGGATATACGCCATCTCCTTGGTTCCATCCCTGTACGTCATCACGACATCCAGCGGCATCGGCATATAACCCACCATCTTCAACCGGATCTTCGCCTTCCCGCCTTCTTCCCAAAGACTGTCGATACCATAATCGATGGTTTTGGTGGTGCTGATCCAGTATTCTTTATACCAGTCCAGCTTAACGCCGCTAACCTTCTCGGCTACCCGCACGAAATCGCTGGCATTGGGATGCTTGAACCGCCACTGCCGGTAGTACTCGTGAAGGATGCGGTCCCGGACCGAGTCACTGACGATATACCCTAGCTGCTCGAGGAACATCTCGCCTTTGAAATAGCTGCCGATGCTATAAGCAAGATTGGTATTGAAGTGATCGGCATGCGTGGTCAGCGGCTCCTCGAGGTGCATGCTCACCAGCGCAAAATACTGGCTGTAGGCTACACCATGATCCACGGGCGCCTGGGCTTCATCTTCGGCCACCAGGTCCTTCCAATGCTGCTCGTCCGGATGCAGCCGTGACATCTCGCGATGATAATAAGCGGTTACCCGGTGTTCCGCATAGCTGGTGAAACCTTCGTCCATCCAGGCATACATCGACTCGTTGGTGCCCAGCATGCCCTGGTACCAGCTGTGCATCCACTCATGAAAGGCTCCGCCCAGGCTCGGCCCCGCCAGCAACGTGGCCATCGGATATTCCATCCCGCCATCCCCCCCATGCACAAAGGAATATTGTTTCCACGGATATTTACCAAAGGTCTTTTCAATATACGGGAGCACAATGACCGCGGCATTGGCCAGCGTGTTCCAGGCCGTGTCCTGCTGCGGGTCGTGGTCCTTGTTCTTGTAGACCACATTGATCGTCGGGCCACCCGGGATCCGCCGCACCAGGTGATGGTATTCCGGATCGGCCGCCCACATGAAGTCATGGACATTGGGCGCCACGAGATGCCATACCAGTTTCTCGCCCGCCGGACGGACGACCCTTGTCCCGGGCTCCTCGTAACCATAACCTACCTGCGCAGCATTCTCCAGATAACCGGTACCGGCTACCAGGTATTTCTTGTCGATGGAGATCGTCACATCATAATCCCCCCAGACGCCATAGAACTCGCGGGCTACATAAGGCGTCGGATGCCATCCTTCATAATCGTATTCGCACATTTTCGGATACCACTGGCTCATGGAATAGCGAACCCCTGTGTTGGGGTTGTCGCGTCCACTGCGCCGGATCTGCAACGGCACCTGCGCCTCGAACTTCATGGCGAAGGTCACGGAGCTGTGTGGCAGGATCGGCCGGGTAAGCTCGACCTCCATGATCGTCTCTTCGATCCTGAACGGCTGGGCAACCCCGTTCATCGTAAGCGAAAGCACAGTATCATAGCCGATCTCATCCGGTTTAAGATTCAGTATGCGGTCCTTGACCCTTGGATCCCAGTCCTGCACTTCGTTCCCATGCCGTCCATAGGTGATCTTACCCAGCTCCCGGCTGCGGTTATCCATCATGCTGCCCGGCTGAAAGGCATTCCAGTACAGATGATAAAAGACCTTGAAGAGCGTGTCGGGGCTATTGTTGGTATAGACCAGGGTCTGACTTCCCGTGAACCGATTGGTATTTACATCCATGTTGACGTCCATGGTATACTTCACCCGTTGCTGCCAACGGTCGGGTTGAGCCGATACCGCTACAGAGTAGCAGATGATCACCCCGAGAAGAATGCTTCTCTTTGTCATTATAGAGTATTACTGTCTTTAAGCAGTCGCCCGTCGCTGTTGAACGTCAGATTCTTTTTCTGAATATCGCTTTTCTGCACCAGCAGGATGTATTGCGTGGCTTCTCCCGGCAGATATTTTACCGTAACGGTCTTGAGCTCCCATTCGGCCCCGGCGTACTTGCTCTTGGAAAGACCGTCCTTGACCGCGGCCGGGATCTGGTCTTTGAAGATACTTGTGGTGGTGCCTTGCCACTGTCCATCCTTGCTGAACAAAGCTACCATCCGGTTTTTATCCAGCATAAAGGTCGCCCGGAAAGCAGACACCTTATCCGCCCAGGACACATCTTTTGCCGCCGGATATCTCACTTTAAAGGAATCGGTGACTGCACCGGGTAAAGAACGGAACTGCGCATGAGCACTGGTAGTTGCGAGCAGGGCTACAAAGCTAAGTAGCACGAAAAAGGTCCTCTTCATAAAAGATATATTTAAGTTATCGTTCACATTATTCGTCTTCGTCCTCCAATTCACGCCTCCGTCCATCGCTCCGCCCTTCCACCACGATCACGATCTCTCCCTTGACACCCTTCTCCCGGAAATACACGCAGACCTCATCCAGCGTACCCCGCTGGTTCTCCTCGAACATCTTCGTCAATTCCCTGCTCACCGAGCACCGCCTGTCCCTGCCAAAATACTCGCCCATCTCGTCCAGCGTCTTCACCAACCGCATCGGCGATTCATAAAAGACCAGCGTCCGGGTCTCCAGGGCCAGCTGCTTCAACAAGGTCTGCCGCCCTTTTTTCAAAGGTAAAAACCCTTCAAAAGCAAAACGGTTCATTGGCAGCCCACTATTTACAAGCGCCGGTACAAAAGCCGTGGCCCCCGGCAGACATTCCACTACAACCCCGGCTTTAATGCATTCGCGCACGAGCAGGAACGCCGGGTCCGAAACACCAGGTGTGCCGGCATCCGTCAACAAAGCCATCTTCTTGCCCTGTAAAAGCTGATCGACCAAATGATGCAGGACCCTATGCTCATTATGTTGATGATACGGCGAAAGGGGCTTGATGATCTGGTAATGATTCAACAGCCGGGACGAGTTACGCGTATCCTCGGCCAGGATCACATCGACCTGCTTCAACACTTCCAGCGCCCTGAGCGTAATGTCCTGCAAATTACCGATGGGAGAAGGAACAAGATAAAGCAACGAAAAAAATTTAGTTGATAGTAGTCTCGAAGTATTCCATCACGGGATTGGCCAAAAGCTTGCGGCTGGCCTCCTCTGCGATCTTCCGGGCTTCGTCGGCGGAAGCCGCCTCGATCTGCAACGAGATACTCTTTCCGATCCGTACATCGCTTACACTCCGGATACCGAGATTTTGCAGGCCGCCCATCACCGCTTTTCCCTGCGGATCCAGTAACTCTTTCAACGGCATAACTTTAACCTGAACAGAAAAGGTCATGTTGTTCTCTTTTTGATTTGAGCCCTCGGGCTCGTTCTGAAAAATATCCCTCGGGCTCAGGATCTTATCACTGGCCTTCGGCTCGGTTATGGCCGGCGGGCGTGTCGCCCGTCTTGGGCCACCAAAGATACGATAATATAAAAAATGAACACAGCCGGTACCGCGAGCCATCTCAAAAATACCGCCGACACCACCGCCAGCGCCACCAGGATCAGCTTGGGCCAGTTGCCGCGGATGCTATAATTGGTAAACTTCAGCGCCATCAGCGGGAGATTGCTCGTCATCAACCACGCCACCAGCACGATGAGCACATACAATACCCATTTGTTGGTGATAGCAGCGACAACCATAGGATTCGTCGTATACCACGAGATCAGCGGAAGCGAAGCGATCAGCAAACCCGCCGCCGGCGTAGGCACGCCCTTGAAACCATAGGTTTGCGAATCGTCGATATTGAAACGGGCCAGCCGGTAGGCGGCAGCGCACGGAAACACTAACGCAGGCAACAACCAACCCACGGATATATCCAACCCATTCTCCTGCCCCGCAAAGCTCAGCCGCAAAAGCTGGTACAGGATCATACCCGGAGCTACCCCAAAACTAACCACATCGGCCAGCGAATCCAATTGCTTGCCCATCGGAGAAGTCGCCTTGAACAGCCGGGCCACCAACCCATCCAGGAAATCCACCAGCGCGGCCAACCCGATAAAGAGCGACGCCAGCCAGATCTTTTCCGGCGTCCCCACATACTGCGTCCCATCGGGGTTGTTGACGACCACAAGGCCATTCTGCAAGATCAGGATCACCGCGATACAGCCGAAGAATAAATTCAATAGTGTGAATAGGTTAGGTATCCATTGCTTATTCATAGCGGGAAATTATGCATTTATTTTGGATCGGGCCTCCGGTTCAAAGAAATGACCTTCGCTACACTCGGTTGCGATAGCCTTCGGCTAGCGGGCCCGTGGCCCGCTTTGCATCACCGCTTCTATCTCTTCAATGGTAATCGGAACCCGCGCCATCAGATCGACATTCCCATCCGCCGTGAGCCAAACATCATTCTCGATCCGGATACCCAGCCGCTCCTCCTCGATATAGATGCCGGGTTCGATCGTCAGCACCATCCCCTCGCGATAAGGCTCGTTCGCCGGCCCTACATCGTGCACGTCAATGCCCAGATGATGCGAGACCCCATGATACATGTACTTCGTATAAGCCGGGTTCTCCGGCGTCTGATTCCTGAGATCGGCTTCCGTCAACAACCCGATCTTTAAAAACGTTTTACCGGCCTCTTCCCCTACCTGCCGTTTATAATCCGCCGGCAATAATCCCGGTCTTAACAATTGCTTTGCAAAACGGTGCAGATGTAAGCAGGCATTGTAGACTTCCGCCTGCCGCGCCGTGAACTTCCCGTTCACCGGTACCGTACGCGTGAGATCGGCGTTATACCCACCGTACGATGCACCAAAGTCCATGAGAACTAGCTCCCCGCCCCGGCATTCCTGGTTGTTGGTGATATAGTGCAGCGTCCTCGCCCTGTCCCCGCTGGCAACAATACTCTCATAGGCAGGCCCGTTGCTCCGCCGGCTCAGAAAACCCCGGTAGATCTCCGCCTCGATCTCGTATTCCATCACCCCCGGCTTGATGAACTGCAACACCGAATGGAACGTCTCCCCTGTGATGTCCACCGCCTTCTGCATGAGCTCGATCTCGGCGGGAGTTTTGATCGCCCGCAGTTCGCGCAGGATCTTCGCGCTGCGGCGATAAGTATGTAAAGGATAGTTGGCCTGTACCTCGGCAATATACCGGTGCTCCCGTGAGAGCAGAGGTCCCGTCCGGCGATCATGTTCGTTGGAGTTGAGATAGATGCTATCGGCCATATGTATCCATTGCTGCAATTGGCTGCCGATGGTGTCCAGCCAAAGGATCGTCTGGATGCCCGAGATCTGCCGGGCTTCCTCCGCCCGCAAACGCCTGCCATCCCATTTCTCCTTGAGTTCGTTGGGCCGCGTCAGCACCAGCACCTCACGGTACCGCGCATCGGGATGCCCCGGGAACAACACCAGCATCGTATCCTCCTGCCAGATGCCCGAAAGCCAGTACAGATCGCTGTTTTGCCTGAAAGGGTAATGCGCGTCGGCATTGCTGCCCACCTCGTCGTTGCTCACGAAGATGGCGATCGCCCTGGGCCCGCGTCCGGCTTCCCCTTCCATCGCCTCGGTGAACCGCCGCCGGTTCTCCGTAAATAATTCCGGTTTTTCTGGAAAATACCTCATTCGCTAAAGATTTTAGGCCGGCGGCGCCGGCCGGCCAGCAAATTTATGGATTGATCATTAAATGACCGGTTTCAGCCAAAACCTCACAAACTAACACCTGTTAGTTTAGCAATATCTTAACCAACCCCGGCAGCATTTTGATAATTTCTAATTTCACCCCCTTTTTAGACCATGCTATAGAAAATTTTTCTTTTAGCTTTGCCCTAAACAAACGATCGCGTCATATGTCAGTGCCAGTCTTCACTACGCCGGCCCGCCAGCTGGTCCGGTTTGGTTTACACCTTGCCGATACACTACACTACCAACTGTCTCCCCGGGAGCTCGAACAAAATTGCCTTCGCCGTAAGGAAGCAGTCCTCAACGATACCGGGGCCCTGGTGATCAACACCGGCACCTTCACGGGCCGTAGTCCCAAAGACCGCTTCATCGTCCGCGATGATAAATCTGCCTCCACAGTGCACTGGAACGACTTCAACCAGCCCATCGACGAGGCCAGCTTCAACCGCATCTTCTCCTGCGTGACAGCCTGGCTCAACCGCCTCCCCGAGGTCTACGTACGTGATAGCTACGTCTGCGCCGACCCACGCTTCCGCCTCAACATCCGTGTCACCACCGAGACGGCCAGCGCCAACCTCTTTGCCTATAACATGTTCCTCCGGCCCACGGAAGAAGAGCTGGAGAACTTCCGGCCAGACTGGCATATTTTCTTCGCCCCCGGTCTCCAGCTCGATGCCGCCCAGTGCAGCACCCGCAGCGGCAATGCCGTCGTGATCTCGTTCCGCCACCGCCTCATCGTACTCACCGGCACCGGCTATACCGGCGAAATAAAAAAATCCGTTTTCACCATCCTCAATTTCCTGCTTCCCCGCGAAGAGAATGTGCTGAGCATGCACTGCGCCGCAAACAAAGGCCCCGCGGGCGATACGGCGCTATTCTTCGGGCTCAGCGGTACGGGTAAGACTACACTGAGCGCAGACCCTTCCCGCAGTCTCATCGGCGATGACGAACACGGCTGGGGCGCCGACAATGTCTTCAATTTCGAAGGCGGCTGCTATGCGAAATGCATCAACCTTAAAGCAGAGAAGGAACCCCAGATCTTCCGGGCCATCCGCCCCGGCGCTCTCGTCGAGAACGTCCGGTTCCATCCGGGGACAGGAACAAACCGCATCAATTTCGACGATGGTTCCATCACGGAAAACACCCGCGTCTCCTATCCCCTGGATTATATTGCCAACGCGATCGAACCTTCCGTTGGCGCAATTCCCAGTAATATCTTCTTCCTCACCTGCGATGCCTATGGAATATTGCCACCCATCTCCCGGCTGACACCGGCACAGGCCATGTACCAGTTCATATCCGGCTACACAGCAAAGGTCGCCGGCACCGAAACGGGTATCACCGAACCCAAACCCACCTTCAGCGCCTGTTTCGGCGCACCGTTCCTCCCGTTGCACCCCGGCCGGTATGCAGAGCTGCTGGGTGACAAGATCCGGCGGCATGGCGTCAAAGTCTGGATGGTCAACACCGGCTGGTCCGGCGGCGCCTTCGGCAAAGGCCAGCGCATGCCCCTCGCCTACACCCGCGCTATGATCGCCGCCGCCGTGAACGGACAGCTCGACAACGTCCCTTATACCCCCCATCCGGTCTTTGGCATGGCCATGGCAACATCCTGTCCCGGCGTCCCGCAACACCTGCTCGACCCGCGCAACACCTGGGAAGACCCCAGCGCATACGACGAAATGGCCGGCAACCTCGCCGATTGGTTCAATAAAAATTTCGAAAAATATGCCTCCGGCGTCACCGAAGAGATCCTGCAGGCGGCCCCGAAACGCGGGTAACCAAAAAAAAATATTAAGTTTTCTTTAAAAATTAAAGGAAATTACTAACTTGGCCGTCGTCTTCGATTGTTTGCCAAAACTAACTCCATCATTTACCCGGTGGGGTTTTTTATTGCCGGCCCATGGCCGGCTCCGGCCTTCGGCCATTGCCAATGCGGCCGCAGACCTCCGGCCCCCCTAGAACAACCCATACAATTGCGAATCGATCCTTGTAATGATCTCCCCCAGATGCTCCTCGTTCTCCGGAAACTTATTCTTGTCGATATCCACGATCAGGAGCGGCCCCTCTTTGTACCCTTCGATCCACTTCGTATAGAAATCGTTCAACCGTTTTAGATAGTCGAGCCGGATATTCTCCTCATACTCCCGGCCCCGCTTCTGGATCTGCGCCACCAGCGTCGGCACCGAAGCCTGAAGATAGATCAGCAGGTCAGGCGGCTGCACCATCCGTTTCAAGGTCTGAAAGAATTGAAAATAGTTGTTGTAATCCCTTTTACTCATTAACCCCATCTCATGAAGGTTCGGTGCGAAGATGTGCGCATCTTCATAGATCGTCCTGTCCTGGATCACCGTCTCCGTCCCACTATGGATCTCCAGCAGCTGATTCAGCCGGTTATTGAGAAAGAAGATCTGCAGGTTGAAGCTCCAACGAGGCATATCCTCATAAAAATCGTTGAGATAGGGATTGTGATCCACGTCTTCGAACTGAGGTATCCAGCGATAGTGTTTGCTAAGCATTTCCGTTAGGGTCGTCTTACCAGCGCCGATATTACCGGCTACGGCGATATGTTTTGGCTTTTTATTTTTAGTCATAAATTAGATTCGTTTTCGAACGAGCCGCCCGCGACGGCTCAATAGTATTTCAACCCCATGGCTTCCTGCGCCAGCTTGATCGTCGCCTGCGCACTCACCCGGGCCTTCGCCGCACCCTGCTCCATCACACGCCGAAGATAAGGTATGTCGCTCTGGATCGCTTCCGCTTTTTCCCGGATCGGCCGGATAAAATTTACCATCCCCTCGGCCAACGTTTTCTTCATATCGCCATACCGGATCGTCCCCGCCGCATAATCGGTCTCGAAAGCCGCAACCGTCTCCGCCGGAGCCACCAGCCGCAACAACTGAAAGAGATTCGCCACCGCATCGGGCATTTTCTCCTGGACAAGCACGGCGCCCTCCGCCGTCCGGGAAGCCGGCCCGCTGCCGCTGTCCGTCTTGGCTTTCATGATCTTCTTCCGAATCGTCTCATCGCCATCACTCAGGTAAAGCGTCGCCATCTGGTTCTCGCTCTTGCTCATCTTCCCCGCGCCATCGAGACTCGGCACCCGCGCCAGCGACTCCCCGAAGTTAAACGCATAAGGCTCGGGAAATATCTCTCCTCCATAACGATAGTTGAAACGATTCGCATAATTCCGCGCGATCTCCAGGTGTTGTTCCTGGTCCTTTCCCACCGGCACCAGGGTCGCCCTATGCAGCAGGATATCCGCAGCCTGCAACACAGGATAGGTCAGCAGTCCGGCATTGACATTCTCCGGCTGTAGCCGAACCTTATCTTTGAAGGTCGGTGTCTTCTCCAATTCCCCGACATAAGCCAGCATATTAAAGAACAGGTACAGCTCCGCCGTCTCGGGCACATGGCTCTGACAAAAAAAAGCCACCTTGTCCGGGTCGAGCCCACAGGCAATGTTCTCGGCCATCACCCGGCGCACCTGCGTCGCCAGTTCCTTCGTATCCGTCATGGTAGTCAACGCATGCCAGTCGGCAACCATGAAATAACACGTATACTGATCCTGCATCCTGACATAGTTGCGCACCGCCCCAAAATAATTCCCCAGGTGGAGGAATCCCGTAGGCCGGATGCCACTCATAACGATCTCGTTCTTTTTTTCCATACTATTGGTGCCCGTCGAACCTGAGTCGAACCTGACTTTGACGGAAGCGCGAAGATAGCTATTTTTGTCCCAAAGCACCCGCATGGAAGTCAATGACGCACTGATCGATAATCTTTCCAACCTGGCTCGCCTGAAATTCAACACCGTTGAAAAGGAAGCGATTAAGCACGATCTGCAACGCATGATCCAGTTCGTCGAAAAACTGGGCGAACTCGATACTACCGGCGTCGCCCCCCTGCTGCACATGAGCCCCGAGACCAATGTGCTCCGGGACGACACACCCGCCGGCTCCGCCAGCCGCGAAGAAGCCCTGGCCGGCGCACCCGCTACCGACGGCAGGTATTTTGAAGTCCCGAAAGTTATCAGAAAATAATGCTAACCCATCCGATTATCCACCTCCAGGACATCCGCAAAAGCTATCTTATGGGGAAACAGGCACTGCCCGTCCTCAAAGGAGTCTCGCTGGATATTTATAAAAACGAATACGTGGCGCTCATGGGCCCTTCGGGTTCGGGGAAAAGTACGCTGATGAATATCCTGGGCTGTCTCGACACACCCACCGCCGGGCTTTATGTCCTCAACTCGCAGGATGTTAGCCGGATGACCGATGACGCACTTGCCGATGTCCGAAATATCGAGATCGGTTTCGTCTTTCAGCAGTTCAACCTGCTGCCCCGGCTCACCGCCGTGGAGAACGTCGCCCTGCCCCTGGTCTATGCCGGAGTACCCCGAAAGGAACGGTTGGAACGTGCTATGGCCGTGCTGGAAAAAGTCTCCCTCGCCGACCGCAGCCACCACCGGCCCAACGAACTCTCGGGCGGCCAGTCTCAGCGCGTAGCGATCGCCCGGGCCCTGATCAATAATCCCTCCCTCATCCTGGCCGACGAGCCCACCGGCAACCTCGACACCAAGACCTCCAGCGAGATCATGGATATCTTCACCGCCATCCAGGCCGCCGGCAACACCGTCGTCCTCGTGACCCACGAAGAAGACATCGCCAACTACGCCCATCGCGTCGTGCGGCTACGCGACGGGGTCATAGAAAGCGACCGGCAGCGGGCGACCGCCGCCGTTACCTCATAATCCGAACCGCGCATCCCGCGTCTCGGGCAAAACCATCTTTCCATGGCTACGAAGATCTATACCAAAACGGGCGACAAGGGCAGCACCTCCCTCATCGGCGGCACCAAAGTCCCCAAAAGCCATCTCCGCATCGAATCCTACGGGACCATCGACGAACTCAACTCGTTCATCGGCCTTCTCCGCGACCAGCTCGCACTGGCGGAAACAGTCATTCCGGAAGACGACAGCCCGGCCAGCTCAGTCGAGCCGCAAACTACGCCGGCCACCCAAGATGGCGATCCCTCCCTCGGCTTCATCCGCCACTACCTCCTCGAGATCCAGGACCGCCTCTTCACCATCGGCTCCTCCCTGGCCTGCGACCCGGATAAAGAACCAAAGCTGAAGATCCCCGACCTCACCGAACAAGACATTACCACCCTGGAGAAGTCCATCGATCAAATGGACAACGTCCTCCCACCCCTAAAGTCCTTTGTCCTGCCGGGCGGGCACGTGGCCGTGTCGACCACCCACATCACCCGCTGCGTGTGCCGCCGCGCCGAACGCTGCTGCGTCCGCATGCAGGAAGAAGGGCTCTCCGTAGAGCCACAGATCATCCGCTACCTAAATCGTTTAAGTGATTATTTTTTCGAGCTGGCCCGCTACACCGCTCACGTGCTGCAGGCGCCGGAGCTCCCCTGGAAACCCAGGATATTACCTGGATAACCGCACAAGAGCCGAACGCCGGTCCGCCGGAACGTCCCGGATATCGATGATCTTGAGTTCCTGCGCCGAAGACGTGGCATCCGACAACAACAAAGCGTCTATCATAGCTTGCGTGTTGCTGAATTTGTACATCGCCCCCGTCGCTGGATCGATGATCAGCATCCCGAGCGCGCCGCCTATCACGACGTTAGCGAAATACCAGCCGTTGATATGGGCCTGTACCGGGAATATCTGCGTTTTATAGCCATCCATCGTCACTTTGATCGAATAGGATGCCGGCGTAAAAAATCCGGCCCCGGTCCTGAGCCGTGTCGTCACCGGAGTCTGACCGCTAAAAACAACAACGCCTTTACGATTGGTGATCTCCACATGGGCGCTCTGCGGATTGGAGTCGACACCGAACATTTTTGAGGAACCGGAAATAATAGTAGCACAGGATGAAAACAGCATCGCTGCTGCGATGAGGCAGGCAAAGATTCGCATGGTGTAAGGGTTAATGTTTAATTATCAATGGGTTAATTCAAAACCCAAGCCCGAGGCCGGATTTTAATTCCCTAAGATAATCTGCCCATCTTTCATATGCAATACCCTGTCACTCATGCGCGCAAGTTCCTCGTTATGCGTAACGATCAAAAAGGTCTGCTGGAACCGGTCGCGCAGATCGAAGAACAACCGGTGCAGCTCTTTTGCATTGGCCGTATCCAGGTTCCCCGTGGGCTCATCGGCAAATACGATGTCCGGATGATTGATCAATGCCCGGGCTACGGCTACACGCTGCGCCTCGCCGCCGGACAAGGCACCGGGTTTGTTGTCCACGCGATGCCCTACCCCCAGCACCTTCAACAGGTCGAGCGCTTCCTCTTCCACCTCGCGTTTACGCCGCCCCGCGATCCAGCCGGGAATACACACATTCTCCAGGGCGCTGAATTCCGGCAGCAAATGATGGAATTGGAAGACGAATCCGATATGCCGGTTACGAAAAGCCGCCAACGGCCGGCCGCGCAGCTCGTGCATCTTTTTATTTTGAAGAAAGATCTCCCCCTTGGCGGGTTCATCCAGCGTGCCAAGGATATGCAGTAGGGTGCTCTTGCCCGAACCCGAGGGTCCTACAATGCTGACGATCTCCCCTTTCGCGATGCCCACATCCACCCCCTTCAGCACCCATAAGTCTCCGTAATATTTTTCTATTCCCTTGGCTGTTAACATACTATTCAAAATAACGCTACAATCTAAAGGATAAATTTGGAAAAATCATTTTAAAAATTACTTTTGCGGAAAATTAAGAACGATGTTTTGGACACTTGAATTAGCCAGCTACCTGGAAGATGCGCCCTGGCCGGCTACAAAGGATGAACTGATCGATTACGCTATTCATTCCGGTGCTCCCATCGAAGTTGTAGAGAACCTGCAGGAACTGGAAGACGAAGGGGAAATTTACGAGGGCATTGACGACATCTGGCCGGATTACCCAAGTCAAGAAGATTTCTTTTTTAATGAAGACGAATATTAAAAAAAGCGCCCGCAGGGCGCTTTTTGATTAGATAAGTTATTTCTCCATCTGGTTGATCACCGCTTCTGTAACCCCGGTATACGAGAACCCACCATCGTGAAACAGGTTCTGCATCGTCACCATCTTCGTCAGATCGCTGAACAACGTCGCCAGATAACCCGCACACTCATCTGCCGAAGCATTCCCCAAAGGACTCATCTTCTCCGCATAGGAGATGAACCCATCGAATCCCTTCACACCGCTACCCGCCGTCGTCCGGGTGGGGCTCTGGCTCACGGTGTTGACCCGCACTTTTTTCTTCACCCCATAATAATAGCCGAAACTTCTCGTCACACCCTCCAGCAACGCCTTCGCATCCGCCATCTCGTTATAATCGGGGAATACACGCTGTGCTGCGATATACGTCAGGGCCACGACGCTGGCGCCCTCGTTGAGCGCGTCCAGGTCCCAGGCCGTCCTGAGCACCCTATGCAGCGACATCGCCGAGATATCCAGCGTCTTCTTATTCCATTCATAATCGATCTCCGTATAGCTCTTGCCTTTCCGCATGTTCAAACTCATACCGATGCTATGCAGGATAAAATCGATGCCACCACCAAAATGCTTCATCGATTCTTCGAATAACTTCTTCAGATCATCCATATTCGTCACGTCGGCCCCGATCACCGGCGCCTTTACCGCCTCGGCCAACTTATTGATCTCCCCCATCCGCAATGCCACCGGCGCGTTGGTCAGCACCAGCTGTGCTCCTTCTTCATGACACTTTAAAGCCGTTCTCCAGGCGATGGAGTTCTCATCCAATGCGCCGAATATAATTCCTTTTTTCCCTTTAAGCAGGTTGTATGACATAGATTGAATTTTCCGCCAAATATAGTTATTTATCGCCCAAACAATCGCACCGTCACGCCCACCACCAGTACCGTGTATACAATGATCAGCACAAAATTGGCAAAGAGGAAAAGAAAGAACCGCCCTGCATTTTCCCTGGGCCGCATGACCCGCTGCAACCACCTGTTGAGATAGTACACCGGAACCATCGACAGGATCAGCACCAGCAGGATCAACAGAGAACGTAGTTTCATGATAACACCATCTCCCGCGCATTCTCCAACGCCGCCGCCGTAGGTTTCTCCCCGCTCAACATCTGGGCGATAGCCGTTATGCGTTCATCCTGGCTGAGAACACGTATATTGGTTTGAATGGATTCGCCTTTGACGGCCTTGTATACAAAATAATGAGCGTCGGCCTTCCCCGCGATCTGTGGTTGATGGGTGATACAGATCACCTGACGCCGTCTCGCCAGATCCTTCAGGATGATACCTACCTGTTTCGCCGCCTCACCCGAAATACCGGTGTCGATCTCATCGAATATCAACGTCGCCAGATCCACGGACTCCGCTACCAGCGACTTGATACACAACATCAGCCGGCTGAGCTCACCGCCCGACGCCACCTTCCGGATCGGCTCAAAACGATTGCTCTTATTGGCGTCGAACAGGAATTCGATGGTATCGGCGCCAAAAAGCCCGATCTCGGCAGACACCACCTGCACCTTCAATCGCGCATTGGGCATACCCACCTGTTTGAGTAATTTATTGACCCGCGCCTGCAGCGGTTCCGCTTGCGCCTGCCGCCCCTGTGATAGGACGGCCGCTTTCTTCCTGGCATCCTGCAAAAGCCGTTGCACTTCCTTTTCGCCGGCAGCGATACCCGCATCGACCTGCAGCGAGTCCTGCAATTTATGCTCGAGCTGCCGCCAGATCTCCAGCAGCCCCGCCGTCGTCTGCACCCCATGCTTCTTCATCAGCTTGTAACCCGCCGACAACCGCCCATTGATCTCTTCGATCCGCTGCGGATCATGGTTCACCTCTTCGTTGATCCGCTCGACCTCGCCGGCAATATCCTGCAATTCTATTTGAGCCGATTGCAAACGCGCAGACAACCCCGATAGCTCAGGATGAAAGCTTCCATAATGCTGCATCGTATGAGCAAGCGACCGTAACTGCTGCACCAGCGGTTGTTCACCTTCCTGCAGCTCATAATTGATCTTTGATAAAGCCGTTTTGATGCCTTCGGCATTATTCAGCAGCTTCAGCTCCTGGTCCAGCTCCTCCAGCTCATTCTCCCGAAAGGCCATCTCGTTGAGCTCGTCGAACAGGAATTTATTGTAATCGAATGCCGCAGTCAGCTGCGCCTGCTGCTCTTTCAACGTGGCCAACTCCCTCGAAGCGGCCTGCCAGTCCCGGTAGACACGCTGATACGTATCCAGCGCCACACCCTGACCGCTAAGCGCATCCAACACCTCCCGCTGGAAATCGGATTCACCCAATTCCAGCATATCGAATTGCCGGTGCAGATCCACCAGCAAGGAACTCAATTTCCGCAATTGCTCCAGATTCACGGGGGTGTCGTTGACAAAAGCCCGCGTCTTGCCGCTCGGTGCGATCTCCCGCCGTATCACAACCTCGCCATCCGCAGAATCCAGATCATTCCCCACAAAAAAATCCAACACCGGCTTCCGGCCCGCCACCGCAAACACGCCTTCCACCACACATTTCCGGTCCCGCTGGAGCAGCACCGCCGTATCGGCACGATCCCCGAGGATCAGCGATAAAGCGCCCATGAGAATGGATTTCCCCGCTCCCGTTTCGCCCGTGATGACATTCAACCGCCCCGAAAAATCGATGTTCAGGTCGTCGATGATCGCGTAATTCTGTATGTGTATGTTTTTTAACATCCGCCCGGCAATTTAGGGATTTCACCCCATCCGTCGCCCACAAAATTCCCACATAGCTCATTCCCCTTTGCACCGCGCGATCCCCGCCTTGGCCCGCTGGTCCAGCGAGTTCTTATAATCGTGATCCTTCATATCGAGACAGCGCTGATAATAAGTGCTGGCCCTGGCCTTGTCCCCGCGCCGCTCATAGATATACCCCACCTGCAAAGCGGCCCGTGCGGCATAATATTCCCGCAAACCGGTGCCCATCCGTATCGTGTTCTCATATTCCAGGATCGCTTCATCGTCCTTTCCCAATCCGTCATAGAGCCGACCCAGCCGGTAAGTATATTCACATTTCTCCACAGGGTCGGGAAAATCGGCCATCCCATACGTCCGCAGCCCTTGCAACGCCTCGGCAAAATAGCCGCCATCGTCCAGCAGCCGCGCCTTCAGCAACACCTTGTTCGGCCATCGCCCGCTCCGCGCCTCCTTCAGCGCCTGCCGGTCGGCATCCGCCTCGCTCGACCCCTTCTGCAAAACAAGCCGCCGGCAGCTGTCCGCCCGGGTCATCTCCCCATTGAGATAATAACACCAGCTGAGCTTCTGCAAGACATCCTTGACATAGAACCGCCCCTTGAACCGCTGCAGGAACCGACTCAGATAAAAAGCAGCATCGGGCTCGAGATGGTTCAAACAGGCATAGCCCAGCTCCATATCCCAAACCGGCATATCCATATAACCCGGCGCCCCGTTCATCCCCCGGATGATCTGCTGTGCCAGCGCACTCTTTTGATCGTTGATACACAGGTTCGCATACAGATAGGTAAAAAGATGGTTGTCCTTCACATCCAGGCGGTGCTGCCGGATAAAATCGAAGACCTCGGCCCGTTTATTCCCGATATAGAATTGCAGATAGAGATAGTAAAAGATCGCTTCATCGCGAAACAACAACGCATCAGCATCTCCCGCATCCAAAAATTGCTCCAACTGCCGCATGCCGCCCGACACCGTACCCTTGATGCCAAGCAGACTGCTCAGCCATTTATAGCCATCGGGAATGGTGCCCGCAACGACCTCCATAGCCCCACTGACCATCCCCGCGGGGGAAAACCCGGGGGACTGCTCCGCACAATCCTTGCTTTGGATAAAACTCCGGCGGAAATCCCAGGCAGCATCCCAGTTGTCGCCGAATTTTATCTGGATCGCCGCCCACTGAAAATGGATCACGCTCCGGGTAAACAAATTATAGGGTGATGACTCGGGCCCCTCGCTCATCCATTGGAGCCGCTGGTCGCGCCGCCCCTTCCAGGCGGCATATTGCGACGCATCCTCATTAAAGAAGAGTTGAAAAAAATCGATATAGTTATCAAGAAAAAAAGGGATCAGATTATTCGGATCCCTTTTCTTCTCTGCCTCCAGTATCCGGCTCCCTTCGTCCAATCGCAATTCGATAATGGACTGGTAAGCCGAACGGCAGTTGTTATTAAAGTCAAAATGTTTTTGCCCGATGCACAGCACAGGGAGGAACACTACGCATAGCTGGATGAACCGGATCGACACTACTTAACTTCGATAGCATCGTTCAGCTCGTTGTCCACCAGGATCCGTCCGCAGTTCTCGCAAACGATGATCTTTTTGCGCTGACGGATCTCACTCTGACGCTGAGGGGGAATGGCATTGAAACAGCCGCCACAGGCATCCCGCAACACCGGCACTACGGCCAGACCATTGCGATAGTTACCGCGGATCCGATCATAAGAATGCAGCAGCCGGGGCTCAACCTTCTCGCGCGCTTCCTGCGACAGCTTGGTAAAATGCTTTTCTTCTTTTTCCGTGGTAGCGATGATCTTGTCGAGCTCATCCTTTTTGTTCTTCAGCACCGCTTCCTTGGTGGCGATATTCTTCTTGGCCTTTTCGAGCAGCTGCACCTTCTCGGCGATCTCCTCGCCCGCATCCTTGATGTGCTTTTCGGCGAGCTTGACTTCCAGTTGCTGCATCTCGATCTCCTTGTTGATCGCTTCGAACTCCCGGCTGTTCTTTACATTCTGGCTCTGCTTGTCATATTTCTTTATCAGCGTGTCGGCTTCTTTGATCGCCTCTTTCTTTTGATTGATGAATTCCTGAATGCCATTGATCTCTTCCTCGACACGTGTTTGACGGGCATGCAGTCCCGTGATCTCATCTTCCAGATCACTTACTTCCATCGGCAGTTCGCCTTTGAGGATCTTGTACTCGTCCAACTTCGATTCGACTTTTTGGAGTGTCACCAGAGAAGTGAGCTTTTCCTCCACAGAGAATTCTTTTACGCTTGACATAGTATTAATTGTTTAGTCGGCCCGGGCTCCCCACCAAATTTAGCCCGGCCCGCCTTAACGGCTAATGTCGGGCCTTCGGCCGAGCCGCCCCGGGCGGCTCAATAATAGTTTACCGGATTTGTTTTAACATCCGATTTGAGGATCGCAAAATTACGAAATTTTTCCCGCAATACGTCAAAAAGCAGGTCAACAGTGAATTGCTCGCTTTCAAAATGACCGATATCGGCGATAACCAGCTGGTCGTCTGCGTCGAAAAACTCATGATATTTAACATCCGAGGTGATGTAAAAGTTGGCTCCTGCCGATAAAGCCTTGGAAATCAAAAAACTGCCAGCCCCGCCGCACACCGCCACCCGCTCCACGGGCCGCCCCGTCAACCGGGTATGTCGCACCACCGGCACCATAAATGCCTGACGCACAACCTCTAAAAAATCCTGTTCTGCCATTGCCCGGGGCAATTCCCCGATAAGCCCAGACCCCACATCCGGATGCGTATTGGCCAGGGATACCAGATCATAGGCCACCTCCTCATAAGGATGTGCCTCTATCATCGCCTTAACCACCTGCCGGCTGACATGCGCCGGCAAAACGACCTCCAGCCGGGCTTCCTTTTCCGTATGACGGCTCCCGGGCTGTCCCACAAAGGGCTGGGTGCCCTCGCCACCCAAAAAGGTTCCTGCCCCCTCCACGGCATAGCTGCATTCGCTATAACCGCCGATCTGACCCGCCCCCGCAGCAAAAACAGCCGCCCGCACCGCTTCCAGATGATCCACCGGCACAAAACAATAGAGCTTTTGCAAGACACCTTCCCGCGGCAGCAAGGGCCTGCCATGCAAGATCCCCAATTTCGAGGCGATCCGGCCATTGACCCCGGCGGCAACCACATTGTCCAGATTGGTATGGATAGCATAGATGGCAATATCCTGCTTGACGGCAGCGATCACCGTCCGCTCGATATAATTCCGGCCCGTGAGGCCTTTGAGTCCTTTAAAGATGATGGGATGATGGACGATGATGAGATTGCAGTTCCTCCCAACGGCCTCCCTGACGACCTCCTCGGTGGCATCCAGCGTCACCAGTATGCCCGTGCATTCCCACGATCCGCTCCCCGTGAGCAGTCCCGCATTATCATACGACTCCTGGTACGATGGCGGCGCCAGCGATTCGAGTACACGGAGGATGGAAGAGATTTGCATAAGCTATTGCACGATCTGTTCGATATGCGTCAGTTTTCCTTCTTCATTGAAACCTTCCAGCACTACCCGGAACTTCTTGGTGATATCGTTATTGAAGAAATCGATCAATACCCGGCCGTTGTCCTTGTCGGTCAGCACATAGGGTTTCCAGTAAAGCGTCTTCCGGAGGTCCGCGGCTTCGTTAAGTGGTGAATTCTCGAGGTAGTTCGGGCTATAGAATTGCTTGGGCATCGCATAACCAATCAGCAGAGCCCTGTCGAGTCCCTTGAAACTGGGATCATCCCCCCGTTTTTCGTCACCGCCCTTCTTGGTATAGACGGCGATCACTCCACCGGAACCGCCGCCAAAGCCTACACCCGAGCCGGGACGAAAGACCTTTAAATAGGCGATATCCGTTACCGGTGTACTCTGCAGTTGCTGGGCATCCGTTTGCATTTCGTTGAGATAGAGCGATGGCTTACCGCCCCGCCAGGAGAGCGAAGGCGCCCCGCCGGGGCCGTTACCCGGAGTGATCTGCAACCCCGCGACCTTGCCCTGCAACCAGGTGAAGATATCCGGCATAGCAGACGCCAGCGGGTCGTCGGCGAGATCGTATTCATAAGCGTCACCTCCCGCAAACATCCCCGAGGCATAACGGTCATCCATTTTCTCCGCATCCGTTTTTACATGGCCATGCACGGTCACCGATTCCAAAGTCTTGACCTTCGCATCTTCTATAGGCTTGGCCCGCGCCGTTTCGATCGCGATGTATTTATTACGGTGCAGATAGGCCGAATCCTCCGCCGTCCAGCCATCGAAAGGGGTGGTCAACGGCCGTGCATAACGCGGACCCTTGACCAGGCCTGTGTTGAAGGTGACCGCCGCCTCGCCCGAAAGCGCACGGTTGACATTGAATTGATAAAAAGCCTTTGCCGTGTCATAGAAAATCAGCCCTGTGACGCCGAACTTCGTCCCCGAGATATGCGGGACCTGCAGCATCTGCGTACTCGAATCCCGTTTGCTCAGGATGACATTCAGCGATTCATCCTTGGCGATCTTGTAAGGATCGACACCCAGGACATCCACCAGCACCGATAGATAATCCGATTCCCGGTTTTTTATCTTCGGCACCTGTCCCTGCGCCAACTCTTCCCATTTGAACCGGCGCCAGCCATGCGTCATCATCACCAGATCCAGCTGGTTGGCCAGACTATCGGCCGTATGGGCAAAATAATAATAAGGATCGTGCACATACCCGCGGATATCGCCGGTAAGCAACATATGCGAGATGATATTGTCCGCATCGGGAAACTCGCCGTCTGCGGTAGCATCCGTGATCGCAACGGAACAATTGGCTTTTAAGGTGTCCGGCACATCGATCTCCAGGGTGTTCTTACCCCTCCTCACCAGGCTCTTGGCCGGCATCGCCACCTCGGGATGGAACAGGAAATCGTGGTTGTTCACGAAGACCACCCGCTCCGCCATCGGTAGCAGATCCGCATTGAAAACGGTGAGCTCCAATACACCGCTGGGCAGCTGTCCCGTGGGAATAGTGCCCCCGCTCATAAAATTATCCTCGAGGTTGATCTTGGCTTTATATACCAAATGCTGATGCATATGCGCGATAATCACCAGATGTTTGAGCTCCGGACCGCCTTCGGAGCTGCGCGCAACCGAGAACAAAACTTTCTGATTACCCGGCAATGCCCTGATCACCACCCCCGTGCTCATCACATGCGGCAACCCGGTTCGATGTTCGATGCCATGCGCATCCAGCCACACCGCCCTGAGCGAATCGCCCGCATCAGGGGTCAGCAGGAATTTGCCCATCCCATCATGTTCGGAGCTGAAGGTCAAAATCTCCTTTCCGCTCTTGTCCTGCACCGAACCTTTGACATTTATCGGAAAGCCAAACTGGTCTTCGGCCTTAAAAGCCACCATGCTCTCGACACCGCCTACAAGGTCTCCCCCCTCGGGAAAGAACGATAATTTGGTCTGCCGCGGGATCAACGTCACCGTCCCGGAAGAATCCAGCTTGTTATCGTAGATCTTGATATCCTTTTCAAAATAAAAGGCAGTATCGAAATTCGTCATCCAGGTCGTATAGGCCCGGAAATGCAGATGCCTGGCCGTGAGCTTCGCCGGAAGATCGAAATTACCCGCGACGCTCGACTCGCTAATGGGATATACCTTCCGCTGGATGATGGCGCCCGAAGGGTCGCTCAGCTCCGCATAGAAATTCTTGCTCAATAAAGAAGGATCGGCTCCCGTAAAAAGATACCCCTTGAACCAAATGGTCTCACCCGCACTATACAGCTGTTTATCGAACTGCACATAGATCTTTTCCTGGGGATAATTGTTGGCATAAACATTCATCATGGAATCCAGCACCTGCGCCTTCACCAGCGCAGGAAAGAGCAGGGTGGCAAGAATGGCGAGAAAGCAACGAATCTTCTTCATACTGTAAAAAAACCACTTAATTTCGAATTCCCGCAAAGAAAAAAATGTTAAAATGATATTAACAAAGTCTTCAAAAGAGCTCTACACCGAATACACGCACCGCATGCAAAAAATTGCCGATATCAAATACTCGGCCGCCGTTTTGCAGTGGGACCAGGAAACCTATCTACCCATCAAAGGCGCGGATTTCCGCGGCCGGCAGCTCGCCACGCTTTCCGAGATCGGCCACGAATGGTTCGTCGACCCGACCCTGGGCCAGCTTTTGCAGACACTCGACGAACGCGCCGACCTGCAGGAAGACGAGAAACGCAATATCACCCTCAGCCTCGAAGACTACGAGAAACAAAAGAAATTCAGCCCAGCCTTCGTCCGCCTCCTTAGCGAAGCCAGCTCCCGCTGTTTCCATGCATGGCTCCAGGCCCGCGCCGCCAATTCCTTTGCGCTTTATAAAGACGAGCTGCAAAAGCTGGTAGATTTAAAAAAACAAGAAGCAGAGCTCGCCGGCTACGAAAAACATCCCTACAACGCCCTGCTGGACCAATACGAAAAGGGCGCTACGGTAGGCCTGCTTGACAAGGTATTCAACGAGGTCCGCGTCCCGCTCAAAGAGATCCTCGATCGCATTGCCGGCCGCCCACAGGTAGACGACGCCTTCCTGCGGGGCGATTATCCCAAACAAACACAATGGGATTTCGGTATGGACCTGATCCGCCAGATGGGCTTCGACTTCGAGGCCGGACGCCAGGACCTCTCCGAACACCCTTTTACCACCAGCTTCAACCCCCACGACGTCCGCATAACTACCCGGATCGACGCACATGATTTCAGCCATATGACCTGGAGCTGTATCCATGAAACCGGCCATGCCCTCTATGAACAAGGCCTGCCGCCGCATTACTACGGCCTCCCCCTCGGTGAGTTCGCATCCCTTAGCATCCATGAGTCGCAATCCCGCCTCTGGGAAAACAATATCGGCAGAAGCGAGCGCTGGTGGAAAACGATCTATCCCCGCCTCCAGACCCTATTCCCCGGGCAGCTCGGCTCCGCCTCCCTGGAGCAGTTCTACAAGGGTATCAACAAGGTCCACCCATCCCTTATTCGCACGGAAGCCGATGAGGTCTCATACCATTTTCACGTAATGATTCGTTATGAGCTGGAAAAACAGTTGATCCAGGGTGCCCTTTCCGTTGACAGCATCCCCGCGTGGTGGAATGAGAACTATAAGACCTGGCTGGGAGTCACTGTACCGGACGATAAACGGGGGTGTCTTCAGGACGTTCACTGGAGCCACGGTAGCTTCGGCTATTTCCCGACCTACAGTCTGGGTAGTTTTTATGCCGCGCAGTTCTTTGCCACCGCCGAAAAACAGGTGCCTGGCCTGGATGAAGCCATCGGTCAGGGACAAACGGCACCGCTTTTGCACTGGCTAAGGGAAAGCATCCACCGCCATGGCCGCCGGTATACCAGCGAGGAATTGTGTCAGCAAGCGACCGGAAAACCATTGGATATCAACTATTTTCTCGACTATTTGCTTGATAAATACGGAAATATTTACAATTTTTGAATATAAAATCGTTGACCTATGAACCGCTTGTTGATCGCCGGCCTGATACTTCTCTTTTGCTCGTGCAAAAAATACATCCAGAAACAGGAACAGAACGCCCTCGAGGCAGTGGTGACAAATGGATTATGGTATGTCGCTGGTTATGAACAAAATGATAGTGATATTACTTCATCTTTTTCAGGTTATCTGTTTAAATTTGACGCGAATAACACCGTGACGGCTACAGGTGGCAACACGACGGTTACAGGACAGTGGTCGGACAATATCAATGCCCGCACCGTTACCGCGGATTTTGCCGGCGCCGCCGCTCCGCTCGTTTATTTGAACGAGACCTGGACCATCACGGACAGTTATACGGACAGCGTATCCGCCAAATGTGTAGATACCGTCAACCATACAACCAATTTCCTGCAACTGAAAAAACAATAACCCTTCCGTACCCCTCGAAAGCAAGCTCTGTGCTATTTCCATCTACCTAAACGATCCTTTGGTTGATACGAAGACTACTTATGATCTCCGGCCTCGTGTTTGGGCTCCTTTACGCCAAGGCCCAGACCCCGGTCGCCAACTTTTCCGCTACCCCAACCGCCGGCTGTGGTCCTCTTAACGTCACATTTACCGACCTATCGGGCAATTCGCCTACGGCATGGACCTGGGACTTTGGGAACGGCCAGATCTCCAGCCGCCAAAACCCTGTCGTAACCTATTCGAACCCTGGCACTTACAATGTCCGCCTCATCGTCCGAAACGCCAGTGGATCCGACGTCGTGGAAAAGGATGGTTATATCACAGTCTACCCATCTCCGCACCCCCTCCTGGCATCCAACCTGAGCGTGGCCTGTGTCCCGGCCAATGTCCAATTCACCGACAATTCAGTTCCCGGCGCGGGCAGTATCACGGCCTGGCTTTGGACCTTTGGCGACGGCACCACCTCGACGGTCCAAAATCCTTTGCATGTCTATAACCAAACCGGCTATTATAATATCGGTCTCCAGGTCACTAACTCCGGCGGCTGTTCCAACAGCATTGTCGATTATCGTTATATCAGGGTGGTCAACGGCGTCCAGCCAAACTTTGTATTTAACCAGTCCTCGGCCAGCTGTACCGCTCCTTATACCGGCCAATTGTTGAACCAAAGCGCCGGCCCGGGTAACCTGACCTACGCCTGGACCATTGCAAACGGTGCTACGCCTTCCAGTTCCGCAGATACCAGCCCCGTCGTAACATTCCCCTCTAACGGCCAATACAATGTCAATTTGCTGGTTACCAGCAGCCTGGGATGTTCGGCAGCGCTCCAGCAACCAGTTAACCTCACCGGCAGAACGATCACTGTCAACAGCCCCACTACGGCCTGCGTGAATACCCCGGTGACATTTACGGATGGTTCCAACCCGCCCGCGTCCTCATCCCTTTGGTCCTTTAGCGATGGTTCCACCAGCAATGGCAGCAGTGTCACAAGAACGTTCCCTTCGACCGGCACCTATACCGTGAACCTGGCGGACAACTTTACCTCTTGCTCTGGTACCGGCACCGCAGCCATCAACATCACCAATCCAGCCACCGCGAACTTTACAGCCAGCCCCACGGCGGCCTGCAAACCGCCGCTCTCAGTGCAGTTCTCCGATCAAAGCAGTCCCGCAGCCAATGTCACCGGCTGGCTCTGGGATTTCGGCGATGGGTCCCCCCCTTCCACACAACAAAATCCGGCCCATACCTATACCACATCGGGCAACTTCAATGTCACCCTCACCGCCACAGGTGGCAGCGGTTGTTCCAATAGCGTGACAAAGAACGCGTTCGTCACCATCCAGGCGCCCGCCGTGACTATTGGCGGCGTCCTCACCGGCTGTATAGCTTCTACGGCCACGTTCAATTCCGTGAGCCCCGCGGCGATCCTCACCGCCGTCGACGCACCGCAAAGCTATTCATGGAAGGCTCCCGGTTCCAACGAAGGCATTTCCACCTCCGCCTCCCCATCGTTCTCCTATCCTAACGTGGGCTCTTATACGATATCCGTGACCGTCACCACCACCGGCGGCTGCCAGGCCACGGCCAGCACAACCGTAAGCATCGGCATCCCACTGGCCGGTCAGCCCCCCGGCTTCACCTACACCCCAGCCAGCCCGGTGTGCGGCAACACCCAGATCAACTTTACGGCTTCCCCCGCAGGCGAGGCGCAGTATCTATGGGATTTCGGTGATCACACATCCGCTGTTTTGACTCCAACCAATACCACCAACCACCAATACGGTTTTTATGGCGCGCATACCGTGACCCTCCTCGTTTACAACGGCGCCTGCCCCCAACAGGCTACCCAGGTCATCCCGATCAATCCTCCCTTCGCCGGATTTAAATTCGGGGCGGTCCAACCTATAGATTGCAACAACGAATCGGCGATCCAATTTACCGATACTTCGATAGTTGGTGCCACAGCAACCTACGGTCCCGCCACCTGGTCCTGGACCTTCGGGGACGGCGGAACTGCCAATGTACCGAGCCCGGCGCATACTTACCCCATCGCGACCGGCACCCCGCAACCCTATCCAGTGACCCTGACAGTCACCCAGGCCGGATGTACCTCAACAAGTACCCAAACGGTCACCATCGCAAAGGTGATCCCGTCCTTCACGATGCCGGCCACCGCCTGCCATTTGACCCCCATCGCAATTACTTCCACCAGCACCCCCACAACCCTGGATAGCATCTATGAGTGGCAGTTCGACGGCACCGGCCCATACAGCCGCCCCTACACTTCACCCAATCTCGATACCTTGTTTAGGACCAACGGTAACCATACCGTGTCCCTGATCGTATACGACATCAACAATTGCCCCAGCCCGCCCGTTACCCAAAACATCACGATCACCGGCCCCCACGCCAATTACACCGCGCCGGCAGGTGGCTGCGCAAACGCCCCCGTTACCTTTACCGATCACTCCACGCCGGACCCGGATCCAATCGTCAAGTGGAGATGGAATTTTGACGACGGAACGCCGCGTCCGGTATATCCGACGTCCGGTCCCTTTACCCATACCTATACCGACACCGGCACCTACACGCCGGTATACACCGTATTCGATGCCAACGGTTGTCTCGACTCGTATGAACAACAGCTCCAGATCACCAGCCCCACGGCGAATTTCTTCCCGCCGGATAGCTTCTATTGCCCAAATGCACTGGAGACCTTCATCGATTCCTCCCAAGGTTACAATCTCACCGAGGCCTGGAGCTTCGGTGATGGTTCATCAGGCATCGTAGGCGCACACACCTATACCAACAACGGAACCTACAACGCGAGCCTCAGCGTTACCGACAAGAACGGCTGTATCAGCCCCACTACCACTAAATCGATCCGCATCCAAACGCCCATCGCCGCCTTCAATATCTACGACACCACCGCCATCTGCCTGCCGCTGGAAACGATCTTCGCGGCGCACGGACAAAACTATGACTCGCTATACTGGAAGTTCGGCGACGGTACGACCTCTACCCTCGACAGTACCTCCCATTTCTATAATAACTATGGCATCGATACCGCCAAGCTGTTCCTTCAGGGCCCTGGCGGCTGCCTGGACTCGGCCTCTTACCGGGTGAGGATCTCCAATCCGGCAACCACTACCCTAAAATATGGTCCGCCGCTTTCTGAATGCGACTCCTTGCCCACGAATTTCATTGTCAGCGTTCCACCCTATGCTTTGTTCACACTGAATTTTGGCGACGGCTCCGCCGATTCCACACAAAACAGCACGCCATTTCACATGTATCGCAACCCTAGCCAATATTTTCCCAGTCTTCTTCTCACCGACGAAACAGGTTGTATATATTATTACAGCACGAACATCCCTGTCACGGTGCTGGGTGCCACGCCGTACTTCAGTGTTAACCAGGACAAATTCTGTGATGCCGGCACCGTAAAATTTACCGACTACACGATCTCCAACGACGGCTTCGCCACTGAAACCTATCTCTTCGGCGATGGCTCACCGGACGAATCGCAAACGGGTGGAATCGGCGGCTTCAATACCAGTCATGATTATGGTCAAACGGGCAATTGGCCCGCTACCCTACAGGTCGTCACCCATGACGGCTGCAAGGAATCCTATATCGATACCATCCATATCTACCAAACCCCGCATCCGGCGATAACAGATCCTGCCACAACCTGCGCGGGCGCCCTCCAGTTCCAGGGCAGCACCTCTCCCCCACGGATAGACAGTATCATCTGGAGCTGGAACTTTGGTAACGGCCAAACCTCCAAAGTACAAAACCCCACCGTTCCCATGGTACCCGGTACCTACAAAGTCACCCTGGATGCGTCGGTACCATTTGGCTGTATCGATAGCGCATCCTCCACTATTACCATCAACCCTTCGCCCGTTATCAAAGGCCCCAACGAACTCACCGTCCCCCTCGGCATACCGGTCACCATTCCCTTTACCTATAGCTCGGATGTCGTCGGCTATCAGTGGACACCCACTTCCAACCTGAGCTGTACGGACTGTGGCAATCCGGTAGCCACGGTGATCCTGGCAACCACCTATACCGTTACGGTCACGGACGCCAATACCTGCAGCGCTTCCGATACCATCCTCATAAAAACGGTCTGTAACGACAAGAACTACTGGTTCCCCAATACGTTCTCGCCAAACGGTGACGGCGTCAATGACTATTTCTATCCGCGCGGAACCAGTCTTTATAACATCCAGTCGCTTACCATCTTCAACCGATGGGGCCAGCAGGTCTTTGCACGCATGAACTTTCCGGCCAACCAACAAAACATGGGCTGGGACGGTACCTTTGGCGGCAAACCCGCTCCGGCAGATGCCTATGTCTATATAGCGGAAGTAATTTGCGAGAATGCGCAGGTGATCACCATCAGCGGCAACGTTACCCTGATTCGATGAAAAAATGAAAAAACTAATTCTCCATATCCTCCTGCCGCTCCTGCCGTTCCTGTTCGCATCCGTGTTCGCACGCGCCCAGGATATCCATTTCTCCCAGTTCTATGAGACCCCGCTCCTGCGCAACCCATCGCTCGCCGGCATCTTCACCGGAGACTACCGCGTACAGACCGTCTACCGCGATCAGTGGAACAGCTTCACGAACGCCTATCGCACCGGCTCAGTCAACGCGGAATACAAATGGCCCATCGGCCGCCAAAGCGACTATTTTACCACAGCCCTGCAGGTACTTTTCGATAAAGCCGGCACCGCCGCACTTGAAACGACGGAACTGCTCCCGGCGCTCAATTATCACAAATCGCTGAGCAACGATCGCCCTATGTACCTCTCGCTCGGCTTCATGGGCGGTCTCGTGGAGAAAAGCCTCGACATGAGCAAGGTCACGACCAATAGCCAGTTCAACGGCACCGCCTACGACCCGGCCCTGCCCAACGGCGAAACCATCCTGAGCCCCAACATCCACTACCTCGATGGCTCGCTCGGCATCAGTTTCAATACCGCCTACGGCCCCGACAACCAAAACTCGATGTACGTCGGCTTTGCCTATCACCACCTCAACCGCCCAAAAAACTCGTTCTATAAAAACCCCGCCGTGGAGCTGGATCCCAAGGTCGTTGTCTCCTTCGGCCTGAAATCCATCATCAACGATTATAGCTATTTTACCATTCAGGCGGACTGGTCCCGGCAGGGCCCCGATCAGGAATCCATCGGCGGCGTATTGTATTCCTATAAACTCACCGAAGAAACGGATCTGAACCAATACACCTTTACCATCGGCGGCCTCGCCCGCTGGAAAGATGCCTTTATCCCGGTGATCAAGCTCGAGATGAATTCTTTTACCATGGGCCTCAGCTATGACGTCAATACCTCACCGCTCACCACCGTGAGCAATTCTCAAGGCGGTTTCGAACTATCACTCTCCTATACCGGTTTCCTCGACCGCGAAAATGCCAAGTACCGCATCCTCTGTCCCAGATTTTAAGCTACCTTTAGGACCAGCAAAAAAAATCAATTATGTCTAGCATCCGGGTGGGCCAAAAGGCTCCAGACTTCTCGCTCTACGACTCTGATAAACAAAAAGTAAAGCTTAGCGATTATAAGGGCAAAAACGTCCTGTTGCTCTTTTTCCCCCAGGCCTTCACCGGCACCTGCACGAAAGAGCTTTGCAGCACCCGTGACAACATCGCCGTCTATAACGGGGCCAACGCCCAGGTCTTCGGCATCAGCGTCGACTCCATCTTTACCCTGGCCAAATTCAAGGAAGAACAGAAACTCAACTTCCCCCTCCTGAGCGATTTTAACAAGACCGTCTCCACAGAATATGGCTCACTCTACGACAGTTTCGTATTCGATATGAAGGGAGTATCCAAAAGATCAGCTTTCGTGATCGATAAAGATGGGGTGGTCCGGTATGCGGAAGTACTGGAAACAGCCACTGACTTGCCCGATTTTGCCGCTATTCAAAATGTACTCAAAGGGCTTAACTAGCTAAGCACCAAGCCATTAATTTTATAGCCGGCCAGAAGCCGGCTAATTTTTTTACTTCCATTTTTGGCCGGTTATTTGTATCTTTGAATAGAATCAATTATTTTGGGATCACGTGTAAACGAATTCGTAGTATGAGAATTTTTTACATACTGTTATCCATAATCCTACTGACCTCCCTCCAGGCAAATTGCCAGGCCAGGGGGCGTATGCCCGAACCCGAGCACAAGGTCATACGATTCTATCCCAACCCCTGCGTCTCCTACATCATCTTCGAATTCGCAAAAGACGATAACAAGACCTACACTTTAGAGATCTACAGTTTCCTGGGCCGTAAAGTAAAGGATATCCCGGACGTCTCCGACAAGACCACCGTGCAGCTCAGCGACCTGCCACGTGGCATCTATATCTTCCAGCTAAAAGACGAGAACAGCCGCGTCACCGACTCTGGCCGGTTCCAGGTGAACAAATAACGTCCTACAACACCTGAACGATCAAAAATTTTAAATAATTGGTATTGTCCCATCCCGCAATGATCGGATGGTCGCTGGCCTGTGCCTGGAACGTGACCTGCCGTAGCCGCCGCCGTACATCCTTGGCAGCCAGCTCGATAGTGTCCAGGAAAACCTCCGGCTTTACTAGATTTGTACAGGATGACGTGACCAGGAATCCACCCCTTTTCACCAGCTTCATCCCCCTCAGATTGATCTCCTTATAACCCGTGATAGCCTTTTGGATCGTTTCGCGGCTCTTGGTAAAAGCCGGCGGGTCCAGCATCACCACATCATACTGCCGCCCCTCCTTGCTCCATTGCTTCAATACATCGAAAGCATTCACCGCCTCATAATGACACTTGTCCGAAAGCCCGTTGAGCGCCGCATTCCGCCTCGCCTGAGCAACGGCATTTTCCGAAATATCCAGCCCCAAAACGCTTCGCGCACCATAATACCCGGCATGCGTTTCAAAACTGCCCGTATAACAAAAGGCCCCTAATACATCCGCCCCTTTCACAATATGCTGAATGGCCCGGCGATTGTCATGCTGATCCAGGAAATAGCCCGTCTTCTGTCCGTTCTCGATGTCTACATGCATCTGCACCCCATTCTCCCGGAGGATGATATTGGTGTCGAATGGCGCAGTTAAAAAACCCTTTTGTTGCGGCAGCCCTTCCAACTCCCGCACTGGCACATCATTTCGCTCATAGATCCCCTTTGGAGAAAAAATGCGTTGCAAGGCATCCACGATCGCCGGCTTCCAGCGATCCATACCCAGTGCCAGGGTCTGTAAGACAAAATAGTCGTTGAATTTATCGATGATCAGTGCGGGTAAATAGTCGGCTTCGCCAAAGACCAACCGGCAATTCTCCGTATAGCCAAGACGCTGCCGGTATTGCCAGGCCTCCTGAAGCCGATTGTAAAAAAAAGCCTCGTCGATGGTCTCGGTCTTGTCCCGCGTCAACAGCCGCACCGCGATCTGGGACTGCAGGTTGATATATCCCCTGCCCAAAAACTTCTTCTCATGCGTGAATACATCCACGATACTTCCACCAGCGGTATCCCCCTCCACCGTAGCGATCTCATTCCCAAATATCCACGGATGCCCGTTCTCCACCCGCCAGCCGATCTTTTTCTTCAAATAAACCTTTGTCATGGGCGCAAAGGTACGGCGCCACACGGGTCCAAAGAAATATACCCGCCGCGCCGTACCGTCTTATGATGGGCCTTCGGCCGGTCGGCCCGTGGCCGCCCCCTGTTTTATCACCACACATACGTCCCGACCGCATATCCATTGAGCGTCGTCGAAAAATTCTTCCCCTTGAACTGGACCGTGAACGTCGTAGCCGTCGGGTTGGAATTCAGAACAATGAGCACCTTCTTCCCGCCGGGCGTGAGAAAGGCCACATTCTCCAGGTTGCCCGTAATATTCGAGGAGACCCGCACACTCCCGGGCCGAACGAACTTGCTCGCATGGGCAATAATATAATAGGAAGTATTCCGGCTGACCGCCGTACCATTGATCGTAAAAGCACCCTGACAAACCCCGCAACCACCCGGGGTATGCGGCCCATAATTCTGATCGGCAGCCATATTCCATTCCAGCACATTCCGGCTCCAGTTACGCGTCGCACCTACGATGAGATTGGCGATCGCCCAATCCAGATCACCCTGGAAATTACCCGGCCCCGCCACATATTGCTCCGTGAAATACACATTCTTGTTGGGATAGGCATTGTGTACCGTCGATAGGGCCGAAATATCGCCGCCATAAAGATGGAACGCCGACCCATCCACATATTGCGCCGCACTCGCATCCCCCAGGATATACAACGGATACTGCGGTACATCACAATTGTGATCCCATACGATGATCTTGGTGGTGATACCCGCCGCCTGAAAGGCAGGGCCCAGATAGTCCCGCACAAACACGTCCTCGGCCGTATCCTGCATCACCATAGCCGGATTATTGTTGGCATTCAATGGCTCATTTTGCGGCGTGATGGCGTCGATGGGTATCCCACCCGCCTTCATCGCCTGGATATATTTTACAAAATACTGCGCATACACTCTATAATACTGCGGCAACAACGATCCGCCGGATGCATTGTCATTGCTCTTCATCCACGCCGGCGCGCTCCACGGACAGGCCAACAACTTGATCGTCGGATTGATGGCCAGGATCTCCCTCAAAAGCGGCACCAGATAGGTCTTGTCATCGCTCAGATCGAAATTGGCCAGCGTCGTATCCGGCGATGCAGGCGTACCGGCATCGTCATACGAAAACACCCGCGCACTCATGTCCGAAGCGCCGATCGTCAGCCGCAAATAGCTCACGCCGATATGCGTGCTGTCCGTCGCAAACAATTCCTGCTCCAGCGCCTGCCGCTGAGCCGTCGGCAACCCATAGATCAGCTGCGCACTTCCCCCCGTGAGGCAATACCCAAAACCATCGATGGTCTGATACGTTTGCGTCGTATCTACCGTGATCACCGGCTGTACAGCCAGGCCGTTCCCGAAGTTCAGCGCCACATTTTGTTGCTGGAACAAAGCGCTCTTATCCGGGTTCGTCAACCACAACGCCACCTGGCTGTTCACCGGTGTAGAAGAAGTAGAATCCGTTGGCGGCGGAGTCACCGGGGATGAACTACTCTTCTTGCTGCAGGCCGCGAAACCGCCTGCGAGGATAAGTATCAGTAAAAAACAAAAGCTCGATCTCATAAAAGTCTATTGTTGAAAGACACGTACATAATCCACAAACATCCGCTGTGGGAAGATCGTCGTATTATCCGGCGGCCCCGGCCAGTTACCGCCTACCGCCACATTGAAAATAAAAAAGAAGGGACTGTTGAACGGATACGTCCCGCTTAGAACATTGGCCGAGCTCCCGTTGACATATAAATGATCGTCCACCAGGAACTGCACGCTATCCTGTTTCCAGACAAGGCTAAACACGTGGAACTGCTGACTAAAATCGCCGGAAGAAAGATCATAGTTACCATTGTAGGTGCCTTCACTACCACCCGTTTGCTGCCAGTGCATCGAACCCGTGACCTGGCTTGGAGCGCTTCCCACCAGCTCCATGATATCCGTCTCACCGCAACCCGGCCAGGGTACCGTGCTGATATTCGAACCCAGCATCCACAACGCCGGCCACATCCCCTTGGAGACTGGCAGCTTGGCGCGGATATCGATCCGCCCATAGGTAAACTGCTGAAGACCCGCAGTCACGATCCGCCCGGACGTATAATTGTTGCCCCCATATGACTCTTGCCGGGCTTCGATGATCAGATGGCCGGCGGACACAAATACATTTTGCGTCCGGTTCGTATAGTTCTCCAGCTCCTGGTTCCCCCAACCCGATCCGCCCAGATCATACCCCCAGTTATTGGTGTTCAAGCTGTTCCCATTGAACTCATCGCTCCAGGCAAGATGATAGCCCGGATAGCCCGTGGGTGTCTCATAACCGGTAGTATCGGTGGGTAGATAGGGCAGGTCCGTATTCACGATGGTCCCCGTTGCCTTCGCGGTACCCAGCGTGCTGTTAACAGGATTGCTGATCTGGAAATAAAAGTTCTGATTGGCCCGGCGCAGACTGTCACCCGTCACCGGAATATCCACATACACTTCGGTTTGGCCCGCCGCAATGTTGATCGACCCGTTCGTCGTCGTATAATCGGTACCCGCTTTCGCCGTTCCATCCGACGTGGCATAGTTCACCGTCACCGTCTGGGTGCTCGCGGCACTGAGATCGATATAGAACCGGAAGGTCGATGCCTGCGTTTGCCGGTCCTGCGTGATATCGCTCACATGCACCGAAGGCCCGGTCGTCTGGGTCGTGGACTGCCCTCCGCCGCCGCTGCCTTTCGAGCAGGCGACCGAGCCCAGGAACAAGATGTATAGCAATGGCCTCATCATAGTTTTCATTTGTGCGAAATTGTAGCTCATTATGGTTTATCCAACGCGATATCGGCAACCGTTACGCCGCCCGAGCCCAACGTTCCGCCGGAGCTGCCCGCCTTGATCACCACATAATACGTCCCACTGGTTGCAACCGAAAAGTCTCCGGAGCTGGGCCCGCTGCCGTTACAACCGATCTGTACTACATTTCCATCAAATGCAGTTTTTCCGCAACCGGACCACCAGTTCAGCGAATAGATCTTGTTATCGCTATAATCGGAGCCTTGTGTCGGCACAGTAGCCCCAATATAAAACTCTACCCAGGAATCAGTGATACCCGTCCCCGACACATTCGCCGAGAATTTGTAGTTGACACCCGCCGTAAGCTGCACAGCCTGGTAAACACCGCCATTGGTATTGCCCGTATTGCTGAGTACCAGCCCGCTTGAGGTAAACGTGAACGTCGTCTGCGGGCCGCCGGTATTGAGAACCGTCCAGGCCGACGCACTGGCCGTGTCAAGCGTTCCGCCCTGCAGCACCGTATTACCCAGGTCGTCGCTGGCAACAGACACGATCTGCGAAGCAGTATCATAGCCACCCTTGCCTATCGCCGTCAGGATGATCCGGTAATTCCCGTGCTGTGCGAAATGGATCGTATCGCTCGCCGTTCCGGCAACCGGTGACCCATTGCCTGTACTCCAATACCAGCCGAAGACACCCGCCGTGCCGGCCGTGCAAACAAAGGTGTTGTTCACGCCGGAGACCTGTGCGACCGTAAAACTCGCTTTGGGCGTCGAGCCTAAAGCCGGTGCACTGTTGTCCGGTGTACAGCCGCCGAGGCAGGCGGCGGCCCCTAAAACGTAGAATAATAACTTTCTCATATAGTTAGTTTATTAATTATATCCGGGGTTTTGAACCAGCTTAGTATTGTTGAGCTCCTGCAGCGGGATCGGCAATACTTCATTCTTGTTCGTCTGGAATCCCTTCGAAGCCAGTACCGTAGCCGCCTGTCCCGTACGCACCAGGTCGAACCAGCGATGTCCCTCCGTAGCCAGCTCGAGCCGGCGCTCATTATAAATATTATCCAGCGTCGCCGGAACCGAAGCCAGCCCTACCCTCGCCCTTACGGCGTCCAGCAGCTGCTGCGCCCGGGTCTGATTACCGCCGCCACGGACAAGGGCTTCCGCTTCCAGTAGATAGGTATCGGCCAGCCGGATCTCGATCTCGTCGTTCCTCCAGTTCAGCTCGATATTGCCCACCGTACTTTGAAAGGCGGCGAGCGGAGCGAACTTGCGGATAAAATAGCCGGTGTTTTCATAACCGGGAGTATACTTGCAGGCACCGGCCTTAGCCAAACTGTCAATGTTGACGATCGTTGCCGCATACCGGGGATCGCCCTTCAATGCATTCACGAGATCCAGCGTCACCGGGCAAAATCCGTATCCTGCAGCGGAAGATTCAAACGTCGGGCCGTTATACCCACGCGGACCTACCATCTGGACGCCTACATTGCCATCGAAATTGGGCCAGTTGCCCCAGGTCTTGCCGGCCTGGTTCGTATGCACGATCTCGAAGATAGACTCCGCATTGAACTTATTGCCCGGATCGAAGATATCCGCATAGTTGGGCAACAGCGAGTACACGGGAGAGGTATTCACCTGCTCCAGGTCACTGGCCGCTTCCTGCATCCGCGAATTATTATTCTCATAGATGATCGCCTTCCCAAGCAAAGCCTGCGCAGCACCCTTGGTGACACGCCCGCCTTCCGTGGCAATATTCACCGTAGCCGGCAGGTTGGGGATTGCCGCATTTAGGTCCTTCTCGATCTGCGCATAGATATCGGCGGGTTTCGCCTGCACTTGCGTGAACCATTCCGCCTGCGAAAGCTCCTTTGTGATCAACGGAACATTGCCGAACTCCCGTACCAGGTCGAAATAGTAGTAGGCCCGAAGGAACTGCATCTCCGCCGTATACCGGCTCTTCAGATCCGAGGTAAGCCCCGGCACCTCGCCGATCTTGGCCAGCATCGTATTCACCCGCGCGATGCCCGTAAAGTTCCGATTCCAGAGATCGGGCGGCACATTAGGCGTAGCCGCCTGCAAGGTATAGGTATTCCAGGCCTGCATCCCCGGATTGTCCGAGGAAGAACCGCCGCCGGCGTAACACTCGTCCGAAGCCAGGCTCAACAGCACCATCTTGGGCGCATAAGAGCTCACTACCGTCCAGGACAGCGGGTTATAAGCCGCCACGAGACCGGCGAAAGCCTCGGCCGGGGTTTGATAATAATTGTCTTCCAGGGTGGTTCCCTCGGGGCTCACAGTCAGGAAGCTTTTTTTACAGGCGCCTGCGCCTAGTAAAAGCCCAGCGAAAAGAGAGCAATATAGAAAGGTTGTTTTTTTCATACTGTTCGTTTTTTAATCGTTAGAATCCGACGCTTAAACCTGCTTGAAGGGTCCGGGCCTGCGGATAAAAGCCCATGTCGATGCTCGTATTTTTACCACCACCGATCTCGGGATCATAGCCGGTGTAATGCGTAAAGGTCACCAGGTTGTAACCGGTCAGGTAGACGCGGACCTTTTGCAGGGTCCACTGGCGCAACAACGCTTTAGGCAAGGTATAGCCGATCTGCAGCGTCTTGATGCGGAAATAAGCGCCCGGCTCCAAATAGAAAGCGCTGGGATTGGTGAAATTATCGTTAGGGTCGCCGTCCACTAGCCGCGGATAAGTGTTAGTAGAACCAGGTCCTGTCCAACGGCCCAATGCCTTGGTGGAATAGTTGGCGGTTTGGATATCCAGCCGGCGTAAGCCCTGGTAGATCATGTTGCCACCCGCACCCTGACCAAAGACCAGCACATCCAATCCCCGCCAGCTCGCCTTTGCTGTAAAGCCATACGTATAATGTGGCGTGGGATCGCCGATGAACTCCCGGTCCGAAGCCGAGATTGCGCCGTCTCCATTCAGATCGGCCCATCTAAAATCACCAGGCTTCGCATTCGGCTGGATCATCTTTCCCGCCTTGTTGACATAGTTGGCGACATCGGCCTGCGTTTGGAAGATGCCCAACGCCTTGAATCCATAGAACGCTCCGATGGGCTGTCCAGGCGCCGTCCGGGCCAGCTCATAAGCGGCTGATTGCAGCGTCGCACCCGTACGATACGGGGTAACCCCCAGCGAAGTGACCCGGTTGCGCAACAGCGAACCATTGCCTGCAAAATCGAGTTGCACCTCCCCAACCTTCTTCGTATAGCGCAGTTCGAGCTCGAGACCCTTATTGCTCATATCGGCTATATTCCCCGTAGGCTGACCACTGGCGCCTACATACAGCGGCAGCTGCTCGGCCAGCAACATCCCCGTGGTCTTTTTGTTATACGCATCGAAGGTGATGTAGATATTATCTAAGATGGCAGCCTCGACACCCACATCGAGCTGCGAGGTTTGCTCCCATTTGAGATTGGGATTGGGCGGGGCATTCGGGCTGTAGCCGATCTGATAGCCGTTGCCGAACGTATAGTTACGACCACCGCTTACCGTCGACTCGAAAAGGAAATCACCGATATTGTCCGACCCCGTAACACCATAGCTGGCGCGGAGCTTCAGGGCATTCAGCACATTGCTCTGCGGCATGAAATGCTCCCGCATTACATTCCAACCTATGGAACCGCCGGGGAAATAACCATATTTATTGTTGGACCCGAAACGGGAAGACCCATCCCGGCGAAGCTGCCCTTCGAGCATATAACGGTCGTCATAGTTGTAATTGATCCGGCCAAATTCGCTGCTCACCGTGTGCGCAACATTGTCGTAGCCGTTGGCCACCTTGTCCGCATTCGGCAGGCTATAGTTGGGCGTGGCCTGTCCAAGATTGCTTACCGGCATGTACTGGAAATTGCCATTCAACCCGCCGCCCGTATTGTCCCAGGCGCTGGTACCCACCAGGAACGTAACATTATGCAATCCGAAATGGCGGTTATACGACGCCGTGTTCTCCCAATCCCAGATGAACAGGTTCTCGGCATCGCGGTAGAAATTGGTGATCGTATTGGAAGTAGAACCGTTAAGATAATAGATCGGTGTAAAGCTGTTGCTACCCCAGAAAGCCATTTTCGTACCTATAGAAGTTTTAAGCTCCAATCCCCTGATCGGCATTATCCCCAGATAGCCATTGGCCACGATATTGTGGGACCAGTTGTAGTTATTGCCTTTCTTCGTGGCAATATAAGCCAGCGGATTCGTCTCCTCCTGCCCTACATAATTGGAGATCGCATAAGGTAGACCCGCCGCATTGCGAACTACCGGCTCGGAGTTATAGATACTGTTGGGATCATTTAATATATTCTGATCGGTGATCACCACCGGTGTCGTCGGGTCCAGGTTGATCGCCGAGCTCAGCGGACCGCCGAACTCACTGTTCGTATTCCCGAGGCCCTGGTTTCGGATATAGGAATAGCCGATATTCTCCCCGAAATTCAACCACGAATTGATCTTATGCGAACCGTTGAATCGCGCCGTCACCCGCTTATACCACGAGATCGGATCCGCTACGATCCCATTTTGATCGAAATAACCTAACGAAGAGTAAAAAGTACTTTTCTCCGTGCCGCCGCTAAAGCTCAACTGGCTGCTGTTCTCGCTGGCGTGGTTATCGAAGATCTGTCCCTGCCAATCGGTACCCTGACCCAAAGAAGCCGGATTGGCAAACACGACGCCCTTATTACCCGCCAAAGAGGATTCGTTTCGCAACGTAGCATATTGCTGCGCATTCAGCAGATGCAGCTTCCGCGCCGGTGCCTGCGTACCGGCATAGCCATCATAGGCTACCCGCATCGAACCGGCCTTGCCTTTTTTGGTGGTCACCAGGATCACACCGGCTGCCGCACGGGCGCCATAAATAGCCTGGCTCGCCGCATCCTTCAGCACCTCCACGGATTCGATATCGGCAGGATTGAGATAATCCAACCCGCCCCCGTCCAGCGGCACTCCGTCTACGACATACAACGGATCGCTGCCATTGATCGAGGTTGTACCCCGTACCCGTACCTGCTCCGAACTGCCGGGCTGACCGGAATTGGCGGCGATCGTCACCCCCGACGTCCGCCCTTGCAATACGTCTTCCAACCTGTTCACCGGCTGGTCCTCCAGTTCGCTGGCCTTGACACTGGTAATAGCACCGGTGACGACGCTCTTCTTCTGCGTACCATAACCCACGACCACCACATCGTTCAACCCCTGGGATTTCGAAGTCAGGACGAGCGACACCTCGCTGCGGCCACCTATAGGTTCCTCCATTGTCTGGTAACCGATGAGCGAGAAAACTAGCACGGCATTCCCGTTCTCTACTTCGATCTTAAACCGCCCATCCTTATCGGTGAGCGTTCCCTTGCTCGTCCCTTTGATCACCACACTCACACCTTCCAGCGGCCCCTTGTCATCAGAGATCCGTCCGGTGATCACGGTCTTCCGTGAATCGTTAGTAGTATTCGCCTGCATCGCGGCCGAAAGCCCGTCTTCCTTGATCAGACTAGCGATCAGCCGCTTTAGCTCCGGGTTGCTGGAATAGATAACATAAGCCTTGCTCAATACCTTTTTGTACTTCAGGTTATACGGCTTGAGCAGCTCATCCAGGAAATCTTCGACGGACTTGTATTTATCGACATCGATGATCACCTTTGCAGCCGGTATCACTTTTGACTCATAGATAAAATCGACATCGAAAGTCTTGCGGGCCTCCGCGAGAACACTGGAGATTGTGCGGGCCTGCCCATCCTGATCCTGGTAAGAATGCATAAGACTGGCACTGGCCTGCGAATAGGAGGTAAACCAGGCATTCGTCTGCGAACGGGCACTCATCAGCGTGCTGTTCCCTAGAAACAATAGGGCAAAAAGCAGCAACCTGCCTGTGAGGGTTCTTTTTCTCATATGGCGTTGTTTTAAGTTATAAACAGTTTAGTTGGTGTGATCTAATTGATCAGCGAAAGGTTACGTAGATGGTCTTATCCTTGATATGCATGGTATAGCCGGAAGTACCTTCCAGTACTTTGATCATCTCTTCGACATTCCCTACCCGTACGTCCCCCGATATGGCTACTCGTAACATGCTCGAATCCGCTACCTCCATCCGATAACCATAGGTGTCCTCGATCATTCCTGCGATTTCCTTTAAAGGCGTATTTTCAAAATGGAATTCGTGATGCGTCCAGCCGCTATGAGCCGTCACATCCTTGTCATCGTTGACCTTCGCTTGCTGTCCGCCATCGACGGTCACTACCTGCCCCGGCCGCAATACCATCGGCGTCGCCTTCTGCAAAACGGCAGCCTCGCTGGCATGCACGGACAAACGTACCTTACCCTCTTCGAGCGATACGACCGCCTGTTGCCGCCGCGCATTTACATTGAACTTCGTTCCCAATACTTCCACATCCACCTGCCGCGTGTGAACCACGAACTTCGCCACGGTTGCCGGCTTCTTCTGCACCTGGAAATAGGCTTCCCCCTCCAGCCATACCTGCCTCCCCGAAGCCTCCGTCCATTCCTCAGGGATACGGATCGAAGAATTGGCATTCAACGTCACGATCGAACTATCCGGCAATAGGATGCTCTTGATCTCTCCATAGCCCGTTCGGATCTGAGAATATTGTGCTGTACCGGTTCTCGCACCGATCCACCAGATACCTACGACAATCGCCGCAAGACTCGCCGCGACCGCAAATACCCTGACCAACCGGATCACCCTGCCAGGACGAACCACAGGTTCCTGCCGCCGCATAGCTTCCTCTATCGCTTTCCAGTTCTCCTCCCGCAACCTATCGCTCACCGGCAAAGACCGAAAACCGAACGGCAGTTCCTTGTTGTCCATTTCATTGTCCATAAACTCGTCCATAGTGGCGCGCTTTTATCATCCAAGACACGCGAATGAAAGTTTCATACTCTTTTTTTCAAAAAAAAAGTGCTGTACCGCGATTTCAATATTCAAAGGAAGGTTTTGCCCCCATCTATATACCAGCGGTAGAGCGCCGCGAGATAGAAAAGCATCGACAGCAAATTGGCCGATCGCAATTTTTGCAGGGCTTTTTGTGTGAGATTCAAAACGGATTGATAGTGAATTCCCATGACCTCCGCGATCTGGGTATACTCCATTTCTTCAAAATAACGCAAATAGATCACTTCTTTCTGCCGACGTGGCAATTCGTTCAATAATGTTGCGATCCTGTTCTGCAACGTCTCATATTCCTCATTCCGCACCACGATCTCCTCGGGAGAAAAATCGATATCCGGCCGGGGAAGCCCGCCGATCTGCAATTCCCGGTGATGCAGGTTCCGTAGCTGGTTCAGCACCTGCCGCCGCAGCGCCGTAAAAAAATAAGGCTTGATCTTCAGTACCGGACCGATCCCCTCTCGACGCACCCAGATCTTAACAAAAAGGTCCTGCACGGCGTCACCCGCCAGATGCCCATCCTGCAAAAGTTTCAGGGCGTAGTTATATAATCCTTTGAACAGCGCACCGTGAATGTCCCGAAAGGCATCCGCATCCCCCTTGAGGGCCAAAACCCACAATTCCTCCAAATTGTCTTTATGTAACGGACTATTATCCATTTAGTTAGTTCAGAACGGTCTCAGCGCGCCAAGTTGCCAGCGGCAAAAATAGCCTTTTATAAGACATTTTGTCCTTAAGAGAGTATTGGCAAGAATATTGACTAGCGTAACTTTGTGGCACCGGAGCCTCCGAAGACGGCTCAGGTATAAATAACAGATTATGACCAACATCAACAATATGGAGGACCAGGGCCGCGACCTGGATGATTTGAATACCGATGAAAACATCGCGGGTGCGACCCATCTGGATTTCAGCGCCCGGGAAGAAGAAATGGAACGCCTGAAGGAAGATCTGCAGGAACAAAAGGACAAATACCTCCGCCTGTTCGCAGAATTCGATAATTTCAGAAAACGCAGCGCCAGAGAGAATCTGGAATTGCGCCAAACCGCGGGCAAAGAAGTCATCATTTCCTTACTCGATGTCCTGGATGATTGCGACCGCGCAGAAAAACAGCTCCAGGCTACCAACGATATCGCCCAGATCAAAGAGGGCGTTCAGCTGGTATTCTCCAAGCTCCGCTCTACCCTTCAATCGAAAGGACTGAAGCCCATGCAAAGCGTAGGCACCGATTTCGACGTGGAAAAACATGAGGCGATTACCGAGATCCCCGTTCCCGATCCGGCACTCAAAGGAAAGGTCATCGACGAAGTTCAAAAAGGATACTACCTCAACGATAAGATCATCCGTTTTGCCAAAGTCGTGGTAGGCAAATAACCCCAACATCCTGCTAAAAGCTATGTCAAAAAGAGATTATTACGAAACATTGGGGGTATCGAAGGGTGCTTCTGCCGACGAGATAAAAAAGGCCTATCGCAAGGTGGCTATGCAGTACCATCCCGACCGGAACCCCGGTGACAAATCCGCAGAAGAAAAATTCAAGGAAGCAGCCGAGGCCTACGAGGTCTTGAGCGATGCGGACAAAAGGGCCCAGTACGACCGTTATGGACATGCCGGCCTCTCCGGCAACGGCCGCGGATTCAATGGCGGAAGTATGAACATGGATGATATCTTCAGCCAGTTCGGTGACATCTTCGGCGATGATATCTTCGGCAGTTTCTTCGGCGGTGGCCGCAGAGGCGGTGGCGGTGGTCGCGCCCGCGGCGTCCGTGGCAGCAATCTCCGCGTTAAGATCAAGCTTAACTACGAGGAGATCGCTAAAGGCGTCTCCAAAAATATCAAGGTCAAAAAATACGTCTCCTGCTCTACCTGCAGCGGCAGCGGAGCAAAAGACAAGAACAGTGTTCAGACCTGCTCTACCTGCGGCGGCAGCGGCCAGGTGCGCCGTGTCAGCAATACTTTCCTGGGTCAGATGCAAACCGTCACGACCTGCCCCACTTGTAACGGCGAAGGATCGATCGTAACGGCTAAATGTACCGTATGTAAAGGCGAAGGCCGCGTTTATGGCGAAGAGACCGTAACCATCGACATCCCCGCCGGCGTACAGGAAGGGATGCAACTTAGCGTTGGCGGCCGCGGCAATGCCGGCGAACGCGGCGGTCCTTCCGGCGACCTCATTATCCTCATCGAAGAAGAACAACATCCTGAGCTCCATCGCGACGGACTCAACGTCGCCTACGAGCTGCATATATCCTTCGCGGACGCCGTCTTCGGCCTTCAGGCGGAAGTTCCCACCATCGACGGCAAAGCCAAGATCAAGATCCCCCCGGGGACCCAAAGCGGCAAGATCTTCCGGCTCAAAGGCAAAGGCTTCCCGGGCGTCAACACCTACGAACGGGGCGATCAGCTGATCCACGTCAACGTCTGGACACCCCAGCACGTGACCCCGGAAGAAAAGATTATCCTCGAAAAGCTCAACGATTCGCCCAATTTCCAGCCTAAGCCGGATAAGAACGAACGCAGCTTCTTCGATAAAGTGAGGGAGATGTTTACCTAAACCGCCCCTAACCGCCCGTAGCCTACTCATCCTCCTTCCGGTGCTTCCGGCTATGCCCATAGATCTTGCGCGCCTTCTCGATAAGCGTGATGAATTCCTGTTGCATCGGATCGCTGGGGTCGCTCGACTGCTCCGCCATCTGGATCGCATCCTTCCAATCCGCCTGACGGGTAAATCTCGATTTTTTCAGCAACCCGCCAAAAAGCGCGATCGAAGAGGCAAATCGATAACAAGGCTGCAGATCCCGGAAAGGAGTGACCGTACTCGCACATTCATAGTAGCTGTTCCGCTCACGGGGATCATGCGGCAGCCGAAAGTTCAACTGCACCTTCGCCAGTTGCCCCTTATCATAAGCCACATCGCGCACCGCCGTGCTGTCTAAGTTGGCAGGTACGATCTCGAACAAGGCCAGCAATGAATGCCCGCTCCCAACCTCGCCGCCTTGCAGCTCGCTCATGGAATCCGATAAGACCTTGACCTTATTGTCAAACCCTATAAGCCGGTAATCCTTGACCAGCGTAGGGTTGAATCGAATGTTCAAATACGCGTCATCCGCAACCGCATAGATCGTTTGCGTAAACTCCCGCACCAGGACCTTTTCCGCCTCCCGCTCGTCATCGAGATAAGCAAAATTGCCATGCCCCTTCTTCGCCAGCGCCTCCAGCTTGGAATCCTTATAATTTCCCATCCCTACCCCCAGGCAGGTAAGATAGATACCCCAGTCCTTATACTGCATCACCAGGTTCTCCAGATCCTCTTCCGATGTCTCGCCTTCGTTGAAATCCCCATCCGTTGCCAGGATCACCCGGTTATTCCCCCCATGGATGTACTGGCTCTTCGCCAGCCGGAAAGCCGCCCGGATACCCGCCTCGCCGGGCGTCGCCCCACCCGGTCCCAGATCGTCGATGGTCTCCAGGATCTTCTTTTTCTCGCTGCCCGAAGTCGGCGGTAAAGCCACCGCCACCGAAGCCCCATAGGTCACGATCGAAACCGTATCTTTAGGGCGTAAATTATTGATTAACAACCCGAAAGCGGATTTCAACAGCGGCAGCTTGTTGGGCAGGTCCATCGACCCCGAGACGTCGATTAGCAAAACCAGGTTGGCAGGCGGGATGCGCGCCGGATCGATCTTTCGTGCACAGATCTGCAGAAAAAGCAGCCGGTCGCTCGCTTTCCATGGACATTCCGAAAGCAGCGAATGAAGCGAGAACACACTGTCCTTAGGCGGATCGGTATAGGCAAAATTGAAATAGTTCATGAGCTCCTCGATCCGTACCGCATCCGGCGGGATCGTGCTACCCATATTCAGAAAACGCCGGACATTGCTATAAGAAGCCTTATCAATGGTGACGGCAAAACCCGTCTCGGGATATTTCGTCGCAGGAATAAAATCGTTCTCCACCAGCGAGCTATAGGTTTCGGCGCCTACCGTCCAATCCTTTCGGTCACCGGGCCGGAGATCCTTGGTCAAAGAAAGCAAACCTCGCCGGACCGGCGGCGGCGCGGCAATGGCATTATGTAGCTTTATGGTCTGGTATTGGCTGGCGTTAACGGCAACCACAAGGGTCTGATAGCCTTCCGCCGTAAGTGTGAGCGTATCCGTCGATGCCGGTATGGGGATACCAAAGGCCCCGGAACTGCCGGAATGATATAGGTATCCGCTCGACTGAAGCCTGATATTTACATCCGGCAAGAGGCCGTTGTTCTCATCCTTAACCTCCCCCCGCAGATAGAACTGACCGCGGGACACGTAAAAGCACAGAGAACACAATAGCAGCAATAAGGCGGATTTCAATTGGATATTTTGATTAAAATTAATACGTTCTTTGCTCTTCGTCAAGAACTATTCCACGAGCTCCTCGACTAACTGATATATCGAGGGCAAATTCCTTCCTAACCCATCATAATCAAGACCATAGCCCAGTAAAAACTTGTTGGGCACCGAAAAACCCAGATAATCCACACTAATCGGGTATACGGTAGCCTCAGGCTTATGCAACAGCGCCGCGATCTTCATCGAGGCCGGCTGCTGATGCTCCAGCTGCGGGAGGAACTCACTCAGCGTCTTCCCCGTATCCACGATATCCTCCACGATGATCACATGCCGCCCATGCAGATCCGTGTCCAGCCCTATAGCCGTGATCACCTGACCCGAAGATTTGGTCCCCTTATAAGACGCCAGCTTGATAAAACTGATCTCCGATTCGATAGTGATCTTCTTGAACAGGTCGGAAGCAAACATGAACGCGCCATTCAGGATCGCAATAAAAAGGGGCTTCTTTCCCTCGTAGTCCTTGTCGATCTTCGAAGCAATAATGCCGATCTTCTCATCGATGGCAGCAGCGCTCAAATAGGGTTCGAAAGCCTTGTCGTGTACGCGTAGAATAGACATAATTTTTAACGTTTGTTGTCTGCCAGCCGCGGCCTCGACGGCGCCGACCCCTGCAGATAGATCCTTTCGCCCGCCGCAGGCTGCACACCCGGAGTAAGCTGATTCATCTCCAGCATATCCTCGAAACGCACGCCTTCGGCCTGCGCGATATCGTACAGGCTTTCTCCCGCCTGCACCACATGGAAGGGTATCGACCCCGTGCGCCTTTTCCGCTGCAAAAAAAGCAGCTGTCCCTTCAGCAGCACATCCTCCTGCTGCATATCGTTGAACTCCAGCAACCGCCCCAACGGGACATCATATTGATTCGCTATCGCCAGCAGCGACACCCCCGCCCGGGCATAAATGACCCTGCTCCGGTTGATCGTAAACTCACCCTCCGGATAGGACACCTCCGGCGCAGCCGCCGCAACTGTCAAAGTATCCTTCGGTGACGCCGCAGGCGCAGGGGCAAGAGGAGTAACAGGAGCCATTCCCGGCATCGTCAACGCGACCTCGTCCTCAGGCTTCATCTTCCCCATCGCGATCAGCGTATATTGCTGTAAGTTGTAATCCTTGATGAACTTGATCAGTATCTGCGAATACCGGATGTTCGTGGCATACCCCGCCTTCCTCAAGCCATACGCCCACCCCTCGTAATCCGCGGGGTCCAGCTGAAAAAGAAAAGCATACCTGCTCCCATTCCGCAAAAAATCGGAATGATCCCTATAGGAATCCGCCGCACAGGCATAGCTCCGGAAACATTCGTGTCGTGCATCATCATCGTGATAGACCACCGGCCCCTTCCAATCGTCCCTGCATTTGATCCCAAAATGATTGTTCGATGCCTTGCACAGCTCACTCGTCCCGGCCTCCGACTCGTGCAGCCCCTGCGCCAGGGTAATGGCCGCCGGTACCCCCGAACGCTGCTCCTCCGCTATCGCTATCGCCTTATACGTGTTCACGTAGATCACCCCGTTTGGACTGGTCTGCGCCATCGACACCCCCCCCATCGCCAATAAAAAGATCCCCGTCATCCAGATTTTTACCCGCATCGCACCCTATTACTTTTTTCGTATAAAGAATAATCCGTCCCGGATCGTCAGCATCACCTTTTCCACCGCCTCATCGGCCCCTATGAGCTCGTTGAACGCCTGAATGGCTCTCGCGTTCTTATTCTCAAGGGGTTTCTGAGCACCCTCCGGGCCGTCCTCCAGCACCTGCCCATGGAACAACACATTGTCCGCAATGATCAGACCTCCGGGCCGCACCCGTGGCAAAACCAGCCGGTAATAATCGGAATAACCGGGTTTGTCCGCATCGATAAAGACAATATCCCAATTTTCATCCAGGGCAGGAAGGATGGCTAACGCATTTCCCCGGTGCAATATTATCCGGTCGGCCTGATTTGACCGGCGAAAATAACCCTCCGCCCGGTCCGCATCTTCATCCCGCAACTCGATGGTATGCAGCCTGCCTTCCTCCGTTAAGCCCTCCGCGAGACATAGCGCACTGTATCCCATAAAGGTCCCGATCTCCAGTACCCGCCTGGGCCGCAGGAGTTGGCTCATCATCGCCAAAAAACGCCCCTGCAAAAAACCGCTAAGCATGTGCGCCTGCGGATGGTTCTTCAGCGTATAAGCCTCGATCTCGTCCAGCAACGGTTCCTGCTTCGATGAATACTTCTCACTATAGGCATGTGCCCGGGGATCGACAATTTCCATAACATTAACTTTATTTGGCCGGCCGCCGGCCGCGCAAATATACGCTAATTGGTGGGCCGGCGGGACAACGACCATAATCCAAAAAATGTAAGTAACCCGTTGATCACGAGCAGCTCCAGGCCAATTTGGAACCCCCCGAACAGTTCAGGGGAATACCGGCTTAGAAAATAGCACAAGACCGGCGAGACCAGACAGACCAGGGTGATCTTCCAGGTGTCGGGCAACACCCGCCGCGTAAAGATGCCAAAGGCAAAAAGCCCCAGCAACGGGCCATAGGTATAACCCGCCAGCTCCATGATGGTATAAACAATGGATTTCCTGTCCACCCACTTGAAGACCAGGATACACAAAAGGAAAAGTACGGTAAAGCTCACATGTACGATCATTCGCGTCCGCCGCAACCTGCCCTCTGTAAACCCGGGCTTGTCCTTGAGGTTCAGCAAGTCGATACAGAACGACGAGGTCAACGCCGTCAACGCCCCATCCGCACTCGGGAACAACGCCGAGATCGCCCCGATGATAAAGATGATCGAAATGCCCTGGGGCAGATACCCCAACGCCATCGCCGGAAAAATATCGTCCGGAGCTACCACATGCCCATGCAGCACCAGCTTTCCGCCCTGGTAAGCCGCGCCGAGATGCATGCTGTACAGATACAACAGCCCGCCCAGGAAAAGGAACATAAAGCTTACAAAAGCCATCACAAAGCTAAACGTCACCACATTCTTTTTCGAATCCCGCAGATTGCTGACGCTGATATTCTTTTGCATCATCTCCTGATCCAGCCCCGTCATCGCGATAGCAATGAACATCCCGCCCACGATCTGCTTCAGAAAAAAGCCCTTACCCTGCACACCGGTGTCGAATATCCGCGTATAGCCCGCGCTTTCCAGCGACTGCCAGGCCCCGCCAAAAGAAAGACCCAGCTTCTCCAGGATAAACACGATACACACCGCCAGCCCCAGCAACATAAAGGTGGTTTGAAGAGTATCCGTATAGACGATAGTCTTGACCCCGCCTTCCAAGGTATACATGACGATCATCAGCAGGATCACAAACGTCGTAAGCCAGAAAGGTATCCCCATGTCCCGGAGAATAAAAATATGCAGCACATTGATGATCAGGTACAGCCGCGCCGTTGCGCCCATAGTGCGGGAGATCAGGAAGAACAACGCACCCGTGCGGTAGGCCACCAGTCCGAACCGGGTATGCAGATAGTTGTAGATGGAAGTCAGTCGAAGCCGGTAATACAAGGGCAGCAGCACAAAGGCGATCACCATATACCCCAGCCAGTTCCCAATGATCAGCTGCATATAGCCGAATGCCTTCGGCACACCACCGGCAATGTCCCCCACGGTCCCGGGCACACTCACGAACGTCACACCCGAAAGCGACGTGCCGATCATCCCGAAGGCCACCAGCATCCAGTTCGAACTACGATTCCCGATAAAAAAGGATTCATTATTCGAATGCCGCGACGTCCGCCACGCAATCGCCAACAACAAAAGGAAATAAGAGATAACAAAAACAAAAAGGAGCCAGGATGACATGCTTGAAATTAAGGATTAATTTCGTACCACCATGTCTATAAAATGCATCGCCGTCTTCTGCGGCTCGAAAACAGGAAAAAATCCGCTCTTTGCCCGACACACCGCCGAACTGGGACAATTGCTCGCGGCAAAAGGCCTGAAACTCGTCTACGGGGGCGGCAGGGCCGGTCTCATGGGGATCATCGCGGACACGATGATGTCCGGCGGCGCACCCGTCCTCGGCATCATCCCGGAACTCCTGCTGCAATGGGAACAATATCACCAGGGCATCACCGAACTGCGAACCGTAGCCGACATGCACGTTCGCAAAAAAATGATGTACGAACACTGCGATGCCGCTGTGATCCTTCCCGGAGGTTTCGGTACCCTCGACGAACTCTTTGAAATGATCACCTGGAACCAGCTAAAGATCCACAACAAACGCATCTTCATCATCAATTCCGGCGGCTTCTACGCCCCCTTGCTGCTGCACCTGAAGAACCTCGAGGACGAAGGCTTCCTGTACGACCGGGTCAGCGATCGCATCACCGTGTGCGCGGACCCCGGCGAGCTAGCCTTACTTCTTCCCTAGATAAATATCGAACCCGCCCCTTATCACCGGCAAGGGATGACCGTAATAGTCGTTATAGGGGGAATTCGAATTGGAAATGGCATCGAACATCAATTCGAGGAAAAATCCGTTCTCACCCACTACACGCTGGCCATAACCTATACCCAACAGCAAGCTGGGCGCGCTTACACTATAGCTGCTCTTCGGCGCGGTAGCGGCGCCCGTACCATAGTCGGTCTCCTTGGTCGACGTCCAGTTGTACTCTGGCTGCGCCGCCAGAAAAAGGAACGGCAGCACATACGCCCGGCCAAATACACCGCCGCCATACACAAATTGCTTGAGAGAGATATCAGGATTGTAATTATAGTTTGGATCGGCACTTATCGAGCTATACGAAAAATTGATCACGGCCCCGACATCGAGCCACCGGTTCACCGAATATCCGATCTCCGGATTGACGCCGACATTGAAATTATATGGGGCAAACCCGAGCTGAATGCTTCCCCCAAGAAACATCCGGTTTAGCTGGAAACCCGACCCATTGTCATCGCTATAGGTACTGTACCGTTGTGGCATACGATCCTGGGCATGGACAGCGAGCACGATCATCCAGGAACAAAAGGCAAAAATGATCTTTTTTATCATGGAGCAAAAATAAGCTATTGCTTGAAAGTTGGGCACTACTGCTTGAAGGTCGGACATTACTGTTTGAAGGTCGGACAGAGTGACTGCCGCTTGTCGCCATTATACTGGCTGTAGAAGCCCTGACTAATGAGCGCAAATTCCCAGGCGCCATAGCCGTTGTCGTAATTTTTAAGTGGACTGGTGGTGATATCGTAGGTGAACATCAGCCGGATGTTCTTATACACAAACCCGATCGTAGGAACGATCGCATCCCCAAACCGATCGTACAACCCAAGGATCACCTGCTGGTCTCCCTCATCCTGAAGATCATATTGCATGTTGATCCCCAGTACCGCCTCCTGCGCACCCGCCATGTTCGTATAATAGCCCGCGGGATTCAGGATAACCTGGTCGTTGTATTTGATGCCGGCACTTACAAAACCGATATACCGGCGCGCGATCTTATCGTTATACCCCACGGGGTCTGTATTGAAGAACGACTCCCGCGGTGTGTTGATATGCTGTACCGAAAAACCGGCATTGACATAGATCTTGTTGGTAGGAAAATAAGCATAGTTCATACCCACCTGCATGTCGAAGAAATTATCGGAGGGCTTATCGATCACCACACTCGTCGGAAGGCTATTGTCGAAGAACTTGCCGTCGAACTGATCCGGGAATTTCAAGGTAGACGTATTGATATGCTTGTTCACCCAGCCGGTATTGAACCCTACAGTAATAAGGCTGGCATATCCCAACATCTGGTGATAGGCCACCGACCCATACACGGCTGTCGAAGTGAGGGCGCTCGCACCGGCATCATCCCGCTCGATCACGCCGCCCAAACCCATCCAGCCACTCTCGATCCGGTCGCGGAAGACCTGCGCATCGCCCCAGATACTCTCCGTGCGATAAGGCTGAGCCATGATCGCCGACCACTGATTGCGATAATTGGCCCCCAGCCGGTAATCGGCATCGGGAATAAATCCGGTATTGGCGGGATTCGTCAACAAAGGGGAATTGAACCATTGGGAAAAATGCAGGTCCTGCCCTTCCACAACCAAGGTCCCCAGCAACATGCAGCCACCCACTGCCAGTATTTTTTGCAATCCCCCCATTTATTTGAGTAACGCTAATTTAACAATTTTGGTTGTCTTTCATACATGAAATGCGTCTTCATCGGATCAAAGTTATATCCCCTTTCTTGCTGATTTTCGACCCATTGGTGAACTCCGCTTCCAGGGTATATCCATAGACATCCATGGGCTGCGGCGACCCCTGATACGTGCCGTCCCAGCCCACATTGGGATCGTCCGACTCGAAGACCAGCTTCCCCCAACGATTATAGATGCGAAAATCCATATGTAATATGCCGAAGCCCATGACTTTGACTATCGCGTCTTGCCCAAACCGCCCCGGTGTAAAAGCGTTCGGCACATCCAGCAACGGACTGATCAATGCCGCCACCGGCTGACAAACGGTATCCGTGCAGCCGGACTGGTTGGTCGTCACCAAACACACGACAAAACTATCGGTCTCATTGTACAAATGCATCACCGTATCCATGCTCGCCGTCGTCGTGGTATCCCCATCCCCGAACGACCACTGATAGTTCACGCCACCCACAGAGCCATTCTGAAAGACTATCGCCTTATTGGAGATCGGTGGGTCAGGCGCATATGTAAACCCCGCCGTGGGCCGCCCACTCACCGTGATGGTAAAGCTGGTATCGCTCGCCTTGTTACACGTGCTGGGGTCCAGCTCGCTCAGCTGCACGATATAGGTCCCCGGATTCTGATAAAGATGCACCGGGTTCACCACACTCGTAGTATCGTCGGTGCCGCTCGTGGGATCGCCAAAATCCCACGCGAATGTCACCCCACCCAGCGAAGTATTGTTAAAGATCGCGTTATAGGGGGCGCAGCCATGCGCCGGCGTAATGAACTGAGCCTTGGCGACCGGCGAAACCCGTAAGGTCTGAACGGCGCTGTCCGGATAATTGCAGTAAGCCGTATCATCCAGGATCAAGCTGATATTATAGGCTCCCGGTCCGGGAAAACTATGGTTCACCGATCCCATGCCATCCTGCACCTCCGGGCTGTTGTCGCCAAAATCCCAGACGAACGAATTAGGTCCAAAAGGCTTCCCCGCAGGCGGCACAGAAGTATTGGTGAAGTCATATACCAAACTGGTGCAGGGCGCACCGGGGTCCTTCATGAGGGTGAAATTCACCGTCGCCCTGTCCGTCCGGGCGATCACATGCCGGTAAGACGTATCGGCGATATTACAGCTGCTGGAATCTATCGCCACCATCATCACCGTATACGTTCCCGGATTGGGATAGGTATGATACACCACATAGCTCGTCGTAGCCGTATCCGGCGTCCCATCCCCGAAATTGAAAATATACGATTTGGCATTCCGGATAGTATCCATCAACTGCGTGTCCATCGGGATACACCCGGACGTGTCACCCAACCTGCCATTCACCGAAGCCCGCAAACCGGCGGCGACCCCGGCAAAGTTAAATGCGATCTTCACCGCGGCCTCATTACAACCTTCGTTCCCCGCACCATTCACCGGCGCCCATACACCCGGCGTCGTCGGATATCTTCCCGTGGCGCCGGGTCCGCTGCAGTTGGCACAGATGCCTTGGTAGATCACGCCATTCTGATCATACCGGCTTGTACCGCCGTCGACATGCTCGCTGATACTATGCGAATTGTCATTTTCACCGAAAAATGTTCCATATAACAACGAGGCAGCGTCCCGTTTGAGCACGATAAAATAGAAATCACGGTTATCACTTATTCGCTTGGTGGCATTGGCCGTCACCGGCATCCCAGCCGTCCCCAGCAGCCCATAAGGATCGGATTCCCCGCCGATGATCCATCCGCCCCAGCCCGAAACATACACATTCTCGCAACGGTCTACCAGGAAAGCTACCGGCGAGATATTCGGGTTCCCATGATTGAGACTAGACCCCGACCCAAACGTAGTGGAGTAAACGAAGGCACTGAGATCGGGCTGCAGCTTCGAAACGAACTGCCGCGCGCCGCCGATGGAATAGGTCACATTGACCACCGGCCACTGCCCATAGGTGGTCCCCATCACATATGGATAACCAAACCGGTCGAATTGCAAACCATAGATGGCATCGCTGTAATTGGTCCCCAGGTACGTACTCCGCACCAGCGTGCTTCCATCCGCCGAGATCTCCGCGACATATCCGTCGCAGGTACCGCCGGCATACCCAGCCTGGATAACATTCGATTTATTGCCCGGAAAATTGGTGGAGGACGTTGCACCGCCTACATAGATATTTCCTGTAAGCGGATTGGCCTTGAGCACAAAACCCGCATCCGCACCCGTTCCGCCCAAAAAGCTGGACCAGATCAGATGGCCGCAGTTGGGATCGATCTTCAGTACCACCGCATCCTGACTACCGCCCCCGAACCCCGGTTGAAAGACACTTCCCACGATCGGAAAATCCAGGCTCTGCGACGCCGCCGCCACCAGGATATCGTTCTGCGCGTCGAGCACCACCTCGCTCCGCGAATCATCGCCGTAGTTCCGGATCAGGCTGTCCGTATGCTCGCTGTGGTTCCTGTTCTGATCCTCCATATTGACACAGTCATTGCCGCTTCCGCCGATCCGCATACAGCCGATCAGCGCGGTCCCGGCCGAGTTGATCTTGGCGACAAACATATCCGCCGCCCCACCCGGCCCCGCCGTGGTCTTGAAAGGAAAATCAACCGAATAGGTCCTGCCCAGAACGATCAGGTTCCCCTGCGCATCACAGATCAAACTATGCGGCGTCTCGGAATCACTGCCGCCAAGATAGGTGGCATAGACCTTGGTAGTGCCGGTATTGTTGAACTTGATCAGCCCCACATCGAACGACCCGCCGCCATACACCGGCTTCAACTGCCCCGTGGTATATGGAAAGGCCGTCCCGAAAACGATCCCGCCGGCAAAGAAAGAGCCATCGGGACCCGGCGTTGCCGTGAACCCCCAGTTGCTGATCTTGCTGCCGGTAAACGTCACGAACACAATGGTGGGATCGATGATCAACGTGGCGCCCGGATCATGATCCGGAACCGAAAAGCTCACCGTATTGCCGTTCTTTATAACATATTTCGAAGAGATATCCGTACGTCCCTGGTCGTTATAGAGATAGGATGCGGGGGCGAGTTCGGTGACCGCTCCCACCGAGGTAGCTATCGTCAGCTTGCCTCTGTGCAGACTCAGCTTGTCCGGCCCCGTATAGTTCATGCGTATTTTGCTTACATCTCCACCGGGATGGACGATGATATCGTATTTGAGCTGCCCGTTGTTCGTATAGTAGCGGACATCGATATTCGGATACAAATTCTTATACGTCACGCCCTGGAAAACCCGGCAATTGGAGGCCCATTTGGACGGGTCATGCCCGATGAAATAGTTGTTGTAACCCGGCAACGGCTTGTCCGGCACGATCTCCACATGCTCACTCGCATCCGCAAAGCTCACCCGGTAAGCATGCGCCCGCAGCATGTCCTTACCCGCGGCCGCCCCCGAACTAGCCACCGGCTCTCTCTTGGGACCCACGGAATTGTAGGAACCACGGCTCTTGGCCTGGACCCCATGATGGGCAAGCGTGAGCGCCTGCAAATCGGTAGTATCGTACAACATTACCGAAAAACCGGTCTTCTCCAGGAACAACGCCCCCGTGGGCAACTCCCCTTTGAACTGCACACGGGAATCCCATTGACCTTTGTTCTCGACAAATTCAATATTCGAAGCGCCCTGTTGGGCAAATCCTCGCAGGAAGGCTGTTACCAACCCCAAGACAATATAGACCCCTCTCTTCATTACGTTACCTTATGAGCGTAATATCCCCTTTTTTTCTGACATGCGTCCCATCCGAGAACTCCGCCTCCAGCGTATACCCATAGACATCCATAGGCTGCAGATTTCCCTTATATGTACCATCCCATCCATCATAGGGATTATCGCTTTCAAAAACTACCTGTCCCCATCGGTTATAGATCCGCCACACCATATGTGTGATGCCGAATCCGACGACCTTGATCACGGCATCGACCCCGAACCGCCCGGGCGTAAACGCATTCGGCACATCCAGCAACGGATTCACCACCGCCGGAATAAGCTGGCAGGCCGTATCCGTACAGCCGCTCGCATTGGTCACGACCAGGCATACCTGGAACGTGTCCGTCTTATTGTACTGGTGGACCACGGTATCCGGCTCCGTCTTCGTCTCCGACGTACCATCTCCGAAGAACCACTGATATTTCACCGACGGCGACGAGGCATCGGTAAAGACCGTTGGCGTATTCGGCGGCTGTGGCGGCTCCGGCGAATACGTGAACCCCGCCGTCGGCTTACCCTGCACCGTGATCGTGAACGAAGTGCTGTCCATGATGTTACACGTCGCTGAATCCACCGCCACAAGCGTGATGGTATACGTACCTATATTCTCGTACAGGTGCGTTGGCGAGATGTCCACACTGTCGATAGGACTTCCGTCACCGAAATTCCAGTAAAAGGTCTGCCCCGCGATCGACGTATTCGTAAAGACCGCATTGTACGGCGCACACCCCAGCGCAGGCGTAGTAAACGCGGCCTTCACATTTTGCGCGACGTAGAGGATCTTTAGAGTGTCCATCGGCGAGTTGCAATACGTCGTGTCCGCTAACGTCAAGGTCACCTTATAGGGCCCCGGGGCAGGATAACTATGCGTAGGCTGCTTCCCTACCGGATCACCGATCTCCGTGGTCCCATCCCCAAAGCTCCAGTTGAATGCCGTATCGCTAAAGGGATAGGCGGCAGGAGCAGTGCTGAGATTGGTTAGAATATAGCTCATCGAAGTGCATGGCGGAACTTTACTGTAGTCGAAATTTATCGAGGCCGGATTGTTCCCCACGACAATGGTATGCGTCACCGTATCCGCCACATTACAGGAGTTGCTGTCGATGGCGATCAGTGTCACCAGATAAGTACCCACATTGTTATACGTATGCTGCTCGGTATAATTCGTAGTCGCAACGATCGTTCCATCGCCAAAGTTCCAGATATAGGATTTGGCATTGCGGATGGTATCGGAAAGAGTGGCATTCAACGGCACACAGCCCACACTGTCACCGCGGCCATGCGTAACGACCTTTAACCCTGCCGCCACCCCCGCGAAATTGAAAGCGATCTTTATCCCGGCTTCATTGCAACCCGCGCCGTTGAATGGGCTCAAAGCGCCATTGTTCGGAAAAGCACTGCCCGGCGTGGTAGGGAATTTGGCAACGCCACCACAGTTGGCGCAAATAGCCTCATAGATCACCCCCTGCTGATCGAAGCGGCTTGTACCCCCATCCACGTGATCCCCGAGACTCTGCTCATCCTGACTGACGTACTTCTCCACCTGGCCGAAAAAGCTCCCATAAAGCTGGCCCGCCGCATTCTTTTGCAAAACAAAAAAATAGAAATCCGCATTATCCGTCGTGGAACGGAGCGCGCCGCCCGTCGCCGTCAATCCATTGGTGCCCGAGTTCAAATAACCCTCGTCTATGTCGATACCCCCACCCCAACCGCTGACATAGACATTCTGACAGCGGTCGACGAGGAATGCCGTGATCGAGATATTGGGATATTTCGTATTACCCGGGCCGAAATTCGCCGAATACACGATGCCCGAGAGATCGGGTTGCAACTTGGTAATGAACTGCTTGCCCGAGGCCTGGTTGCCGCCCGCATTGAACGGCGAATTGACCACCGGGATCACGGAATAGGTGGTACCCGCGATATAAGGATAACCGTATTTGTCGAATCCGATGCCGTAAATAACATCGGTACTCGGAGTCCCGAAATACGCGGACCGCATCAGCGTACTGCCATCGTTGCTTATCTGCGCGATAAACCCATCGATCCCGCCATTGTTCGTGGCCGTTAGCGTCGAAGCCGTTCCGATGGTCTTCTGCAGATCCGCGGACGCCGTAGCCCCTGCCACCCAGATCGTATTATCGATAGGACTCAAAGCCAGACAAAAAGCCGCGTCCGTATTGCTTCCGCCGATAAAGCTGCTGAACAACACCGATTTCACATCCGGGGAAAGCTTGAGCACCACGCCGTCCTGGTCGCCGCCACCCCACTTTGGCTGAAAGACACCGCCCGTCACCGGAAAATCAGAACTGCGCGTACAGGCCGCCAGATAAATATTGTTGTTGGCATCCAGCACGATCTCGCTCCGGCCGTCATCCCCATAGTTCAACCGCAACTCTGCTGTACCCGTTTGATCCAGGTATTTCGGGGAATAGTTGACCCCGTCATCTCCGGATCCGCCGATCTTCATCGCCCCCAGTAACGTTTTCCCATCGCTGCTCAATTTCGCGACAAAAAGATCCAGACCGCCGCAGGGACCGAACGTGGGCAGCGTCACGCCGCCAAAAGTAGCCGAACTGGTCCGCCCCGTCACGATGAGGTTGCCACTGGCATCGCAAACCATACTATGCGGCTGCTCATTGCCCGTACCGCCCAGATAGGTAGCCCATAATTTTACCGATCCTATCGAATTGAATTTGGATATCCCCACGTCATAATGATAATAGGCCGGATAAGGTCCCGTCCTGTCCGTACCGCCATACCCCCCTTCTGTGGCATCTCCACCCGCAAACGTGCTTTGAAAAACGCCGGGTGTCGTGCCATATTCGTTCCCGCTGTTGCTCGCATTATAATCAAGCACGATACCGCCCAGGAACATGTTCCCCGCGCCATCATACGTAGCCGTATATCCCCAGTTGTCGGAATGACTCCCGGTGAACGTGCAAAAGACCTCCGTAGGATCGATCACGAGGATCGAATTGGGATCATACTGCCCCAGCTTGAACCGCACCTTGTTCCCCTCGACCATGTACCTACAGTCCACCGGGACCCGCCCCTCCTGCGTCGCCTGAAAGGACTTCGGCTCCAGCTCCCGTACGTCGCCCACCGTGGTGTGCACACGCAGCTGCCCCTTATGCAATAACAGCTGACTCTGCCCATCGTACCGCAAGACGATCTTACCGGGATCAGCCCCCGGATGGATGATCAGATCGTATTTGATAAAACCCGCTTCCGAATAGTAATGCAGATCGATGCCGTCATATAGATTTTTATACGTAATCCCCCGGAAGACCCCGCAATTACTTGCCTTTGCGCCGCCGTTGAGATAATGATTGCGATTCGCAAAGGGCTTTTCCGCTACCACCTGCGCATGAGGATTGCTGTTCTCGAAACTCACCCGGTAAACCTGCGAATGAAGCAGGAACGGATCATCCGCGGCTCCCGAACCGGGACCGCTGCCCGGATGCCCCTTGAAAGCAGCCGACCGGATCATCGGCCTGCCGCCTTTCACGCCGCCGCCACCACCATGCAATAGCTCATGGATGCGCTTCAGATCATTGGTATCCTGTTGTAAAATGGTAAACCCGTTGTTCTTAATAAAGATCTTCCCGGCGTTAAGATCGGCCCGGTACAAGATCGATGTATCCCATTGCCCCTTGTTCTCTACAAATTCGACATAGCCACCGGATTGGGCGGAGAGGCGAAGGACCCATAAGATCAGACACGTAACAAATAGGCACGTTCTTGTCATGATTAACACTACTACTACGAGATTTTGCTCCAGGCCGTTCTACCCTGCTGGGTCTGAAGAAAGACCTTGAGCTCCCTGTTCTCTTCCATGATCAGCTCGGGATCCTTTTCCAGCAATTCCATCGCCCGCTCACGGGCCAGCTCCAGCCACTCCCGATCCTGAACAATATTAGCGATCTTAAAGTTCAATAATCCGCTTTGACGGGTACCTTCAATATCCCCGGGTCCTCTGAGTTCGAGGTCCTTTTCTGCAATTTTGAAGCCATTGTTAGTTTCGGTGAGAATGTTCATCCGCTCCCGCGCTTCCTTTCCCAGCCGCGGGCTCGTTAAGAGGATGCAAAAGCTCTTTTCCGCCCCACGGCCAACCCTGCCGCGCAACTGATGCAGCTGCGATAAGCCAAATTTCTCGGCACTTTCGATCACCATTACCGTTGCATTCGGCACGTTCACTCCAACCTCTATCACCGTAGTAGCAACCATGATCTGCGTATCCCCACCGAGAAACCGCGCCATATTCGTGTCCCGGATCTCCGCCTTCTGTCGCCCATCCACCCTGCTGATCCAATATTTCGGTTCGGGAAACCACGCCTT